>Ga0209834_10000009_pt1 | contig 111511 bp, 76 predicted proteins | sample Mar14236cmmetaG_FD_184134 | JGI IMG/M metagenome (GOLD analysis project Ga0209834, IMG submission 184134) | Marine hydrothermal vent microbial communities from Guaymas Basin, Gulf of California to study Microbial Dark Matter (Phase II) - Marker... ... | reverse complement strand
TCCTTGTAGATGGCGCTGATGCGCTTCTTGCGAACCTCGTCCGTCGTTCCGCGCGGCTGTCCGCCGCCACCGATGCAGCCGCCGGGGCAGGCCATTATTTCTATGGCATGGTATTTTGATTTACCTGACCTGATATCATCAAGAAGTTTTCGTGCATTTCCCAGACCGTGGGCAATACCAATATTCAGTTCCAGCCCGTCAAAGTCGATACTCGCTTCACGTACACCTTCCATGCCTCTCAGTTCTTCAAAATCGACTCTTTCAAGTGTTTTGCCGGTGTACATTTCGTAGGCTGTTCTGACAGCTGCTTCTATAACTCCACCCGTTGTACCAAAAATAACCCCTGCGCCACTTGATTCACCCAGGGGATTATCGAAGCTTTCCTCCCCGAGACTGCGGAAATCAATGTTAGCCTGCCTGATAAAGGCGGCCAGCTCCCTTGTTGAGATTGAAAGGTCAACATCGGGATTTCCGTTGCTACTGAACTCTTCCCTCTGGCATTCATATTTCTTTGCAAGGCAGGGCATTACTGATACCACTACCATGTCCTCCCTTTTAATGTTTTTCTTTTCAGCGAAATATGTTTTGGCAATCGTACCGAACATTTGTTGCGGTGATCTGGCGCTTGATGGTATGTCTTTAAGGTCCGGGAAATAAGTTTCGAAAAAGTTCACCCAGCCCGGACAGCAAGAGGTAAGTATAGGGAGTTTTACGTTTTTGTCGCCGTCGATGTGAGCTGATAACCTCCTGAGTAACTCAGTGCCTTCTTCCATTATTGTCAGGTCGGCTGCAAAATCTGTATCAAAAACATAATCAAATCCCAGCTGTCTGAGAGCTGCTACCATTTTTCCCGTTACAAGGGTTCCCGGCCTCATACTGAACTCCTCACCCAGGGCTGCCCTTACAGCAGGAGCAGTCTGAACAACCACAGTTTTCGCCGGGTTGGCAAGGTGACGAAGTACCTCGTTGGTGTGATCTGCTTCAGTCAGGGCGCCTGTAGGGCACACAGCCACGCATTGCCCGCAGTATGTGCAGCTTGAATGTTCAAGATTTTGCTCGAAAGCGGGAGCAACCACCGCACGGAAGCCCCTGTTGATTGCCGACAGGGCGCCAACGGTCTGTATATCATTGCACATGGTCTCGCACCTGCGACACATAATACACTTGTCAAGGTCCCTTATTATTGATGGAGAAGTGTCGAGCCTGTATGTTGACACCTCGGCAATGTCCTCACCGGGGATGTTTCGTATACCCAGTTTTATTGCGAGATCCTGCAACTCACAGTCGCCCGATTTAGGGCATATAAGGCAATCTTTCGGGTGATCTGACAATATAAATTCAAGCACGGTTTTACGTGCATTAAGCACCCTGACGGTATTGGTTTTAACCTCCATGCCGTCCTGGCAGGGGGTGGAGCAGGAGGGGGCCAGGTTTTTGCGTCCCTCCACCTCAACTACGCATATCCTGCAGCCTGCAGGCTTATTTTCTATCCCCATGTCGTGCAGGTTCATGTAACACAGAACGGGAATGTCAATCCCTGCATCTTTTGCAGCCTGGTATATGGTTGTCCCTGCCTTAACTTCAACTTGCTTATTATCTATGGTGAGTTTGACTGTATCCATTTTGTTGTTTTCTTTATTGAATGATTATAGCATCAAATTTGCATTTTTCCATGCATGCCCCGCACTTAATGCATATGCCCTTGTTTATCTTGTGCGGTTCTTTTCTTTCTCCTGCTATGGCATTAACGGGACATACCCTTGCACAGGCAGTGCATCCGACACAATTCTCTTCAATGATAAAAAATTCCATAAGGCCGCGACACTGACCTGCGGGGCATTTCTTATCCATGACATGGGCAAGGTATTCATCGTAAAAATTATCAAGGGTTGAAAGCACGGGGTTTGGAGAGGTCTGGCCCAGGCCACAGAGAGCTGTGTCTTTTATTACTTCACTCATGTTGCGGAGGCGATCAAGGTCAGCCATATCACCCTTGCCCTTGCATATATGATCCAGAAGTTCGTATAATCTTTTGTTACCTATGCGGCAGGGAGCACATTTCCCACATGACTCCTCGACAGTAAAATCGAGATAGAATTTAGCCACTGAAACCATGCAGTCGTCTTCATCCATAACTATCATCCCTCCTGAACCCATCATTGATCCAGCTTCAATAAGATTGTCAAAATCAATGGGCGTGTCAAGATGCTCTTCGGTAAGGCATCCTCCCGAAGGGCCTCCTGTCTGAACAGCCTTGAACTTCCTGTCGTTATTTATGCCTCCCCCTATTTCAAATATGACTTCCCTGAGGCTTGTTCCCATCGGAACTTCCACGAGCCCGACATTGTTTACCTTGCCTGCAAGGGCAAAAACCTTTGTTCCCTTTGACCTTTCCGTTCCTATTTTACTGAACCAGTCAGCACCCTTGCTGAATATCACGGGGATACAGGCAAGTGTTTCCACATTATTTACGTTTGTTGGTTTGCCATGGTAGCCCGACTCTGCCGGGAAGGGGGGTTTTACGGTCGGTTCTCCCCTTAATCCCTCCATAGAGTGTATCAGGGCTGTTTCCTCACCACAAACAAAGGCACCAGCCCCGTAACGCAGTTCAATATCAAAACTGAAACCGGTTCCCAGAATGTTTTTTCCCAGCAAACCGTATTCCCTGGCCTGCGCTATTGCCGTTTTCAGTCGCTTGATAGCAAGAGGATACTCGGCCCTGATATAGATTAATCCTTCCCCTGCTCCAATGCAATAAGCACAAATGGCCATAGCTTCAATAACCGAATGCGGATCACCTTCCAAAACCGAGCGGTCCATAAAAGCTCCCGGGTCACCTTCATCAGCATTGCATACCACATACTTGCGGTCGGCTTTGTTATTACAGGCAAACTCCCATTTGAGTCCCGTCGGGAAGCCTCCGCCACCCCGGCCCCTCAGACCTGATTCCTTTACAATTTTTATCGCTTCGGCAGGGTGCATTTCTGTAATAACTTTGCCCATGGAAAGGTAGGCGTCACGGGCAATTGCCTCATCTATGTTTTCGGGATCAATAAATCCGCAATTGCGTAAAACTAATCTTAATTGCTTAATTTTTTTATCCATGTCGAATTTCTATATTTCTTCTATTGTCAGGTAATCAACCGGTATAACACCATCGACCGGTTCACCCTGCCGGATGTATTTTTCAATTATTTCATCGGCTCTGTGTGTGTCAACGTCGCCGAATACGAGGGGAGGGGTTCCGGGTCTGGTAACCTGTACCGTTGGTTCAGCGTAGCTGTAACCCATATCGCCGCTCATTAAGACCTCAGCATCAATATTTCTTTTTCTGAGGGCCTCCCTGAAAAATTCGAGCACCTGAGTAGCCCCGGATGCTATTCCCGAGGTGCCCATACCAACCCTTATGATTACCCTGTTGGCCGCATTTTTGGGATCGGAATAAGACGATATTTTTTCCCTTGTCTCATTCCTTAATTTTCTAAGGTCATCGTAGGATTCCAATCTTTTCATATTTTAACTGTTTTTCAATACACAAATTCCGGTTATTAACCGGCTGTTAATTTTGGGACAAATATATGAATTTTAATGTTAATAAAATAACAATGTTAAAAAAATAACAGATAAATTTATCTGTGAATTATTATAATTGGTTTTACCCGGGGAAAATCAGGTTTAGGATAGGTTCAAAACCGGATTAATTATGATATGCTTGCACTTGGGCATCTTTCGTATCCTATCTGTGTAATCTGCTGAAATCAGCGTAAATCATCGCAGTTCTTTGAATTCTGATCCTTCCTTCCAATGTGGCCATTCGGATGAGTTTGCAAGGTAATAGCCAAGCTTAAAGGCAAGCTGTGCATCTTCCCTTATACCTTCAAAATTCCAGGTTTCAGGTTCATAATTATCAGCAGGCCTGTGGTAACGGTTGTTTATATAGTCTCTTTCCTGCATTACTGACCATTCCTTACCATGTTCACGTGAATCGCAGTTACCCCTTGCGTAAAGTGAGGGAACACCTTTTTTTGCAAATGCAAAGTGATCGGACCTGAAATACATTCCGGTATGTGCATTGGGGTCGGGAAGCAGGTATCTGTCCTGTTTTGCTGCAGCTTCTTCCAGCATGTCATCCAGATCTGACTGTCCGTAGCCTGTAACCATAACATCTTTCATCCTGCCAATTGGCAAAACAAGGTCATTGTTTATGCAGGTAACTGTCTTGTCCATATCAAATACAGGGTGATCAGTATAATATAATGAACCAAGGAGACCCTGTTCCTCAGAAGTGGGGAAGAAAAGCATTACTGATCGGTCAGGTCTGTCACTGCAGTTAGTGAAAGCCCTTCCTATTTCGAATACCATGGCCATTGTTGTGCCATTGTCCACTGCACCATTGAATATTGAATCACCTTTTTCTTTCTCACCCACTCCAAAATGATCCCAGTGACCTGAATATATTATTACTTCGTCAGGTGATTCTTTCCCTTTCAATACCCCTGCAACGTTCCTGGATACGTTTTCTGAAAACGAATTATTGATTGATAAACTTATGGTTGTCTTCATGTTAAAACCCTTGAAACCCGGTTTGCATGCTTCAGTCCTGAGTGTGTTGACATCATAACCCGCATCACTGAAGATAGCCTCTGCTGAGTTGGCGCTGAGCCACCCGGTGAACATGCACCTGTCGGCGTTCTTGTTTCCTGTCTGCAGGTAAAGATTAGGGGTTATGGAGCTATTCCTGGGTATATTATAAGGATATCCGGCTCCTTCAGTCTCATGTATGATGAGTATACCTGTGGCACCCATTCTTGCTGCCTGTTCATACTTGTATGTCCATCTTCCGTAATAAGTCATTTCTTTCCCTTTGAAAAGGTCATTATTGCCCGTATACAGGCCGGGATCATTAACAAAAACAACAATGGTTTTTCCCTTTACATCAAGTCCGTTGAAATCATCCCATTCATATTCGGGAGCGCTTATGCCAAAACCGGCAAATACCAGTTCCGAATCCTTGATTTCAATATTTTCCATAATCCTGGGGCTTATTACCGCAATATCATCTGGTGCAAGCAGTTTATGATTATTTATTCCTGTATTGATAATGACAGGATTAACCACTTCAGAACTTATTTCCACCATGGGCACATCCTGGAAATAGCTGCTGCCGAATGCCGGTTCAAAACCCAGGCTAATAAGTTCATTCTTAAGATATTCAACAGTAAGTTCTTCACCTCTGGTAAACGGGGCTCTTCCCATGAATTCATCAGAAGCGAGCACGCTTACATGCCTCATCATTTCATCTGTGCTTATATTATTATATGCTTTCTCGAAGCCGGAATCCCTTGAACAGGATATAAGTAATAATAAACTGAAAAAAAATGTTATCCTTCGCATAGGTTAATTTTTAATATGATTCGGGAATAAGCTTAATGATATTTATTATGGTATTTACTGCATTAATCATTGATCTGACAGGGATGAACTCAAATCTTCCATGGTAATTATGTCCTCCTGTAAATATATTGGGGCATGGCAGTCCTATATACGACAATCTCGCCCCGTCTGTTCCTCCCCTGACAGGCCTTACCAGTGGTATGATCCCGGCCTGTTTCATTGCTTTTTCGGCTAATTCGACAATATGAAAATGATCCGTAATTTTATCCCTCATGTTTAGGTACTGGTCTTTTATTTTCAACTTAATTCTCTTTTTACCGTATTTTTTATTAATGAAACCGGTAATATTTCTTAACAGAATTTTCTTTTCTTCAAATTTCTTGCTGTCGTGATCTCGTATCAGGTATCTTACAGTGGATTTTTCCACATCACCTTTGATATCTGTCAGGTGAAAAAAACCTTCGTAGCCTTCAGTGTGTTCCGGTCGTGCCTGGGGCGGCAACATTGAATTGAATTCACAGGCCAGGTGAATTGAATTTATCATCTTATCTTTGGCGGTTCCGGGATGAACGTTCCTTCCCTCTATTTCTATTACAGCCATTGCAGCGTTGAAATTCTCATACTCCAGTTCTCCTTCTTCTCCGCCATCGACAGTATATGCAAAATCTGCCCCGAAAGTATCAACATCAAACTTATCTGCTCCCCTGCCAATTTCTTCATCAGGAGTGAATCCGATTCTTATTCTGCCATGTTCTATGCCCGGATTATTAATAAAATACTCCAGAGCAGTAAGTATTTCTGCGATACCGGCTTTATCGTCCGCGCCAAGCAGTGTAGTTCCATCTGTCGTAATCAGGTCGAGGCCTGAATATTTCTTTAAATCGGGAAAATCCTCCGGACTTAACACTATATTTTTGCTCTTATTAAGAACAATATCTTTACCATCGTAGTTATGAACCATTTGAGGATTGACATTTTTACTGCTCATATCCGGACTCGTATCCATATGTGCAATAAGGCCGAGTACCGGTAACTGTTTTTGCGAATTGGAAGGCAGGGTTGCCATCAGGTATCCGTTATCATCCAGGCTTACTTCAGTCAAACCCATTTCTTCCATTTCTTCCTTCAGGACTTTTGCCAGGTCCAGTTGTTTACTTGTGCTTGGGCAGGTCCCTGAATTTTCGCCTGACTGTGTATCTATCCTGGCATATGAAATAAATCGTTCAACAACTTTCTCCATTTTTACCTGAATAAAATATTTCCCAGAAGTATCCTGCCACTTTTCCAGTAAGCACGGTAATATGGCGAATCAGTAATATATATCACTTCTCCTCTCCCTATATTTTCACTTGCTACGGCAATCGTGTTTTTCACATCATCCTTGAATTCATTTCCTGCAAACCCTGCTACCGGCTCATTGTTCAGGATATATGCTATATTGTTACCTTTGGCGAGGAAGGGATAATGAGCCGGGGATGTTTTCATCATAAACCATTCTTTACCCAGTCCGAAAGCATAGGGGTGGGTATCATCCAGTCCTATCCTGTATATACTTCCTGCAGATCTTTCTTTAAGCCTTTCCCTTCTCTGATCCTCGTATTTTTTCAAGTGTGTGGTGTCACTGCCAACCAGTTTGTCTTCATCTTTTTCTTTTTCTTTCTTTCTTGCCTCCACTGCCTTATATAGGTTTGTTGATTCATCTGATGCAAATAATTTAATGGCTTCCTCAAAGGCTATTAGACGGCCACCCTGCTTAACAAATTCTGTCAGTTGTTCTTTCTGTTTAGAATATGAACCTGATGGTAACAACATTACATCATATTCAGTCAGGTTTACAGAAGAAAGGTAATCCAGTCCGATAATCGTAAATGGATATTCTACTTCTCTTTCAAGAAAATACCATAGCTCACCAAATCCACCTGTCGATACTCCTTCACCTCCTATGAGTGCTATTTTTGGTTTGTATTTCAGATTCGAATAGTTTGATCCAAGATCCTTGCCTTTCTGCACCATACCCGTTGTGACAGGATATAATTTAATGCCGGCATTATTTGCTGATTCAACTACCTTACTGTCAAAGTCACCTTTAATGTTCAGGTTATCACCCCTGGAAATTATAAGGCTGCCCCTTCTGAAATCCTTGTCCGATGCTGTGAATGGCTTAAGCATACTCCTCACCCTTATTTTGTCTTTCAGAAGGGCGGCCATAAACTTTATTTGACTAAACCCCTGGCAATTTGTTATATATGCATATGGCCTATTTTCCGGCACCTGGTTTTTTTCAGGTACTAAATCAAGTTCCTTGTCAGATTGCTGGATTCTTTCTTTTACTGCATAGGCTTTGATATTGTATACATAGGGAAGTGCCCATGCTGTAAGGTCATAGCTTAGTGAATCAACATATTTTGAATCGGGTTCAAATAATACTTTCACAAGGTGCGATTGGGGCTGCCTGGCACTTACCAGTATATCACCTTCAGTGATCTTAACCTGTCCTTGCTTGTTTGCCAGGTAATCAAATGCTTTATAAATTTTACCATTATTACCGGCAAGGTTGTACCTTACCTGGTTCTTCTCAAGCAATTTTAAGAGGCTGGCGATAGTTGCTTTGTCATTATCACCTTTTATTATTATAGATTCGTACTCGAATATGGGTTTATCAAGACCTGACCTGAAGAATTTATTGAATTCAGTTATCAGCTTTTCCCTGTTTTCATAGCTGACTTTGATGGTGGCCATTGAAGCCAGGAAATGACCTTCAATCCTTTCGGCCAGGGTGAGCGTATCACCTGCTTTATTATCAATAGCCAGTCCGGCATAACCTCCACCCCCTTGCTCAAAAGTAAATCCCATTGCACCGTTAAATAATGGCCAGGTATCGCCAAAGCTGGGGCAGAAAAGATCGAAGCTTTCCTTGGTGAAATAGAGTTTACAGGCCTTATCAAACAATTCTGCATTTGCTTTACCAGTAAGTTCATGAAATTCATGCTGCCATGGTGTGATAACTTCATGCCATGGATCGGCACCCGGGGCAAAGAAGAATGTAGATCCGGAGCCCATTTCATGAAAATCAGCATGAACATGTGGCATGTATTGATTATATAATTTCAACCGTTGCTCTGTCTCTACCTGTGTCTGCCATACCCAGTCGCGGTTAAGGTCAAATAGATAATGGTTTAATCTTGCACTGGGCCAACCCTGGTGATGCTGCCAGTCATCGGGATGGGGATTGGGCTCAATTGATTGCGACCTTCTGTACCTGTTTGCGTAAAGGTCCCTGCCGTCGGGATTCTGGCACGGATCGATAATTATAATACAATCCTCCAGCCAGTCACTTACACCTTCATAGGATTTACTAACAAGGGTATAAAGGGTTTTAAGGGCTGCCTCCATACCTGCTGACTCGTTACCGTGAACATTATAACTGAGCCAGATAAATGGTATTTGCTTCTTGCCGGTTTCACCTTCAATAAGGCCGGTGTTAATAAGGTTGTTTTTCCTCAGTTGTTCAATTTCAGACAAGTTCTCAGGCGTTGAAATAAAAACAACAATAAGCTCTCTCCCTTCATATGTTTTACCATATGGCTGGCACCTGACATAATCGGAATTTTCGGCAACATATTTGAAATAATCAAGCACATGGTGATGAAGGGTAAACTGAGTACCCAATTCATAGCCAAGAAATTCCTCAGGTGACTTAATGTCCTGGGTATGAATATTTAATGATATTATTGCCAGGGATGATAAAAAGAAAATCTTTTTCATTCGTTTAAAATTTTATAATAAACTGAATATAACTTAATTAAAAATTTGAGAACGAATGCAAGCGCTTACTCACAGTAAAACTGTTCGTGGACTCGCTGTGCCCGGTTCGCTCCCGCATGAAAAATTTAATCATCTTCTATTGTGAAGTAAGAGATTAAATTTATTCATGCTCGTTTCATTATTTAAGGTTTTATTCAGAGTGGATAAATATAATGGATTATTGCTTACCAACACTTTTGTTGTCCATGTTATTTAATATCTCTCTTAAAGGGTTTAAGTGGTTTGGAAATTTGTTACAGGCTTTTACATTTTGCCACTCTTTGAAATCAGAGTATTTTTATCCCTTCATATCAAAGGCTATTAAATAAAAAACAAATTATGAAAACCTATCTGGATTGTTTTCCCTGTTTCGTGGACCAGGCATTGAGGGCAGGGCGTTTGGTGACAGATGATGAAAAGCTAATAAAAGAACTGATTGATTACGTTGGCGAATCATTCAAGGACATATCACTCGAAAGTTCACCACCCGAAACAGGGGAATACATATATGGCAAGATAAGGGAAATGACGGGAATAGATGATCCATATAAAGAGATAAAAAAGTCAAATATCAGGGAAGCTTTATCCCTGTATCCTGATCTGAAAAAAATGCTGGACAAATCAGAGGACAGGATGCTGACTGCTATCAGGCTGGCAATTGCAGGAAATATTATTGATTTTGCTTTCGGTAAGAAGTTTAATCTGAAACAGGATATTGAAAGAATACTGAAGCAGGAATTCGCAATATTTCATTATAATGAATTCAAAGAAAATTTTGAAAATGTATCTTCAGTACTCTATATAGGGGATAATGCAGGCGAATCGGTTTTTGACAGGCTGTTAATAGAAGAGTTAGGCAAACCCGTGACATACGTTGTCAGGGGTATACCGATTATTAATGATGTAACCATGGAAGACGCTGTTGAATCAGGCCTGGACCAGGTGGCTGAGTTAATGTCTTCAGGTTCAACAGCTCCGGGTGCAGTATTACGGTTATGCAATGAAGAATTTATTGAAGGATTTGAGAAGGCTGAAATGATCATCAGCAAGGGACAGGGCAACTACGAAGCTTTATCAAATGCAGAAAAGACTGTTTTCTTTTTGTTAAAAGCTAAATGCAAAATGATTTCAAAGGACCTCGGTGTTAATCAAAATGATATAGTCTTTTATTCCATAAATACAGGTAATCAGTCTTAAACCTCCCTGATCCGGCAAAATGAGTGAAATTTGCTATTAATTTTTTTTCAGTTTTCAGCATTCTTTAATGCAACAGGACAATATATAACTCTTGAAGATATTGAGGAGATCGCAATAATTGAACAGAAGGTGATAATGCCGATGCGTGACGGGGTAAGTTTATTCCCGGAATGTAGAATGGAAGACCGAAACACTGAGTTACCCCTGACAATCCCGGGAACCAATAACACTTTTTACCGGGTTTAATAGTACTATTATAATAGAAATTTTGTAACAGGAGCAAACACGCTTGAGCCATGATGAATGCGGAATAGTTTAACGGGGAAATTTATTTCTTATTAGTAAGATAGTATAATAATTAGATAAATTGAAAATAGGATTAGGGAAATATATCGAGTAATTTTATAAGTTGACAAAAAGTAATCATTTTTTGTAATGAGACAAATATCCTCTTTCTCCCAGTTCGGAATAGACTTACTAAGTCTGGTTCTTATTCTTTGTCTGTATTCCTGCTCAGAGAAAATAAACAAACCCAATATCATTTTCATAATGTCAGATGATCATGCTGCTCAGGCTATTGGAGTATATGGAAGCCATCTTGCCAGTTTAAACCCCACTACTGTGCTTGATGAGCTGGCATCTTCAGGTATAACATTTGCCAACTGTTTTGTAACCAACTCAATATGTACACCCAGCCGTGCCTGTATTATTACAGGGCAGTATTCGCATGTTAATGGAATCCTTGACCTTGAAGACCGGGAAGACCCTTCCAGGCACGATATTCCTGGGATGGCTAAACAATACCTGCCAATCGAAATGAAAAAACCCGGTTATGAGACTGCTATGATAGGTAAGTGGCATTTAATTACAGAACCAAATTTTGATTACTATGAAGTACTACCCGGCCAGGGAAGATATTTCAATCCTGATTTTATAAAAAGGGGAAATAAGCCCTGGCCAGAAAACAGAACCAAATACGAAGGACATTCCACAGATCTTATAACCGATCTGAGCATTGAATGGATCAGAAACAGGAAGAGTGACAAGCCTTTCTTCCTGATGTACCTTGAGCACCTTGATGTTCCTGCTCATTTTGGGATCAGAACCAGGGATTATAAACTGATATTATTACAAGGCTTAAAGATGATCTTGAAGATCTCAGGTCGGAACTTGGGGATACGGATGATTCTTTTCCGGAACTAAAGAAAATATTGAAGATAACTGGGATAAAAATACTATGTAATGAGAACATTAAGAATATTATTGCTTGTCTTTTCATTTAGTTTTTTCGCTTCTGTATCATTGCAAAGTCAGAGCGATACTGCTGAGAAAGATATACCGGTTTCAACAAGGTTGCTGTTCTATGATAAACCGGCAAGCGTATGGACTGAAGCTCTTCCCATTGGAAATGGAAGGATAGGCGGGATGGTTTACGGCCGTACCCATGAAGAAATAATAAAGCTTAATGAGAATACACTCTATGCAGGTGGTCCGTATAATTCCAACGGCCCCGGAGGGTATCCGTATCTTGACTCTATCCGTACTCTCGTGTTTGAAGGGAAAGGAAAAGAGGCTGAACAACTATTCGAGAAAACCATGATGGCCAGAAAGTGGTCTTCAGCACCTTATCAGCCTCTGGGTAATCTAAGGATGATATTTCCTGAACATGCCTTTGTAAAAGATTACAGGCGTGAGCTTTTACTTGATTCTGCAATAGCAAGGGTGAACTATAAGGTAGATGATATTGAGTTCAGCAGGACATGTTTTTGTTCTTATCCTGACCAGGTGATGGTAGTGAGAATGGATGCATCAGAACCTGGAAGCATATCAGGATATTTCAGTATTGAGGGCCTGACCAATCCGCTCGGGACAGGAGATGAGGAATGGGCATTAAGCTATGAAGGGGAGAATACAATTATCTTAAGTGGAGTGACACGCAGTTTTGAAATATCTGACCAGCGCACAAAATATGAATGCAGGATTATTTTGGTGCCTGATGGTGGTGAGATGCAAATGATATATAAAGCCAATGTGCCAACGATCAGGCTGAGGGATGCAAATTCGGCAACCCTTTATTTGACCGCCTCATCCTCTTTTGTCAGTTATAGGGATGTAAGTGCTGATCCCGTAACACGGAATGATAAAGTCTTAGCAAATTTGGATAAAAAGGATTATTACTCTGTTCTTGAAAGTCATATAACCGATTTCAGCAGTCTTTTTAACAGGGTATCACTTGATCTTTCAGGGGAAGATACTCACGACATTACCACTGACAAGCGTTTTGACTTATTTGCCAACGGGAAGGATAAAGACTTTGCTGGATTATTTTTCCAATACGGACGATATTTGATGATCAGCAGTTCAAGACCGGACGGAATACCGGCAAATCTTCAAGGAATCTGGAACCAGGATATGAATCCTGCCTGGAATGGAGGATTTACTACCAACATTAATTTTGAAATGAACTACTGGCCTTCGGATCTGACAAATCTTTCTGAATGCCGTGAACCTCAGTTGTCAATGATCAGGGATATGTCAGAAACAGGCACGGAGACAGCAAAACTCAATTTTAATGCTGATGGCTGGCTTTTCAATTGCAATACTGATATATGGCTTATGAGTGCTCCTGTATACGGTGCATACTGGGGTAGCTGGCATACTGCATCAGCATGGTTCTGCGATGATCTGTGGGACCATTTCCTTTTTACATGCGATACTGCATACCTTGAAGATTATTATCCCCTGATTCGTGATGCTGCTCTGTTTTTTGACCAGACACTGGTGGAGCATCCAAAATACGGCTGGCTTGTGGTTAATCCGTCTGGATCACCTGAGAATGGCCCGGGTGGTGACCCCATGTGGACGCGTAATCCTGATGGAACGAGAAACAGACCAATAGGTATTTGTGCAGGGTCAACCTGCGATAATGCTCTTGTTGGCGAGTTGTTTGAACATTTCATTGAAGCTTCCGAGATCCTTAACAGGGACAAAGATCTGAGGATTTCAGTGGCAAAGAAGAAGAAACGCCTTCCGCCTTACATTACAGGTCGGTACGGTCAATTGCAGGAGTGGCTTGAGGATGTTGATAACCCAGAGGACAGACACAGGCATACATCACATCTCTGGGGACTTTACCCTGGAACGTCAATTGATCCGTTCAAAACACCTGAACTGGCAGAAGCATCAAAGGTTGTCCTTCAACACAGGGGTGATGAATCGACTGGATGGGCAATGGGTTGGCGAGTTAATTTATGGGCCAGGCTCAGGGACGGCAACAGGGCTCATAAACTCCTTGGAAGACAATTAATGCTGGTTGATTCACCATGGCACGGTACCGGTCTTGGCGGCACATATGTCAATATGATGGATTCGCATCCTCCTTTCCAGATAGATGGTAATTTCGGAGGAACGGCAGGAATTGCAGAAATGTTACTTCAATCTCATAACGGGTATATCGAATTTCTTCCCGCTTTGCCGGATTCCTGGTCTGAAGGCACATTCAGGGGACTGAAGGCAAGGGGAGCTTTTGAGATTGACCTTAAGTGGGAGAACAATGATTGGACAAACGCTGAAATACTCTCTGAAAAAGGTTTGCCATTTCTGATCAAATCAGGATCACTTATAGATGTACGTCAGGGAACAAGAAAAATAAAGGTTACAAAAACCTCAAATGGTCTTTATAGATTCGATACACATAAAGGAGAAAAATATACCATAACTAAATGATATAAATAGAAATGAGACTACATAAAAAAGATTGTACTATTTTATACTTCTTTAACAATTTTTCTAATCTCATTCCCGGGCTGTAATAATCAAAAAACTGGTATTGAATACTGGATTATTGACAGCCCGGAAGAATGGGAAGTAAATATGGGGGCAAGTGAAAGCCTGTTAATACAAAATGATTGTGCTGAACTTAACTTTAATCAGTCTTTAATATTCTAAGAAAATATTATCATGAAAAATCAACTTGGCATTCTGATATTGATAATAGGTTTATCAGTTTCATGTGTTAATAAAGAAACAGAAAAATCTGTAATTGATCTAAATGCAGCATCCCGGGAGGTTATAAAAGAGCTGACTGATAAATATGGTGAGACTGGGCAAGAACGCATTTCCAGAGGAGTTAATCATGTAGCATCCATATGGTTCAGTGAGGATGGCGATGCTGATTCATTCAAGAAATTCTGCTATGTATTTTACAGATCACTGCCTGTTGAAAGGCATTCCCGGCAGCCCCTTTACTGAATGTATGGCCGACCTTATTGCTTACCGCGATATGGTAGGGCTTGGAGTAAGTCCGGAATACAGCCGGGAGGAAAAAGAACTTAATGCACTGGCCTCATTCTGGTTTGTTTGTGAAATGGGAGCTGATGCTCTTCATGAAATAAGGGTGTGGCACTGGTTTTATGATCATCCGGAGGCCTCTGTAGAAGAACTTAAAAAAGTTACAATTGATATTGCCAATGATATATGGAATGAGAACTTTGCTGATATTTTCGGAGTGAGGGATATACCAATATTTTCAATTTACAGCCATTTTATAAATGGCAGCTTATACCTTCACAGCTATCCTCTTGGGAATATTATCCTTATGCAACTTGAAGAATATTTTGAAGGAAAGGATTTTGAAGAAGAAATGGTAAGGATATGTACTATAGGTAAACTTACTCCTGACCTGTGGATGAAGGAAGCAACCGGGGAATCTTTAAGCTCGGAACCAATGCTCAGGGCTGTAAGAAAAGCTATTGATAACTATAATTGAAATGAAACGATGAGACAAATAAGCTTATTATTTATTTTAACCCTGTTTATGTAGTGATAATAAAAATGCCATCTCTGAAGAATGGCATAAAGATGTTAAGCGTGTGGGGATGATCGTTAAACTGAAACCGGAAGTAATTGATGAATATAAGGAATTGCATGCTGATGACAATACACTAATTGTTATGACGGGGGATAATGTGATGCCTTTCCAGCGGGCCAGAATGTCATTATATGAAATGGGAACACGTGCCCCACTGGCTATACGCTGGCCCGGAAAGGAGTAGGATTAAATATGGTTGCATGAATAAAATCTTAATATTATGAAGTTACTTAATCTGATTTTGACTTTTTCTTGTGTCTTCTTTATTTCGGCCTGCACAGTCAGGGAAAGCAATGAAACCTTAAAACCAAATATCCTTTTTATCATCACAGATGACCAGTCATGGGAACATGCAGGATGCTATGGGGATAAGGCTCTAAGGACACCGTCAATCGACAGGTTGGCGAATGAAGGAGTAAGATTTGAGAATGCTTACTGTGCTGCCCCGTCTTGTTCACCTTCAAGAGCCGGGATATTTACAGGTCAGGATATATTCAGACTGGAAGAAGGTGGGGTCCTGACTGGTATATTATGGGAGAAGTTTTCTGTCTTCCCGCGATTGCTGGCAGATAACGGCTATCATGTCGGGGCAACAGGTAAAAGATACTGGCCGCGCACACAAAATGTTGAAGGTGCCATTGATGAGCCAATAGCTAAAATATATGACAGTCAACTTCATGATTCAACCCCGGATTTTATATCAAAAAGGGATTACAGTGCCAATTTCAAAGAATTCCTCGATGATAACTCTGAAGGAAAACCTTTCTTTTTCTGGGTTGGAACAGGTGAACCACACAGGAAATATGAAATCGGCCGTGGCATAGGAACGGGTATTGATACCTCCAAAATCAGGATACCGGCCTTTTTCCCTGATGTGCCGGTGTCAAAACTTGATATAGCCGATTATATGGCTGAAATAGAATGGGTTGATCAAGCTGTTGGTGAAATGATAGATATACTTGAGTCGAAAGATCTGCTTGACAATACACTGATAATATATACCTCTGATAATGGCATGCCCTTTCCGCGGGCAAAGGCAACCCTTTATGATCATGGTGTGAGGATGCCACTTATAATGAGATGGGGAAATGAAATCAAAACAGGGAGGGTTGTTACAGATCCTGTAAGCCTTATCGATATGGCCCCCACATTTCTCGAACTGGCAGGTGTGGAGGTTCCTGAAGAGATGACAGGAAGAAGTATTACCAACCTGTTATTTTCATCTGAATCAGGTGATATTGATCCTGACAGGGATTTTGTTGTAACAACCTTCGAAAAACATACATTCTGCCGACCTGATAGCATGGGATTCCCCCGCAGAGCTATCCATACAGATAAATGGACATATATAATAAATTTCGAACCTGACCGTTACCCAATGGGTAATGCAGATCTGTTTATTCCACGCTGGGACGTACTCGGCGATACTGATCCGGGGCGCCTCAAAGAGTATTTCAAGCAAAATGTGGAAAATCCGGAGTTTATTACCTTCTGGGAACTTGCATTCGGGAAAGTGCCACGTGAACAGCTATTTAATAAGAAGAAAGATCCTGATATGGTAAATAATCTTGCGGATGATCCTGCATACAAAGAAATAAAGACGGATCTGAAAACGAAACTGGAAAATTATTTAAAGGAGCACAATGATCCCAGGTCCAGGGATGAATCTCCTTGGGATACCTATAAACTTGATAAGTCATGATAAAGATAAAAATATTCTTAGCCACTATTATTATTACCTTATTTCCGGTTTACTGTATACACGCACAGGATGATATTGTACTGGAGGGGCAAGTGCTTACATTTAATCGTTTTCCACTGAATAATGTAAGTATAAAGGCAATCCGGACAGGAAATACAACACTTACTGATTCACTTGGCTTTTATCAGATTACCTGTAATAGAAAAGAAAAAATCGAGTTTAGGGCTTATGGTTTTGTTGCACGGAGAATAAAGGCCGGGAAGATATCAGGAGAACCTTTAAATCTGATTTACAGTAACACAAAAACAAGTTTTAGAGAGGCAATCTCAGGTGGTCATATAAAGAGGAAGGACCTGGAGATGGCCATAAGGACTTATCCATTGAAAGGAGAGAAGGATTTCACGAAATACAGTGATATCTATCAACTTATTAAAAGTGAAGTTTATAATGTTAATGTTAATGGCAACATTATTACGACCAAACAATTTACTTCTTTCCTGGGAAGCCAGGAAGTGCTTCTGGTGGTTAACGGGTCAGTGGTTACGGATATATCTTTTATAGATCCCGATGATGTTAAATCAATACGGTATGTTAATGATGCAGAATCTTCCAAATATGGTTCACGGGGTGCTAACGGGGCACTTGAAATAGTACTGAAGTAGCAACCTGATTTATGATTCCAATATTTTTTTTGCCAGTTTGTTAGATCATTCAATTCCTTCCCGTGAATGACATAATACCAATACCGTTGCACTGGCAATCAATAAGCAAAGGCAGGTTCTTGTAATACTTTTCATACATGTAAAATTATAAGTAACATAACATATCCCGTTATAGTATCTTTACTTTTTACTGTATTAAATAATCCAGATATTATTTTAATATTGGTAAGGGATTGAGAGGTTTAGAAGTTTAGAGGTTTTGTTGAATCGTTGAGCTGTATAATTGTTAAATGGAATTACTCTTTGGTCTCCCCGCCCTTTCGTCTCCCTGCCACTCCGTCACTCAGTCTCATACTTCCCTGCCTCATGCAATATTATTGAGATAAAATAGTATCATAATACTGTAAGTTTTTATTTGATAATCCAACTATAATTCCTTTCATTGTAAATCCTTACAAACTTCAAGACTGATGAAAAAAGAAATATCAATGTCAGTTATTATTCTGGTATACCCACTGGTATTAATCTTCCTTTCTTTGAATGCCTGTAATAAATCTAATAGATTTGAGAAGCTTAAACCAAATATCCTCTGGCTGGTAAGTGAGGATAACAGTCCCTGTCTCGGCTGCTATGGCGATTCCCTGGCTTATACGCCAAACCTTGATGATCTGGCATCACGCAGGGTAAGGTATACTGGTGCCTATGCCAATGCCCCCGTATGCAGCGCTGCCAGGTCGACCCTGATAAGTGGAATGTATGGCATTCGCCTGGGGATTTATCATCACAGAAGTGCCCATCCAATACCGCAGAGCTTCAAGCCATATCCCATTTTCTTCAGGGAGGCTGGTTATTATTGTACCAATAATGCAAAGAAGGATTATAACCTGGTTAATGATTATGACTGCCGGAACGAATCGAGCATGGAAGCACATTATAAAAACAGGATACCTGGTCAACGAATTGAGGGATGAATAGCAATATTTATAACAGAAATCAATAACCAATATATATTATGAGATATATCAAATATTCATTATGCAGCTTTTTCCTGTTTACTGCTTTACTGAATATAACAGGCCAGATTATCACTCTGGAAGAACTGGAGGAGATAGCGATTATCGAGCAAAAGGTGATGATGCCAATGCGTGATGGAGTGCGTTTATGCACTGATATCTACAGGCCAGAAACAGATGAGCCTGTTCCCGTTATTTTCTCTAGAACTCCATACAACTTTAACGCCTACCGGGATGGTGAACCAAATGTTAGTATATATAGGAGAGCCTATGCAGCTGTTTCCAGGGGATATGCTTACGTAGTCCAGAATGAGAGAGGCAGGTATTACTCGGAAGGGAAGTGGGATATTCTGGGGACACCTCTCACAGATGGTTACGATGCTTTCACATGGATGGCTGAACAACCATGGTGTAATGGGAAAATTGGCACACAGGGTTGTTCATCTACCGCTGAATGGCAGATGGCAGTTGCATCACTCGACCATCCTGCACATGCTGCTGTGGTACCTATGGGTTTTGGTGCCGGAGTGGGAAGGATTGGTGATTATTATGAGCAGGGTAACTGGTACAGGGGAGGAGCACTTCAACTGCTTTTTTCGAATTGGCTGTATTATACCCAGCATGATATTTACAGGCCCCGACCACCGGCAGGAATGAATCAGGAAGATCTCTTGAGAATACAGCGCTTTTATGACCTGGATCCTGACATGCCGGAAGTAGACTGGTCGGAAGCATTCTGGCACCTGCCTATAATAGATCTTTTCAATTACCTGGGAGCATCACGGAATATATGGAAGGAAATGATGACCCGGAAGCCGGATGATGATATCTGGTATGAAGGAGGATTATATCATGATGATATGCCATTTGGCACACCCGGTTTCTGGTTTATCTCATGGTATGATATTGCTTCCAGTCCAAATATTGCATTGGTAAATCATATACACAATAACATAGAGGACAATGAAGTTGCTGATAACCAGTTTATGGTTATATCACCATCGAGACATTGTGGATTCTGGGGAGACTCGGAAAATACTATTATCGGTGAAAGATATGTAGGTAACGCATATCTGAATTATGACAGTCTCATATATGCATGGTTTGATTTCTGGCTAAAGGATAAAGATAACGGTATTACCGGTGATCTTCCGTATGTACAATACTATACTATGGGATCAAATAAGTGGCAGGCTGCTGATGAGTGGCCACCGGAAAATACGGAGATGGTCACTTATTATCTTAACAGTGGCGGCAGCGCAAACAGTCTTAATGGGGATGGTTCCCTGAGCACACGACCCCCCGGGGGGAATGACAATCCTGATACATATTTCTATGATCCTCATAATCCTGTTACATCTTATGGAGGTAATTTCTGTTGCTATGGTAATGCAATAGAGGTTGGCTCCTTTGATCAACGGGCAATGGAAATGAGGAATGATATCCTTGTTTACACTTCAGATGTCCTGGAAGAGGGTATCGAGGTAACCGGATTTATTGAAACTGTATTGTATGTTTCTTCTGATGTTAAGGATACTGACTTTACTATTAAACTTATTGATGTATACCCCGATGGACGAGCCTTTAACCTGGACGAGACAATTCAAAGAGCAAGATACAGGGAAGGTTATGACAGGGAAGTTTTTATGGAACCGGGAAATGTATATAAATTAGAACTTACACCTATGTGTACAAGTAATTATTTTGAGAGAGGGCACAGGATACGTATTGAGGTATCCAGCAGCAATTTCCCGCGTTTCGACAGGAACCTTAATACCGGGGGTAATAATTACGACGAATCGGAAGGTATTGTAGCAACTAACTCGATACATCATTCAAGGAAGTATCCTTCAGCTATCATTCTTCCAGTGGTTAAGAAAGACTATTAAAAGGCTGTTATCATAGAAAATCAGCTTTTTTGTTTTCTCATTTAAAAAATTCTAATTAAAAACAATATTTCAATATGGTAATTGACCTGAGAAGCGACACTGTAACACGCCCGGGGAAGGAAATGCTTGAATATATGATTCAAGCACCCGTGGGGGATATGGTGCTTGGAGATGATCCAATGGTGAATGAGTTGGAGGCAAAAGCATCCGGTATGTTCGGTATGGAAGCAGCTCTTTTCTGTCCTTCAGGGACAATGACAAACCAGATAGCTGTCAAGATACATACAGACCCGGGAGATGATGTAATATGCAGTAAATTATCCCATATTTACCAGAACGAAGGCGGAGGTATTGCATTTCATTCGGCTGCATCAGTGACATTGATTGAAACAGAAAGCGGAGTATTTACAGGTGACGATGTACTCGCTTCTATTCAACCTGATGACCCTCATAAGCCCAGAACCAGGCTCGTCTCAGCTGAAAATAGTGTAAATATGGGTGGTGGCGCGGTATGGAATCTTGAAGAATTAAGAAAAATTGCTGCGATATGCAGGGAAAAGAAACTTGCCTTTCATCTGGATGGAGCCAGGTTGTTTAATGCTATTGTAAAAAACCATGAAAACATTCATGATTATGGAGAACTATTTGATACAATTTCAATATGTTTGTCAAAAGGCCTGGGTGCACCCGTGGGTTCAATTTTGCTCGGCAACAGGGATTTGATTGCAAGAGGAGTGAGACTGAGGAAACTAATGGGCGGTGGTATGAGACAGGCTGGATTTATGGCTGCAGCCGGTTTGTTTGCTCTTGAAAATAACATTGAAAGACTGGAAGAGGATCATAAACATGCAAGAAAAATAGCTGAAGCCTTGAAAGGATGCAAATGGATTGATCATATTGCCCCGGTGCAAACGAACATTATAATTTTTAAATTAATACCTGCTCTCAATGCTTCTGAAATTGTCAAAATACTGAAAGACGATGATATCCTGGCACTGGATATTGGGAATAACCGTATTAGAATGGTTACTCACCTCGATATAACCTCAGATATGGTTGATAAGGTAATTAAAAGTATAAAATCAACCCGGTTTTCTTAACTACTGCATTTTGTACTAGTTCATATAATAAACATCCGGATCTTCTTTGGATAAATACAATTATGCCCATTAATCTAACCAAACCAATTACACACTTATGATAAAGTTTAATGCCTGACGTAAAAGCGTATTTTTATTATCTTTGAAGGTAAAGGAATTCTCATTGTTATGAAAAAAATATTTTATCTGTGTGTTTTAATTATTTTCGTATCTCTTGCAGGGTGTAGATCAATCGATAAGATGATTGAAAAACCCAATGTACTGTTCGTAGCTATTGATGACCTGAATGACTGGACTGGTTATATGGGAGGACATCCCCAGGCTTTTACGCCCAATCTTGATAGGTTTGCTGATAAAGCAGTAAGCTTCAGAAACGCATACTGTTCAAATCCTGCCTGTAACCCGTCACGGACAGCTATAATGACAGGTTATGCTCCACATACGTCGGGGGTATATTCAAATTATCAGGACTGGCGTGAGGTTATCCCTGAACGTATTACAATAGGTCAGTACTTCCGTGAGCATGGGTATTATTCTGCTGGAGCAGGTAAGATCTTTCATTATCATATGATCGATTCAGCTTGCTGGGATGAATATTGGCCATCACAGTTGAAAAATATGCCTGATGACTATATGCCGGAAAGAGGAGAATCAGGCACCATAAACATGCCTGTATTTGAGAATATGTACATGATGTTCGACTGGGCTCCTTTGGATATTCCTGATTCACTGATGGGTGATTATAAAAGTGTTAAGTGGGTAGCAAACAAACTGAATGAGGATCACGAGAAACCATTTTTCCTTGCCTGCGGTATTTACCGACCACATCTGCCATGGTATGTTCCACGTAAATACTTTGAACTGTTTCCTTTTGATTCGCTGCAATTACCTCTGGTTCTTGAGAATGATCTTAATGATCTGGGTGAACGTGCTAAAGATATCGCTTCACGTGCAGGGGATTATCATAAGCATGTCACTGAGGCCGGACTATGGAAAGATGCAGTACAGGGATACCTGGCATCTATAGCTTATGCAGATGCAATGTTCGGAATGCTGATGGAGGCTTTGGACAATAGTGCTTATGCTGATAACACTATTATAATTGTATGGTCTGATCATGGATGGCAATTAGGAGAGAAAAATCATTGGCGAAAATTCGCATTATGGGAGAATGTTCTGAAGACAAATCTTATAATAAAGGTACCTGAAGATGTTGAGGGGTTTCCGGATGGTTCTGCCACAAAAGACTGCAACAGGATTGTTTCATTGCAGGATATATACCCGACCCTCATAGATCTGTGTGGTCTTCCACCCCGCGAGGATATTGATGGCAGGAGCCTGACTCCATTACTGAAAGATCCAAATATGGAATGGGAATATCCTGCAATATCATCATATGATTATGATGAATTCTCGGTAAGAACGGAAAGATGGAGATATACATTATATATTGACGGGTCGGAAGAACTCTATGATCATGATAATGATCCGGAGGAATGGTATAATCTTGCCGGTATTAAGGATTATGAAGATATACTGAATGAGTTAAGAAAAACCTTGCCTGAAGATCCGGCACCATTAATGAAAACAAGCCAGGAACTACAACCGCATCACACGCCTCCATTTGCCTCCAGGGAAGAGTATAAATTCTGGTTGGATAATGATAAAAGTTATCCGGCCCTTATTAAAGAGTTTTGGAATAAGAAGTAATTTACTACTTGATCTCTACTGACCCGGTTCCACTACTGAAATGAATAACCTGGAATACTGATACCGGAAACAAGTCGTGGATTACCTGACTTATCGCTAACTACTCTGACTGCCAATTATTAAATTAGCTTGTTCACTAACTTTTTGCAATATAGTATATAGATTGGATAATTAGTTGATTGATTATCCATACCTATCTATATATATTACCTGCACAAAAATATTTTATCCTAAATCTTAAATTCTTATTATGAAAAAACTCGTTCTTTATGTATTGGTACTATTGTGCTCGGGACTCCAGGTCCTGGTAGCGCAAACCGTTACAGGAACTGTTAGAAGTGCCAGGGATGGTCAAACAATACCCGGTGTTACTATCCTTGTAAAAGGTACTACAACAGGGGCTATAACGGATGCAGACGGGAATTATTCGATTAATGTTCCGTCTCTTGAAGAAACTCTTGTTTTTTCTTTTGTAGGGTTTTCATCAATTGAAGTCCCTTTAAACGGACAAACAACAGTAAATGTAGAAATGGAACCCGCCATCTACGATTTGGAGGAAGTAATGGTAGTGGCGTATGGTACGACCAAGAAAGCATCTTTTACTGGATCTGCAGCGGTGGTTGAATCGGAAGAGATTAAAAAACTTCAGACTTCCAATGTTGCACAAAACCTGGAAGGAGTAACAACCGGTATTCAGGTGCTAGGTACAGGGCAGCCGGGAGAAACCCCAACAATACGTATCAGAGGGATAAGTTCAATCAATGGAAATTCGAGTCCTTTAATAGTTGTTGATGGAGCTCCATATGGTGGATATTTGAATGGTATTGATCCTAACGATGTTGAATCTATCAGTGTGCTGAAGGATGCATCGGCAACCGCATTGTATGGAGCAAGAGCTTCAGGTGGTGTTATTATGATTACAACCAAGAAGGGTGAAGCCGGAAAAACGAAAGTAAACTTTAGTACCACTTATGGTGTGTCATCACTTGCAATGCCACTTCACTATAGAGTTAATAATGCCGAGTATTATGAGATGCATTGGGAAGCTATTAAGATGGGATATCTTGACAGAAATCCAGGTGCTGGCTTGTCAGAAGCTGAAACCTATGCTCATGACAACCTGCTTCCATCAGTTGGAGGATATAATTCTTTCAAGGAATATCCACTAAACCCTGACGGCAGTTTCAATACGTCAGTTGAGCCAAGGTGGGGCAGCGGAATATGGGAAGATGAATTATTTAAGCCTGGTCCGCGCCAAGATTATCACCTGAGTTTGAGTGGACAAACAGATGAGGGACTGAACCACTATTTTTCAGTGGGTTACTTTCGTGATAAAGGAGTTTTAATGACTTCCAAATTCGAGAGGTATTCTGCACGACTTAATTTGTCTCAGAAAGTAAATGACTGGTTTGAAGCTGGACTGAATACTTCCTTTAATCACGGCATTATGGACGCTCCATGGGGTGCTGGGGGTACACGTTTTGTGACGGACATGCCTGATATCTACCCTCCTTGGATATATGATATAACTGTTGAAGACTGGGCAAGAGATGAGGAGGGTAATAAATTATTGTATCACAACGGACAATTCCAGAGTGAGTGGCCCGGCGGATGGTACAGAAGAACCTGGGAGTGGCTTAATCCACTTGCAACCATGAGAGACAGTCAGGATATTGATGAACAAGATAACCTTAGCACAAGGGGCTTCGTTAATTTCTACCTGCTTCCCGGTTTAAGTATAGAGAATTCTTTGAGTGTTGATTATTCAGTACATTCATTTTATCAACATTGGAGTGGTCTGAGCAGCTTTACAACAAATCAGGGAGGTAGCTCATATAGAAGAAGAGACAGAGGCATAACTTACACTCTAACTAACCTTATCCGCTACTCAAAGAGTCTTGGTAATCATAATATCAGCCTGCTTGCAGGTCATGAGGCATATTCATATACCTGGCATGGTGTGGATGCTTCACGTTCAGGTTTCCCGACATTTTCATTAATTGAAGTAAGTGCAGCATCAAACCTGACAGGGAACGGATCATGGGAAGATAACCACAGGATAGAAAGTTACCTGAGTAACGCAGAGTATAATTACAATGATAAGTATTATATTTCGGCAAGTTTCAGAAGAGATGGCTCATCCAGGTTTGCTCCGGGATCCCGCTGGGGTAATTTCTGGTCTGCAGGAGCATCCTGGAGGATATCTGAAGAGTCTTTTATGGAAAATTATACCTGGCTGGATAACCTGACATTACGTGCAAGCTATGGAACACAGGGAAATGAGAGAATTTCGGGTTATTATGCATGGCTCGGATTGTATGATACTACCAAGGACCTTGGAAAATCCGGTTTCCAATTGAACACTCTTACTAATGAAAAACTGCACTGGGAAAAAAATATCCAGGCTAATTTTGGTATCGAAGCCAATATACTCGGACGCTGGAACTTTTCAATTGAATACTTCAATAGAAAATCAAAAGACCTTCTTTTCAACAGGGAGTTACCTCTTTCATCCGGCCTGGGTTCAGTGGCTGAGAATATAGGTGATGTGGCAAACAGAGGTATCGAACTATCGGTAAACTCAGTAAATATTCTTTCGGGAGATTTCAGGTGGGAAACACAACTTAACATGACAAGCTTTAAGAATGTAATTACCAGTTTACCAAGCGAAGAGATAAGTGCCGGTTGGCATAGGTATGTTGTCGGCAGATCAGTATATGATTTCTATTTGCGTGACTATGCAGGAGTTAACCCGGAAAATGGTAACGCTATGTATTTTAAAAATATTTATGAAACAGACCCAATGGGTGACCCGGTATTGGATGAGAATGGTGACCCAATAGTAATAGGTAAGGAAACCACGGAAGTACTGTCCGAAGCAAGTTTCTACTATGTTGGCTCATCACTGCCTGATCTGTACGGTAATGTGGTTAATTCTTTCTATTATAAAGGCTTCGACCTGAGCTTTAATATAATGTATAAATTTGGTGGCAAGATTTATGATCAAGTGTATCAGTCCATGTGTCGTTCCGGTACCCGGCCAGAAACTTTTGCAAAAGCAATGGTTAATTACTGGACTCCTGAAAATACTGATACAGATATACCAAGGCTTACAGATTATGGTGCAATAGGAAATCAGTTCTCTGCAACATCTACAAGGTTCCTTGTTGATGGAACATATCTAAGGTTAAGAAACCTGACGTTGGGTTATACAATACCTCATAACATTGTTTCCAGGTTTGACCTCTCAAAGGTCAGGGTCTTTTTCCAGGGGGATAACTTTATAACTATATTTAAATATGGGAAGAATGACCGTAGTTTGGATCCTGAAGCTGGTTTAGACGGTGGCTCACGCTCAGGGAATATACCAACCCCGAAAATATTTTCCGGAGGAATTCAGGTAACTTTTTAAGAATCATAAAACTGTAATATCATGAATAATATATATAAAATAAGATATTTCATAATTTTGTTCCTGGCTCTGGGGATACTGGCAGGATGTAGTGAAGACTTCCTTGAAACCAAACCATCTACATCTGTTTCTAAAACAGATGTTTATGATACTCCGGAGACAGCCAGGGCTGTTTTGGTAGGTATATACAGGGAGTGGAGACAATTCCACTCGATGAATCAATCAGGTCTTCATTGTCTTGCTCTGGTAGCAGACTGCATGGGGCCTGATTTCTGGGTCTTGAGAAGCTGGTATTCATCCGAAATGGCTTATTCTTCATTTACCCAGACTAGTGGAACTGTTCGTTACCCCTGGGAAATGTTGTACAATAGTATAAATAATATTAACGACCTTCTTGCAAATCTGGGTGATGTGGAAGGTAGTCAGGCAGAAATTGACAAGGTAAAGGGAGAGGCTCTGGCAATGCGCGGGTATTGCTACTTCGAGCTTGTTCGAAGGTATCAGCACACTTATGGTATAGCTGCAAACCAACCAGGTATACCTATTTACACGGAGCCAACAACATCTGAAACGCTTGGTAATCCGAGATCACCTGTATCGGAAGTGTATAGTCAAATCCTATCAGATCTGAATCAGGCCAAAGGCTTGATCACTTCAGATAGAGACCATAAAGGTTATTTCAATATTGATGTAGTGAATGGAATGCTCGCAAGGGTATATCTTACCATGGAGGATTGGGACAATGCTATATCGCATGCACAGGCTGCAAGGCAGAATTATCCTCTTATGTCAGGTGAGGAATGGCAGGGTGGTTTTAATGATGTAAATAATCAGGAGTGGATATGGGGTCAGAATAATAATGCTGAAGAACATCCTGACTGGGGCTCCGCCACTAACACATTAGATCCCGACGATGCTGAGTATTATATCTCAACTGCCACATCTTTAACGGACTCTTATTCTGCAACTGATGTTCGTGGTCAACTAATAATTACAGATGGAGAAGGGATTCATTGGAACTATAAACATGCAATGGCTGAGCCACGGTATTCAGGCGATTACCCTCTGATGAGGTCTGCGGAAATGTATTTGATTGAAGCTGAAGCAATGGTCAGAAGCAGTAGTTATACTGATTCAGATGCACAGGATGCTTTATATATGGTGCAACACAGGGCTGATCCGGCTGCAGTGAAATCAATCAATACAGGCCAGGATCTTATAGATGAGATTCTTCTTGAAAAAAGAAAAGAGTTCTGGGGCGAAGGTATCATTTTTTGGGATATGCTGAGAAATGAACTTCCACTTGAACGTGATGATGATCATCCGTTTAAACTCAGTATACCTTCCAATTCATGGGAATTCATATTTCAAATACCCGAAAGTGAATTCCTGATTAATAAGAATATGGATTTGGTAACAGACCAGAATCCGGCAACAGGAATTTATACTGGTAAATAAATGAAGTTCATAGTTTATTACGTTTTAGGTTAGGGTACTGTAATTGAACTTAATGAAGACCAACCTGATAAAAAAGGTTGGTCTTCTTTTAATTTTGAAATATTGAACATTTTAGATATTTTTCAAGAATGGAAAACCGGAAAGCAATCATATTGTTATTAGGGATATTAATAATTTCTTCTTGTGAAAAGGAAGATGAAGTACCTGTTATTGATAACATATACAGGTCAGAAGTACTGTCAGGTTTCAGAATTAAAATGAAGCCAGGATATCCTGAGAATGATGCGACCTGGATAGCTGATATGAGAAATCTTGAGAAGTGCCTGGATACCATGCTGAATTATATTCCATACTCTGATCTGGATATGATGCAGGATATCCCAATATATATTTCTTATCCATCGAAAGATTTTGCCGTTAAATTCTGGCAACCCGGTAACTCAGACAGCATCGATGATAAAAACAAAATTGGATGTATTGAAATAGGCAATCTTAATGAGCTAATTAACAATTTAAGAAATAAAGAGCCGGGTTTGCTGATATATGCTTTTTCATTACAATACTATGAAAGCCTTAATGGTACTGAAAGGAATAAAATCGCTGCGGCTTATCAGACAGCATTGCAGAAAGGTATATATAATTCAGTAGATCATTATACCCCTGAAGGTATTACAGCAGGAGAAAATTCACCTGCTTCAAAAAGTGAGAGGGATTATTTTGCAAAGATCTCCGAAGCCTACTTTAATATATCAGACTATTACCCGTTTGTTTATGAAGACCTTAAGGAATATGATCCTGATGGATTCAGCATGCTGGTAGCAATATGGGGAGTAAGGAAGATAAAAAATTATATTCCGGTCAATGGCCATGGTTTTGAGATTATGATAAGGAAAGACGAATCAGAAAATCAAGAGGTGCTAAATGCTGTTGAAAAGGCTTTTGAAACACTGGGAATAATGTCAGATTCATTAAATACTGAGATACTGACCGAAATGCGAAAACGACCGGTCTGGGTTGAGTATAATAATGGTAATGGAGCCTGCTTTCATCCTAATAAACTCTGGATACTCGAGAATGGACATGTTCCTGAAAAGACTCATTGTGTTGAAATTACAAATGCAACTAATTTTAATGACTGGATTGCAGTTAACCAACCCCTGATAGTGTGGCATGAACTGTCTCATTATTACCATTATCATGTTGCCGGTTGGGAAAATAGTATCATAAGGTCGGCATATGAAAAGGCAAAAGCGGCAGGTCTGCACAGGAATGTAGAACACATCAGGGCAGATGGAACCAAACATATTGTTGCAGAGGCATATGCACTTACAAATGAAAAGGAATACTTTGCAGAGTTGAGTGAAGCATACTGGGGAATGAATGATTTCTATCCCTATACCCGCGATCAACTGAGTGAATATGATACTACTGGTTATAAAATGATCGAAACAATATGGCAGGTTAATTAATACTTGGGATAATGAAAACATATTTGCTATTCCTGGATTCATAATTTTTCATGCCTCCCCGATATCACTGGTTGCACAGGAAGTAGATGAAAAGATGTTATTATCGCTTGATGATATTTATATTTTCGAGACTGGAAAAATCATCTGTATTTTATTGAATTGATCAATTAATAGATTTATTATGAAATGTTTAAAAAATCTCATTGTGTTTATTCTTCTGTTGATAAACACTGCTGTATATCTAAGGGCACAGAAAACAGATATTTATAATAGACCTGTCCGGGTCGAAAGGAGCCATGACTATGATGCCCTTCACTACCGGGCTGAGTTTTCATTTAATATGGAAGCAAAACAGTTAATTGGCTCAAATAAGATGACTGTCAGGGCTCTGAGAAATGATTTCGACAGATGTTTGTTTGATGCGGGATTTAATATTTCTATTGATGAAATAACCGATGAAAGCGGAAATTCGCTTGAATTCAATCATAAGGAAGATAAAGTTATGGTTCTGTTTGAGGATAAATACAAATATAATGACACAATAAGCTTCTTGATAAGATATACAGCTGTTGATCCTGAAAATGATCAGAAGATCTTTTATGAAGCATCTGAGAACTATCCTGCAATGATATGGGGACCAAATTTCCCCAACAGGGTGAGGAACTGGATGCCCTGTTATGATTTCCCCAATGATAAAGTTACCCATGAGATGATAATACATGCACCGGAGGGATTTAAGGCTGTGTCGAATGGTGAACTTCAACGAATGACTCATGAGGATTCAGGGAGTTCTGTCTGGCACTGGAAACAGGATCTGCCTCATTCCACCTACCTTTTTGTACTGGCCGTGGCTCCCTATGTGGTTTACGAAGATGCCCTGGGTGATCTGCCTGTTAATTACTGGGTGTTCCCAAAGGATTCAGCTTCAGCCTTTACTGCTTTCGGCCGGACACCTGAAATAATTGAATTCTTCAACGAATTATTCGGTTTTGAATATCCCTGGGCCAAATGTGACCAGGTTATGATACCCCCGATGGGTGGGGCCGCAGAATCTACTACTGCAACTCTATATTCAAATGGAATGATAGTGAACATGGACGAAAAAGGGCTGAAGGATTACTCTTTCGACAGGATAATAGCGCATGAAACGGCACATCACTGGTGGGGTGATCTAATTACACTGAGAACATGGTCACAGACCTGGCTTAATGAGAGTTTCGGGACCTATTGTGACTATATCTGGACCAACAGGGTGAGAGGCAAAGATGAAGGAATGATTGATCTTGAAGGAAAGAAAAATGCTTATCTGAATGAAGCGCATTCCAAGTATATACGACCAATTGTTTTTGACCGTTATGAGCTGGCATCACCAGGCCAGAATTTCGACAGGCATACATACCAGAAAGGAGCCCTGATGCTTCATCTTTTAAGGTCAATCCTTGGCGATGATTTATATTTCAGGACAATTAGCTATTTCCTCCATAAACATGCATTTGAGCCTGTTGATACCCATGATTTTATGAAAGCAATTAAGGAAATTACCGGTCAGAATTTGGACTGGTTTTTTGAGCAATTCTTCTTCAGGCCAGGGCACCCTGTATTTGAGGTAATTAAGACATGGAACAGTAATGAAAATGTATTGAGCATTAAAGTATCACAGGTTCAGGATACAACCCATGGTGTGCCGTATGCTTTCCGTATACCTGTAAAAATCGGACTGTACCTGACTGATGGTAAAAAAGTAAAGCAGCTATGGCTTAATGAGAGAGAGGAGGTATTTGAATTTTCACTTGATGAAGAACCTAAAATGGTGAAGTTTGATGATGACGGGTTATTGTTGAAAGAGTTAAGGTATGCTCAGGGAACTGATGAATTGCTATTCAAACTGGATAATGATGATATCATAGGCAGGGCTGAGGCAGCAGCAGAATTATCAGGAGATGAAATCACTGATGAGGTTAAAAAGGCCTTAATGGCTACAGCTCAGAATGATGCTTCCTGGTACGTCAGGAAAGCTGCCATTGAGAGCCTGGAAAAATCCGGTTATGAGAGAATCAATATCCTTTGTAAAAAGATGGCGCTTGACTCAAGCTCACAGGTCAGGGTATCTGCTATCAGGATACTTGGTGATACAGGTGATAAAAGGATGATCAGGTTCTTAAAAGAGAGGTTTGAAAATGATGACAGTTACAGGGTGCAGGCAGAATGTATAATATCAATCGGGAAATGTGGTTCAGAAAAAGATATTGAATTTGTCGGGAAAGCTGCAAAGGTAACCTCAACAAGAAATGTAATTGCCAACGCTGCACTCAGTGCTCTGAATGAATTAGAAAAAAAGTAATAATTCGACTAACCTGTTTATAAATACACGATAAACAATTATGTAGCTCATAGATCCTGTCGTTTATAAAAATTATACTATTTTATGGCAGGCGGAATTATAAGCTTTGCTGGTTTTTTATAATATCATTTAACCAATTCACCTATTTTTATTAAGATATTTACGAAAACGTACAATAGACATGTAAAAAATGTGTAATTAACAACTTTTTAAATTATAATATATTTGCTGAAAAAGTGTATATTTGAATTACTCAAGGATAAAATAATACATGTATTCGCTAATATTGTGATAGATATTAGCAGCCTTATATTGTAAATTTGATGTAATCCGATTTTGTTACAATAAGTGCATGGCAATGGAACCTATATGTTTTAAAGTACCTAGACATAAGGAGGAAACAGTAAGGGTTGAAAACTGGGACCTGCCATATTTCTATGACCCTATTCATTTTCATGAAGAGTGTCAGCTGACTTATATCATTGAAAGTACAGGAATGCTTCTGGTGGGCGATAAGCTTGACAGGTTTAAAAAAGATGAGATCTATTTAATAGGGAAAAACCTTCCTCATGTTTTTCATAATAGTGAAAGGTATTTTGAAGAGGATTCTGTATATCGCGCACGTGCTATTTCTATATTTTTCAGCTATGATTCAATTACTGAATTATTGAATTACATCCCTGAATCCTTCAATATTCAAAAACTGCTTGAAAATTCTTTTTATGGCATCAAGTTGTCTAGAGAGGATGCAAAGTTAATAGCCCCTTATATAAAGAAGATGCCGCATATTGAGGGCTTTGCCAGAGTGCTTGAACTTCTGAATATCCTGGGTATGATTGCCAAAAAGAAAGAATTAAAACTTATTTCTTCAAAGACGATTTTAATAATGGATGAGGAAGATAATAAGAGACTAAATAAAGTTTTTGAATATATTATGCAGAACTTCCGTGAACGTATAAGTCTTGATGATGTGGCTGCTCTTGTCTATATGACACCAACATCATTCTGCCGCTATTTTAAACTCAGAACTCAAAAGACTTTTTCAGGTTTCCTTACCGAGGTAAGGATTGGAAACGCATGTAAATTACTGTCAAAAAGTAGTTATAATGTAGCTCAAGCTTGTTATTCAAGTGGATATAACAATATATCTAATTTTCACAGACATTTCCTGAATGTCACCGGTATGACACCAAACCAGTATCGAAAAAATGTTCTTAAGGCCAGTGAAGTTAAACTCTCTCCCTCATATTCTTAGAATTTCTGCCATTATTACCTAAGATTGTATACTTATTGGATAATATCATGGTATCTTATCATATTTGTAATTCATAATTTTAAGTATTCATACGAATAAACTGACCGCTCTTACGATAGAATATAGCTCATACTGACAGTAAATTTATTAACATGGGAAATCATTCGGAAGTATACCATAAGAAGTTAAGCACATTCATTATGGAAGACAACCCGGAAGTTATGTTAATTGGATCAGCAATGTTTTGATTTTTTCGAACGCATTGAAAACCTGGTGAGATACGGCATATCTTATTAAAATAGTGCTAATTGGAAAAGAATATATACATTTTTGATAATATATTAATGTTAACCATCATGATTGGGTTTTAATTTTACTGTAGCAATTATATTGAATAACAAATTGAATAATTTGATTGTTATATGTATTTTTTTAGAATAAGTTAATAGGTTTTTTCATATTTGAACTGTAATAAGAAAGGATTATTTTACATGCTGTATGTATTTTATTTAATCATGCAAATATCATAATTAAAAAATTATTAATGTGAGTCTATTCCCAGATGCAAAAATTTTAGATATTGATCTTACAAGTGGGCAGGTAATCAAGAAAACGGTTCCGGGTAATATTTTCCGTCTCTATCCTGGTGGTTCAGCACTTGGATTATATTTAATTCTTCAGGATATGCCGGCCAAAGTTGATCCGCTTGCTCCTGAAAATATGCTTGTTTTCTCCGTAGCTCCATTTACCGGATTAAATATTAGTGGTTTAAGCCGTATGGCAGTTACTACTAAAAGCCCTCTTACAGGGACTATCGGTGATAGTCAGGGTGGTGGTTTTTTCCCTGTATATCTTAAAGGAAATGGCTATGATGCTGTTGTTTTCAGAGGTAAATCTCCAAAACCGGTTTATGTCTATGTTAATGAAGATCAGGTTGAAATCAGGGATGCTTCTAAAATGTGGGGAAAGGTAACAGGTGACGCTGAAGCTTTATTAAGGGAAAATCTTGGTGATGATAAAGTAGAAATAGCACAGATAGGCCCGGCAGGTGAGAATATGGTAAGCTATGCCAGTATAATAAATCACTGTAACCGGGCTAATGGTCGCAATGGTACAGGTGCAGTAATGGGATCAAAAAACCTTAAAGCTCTGGTAGTGAAAAAAATAATTAATACTAAGCCTTTTGACCCCGAGGCATTTAAACCTCTGGCTAAGTCGGTAAAACAAAAACTTGAAGAGAATGAATGTGTTGCCGGTCTGGGAGAATTTGGAACCGATGGTGATCTTGAAGGGTTTAGTGATGATGGCTTCTTACCTACAAGGAATTGGAATACCGGATATTTTCCGGAAGGAGCAAAAGCAATTACCGGAACTACAATGTCAGAGACCGTCCTGAAAAGTCGTGATACATGCTATGCTTGTGCAGTAAGGTGTAAGAGAGTAGTAGAAATACCGGGCCTTGTTGATCCACTTTATGGAGGACCTGAATATGAAACATGTGGGACATTTGGATCTTATTGTTGTATTAATGATCTGCCAACAATATGTCGTGCAAACCAATTGTGTAACATGTTTGGTATTGATACAATATCATGTGGAGCAACTATTGCCTTTGCAATGGAGTGTTATGAAAAGGGTTTGATTGATACCAAAGATACAGGAGGATTAAACCTGAGTTTTGGGAATACAGAAATTATTGAACCATTGATCAGGATGATTGCCAGGAGAGAAGGTATAGGAGACTTGCTTGCTGATGGCAGCAAGAAAGCAGCTTTTAAGATTGGTGGAGGAGCTGATGAATTGAGTATTTCAGTCAAAGGTCAGGAATTACCTGCTCATATGCCCCAGTATAAGCCTGCTGTCGGGCTTATCTATGCAGTGAATCCTTTTGGTGCTGATCACCAGTCAAGTGAGCACGATACCTTTTTGATTATGCCTGAAGATAGCATTGAACGAAAGAGACTGGCTCAAATAGGTACGACTGCTGAATATGATAATCCATTCGTTATTGATGATGATAAAGTTAGGTTTGCTTTCGATTCACAATGTTATTTTTCCGTTCTTGATACTCTGTGTCTTTGTCAGTTTGTATGGGGCCCTTCATGGGAATTATATGGGCCAGATGATATGATAGAACTCTGTAAAAGTGGATTAGGATGGGAAACTTCACTATTTGAATTAATGAGAGTTGGTGAAAGGAGAATTAATATGATGAGATTCTTTAATGCCAGGGAAGGATTTACCAAGGAAGAAGATATATTGCCGGAAAGACTTTTTAAACCATTATTAGATGGCCCGTCAGAAGGCGTTCAGTTAGATAAGGAGGAGTTCTATAAAGCCAGAAATCTTTATTATTCTTTTGCTGGCTGGGATATGGAGTCAGGGAACCCGACTGAAAGCACATTAAGAAAGTTATCGCTTGGCTGGTTGCTGGATAAATAATTTTTATGAATATTTTACTTAATGATACTACAATTGAGATTCCGGATGATTATTGCCTTAAAGATCTTCTTAAATTGAAAGGATACAGAAGAGCTGCAGTAATAATCAATGATAAGCATATACTTATCAGGGAATATGAAAAAGTAATTCTAAAGAATAATGATGCAGTAAAGATTGTGAGAATATCTGGAGGAGGTTAATTAAGATAGTTAATGGGAGAAATATAGACCACGGTTTATGATTTAATCAGCAAAGAATAACAAATATTTATTAAATGACTACACTAAGAGGTTCATATTCCGTACTTATAACGCCAATGACGGATGATCAGGATATTAATATTGATGGCTTAAAGGAGAATATTGAGTGGCAAATTGAGAACGGAGTAAAAGGTATCTGTGTAACAGGTAGTACAGGTGAGTTTGCAAGTCTTACCAGGGAAGAACGACTTGAAATTGCTGAAGTATCAGTAGCACAGGTGAATGGCCGGATACCATGCATGGTTGGTACAGCATCAGAATCAACAAAGGAAACGATTCTTTATACAAGGCACGCACAGGATATAGGAGCGGATGGGGTACTTATTATTAATCCTTATTATTATAAACCTTCCTTTGAGGATATCTTTCTGCACTTTAAAGCTATTTCTGAAGTTGTTGATATTCCGATTATGTTATATAATAACCCGGGACATTCAGGCGTTGATATGAGCCCGGAGTTAATTGTAAGATTATCCAAACTTAAAAATGTTGATTATATTAAGGATGCATCCGGTGACCTGAGAAGAGTAGCGGATATAAAAAGACTTTCAAATGGAAACATAACGATCTTCTGTGGTGGAGAAGACCTTGCCTTTCAAAATTTCCTTCTGGGAGCTACTGGTTGGATTTGTGTGTGTGGAAATATTGTTCCAGAAGTCGCAACCAATTTATTTGAATTGGTAAATCAGAATAAGCATGAAGAAGCCAACGAGTTGTTTGAAAAATACTACCCACTTCTGGATATGCTGGAGAATTCACCAAAGGCTATTCAAATAGTAAAAAAATCACTTGAATTTATGGGACTTCCGGCAGGACCATGCCGTTTCCCGAGACAACCTTTGAGTATGGAAGAATCGGATAGCCTGAAAATACTGCTGAAAGAACTTGAAATCATTTAGGATTTATAATAAAAAAGATACAAACTTGTTGGATGAGGATGTATTGAAGTTTGAAACCTATTATTTAAATAGAGAAAGAAGTGGGCTCCCCTGTCTCGCTGGACCCGCTTATTGAGGCTTCAAATGAAGTAATAGAATTTTTTAATAAGGATTAATATTTCTTTCAAACGATTTCAAAACAAAACATAAAAATGAATTATAACAAACTTGTATTACGGTCTGCCCTTGTTTGGTTTCTCAATATTGTTGTCATTATGAATGGGTTTGCCCAGCATGTTAAGACACCGGTAACTGAATCCTGGAAGAGCTTTTCTGAAAATAAGAAGCAATCAATATTTTCCGGCTTGGAATGGATGACTATCGGTCCCGTAATAAATTCTGGAAGAGTAGAATCAATTGATGTAGTCCCTGGTAAACCGGGTATTATTTATGCAGGTTTTGGTTCTGGTAATTTATGGAAAACATGCAATCATGGATTCTCTTGGGAGCCAATATTTGATAATAATCCCGGATATAGTATTGGTGATGTATGCATTGCCCCCTCCAATAGTGAAATAATATATCTTGGAACCGGAGAAAACCTTAGGGCAAGGAGAGGGCATACCTTTGCAGGGGCAGGTGTATACCGGTCTCAGGATGGGGGCAAGACATGGGAATCTCTTGGACTTGAAAATACATATCATATTGGCAGGGTGGCTGTTCATCCTGAAAACCCCGATATTGTTTTTGTCGCAGCCCTTGGTCATTTTTATTCACCTAATCCTGAAAGAGGTTTGTTTAAAAGTACTGACGGGGGGAAAAAATGGAAGAAAGTATTGTACATTAATGAGCGTACAGGAGCTAATGATGTCATTTTTGCACCTGGTAATCCCGATATCTTATACGCCAGCACCTGGCAATGCAGCGAAGCAATAGGTGGTCCTGGCGGAAGTGTTTACAAGAGCACTGATGGTGGTGATACGTGGTTTGAGATTAGTAATGGATTGCCCCGGGGTGAGATGAACGGGAGAACCGGCCTGGCTGTTTCATACCAGGACGCTGATCTGGTATATGCATTAACCGACAACCTGAACCGGGAATTCGATGAGGGCACTGCCGAGCTATACATAACAGTGAATGGAGGTGATTCATGGAGCAAAACACATGAAGGAGGTCTTAATATTTTCAGCACCTTCGGCCATGTGTTTACCGATTGTTATATAAATCCGTTAAATGATAAGGAAGTATATCTTCTGGGAATATCAATCCTGAAAACATCTGATGCCGGTAAAACATTTACACAGCTCAGAGGCGAAATCAACAATATTGTTCCGGGTCCGGCTAATTTCTTCCACGTTGATCATCATGACATGTGGATAAATCCTGAAAACCCTGATCATATTATCGTAGGGAATGACGGCGGTCTGTATATATCATATGATAAATCAGCTTCATGGTTCAGGTATAATAATATCCCGGTTGGGGAGTTCTACTTCATTCGGACTGATAACGATGACCCATACAGGATTTATGGTAGTACCCAGGATGATGCAGCGGTAATGGGGCCGGCCATACCACTTAAAAAAAATAATGATAAATGGAAATACGTGTGGATTGATCCATGGACGGGTGGTGACGGTATAGTTACCGACCCCGATCCTGAAGATTCAAATACAGTATATTATGAATCACAAAATGGTGCTATCAGACGAAAAAATATGTCCACAGGTGAAACTGTTGTTATAAAACCTGAATTTCCTGAGAGCATAAATGATGAGTTTTTCACCGAATGGCTTACTCCATTCTTTGTTTCACAGTATAATCATGCAACCCTTTATTATGGTGCAAATTACCTGTTTAAATCAATCAACAGGGGTGATACATGGAAAGTGATCAGCCCCAATCTGGCAAAGCCTGCTGATGAAAATCGCCAGGGTGGTGGGATAACAGCGCTTAAAGAGTCGCCTGTTTGCCAGGGGCTTATTTATGCCGGTACTTCTTCTGGCGCAGCATGGATATCAAGGGATGATGGTATTACCTGGAAAGATATATCCGATGGATTACCTGCTAAATATATTAAGAGTTTTGCTCCTTCGCGTTTCAGCGAATCCAGGGTCTATGTTACCCTTAGTGGTATTAAGCAGGATGATTTTACACCTATGGTATTTGTGTCTGATGATTACGGGACAACATGGAATAATATAAGCTCGAATATGCCACACTCACCTGTTAATGTCATCCTGGAAGACTCTGAATATGAAGGTGTTCTTTATGTTGGTACATTTAACGGTACTCTCTTGTCAATTGACAGAGGTCAGTCATGGAATGTTATGGGTAAAGGCCTGCCACATAGTTTTGTTGCTGATATGACGATAATGACAAGGGAAAAGGACCTGATTGCTGCAACCCATGGTCGGGGGATATATAAGATCGATCTCGAACCATTATATGTTTATTTATCAGCAAACAGGGATAGTGCAAAAATACTTTATATTACAGAAGCTAAGCTGCCTGAAATGGATGCATCCGGAGAAAAACCTGATTTTACAACTCATTATAATGTTCATTTCAGTTTCTTTATACCAAGAAAAGATATCCTCGATATCAATATTATTGACCCGGACGGTCATACAGTATTTACTGAAAAGCAGGAATTCAGGGAGGGACTTAATACCTGGAGATGGGACCTGGTAACGGGCATAAATAAAAATGAAGAGGATAATCCATATTTCTATAAACAATTGGAATTTGCTGAGCCCGGATTATATATGATCAAAATTACCGGGAAGAATACAGACATGGGGGAAAATTTCATAATAAAATAGATTTTTCTGATATTCATATGTTTATACAGTATTATGATGAAATATAATAGTAATGGCTTCCTTTCAAGAGGACTATATGTTTTAGCATTATTATTCTGCAGCTTTATTTTAACTGCCGATGAGGTTCCGGACCCGGAAACATTTTTCGGACATAAACCAGGGGCTGATAAAAAACTTATAAGGTGGGACCAGATAGTATCCTATTTTGAAATACTGGATAACAACAATTCCAGGATTGAAGTCAGGGAACTTGGAAAAACAACCCTCGGGAATCCTTTTATCCTGGCAATAATATCATCACCAGAAAACCTTTCTAACCTCGATAAATATAGAGATATTTCGAAAAAGCTGGCAGAAGGACGAATAAGCCAATCTGAATCAGAAAAACTTGCGGAAGAAGGTAAGACCATTGCACTCATAACATGCAGCATGCATGCAACTGAATGCGGCCCTACCCAAATGTCACCCCTGCTCGCCTATGATCTTATAACAGGTGAATCTGAGGAAATAAGAAGTATTCTTAATAATGTAATTCTACTACTAGTACCATGTTGGAATCCGGATGGTAACATCATGGTAACCGATTGGTACAGGGAAAATGTAGACACCGAATTTGAAAGGTCCCCTATGCCCTGGTTATACCACTATTATGCAGGACATGATAATAACCGCGATGCCTTTATGCACAATCTTATTGAGACCGGATATGTCAATAATATCCTGTACCATGATTGGTTCCCCCAGATCTTCATGGACATGCACCAGATGGGAAGATCGGATGCAAGGCTATTTCTTTCTCCCCTTTATGAGCCAAGACATGAATCCCTGCACCCTTTGCTGACACGTGAGATTGAACTAACAGGAGCATATATGCGAACTTTGCTCGAAGAAAATGAAAAGAGTGGGGTTATACATTATGCAAAATGGAATCACTGGAGGATGTCGGCAATCCATACTGCTGCTCTCTGGCATAATGTCAGCACAATCCTGTTTGAGGCTGCAAGTGCAGATCTGGCAAGTCCCGTTTACCAGGAAGAAAGTGAACTTACGCCTAAATCTCATGGAGGTTTGGGTAAACAGGATAATGAACAGACTATTAATTATCCGAATCCATGGAAAGGTGGATGGTGGCGATTGGGAGATATTGTGGAGTATTCCTGCCTCTCCTGTATGGGATTCCTTGAATCAGCAGCACTGCATAGAGAACGATACCTGATGAATATGTACAGGATGGCCAGCAGCAATATCGAATCTGGTCTGAATGAACCACCGTACGCTTTTATTATACCTGCTGACCAAAAAGATCCCAACAGGGTAGCAAAAATGATCAATATACTAATAGCAAACGGTGTTGAAGTGCATATGTCAGAAAACGGATTCACTACCAGGGATGTAGAATACGGGCCAGGTACATACATAGTTCTTACATCCCAGGCATATAGACCATTTGTATTGGATATCCTTGGTCCCCAGTATTATCCTGATAGGCGACTGTGGCCAGGAGGTCCGCCGGAGCATACATTTGATATAACTGGCTGGACCCTTCCATATCTGATGGGTGTTGAAGTTGTAAAGGCTGAAAGATCTTTTAATGCCGAAATGATTCCTGTAAGTATGGCGGAAGCCCATGCCGGGAAAGTAACAGGTAAAGGTCCCAAATATATTTTTGATCATTATATTCTTGATAGCTACAAAGCTGTTAATAACTTATTAAAGGAGGGATTCAAAATAGGATGGGCAACAGAAGATATCTCTTTAGGTGGTAAGATATTCCCCGAAGGATCAGTAATTGTGTCAGGGAAAAAAGCTGGTAATATAATCAGGGAACTGGCAAAAGAGCATAACCTGCAGGTTTATGCAGGTAATCCCCGTACTGAAACAGTAACCATTAAACCTTTGCGTATGGGTCTGTACAAACCTTTTACAGCAAATATGGATGAAGGGTGGACAAGGTGGATATTTGATAACTGGGAATTTCCTTATTCATCATTGTATAATGTTGATATACAAAAAGGTAGCTTAAATAAGAATTATGATGTTATAGTGATTGCCAATATTCAACCTGAAAGCATCATAAATGGACATCCTGAAGGGACAATACCTGGTAAATATGCCGGTGGAATAGGAGAAAAGGGTATAGAGGCACTTAAGGAATTTGTAGGAGAAGGAGGAACCCTTATTACCCTTAATAAATCATGCAATTTTGCTCTTGATCATTTCAGGCTTCCTGTTATAGATGTAGCTGATGACTATGAGCCAAGTGAATTTTTCTGTCCGAGTGCAATACTCAGGGTTGATATTGACCTTGAGCATCCAATTGCGTATGGCATGAATAACCAGGCAGATATTATGTCGTATGGAAGCCCATTATTCAGGTTGATGGATGAGAATGAAATAAAAAACAATGATGTATTGTCTCTTGAAAATATTACGGTTATAGCCGGTTATACCAGTGAGAATCCTTTCAGAAGCGGACGGTTAATAGGTGAAACCATATTGAGGAAAAAACCCGTGCTTATTGAGGCCCGGTATGGGAAAGGAAAAATAATATTATTTGCCTTCCGGCCCCAAAACAGGGCACAGACGGAGGGAACTTTTATGCTCTTTTTTAATTCTTTGTATTATACGAAATAATATAAATTACTATCATCCTAAGCATAACGAAGGATTTGTGCGATGGAATAACAGAACCCCGCAGTGCGAGTCCCGAGACCCCGGAACGAGTGCTGAGAGATGGCCGAAGGCAATACTGGATTAATAGAATATTTAAAAATTATGAAAAAGCTTTTATTTATTATCATCATTTCCCTGTTCTCATTTACCTTTTTCGCTCAGGACACCATTTTTGTAACCGGTGCAGAGCGCTTAAAGGAATGGAAAAAACACAATGAGATGACAGAAAAGTCACTCTTCAGGAACCTGCCATGGATACAGGTTGGTCCACTTATGAACAGTGGCCGTATTTCATCAATTGTTGGGATTCCGGGAAATCCTTCAATTATTTATGCCGGAACACCTGTTGGAGGTGTATGGAAGACAGAAAATGCAGGAAGTACATGGTTTCCTGTTTTCGATGATCAGCCAACCCAGATGATAGGAGACATAGAAGTATTCCCGGATGACCCTGATCTTGTTTGGGTGGGAACAGGATCTTCCAATTTATCAGGATCGGCATTCCCCGGACTGGGTGTTTTCAAATCAGTCGACGGTGGTAAAACATGGGAACATAAAGGTCTTGAAGAAGGGCAGAATATTATGAGGATTGCTATCTCTCCTGACAACCCTGATATTGTGTTCGTTGCAACAATGGGGAATAAGTATTATCCTGAAGAAAAAACAATAGGCCTTTACAGGACGAAAGATGGAGGTGATACCTGGGAAAAAGTCTTATGTGATGACAGGTATACCGGTTGTGCAGATGTTGTTTTTAACCCTGAGAATACAGATATCCTTTATGCCACAATATGGAACAGAAAAGAAACAATCGGGCATGTGTGTAAATCTGTTGACGGAGGCAGCAGCTGGATTAAACTTACTGAAGGACTACCTGATGGTAAGAATATAGGCAGGATAGGAGTTGATGTTTCATCAACCAATCCTGATGTTGTATATGTATATATGAATAATCATAACAGGTCTGGAGCAGGGGAATCAGATTCAGGGGTTAAAGCAGAGAAAAAACAACAGGGACTTAGTCTTAATAAAGTGCGAAGAATGAACAGTAAAAGATTCCTGGAAACTGATTCTGTTAAAATAGAAACATTTCTCAGAGATTATGGCATACTTAGGTCATTCAGTCTAAATGATATAAGAAATTTTATAAAAAGCGGGGAGCACACACCCGAAACACTTTGTGATTGTATTGAGAAATACTGGATAGAAACAGATAAAAACAGGGACACAGGACCAAAAGTCGGAGGAGAGGTATACAGAACAGATAATGGCGGAGAAACTTGGTATAAAACTCATACTGACAGGTTATACCTGCTTTCAAGCTTCGGATGGTCATTCTGTGATATAAAGATATCTCCTGTTGATGAAAATGATATTTATATCCTGGGAGTTACACTGCAGCATTCAAATGATGGGGGAAAAACATTTGAACATATCGAAGGGAATCTTGTGCATATTCAACCAAATATTTCAAAATACTTGCACCTCGATCAGCATGATATATGGATTGATCCTGAAAATCCTGAAAGAATATTATTGGGTAATGACGGTGGTACTTTTATAACATATGACAGAGGTAAGAACTGGATGCATCATAATACTATACCAATAGGGATGTTCTACAAAATTGCTGTCGATATGGAGGAACCATATAATATTTACGGGGGAACACAGGACGATTCTCATGTGTATGGTCCTTCAGATCAGAATATTGCATATAATATTACCGACAGGTGGAAATATGTATGGCTCGATCGCTGGTCAGGAGGTGACGGCCTTCATATTATGCCTGATATCAATGACCCTAATACTGTTTATTACTCAAGCCAGAATGGTGCTCTGCGCAGGAAAAAAATGTCTGAGAATAAAAATGTTTTTGTAAGGCCTCAGAGAGAATTCTGTGAATATGCCCTGCGCCATGACTGGTCAACACCTTTCTACGTATCACCAGTAGAAGAAAATACCATATATTATGGAGCGAACCGGCTGTACAAATCCATTGACAGAGGTGATACATGGATAGCTTTAAGCCCGGACCTTACCAGCGATGCAGGACCAGGCAAAAAAAAGGATGATAAACTAAGCTCATTTGCAATATGTGATAGTAACCCTAATATTATTTATACTGGTTCAAATGAAGGTATTATTAATGTAACAAGAGATGGAGGTAAAACATGGACCAATGTTAGCGAATCACTGCCTGATATTAGAGTTAATTCTATTGATATCTCTGATTTTGACAGTCAAACAGTATATATTGCACTTTCACCGACAAATGCCGATCGTAATCCATATCTTTTCTGTAGCAATGACTACGGAAAAACATGGAAGAGTATAAACGGTAACCTGCCTGTGGAAAAAACCAGATGTATTATTGAAGATCCGGTAAAGAAGGGATTGTTATTCGCAGGTACAGAACTGGGAGTATATGTTTCTCTGGATGATGGAGAAAAATGGCACTCTCTTAATACAGGCCTGCCTGCTGTTTCAGTTGATGACCTGCTTGTACATCGAAGAGCAAACGAATTGGTAATAGGTACATATGGAAGAGGTATCTATAAAATGGATATAACTCCTTTAAGAGAAATAAATGATGAAATTATTTCTGAAGATCTTTATTTGTTTAAAATAAAAGAAGCAAAAATACCCCAACAAAGGGATTATGAAGGAGATTGGTTTTTTGAGACAGCTGAATATCCTGAATTTGTATTCTACATGAAAAGCGGGGCGGAAGTCAAAGCAGAAATTGAAAATGAATCAGGTGAAACTGTAAAAACAATTGATTTTAATGCCGAAAGTGGAATAAATGTAATTTCATGGGACCTGATAAAAAGACCGGCAAGATATACAAAATCTGCCTATAAGACAGGTACAGAATTATATCCTCCGGGTTCATATAAGGTGATGATCATACATGATAATAGCCTGGCTGAGAGAACTTTCCTGCTGACTGAGCATGATAACTCCAATGAAAATTAAAATATCAATAATTAATGAAGATCTTACTCAGAATATCGGGCTTATTTTTTATTATTGCTGCGTTATTTAGTTGTGGCAATGAAGGCAGAAAACTGGTTGAAAAACCCAATGTACTTTTCATTGCAGTTGACGATCTTAATGACTGGATAGAACCACTGGGGGGGCACCCCCAGGTTATTACACCTTCTCTCTCACGATTGGCTGAAGAAGGAGTATGTTTCAGCCAGGCTTATTGCGCGGGTACAGCTTGTAATCCATCCAGAACAGCTTTGTTAACAGGTAAAGCACCGTATAAAACCGGAATGTATGTTAATATGCAGGTCTGGAGAGATGTACTGGGAGATGTACAAACTTTACCCCAGTATTTTACTGCCAATGGGTATTGGTCAGCTGGTGCAGGTAAAATTTTCCACAATAGCCAGCCTGATCCTGCATCGTGGGAAGACTATTATCCTTCAAAAAAACAACATATGCCGAAATATTATCATCCTGGCAATGGTGTACAGGTGAGTATGCCCGTGTATGATGGATTGTATACGGCATTTGACTGGTCACCCATACCACTGAGTGATGAAGAAACAGCTGACTGTGGATCGGTTGACTGGGTCATTGAACAGTTGAACAGAGAACACGAAAAGCCCTTTTTCCTCGCTTGCGGGATATACAGGCCTCACCTGCCATGGTATGTGCCTCAGAAATATTTTGATATGTTTCCTCTTGATTCAATCGAGTTGCCATTAATAATAGAAAATGACAGAGATGATTTGCCACCCGGAGCCCTGGAACTTAATGAAGGACAGAGGAGATATCATAATGCAGTAACAAAGCATGGCTTATGGAAGGATGCCATACAGGGATATCTTGCATCAATTACCTATGCAGATGCTATGGTTGGAAGATTGCTTGATGGACTTGCCGCAAGTTCTTATGCAGATAATACAATTATAGTATTATGGTCAGATCATGGGTGGGCACTGGGTGAGAAGGAACACTGGCGTAAATATCATATTTGGGAAAACATAGCTAATGTTGTTTTGATGATTAAAGTACCGCCAGGAATCAAATCATTACCGGGTGGCTCATCGGCTGGAATAATGTGTGACCGTACAGTATCTTTGCTGGACATATATCCTACACTCATTGAATTATGTAATCTGCCCCCAAGGGATGATATGGATGGCAGAAGCATAGTACCCTTACTTGAGGATCCTGGAAAAGAATGGGATTATCCGGCTATAATCTCATCTCGCAGAATGGATTTCGGAATAACAAAGGGAAAATGGAGATACCTGTGGTATAATAATAATGGGGGTGAAGAACTGTATGACCTGGAAAGCGATCCTCATGAATGGTATAACCTGGCGGGCAATCCTGAATATAAAAATATTCTTGAAGAAATGGCAAAATTCCTGCCCAAAGATCCGCATCCGATAGTTCCGTGGTAACTAACATGGAGTAGAGAACACGTATTGAAAAATTGATAATTATGAATAAGTTTGTAAATGAATGTTATATAATTATAATCAAATGAAACGAGCTTTTAAATTCTTGGTACGTTATAGTTACATGGGAGCCTTAGCCTTAGCCTTGGTAGCTCCCGGCTGTAAAAAGGAGCTTAAAAAGCATCCTAATGTAATATTCATCTCCTTCGACGACCTTCGTCCCGAACTAGGATGCTATGGTAATCAGGAAATAAAATCACCCAATCTTGACAGGTTTGCCGAGAAAGGCATGGTCTTCCTTAACACTTACTGCCAGGTTGCTGTATGTCAACCTTCTCGGGCAAGCTATATGACAGGATTGAGACCCGATTCGGTTGGCTCATGGCACCTGGGCGACCATCACAGGGGTGTTCATCCTGATATAGTTACCATGCCACAATATTTTCATAACTATGGTTACTATACAGTATCAATAGGTAAGATTTTCCATAATTTTGTTTATGATTCAATTTCCTGGGACGAGCCTGACCTCAGGCCTGAGGAATATAGAACTCCGGATAAGATAAACAGGGATGCTGAATCATTTCACTATGACGATGCCATTACTGCTAGGCAGTTGGAATTAAGAGCAGAACGTAAACGCAATAATCCCGGGCAAAAACTATATGCTGATGGATGGGGATATGGTAAATCAGTTGAAGCTCCTGATCTGCCGGATGAAGTTTTGTATGATGGGGCACAAACCGAGCTGGCAATTGAAACAATAAAGAGACTCAAGGAAATGGATAAACCATTTTATCTGGCCCTCGGTTATTTCAGGCCTCATCTTCCCTTTGTTGCACCAAAGAAATACTGGGATCTTTACAATACTGACAGCATCACGCCTGCTCCCAATCCCTTCCTTCCTGTTGATGCACCCGGTTTTGCCATGAATTCTACTTATGAACTGGGGGCATGCTATGATATCGCGGAATATCAAAAACATCCAGCCCTCGGACCTTTGCCGGACTCCATACAGAAAATGCTTAAACACGGATATTACGCCTCTGTAAGTTATGTTGATGCTTGTTTCGGGAGATTGATTAATGCACTGGAAAATATGGACCTGATGGATAATACTGTAATTCTGCTGGTAGGAGATCACGGTTGGAAGCTTGGTGAACACGGCAGCTGGTGTAAGCAAACTAATTATGAGATTGATACACGGGTACCAATGATAGTCTATGCGCCCGGTACAATGGGAGCAGGGAAAAAAACAACACGACTGACGGAGCTTGTCGATATATTTCCGTCGCTTTGCGAGCTGGCCGGGATTGAAGTGGCTGACTATCTGCAGGGGACAAGTATTGTTCCCTTGCTTAAAAACCCCGAAAGGGAATGGAAATCAGCTATCTTCAGCCAGTTCCACAGGCGTCCGCGAGTTGCTGTCGATGGACAAAGGTATATGGGGTATGGGATGCGAACCGAAAAATATCACTATATAGAATGGTATCACTGGGATGATGAGAAAAACAGACCACTTGATTCGGTAAGCTGTGAACTGTATGATCATACAAATGATCCACAGGAAAACTATAATATTTTCGGAAAGCCAGGCAATGCGGATCTTATCACCCAATTAAGCAGGCAGCTAAAGGCAGGATGGAGAGCGGCCAGGCCAAATATTGAGAAATGAGTTATTAGGGATGAGTTGATACAAGCATTGGGGAAATGGTATTCTACTTTTAAATAACTTTTACTAGTAAAAAATGTTTATGAATGTGGAATAATTAACACCGAACACCGAATTAAACTCACCACTCATCTTTAATCTCTCTCCGCTTCTTCATATGCTTCCCTGCTACCTCCTGCCGGCAATGTAATAATCACTCCAACAACTTAAACCGTCAGTTCATAACCGGCTCCGTGTCATACGATGAAATTAACCGACTGGCAGAAATATAAATGTTACAGAACAAAAACTTCTCCTTGACTATTCCTCAAAGTCATTTATACATATTATTATCCGGATACGGGTATATTACATAATTGATAGTATAGTTTTCTACTTACCACCGGGAGGCATATTGGTTATCAGGAAGTTTGTGCGCAGATCATAAAGATGATATTGAGTATTGGCGCCTTCCCTTAATCCATGGTTTCTGTTTGGGTATGACATCATTGAGAAACGTTTCTTATGTGCCACAAGCTCATTTACCAAGGCTTCAAAACTCTGGTAATGTACATTTGAATCGCCTGTTCCATGAATTATCAACAAATCACCCTTCAACTGGTGTGCCCATGTTATGGGTGAACCATTTATATATCCGTCTTCGTTTTCTTCCAGGCGGTCCATATATTTTTCCTGGTAACCCGGATGATAATATCGCTGATTGCATACAAAGGAAGATGGCATAGCAAGACTATATATTTCAGGATACCTGAAAATGAGGTTGAGACTCATCTGCCCGCCTCCACTGTGACCATATATGCCGATCCTTTCAGAATCAATATAGGGTCTTGTTTCAAGTATTTTTTTTGTGGCTGCCGCTTGGTCGTGGACTGCAAGGATACCAAGCTGGCCACTTATAGATTTGCGCCAGGCTCTCCCGCGGGGGGCGGGGGTACCACGGTTATCGATGCTCATAATAAAGTATCCCTTTTGAGCAAGCATTAAGTGCCATAAGTACTGTCTGCCATGCCACCTGTCAAGTACTGTCTGACCTGCCGGTTCACCATATATATAATAGAAAAGCGGGTGTTTCTTGCTATAATCTATGTCTGATGGTTTAATACAATAACCATCAAGTTCAACGCCATTACCAATATCTACTCTGAAAAATTCAGTAGGATTTCTTTCCAGTAGTTCAAGTTTTTTCTTTAGCTCATCATTTGTCTCAAGTATCTTGAATATTTTATGGTCTGGCAGACTTATTAATTTATAAACCGGAGGGCTGTCAAATGTGGAATATTCATGTATAGCCCATTGCATATCAGGTGAGAACTGGTATGAGTTTGTTCCTGGAAATGAATCTGGAGTAATCCTTTCCTGCTTTCCGCCAGGGCTGAGGGAGGTTTTGAAGAGATATCTCCGGGTTGGATTATCTGGTGATGCTATATAATAAATCCAACCGTTTTTTTCGTCGATACCGCTAACACTTATCACATCAAAATTACCCGGAGTAAGTAATCCAAGTTCTTTACCGGCCCTGGTATATAAATACAGATGTTGCCAGCCATCCTTTTCACTCATCCAGATAAATTTATTTCCATTCTCAATCCATTCAAAATTATTGTTGCATAACCATGCCTCGTCTGTTTCTGTATGTATTGTAGTGAGATCACCAGATGAAATTTCTGCAAGGATAATTCTTGCACTATCCTGGGTTCTGTTTAAAACCTGAATTAGGAGCTCATCCGAATTACCTGCCCAGCCATGAACCCTGAGGTAATCATCACTTGTTATACCTGGAATATCCATCCATTTGATCGGGCCACCGCAGCTTTTAACTATGCCTATCCGGGAAGATGCCTTTTTCTGACCCACCTTAACATATGGAAATTGTATTATTTTGGGGTATAATGTCTCAGTATTATTTATCATGGTATACATTGGTACTTCTGATATGTCAGATTCCACGAAAGCAATGAGCCGGCTATCAGGACTCCAGTAATAGTTGCTGCCACTTCCCCAGTCTCCATCATAGCGTTGCTTGCTTCCTGTATTTGTTATCTGATAGATTTGAAAGCCGGTAAGGTCTTCAACAAAAAGATTATCATCTTTCTGGTAACAGACTTTCTTACCATCAGGTGAGAATTTAGCTCCTTTCAACGACTGTGATGGTGCATTTCCCCCAAGTTTAATCCATGTCCATAACCCAATATCCATGATCCAGTAATCACCTTTATCACCACCCCACACCTCCTGCGTGGTATTGGTGAATACCACCAATCTGTTTCGGTTTTCTGTAAACTCGTAAGAATTAACAGTTTCAGATGTGCCTGGAATTTTCAATCTGTATGACGGTACAAGCACTTTCCTGCTACCGGAAGAAGGATCATACAGGACAATATCCTTTCCTCCCGATTCTGATGATTCAAAAAGGGTATAACCTTTATCATCATAATGCCACCTCCATTTAACAGGTCCATATGAATTGGCTTCAAACTCATTATTGAAAATTCTGTCAAGCGTTAATATTGAAGGATCTTCAACCTGGCAAAATACTACCATATTGATAAACAATATGAAAACAGTAATAGTATATATTTTAAAATTCATGATAGTGTTGTTTAGAGCATTATATAAATAAGGATTACAATATTTAATTCATACGGCTTATCATATAAATGTGTGTATATATCTCTCCATCCCTGTACAGATTGAAATTATAGGGAGTTTTCCATAATATTGCTGGCACAGGTTCTTTTAGTCTGTAAATGTCTGTTGCCAGCCTGATTCCATCACGCATAAGTTTCATAGTGTTTTGCTCAATATAAGCAATGCCATTAAGCTGCAAGACAATATCTTCTTCAACTGTGCAGAAAGATGGATATAAAAAGAGAAGAACAGATATACAAAGGAAATTATTTATTAGCATAATCGGATTACTTAATCGCTTTATTGAATGCATCAATTCCCCCTACTACAGGCAATGTAAGTGTTGTAGCATCAAGGTCAACAGTTATTTCAGTGCCTGGCTCAGGCCATAATGTAAAATCCCGGTCACTTGAAAAGATCATTAATCCGATTTGTTGCCCTGCCGGAATCACCTGGTCGTCAGGCTGAAGATCAAATGTCATTTCATAAAACTTGCCTGGTACCAGCGGTTCGCTTTCCCGGAGTGATTTATGATTCTGAAGGTCAGCCCAACCCCTTGTTATAAGGTTATCAGTAATTTTTACATTTCTCCTTTCCTGCCATGGGAGTGAGACAAGCCACACCGAAAGATTGACCGCAGGCTTGCTGCTTGATGCTTTTATGGTTATGGATGGCACACCGGAAATATGAATATCCTCTTTCAATTCAGGCGTCACGTAAATAAGCCTGTGTTCCGTCCACTCAGCCTGTGCAAGCATTGAACCACTGAATGACACATTGTCAACCAGGGTTTCTTTCCCCTTGCTTTCACTCTTATCCAGATTCAGTTTCCCTCTTTCGGGTGCTCCGGGAGACAGGTAGAATGTAACATCTTCTGCATCCGGGTTTGGATAATCAGCATAGGGAGTAGGATTTTCCCTTTCATCATTTTCTCTCACTATCCATGCTTTTGGGCCATCGTGTATATTATTTTCAACTCCGAAAAGGTAATGGGTAAACCATTCATTCATCATATCGAAGGGAGGTCTTCCTCCGTGGCCGCCCTGGTGATAAAACATCTGGACAGGCACACCTTTTTCCTTAAGAGCTTCTGATATCCTCCAGCTGTGTATAGGGACAACATTCCAGTCATTGAAAGCATGTGCCATCAAGACTGCACATTTGAGTGGTTCAAGATCATTCAGGTAATCCCTTCCTGCCCAAAAATCGTTATAATCACCGTATACCCTGTCAAAGTTTTCGTACATCTCTCCGTTCCTGACTTTATCATTACACCATTCATATCTCTCAGGATTACCGGTATGTATGAAATCATAGAGGTAGTCAATATCTTCACCCAGCCATCCACCCGGATGGCGAATTAAACCGTATGACCTGTAATAATGATAATATGAAGTATTTGGGGCTATGGGTATTATAACCTCAAGGCCGTCAACACCCGTGGTAGCTGCTGCTAAAGGGAGAGTACCGTTATATGATGTTCCTGTCATTCCAACCTTGCCGGTGCTCCAGTAAGCTTTAACCTCTTCATTGCTGTCAGGGCCCGTATAACCTTTCGCCCTGCCGTTTAACCAGTCGATTACTGCTTTGGGTGCAAGCGATTCATTATCACCACCGACAGTCGGACATCCTTCGGAAAGGCCTGTTCCGGGAGATGATGAATGCACGACTATGAAGCCACGGGGCACCCAGTCTTCTACTTCCGAGTTTGAAATTACAGGACGGTCAATCATTGGTTCAGGCACAGGGGCGTGCTTACGCTCAGGAGGCTCTGAATTAAGTTCCTGCCTGACATCCCACAGCCATTCCCTTCCACTTGCCGTACCGGCATAGTAAGGACTGCTGGCATATATGACCGGAAGCCTGAGACCTTCAGTATCTGTCTGGGAAGGCCTGGTTACATCAACATGCATACGGTCAAGTTTCCCATCACCATCAGAATCAAATTCAGTTTCCACCCACAGGTCATGCCTGATCCAGTCGTCAGGATTCTCAAAAGCAGGGATTACCTGAGCCTTGCCGTCAATAACAACAGGGACATCTGTTTTTCCTGTGTTTTTCGGGGACTGCCCTTCTGCCGGCACCAGGAACGCCATAATAATCAAAGCAATTAATGATTTCATCAGGTTTTTCATAGTTGAACTTTTAAATGATTACAGGACTTATATTAAGACAGAAATTATCGCGTCACACATTGGTTCATTACTCATAATTCATAATTCATAGTTCACACATGGAAAAAACTTCCCAGGTCCTTGCCTCTTTTCATCCTGTAATGAATAAAAAACAATACTCCTGCCACAGGAACCAGTGTAGCAGCGGTTATGGCTGACCAGTCAATGTTAATATTCTCCTTGAGAACCATGTCAATGAATATATCTATTACAATGCAAAGAGCCGATAATTCAACAAATACAATTGCCAGAACATTAAAGCCCTTCGTTTTAATCCTTCTCAGGATGAAGAGGAATATTGCAAAAAGGATCCAGAATGACAGGCTTATCGGAAGCCCGATACCAAAGAACCATACCACGGGCGGAGACAGAAGGTCAAAAATAATAAGCATAACAAGAGTGGTGATTGCCAGAGATATTCCGAGCATTGCGGGTCGTTTTAAGAAAAAGGCGAAGGAAGTGATAAACAGCCATAAACCTGTTATAGCAGTAACCGCATATAGTGACCAGCTAAGTCCTTTTAAAATAACCATATCAACAATTATGCATATGAGATTGGCTGAAAAGGCTATGATTGCTGATAACTCCCATGTATATATTCTTGACTTTTTTTCTGAGAGCTTAAGGATGTCACTGGGGTATACTTCACTTTTTTCATTATGGTCTTTGCCTGGACTGGATTTACATAAAGGGCAGATAACCAGTCCGTTATCGAGTATTACCCCGCAATTGGGACAAATTTTGTTTTTCATTCCAGATATTTTTTAAGATCCTGACCTTTAATCCTTTACCGGTCAGGAATGAAAAGAAATTCTTTTCCAGTTCATTATTTGCAGTGTTATTTGCAAAGCTTATGCATAACCTGTCATTGAAGCTCAGGATGCCACAGCTTACCTTAAGCTCTTTTACAGGGGGAGGTGGTATCATTGATAAAGTTTCGATATATCCGCTTGCTTCCTCAGGCATCCTTGCTATTCCTACATTTGTTAATACTCCTGAGTATTTTGTTGCACCATGTTTTCTGAACGCAGCTGACAGTACAAGATCCTTAATGAATACAGGAGTGGTTCTAATGAAAATATTTTTCTCGGGCTTGACATTCCTCGCTATCACCTTGCTCAATAATTTCTTGTCTGTCTGAATCTGCATATAATTATGTACGTGTATCAATATTTCTTCAAATGAGAAATACCCCAATCTTAAGTCTAGTTCAGGTAACACAAATAAAGAAAAGTTACGCATAGTACGGCTGGTATAGCTACGTCGCATATTAACAGGTATTTCGAGCCTTAAAATTTGTTTATCTTTTCTTTCTTCTCCGTTCCATATTTCCTGTAAGCAAAAAAGGTATACTGATGCGAGGTATTCAGTAATTGTTACATTGTTTTCCTTGGAAATTTTTTTAAGATCTGTAACTGATATCTCTGCCTGTATTATTCCAAGGTAACCTTTCCCGGCTGTTTCAAATGGTAAATGCCATGCATTTTCCAGTTTTGGAGGCAGGGGAACATCCTTTTTGAAATATTTATTATATGCATCTTCAGTTTCGGAAGCATCAATGGGAGACGAAGGATCTATTATACCTTCTGAATATGGAACGTTATAACCGCAGTTCCTCAGGTAAGTAACCAGCAAGGTTCTGAAGAATTCAAGTGCACCTCCTCCGTCAGTCAGTACATGTAGAAATTCTACTGAAAGCATATTCCCCAGTACTACTATCCTGAACAGGGGATAGTCACCTTTTTTTGCAGGAAAAGCCACGCAGGGTTTTTTGTCTTCAGCCACAATGGAAGGTCTGATGTTTTTATCGTACTCGAGAAAATACCAGAAGAAACCTTTGTGAAGACTGGTAAGATAATAGGGAAAACGTTGACATGTTTCTTCAACTGACCTCCTTAACGAACTAATTCTGACGGGTTCTGATAATTCGCAACCGATCCGGAAAACAGAGCTTAATGATTTGCTTATTACCGGTGGGAAAATCTTGGCTGCATTATCCAGCGACATCCATCCCCTTTGTTCTATGTCAGTGTGGAAACTATCTTTCATATTTCAACCGGTAATTTAATGTAAAGTTAACAACTTTATTTGTGTTGTTGAACAGTAAGGTTTAGTTAAATAGAAACAATTCCTTACATTTAATTTTTAATAAGCATATTTATAAGAAAGTTATGAAAAATAAGTTGCATTGTTTATGTGTTTTGTCCCTTTTTATCCTGGTGCTTTTCACTGTACAGGATACCAGTGCGCAGCGTTTCAGAACGCCTGGGGGAATACTGGGATGGGCAGATGATAATCATTATCTTGAGAGAACAACTGATGATGAAGGTAAGCCTGTTGTCATGAGTGTGAATGTCAGGACAGGAAAGAAAAAAGTATACGATGAATATGTTAATTACAGGGAAGAGTTTATGAATTCCCTCCCTGAAGGTTTTACAATGGATTTTGGAACTGCCATGAGCCCTGACAATCAGTACATAGTTATTAAAAAAGACAATGACCTTTGGCTGTTCGGGCTTGGCGAAACGGAAGTGAAGCAGCTAACAACGGATGATGCGGAAGAAAATAATCCACGCTTCTCACCTGACGGGAAAAAAATAGCATTTACGAAAGGAAGAGAACTCTATGTGTATGACCTGGTAACAGGTAAGGAAACCAGGCTTTCTTTTGACGCTGCTGAGAAAGTGTATAACGGGTATGCATCCTGGGTATATATGGAGGAAATACTGGGCAGGGGTAGCCGCTATGCTGCTTTCTGGTGGTCCCCTGATAGCAGGAGAATAGCTTACCTTCATACAGATGAAACCAACGTGCCCGAATTTATCATAAATCGTATTGATGAAGAGGATGGACTCCATGGGACCAGGGAAATAACACCCTACCCAAAACCCGGGGATCCTAACCCGAAAGTGAAAATGGGAATAGTAGATATAGTGTCTGCAAAAACTGTATGGGTTAAGACTGATGACACTATAGATCAGTATATTGCATGGCCCGATTGGACACCGGACAGCGAAAAGCTAATGATCCAGGTTTTGAACCGCGAACAGGATGATATGAGGTTTATTCTTGCCGACATCAAAACGGGGGACTTTAAAGAAATATACCGTGAAACACGTGATACATGGATTGATTTTTTTACCGATAACTATATAATGAAGGATGGTTCCGGCTTTATAATAAGAAGCTGCAGATCAGACTGGATGAACCTCTATTATTATGACTGGGACGGTAACCTGAAATCTCAGCTAACTGACTTTGACTGGCGGGTAACCGGTATAATCAGGGTTGATGAAGACCGGGAAGTGATTTACTTTTCCGGTACAGGTGGGGAATCGACAGAGAGTCATTTTTTCAGGATTGATCTTGATGGCACAGGACTGATAAGATACACTGATATTCCCGGTTCACATTCGGCCAATATATCACCCTCGGGAAAATACTTAATTGATACATGGTCAAACCTGTCAACTCCGACTTCAATGGTTGCCCTCAACAGCAGGGGAAGGAAAGTAAGGGATATACAATTACCGGATGAGGAAGGTGAAGAAGCTGATAGTAATCTGAAGTTTGAACTTGTTAGAATTAAAGCTGCCGATGGATTTATGCTGCCGGCAATAATATCATTCCCGAAGGATTTTGATGAGTCTCAAAAGTACCCGGTGATATTTACCGTTTACGGAGGACCGGATGCTGGCAGTGTTAGAAACAGGTATATGGGTGGACGCCCCAGCTGGTATGCCGAGAATGGAATAATAACTTTTTCGGTGGATCACAGGGCATCAGGTCACTTCGGCAAGAAAGGACTTGACTATATGCATCGCAATCTTGGGAAATGGGAAATGCTTGACTACATAGAAGCCGTTAAGTGGCTGCGTGAGAAACCCTGGGTTGATGCTGCAAGAATGGGTATTACCGGAGGTTCTTACGGGGGATATACAACTGCGATGGCACTCACATATGGTGCTGATTACTGGACACACGGGATAGCAAAATATTCAGTAACCGACTGGCGACTGTATGATAACGTATATACAGAACGATTTATGGATACTCCTGAAGATAATCCTGAAGGGTATAAGAATGGATCAGTGCTTACATATAGTGATAACCTTGAAGGAAAGCTATATATAGTGCATGGGATGGCTGACGATAATGTGCATATGCAAAATTCAATATGGTTGATATCAAAGCTTCAGGATGAAGGGAAGGTGTTTGACTTCATGACCTATCCCGGTGGCAGGCATGGCTGGGGCGGAGCAAAAGCCAGGCATACAAGCAATGAGGATCAACGCCACTGGCTGGAATGGTTTTTTAATAGCGATGAGCAGTGAGAATTGAGAGATGAGCCCGTATCCGCTGGCGCGGTTCACTGAACCGTGCCCTGCTTGTAGGATATGATGGGCGATGAGAAATTTTCATGAAGATAACAACGTTTATCGATGCAGCAACACACTATAGTGTGTCGTAAAATTTGAAGGAGATATTAATTGGAAAAACAATATAGATGCGAGAGATGCGGACATATTTCGGTGTATTCCTGGTCTTTGTTTTATCAGTCATTATTTTATCATGTTCTGATGAATCGTACAGGATAGAATTCAATGAACTTGACACCGGAACATCAGCCGGCATCAGAGCCCTTCATGTTGTGAGTGCCGATGTAATATGGGCGTCAGGGACTGGCGGAACATATGACAAACCTGAATTAAATGATAAAATTGCCGCATTTTCATCCGACGGCGGTTTTAACTGGAGTTTATCCGAAATTATGCCCCGTGAATACCGGTCGTGTGTAATATGGTTGCAGGATGATAAAAAAACGATAGCTTTTTCAATCGGTAAAACAGGCTGTGACTATTCGCTTGATATGGGTCGTACCTGGATTAGCGGTACAGATGCAGAGGGTTATTATACGGCAAGGGCCGGCAGGGGAACCCTGTCAGGATTTGCGGCAGGGGATGAGGGGAAGCTGGCTAAATTTGTAGTTGAAAGAGTTGAGTAGGCTTGAGTTGAGTATAAATCATAAATCATAATTCATAATTAATGAACAGGAAACTTGCAGCTATAAGAACTAGGATGAAGAACAATGGTATAGCCGCTTACATAATACCAGTCACCGATCCTCACCTTGGTGAATATGTCCCTGATCACTGGCGGATAATAAGGTGGCTTACCGGATTTACAGGTTCAGCGGCTAATGTTGTTATAACTGATAGTTTTGCCGGACTCTGGACCGATTCGAGGTATTTCATTCAAGCGGAAAACCAGCTTAAAGGCTCAGGGTTTGAACTGGTAAAATTAAAAATACCGCATACCCCCGAATATATTGACTGGCTGGCGGCCAATCTTGCGAAAGGAAGTCTGGTGGCAACTGATGGCAGGATAATGCCAGCAGGTACAGTAAGAATGATCGAGAAGGCCTTCGCAAGGAAAAGAATAAAGCTGGATACAGGCTATGATCTTATTTCCGGTATCTGGAAGGACAGGGAACCTATGCCACAGGATGAGGCTTTTGAGCATTCCCTTAGCTATGCCGGAAAAAGCAGGAAGGAAAAAATAACTGAGGTAAGGGAAGAAATGAAAGCAATAGGGGCAGACTATCACCTCTTAACCTCACTTGACGACATTGCATGGTTACTGAATATCAGGGGAGGGGATGTAAAGTTCAGCCCGCTTTTTACTTCATTCGCAATTATAAGTCACATTGATGTAAAATTATTTGCGGGCCTTGAAAAAATACCTGTTAACCTCCGGCAGAAACTTAAAAATGATGGTGTTCGTCTCATGGCCTATGACAGAGTGGGTCCTGAACTGGAAAAGCTCGAAGAAGGCAGAAGTATTATAATTACCCCCGGTACAACCTCAGCATTATTGTTTAAGGCAATTCCCGCCAGGGTGGATATTATTGAGGAAATAAGCATCCCTACACGGATGAAGGCTGTTAAGAACAGGGTGGAAACAGAGAATATAAGGCAGGTTATGATAAAGGACGGGCTGGCACTTACCAGGTTCTTTTACTGGCTTGAAAATTCCATCGGTAAAATAAAAATAAGCGAAATAAGTGCGGCAGATAAGTTGCTTGAATACAGGTTGCAACAGGCCGATTGCGAAGGACCGAGTTTCGCCACCATTGCAGCATATAATGAACATGGAGCCCTGCCTCATTACTGTGCCACGCCTGAAACAGATGCTGAACTGAAGCCTGAGGGTATATTCCTGCTGGACAGCGGAGGGCAATATTATGGCGGAACAACTGATGTTACAAGGACTGTGTGCCTGGGAAGTCCCACAGAAAGGCAGAAGACCGATTTTACACTGGCTCTTAAAGGGACTATAAACCTGGCAATGGCAAAGTTCCCCCTGGGTACAAAGGGCTACCAGATTGAAATTCTTGCCCGTAAGGCATTGTGGGAACATGGGCTGAATTACGGACATGGCACAGGACACGGGGTGGGATACTTCCTGAATGTGCATGAAGGACCCCAGACTATTGGCACAGGTGCCAGCGGCGACATTAAAACTATTCTTGAACCCGGAATGCTTACAGCTGATGAACCGGCTATATACAGGGAAGGTGAATATGGTTTCAGAACTGAAAATTTGCTTCTCTGTGTTGAAGACAGGGAAACCGGGTACGGTACCTTCCTGAAATTTGAAACAGTTACCCTCTGTTATATTGATACTTCACTTATTGCAAAGGAACTCATGACTGAACCCGAGATCATATGGTTGAATGAATACCACGATCGTGTTTACAACCTTCTCAGCCAGCTGTTACCGGAGAAGATAAAGCAATGGCTGAAGGTTAAAACGAGGACTATCTAAATCAGGGTACTCGTTTTAACCTTTCCAGTGCCTCATCTCTCATCTCTTATTTTCAGGTGTTTCATCAAAAACTCCACCGTTGCCTTATTCACGGCTACCTGATTCATGTAGATCATAAAATGGTGGGTGTCATCCACAAGGGTCATGGTTTCAAAGGGGGCACCAAGCTTCCTGAGTCTCTGAACCAGGTCTGTTGACTGGTTATAATCTACATTCCTGTCATCGTCAGCATGTATTATCAGACCGGGGGATTCCCATCCTTCTACATAGGCTACCGGTGATGATCTCCACGCCAGTTCAAGGGCATAATCGGCATCAGGCACCTTTTCATAGCCCCCGCTGCCGGAGTATGATGACCTGCCCCATGCTGTCCAGTCATGGACACCCGATATATCCACACCTGCTGCAAAAAGGTCAGAGTTACGACCCAGGGCCATAGCGGTGAGATAGCCTCCGTATGATCCTCCGTATATCCCTATCCTGCCGGCATCAATAAAATCCCGGGAGGCCAGCCACCGGTGGGCTGCAAGTACATCCTGGTATTCTGAAGCGCCCCTTCTCCCGCCATCAGCCGGGTTATGGAATTCATAGCCATAGCCTATCCCCAGCCTGAAATTAACCGATAATACTACAAAGCCCTTTGATGCAAGATATTGATTTACTGCGTATGCATTGGAATAATAAGACGAATAATGCCATCCCAGTAGCATCTGCCTTGGGGGGCCGCCATGTACAAAGATAACAGCAGGCTTCCTGCCCTTGATCTTTTCATTATTGAATACCGTACCGTGAATATTTGTCCCGTCAGCAGCCCTGAAAACGGCCTGGTAGGGTTTCACGAGCTCCGATTCCGGGTAGTCGTGAGGAATAAGATGAGAGGCCAGTATCTGTCGCTTACCACCGGCCATATCCATCACCTCAACAAGGGGTGGCCTTTTGGGGCCGGCTGCAATATATACGATATGTTTACCATCACCTGTCATGAAAGGTGTCCATTCATTTCCGTCACCGGGAGTCATAACTTTCATATCCTGTTTGTCCACCGACACTTTTACTATATGTCTGCGGTCGATATCATGCGCATCGGGGCCTGTATTTCCTGCAAAAAGTAAATGCCGGCCGTCAGCACTCATTGATATATATTCAGCCATGAACTCGCCCGGAGTGAGGAGAAGCAGGTTTTCACCTTGCGGATCTGTTGAGTAAAGGTGTGGCCATCCGTCATGGTAGGAAAGGAAGACTATCCTGTCTTTCCCCCAGTGCAGGTTAGTCCCTCCCTGTGTTGACGGAAGCGATCCCCTCATAGTATTTGGAGATTCCCAGACTGGATAAGAGCCGGAACCATTTATCCCGGCAACCATTATCTTCCATGGCCTGGGAACCCGGGCCAGGGCTGAATCCGGGGCACCACCACTTCCGGCTGTACGTATAAAGGCTATATGAGTGCCATCGGGTGACCATACAGGGGAGCTGTCATGATCATAGCCGGGGTCGATCCAGCTTACCGGCTCACCCGGGCCGTTGTAAATACCTATAAAGGAATGATCTCCCCGTGATGATCTGAAAGCCAGTTTATCCCCCCGGGGCGACCATACGGGCGATGAATTATTTCCCCTGAGAGTAAACAGCCTGGACGGTTTGGCCGAACCATCAATGGGTACTGTCCATACCTGCCCTCCCCGGGTGAAAGCAATCACGTCGCTTCGGGGTGAGATAAGCGGATTAAGCCCTTCAGCCAGCATCACGGGTTCACCACCATGGAAGGGGACTGACCAGATGCCCACTTCCGGAGGCTCGGGGCAGGATAATGCATTCACTGGCTCTTCATCGCGCCAGTTCGAACCAAAGTCACCCCCCCTGATAAATACACACCACTCTCCGTCAGGCGATAGTGACAATGAAGAAAGGGCCTGACCGTCGTCATCAGTATAGCCGGTCAACTGGCGCGCTTCAAAAGAAGGTCCCTCTGCCACATAGATATTGCGTATGCCTTCCTTGTTGATAGTCCAGGCTATCCTGGATCCGGAGGATGATACAGTCAACCCGGCAGGAAAGGGACAGGACATCACCTGCTCAAGGGTGTAATCGCTTTCCTGGGCCCAGGTGTTTGACCACTGGTATGGCATCATCAGTAATACAACAGACAGGATAAAAGAGACCCTTCCGGAAAGACCGGTGAAAAAAAGTTTAAGAAAAATCATGGATTTGTGCATTGTATGTGAATTTTTATTTTAAAAATCGAAAGTATGCGGTAATAAAAATAAGCAAACGAAATAATACTTATTATTTTTACAGTCTAAAAAAAACATAAAAACAACACAATGCAACGACTGATTATATTTCTTTTTGCAGGCATATTGCTATCATCGTGTGCTGAAAGGTACATGAGCCTTGAAGAAAGACTGGGCAGCCTTGAGGCAGAAAAGATCGATACAATAAGCGCCGACACCTCCGTTTTTGAGAAAGCTTATGAAATTCACCTCTTACAACCTGTTGACCATAATGATCCGGGAGGTGAAAAATTCAGCCAGAGGATCTATTTGTCATATGCCGGTCCGGATAGGCCGGTTGTACTGGTTACAGAAGGGTATGGTGCAGAAAGGAATTATACCACTGAACTGGCCGCTTATCTTGACTGTAACCAGATAATAGCAGAGCATCGCTATTTCGGCGAGTCTGTGCCTGAGAACGCCGGATGGGAATACCTGAATACCTGCCAGGCAGCATCCGATCATCACAGGATAATTGAAATCTTCAGTGAAATGTTCAGTGGAGAATGGATTACTACCGGCATAAGTAAGGGCGGCCAGACCGTTATGTATCATAGCTATTATTATCCGGATGATGCTCATATAAGGATTCCCTACGTGGCGCCCCTGAATTTCGGTCCTGAGGATCCCCGCATTTATACCTTCCTTGATACAGTAGGTTCTGATTTTTGCAGGGAGAGGGTGCTTGCAGCACAGAAACATATACTTGACAACAGGGATGTTTACTATCCCATGATGCTCGAAAAGGCAGCAGAGGATGGTTTAACATTTACCAGGGTGGGCGGCCCCGAAGAAGCCTTTGAATATGCCGTGCTCGAATATGATTTTGCTTACTGGCAATGGGGTAACACGGAGTGCGATGAAATACTTATTGAAGATGATCCGGAAAAGGTTTTTGACCAGTTTTTCAGCATCAGTGATGTAAGTTATTTCTCAGATCAGGGAATAGAGCAGTTTGAACCCTTCTTTTATCAGGCCCTTACCGAAATAGGCTATTACGGATACAGGTTTGATCTGTTTGATGACCAGCTTGAGTACGTTTCGGATTCCGATATGCCGGATTTCAGCTTTTCTGCACCACAGGGTATTGAACTGGATTATGACTATGAACTGATGGAGAAGGTTGATGAATATATTCGTGACGCATACAATTTTATATTTATTTATGGCATGCAGGATACCTGGACGGCTACAGGCGTCCAGCTCAGCGGCCGTTCCAACTCCCTCAAGATAATGAAAATGGAAGGAGATCACAGGACGAGGATAAATAATCTGCCGGAGGAGCAACGGGAGCTAGTGCTCAAAACCCTGAATGATTGGCTCAATGATTAATTTTGAAATGTGAGATGCAAACTAATATTTCGCATCTCATCTCTTGATAACCGGGAACTCCGTTATCCTCAGCTTTGCGCTACCGTAGGGGACGAGTTCCAGTTCAACCGCTTCGCCGTCAGTTTTTACCGGGCTAATTGGCGGATCTGCTGCCGAGTTATCCTTTAAGCCCCATCCGGGTAGTTTTACCCCCCTGACCTTAAGTACAACGGGTGCTTCTTCAGTCCATTCAATATGTTGTTCATCCTCATTAGACCATAGCATGTCCCCCTTATCAGCAAAGGGGTAGGGCCCGACAGGATTTTTTTCAACACTGATGCTCCCGGCCGGGTTTTCCTCATCAATCAGCAAACCATAGTTCCAGTCTGTGGTCGGGTGGATCTGCCAGTCTGTTGCACCCATATAATTATATTTCCGGTAACTCATTTCAGTTTCAGAATATTCCTTCCCTATCCTCAGTGAATAATACAGGGGACCCCTTAATACTGAAATTGAATTATTATACCTTCTTTCAGTTCTTATTTTTAAGGGTATGTTGAGTGATACACTGTCACCGTCATTCCACCTGTTCAGTATTTTTACTGTTTCTCCTGCTCCGGCGCTTAAAGTGCCGCCTTTATGGGTAACAGTACATTCCTCACTCCACTCAGGTATCCGGAGGTAGAGAGGGAACTCAGTCCTTGTATCGATATTTATCCTGAAGATTATATTTCCTTCAAAGGGATAATCCGTTTCCTCGCTTATCTTAACCCGGGTGCCATTGCCAACCATTGCTCTTACAACAGACGGACCATATATACTTGCTATAAGTCCCCCGTCATGAGTTGCCATCCACATGTGCTCCACCATTTTGGGCCACCCCTGGTGCATATTTGCCAGACAGCAGGGATAATTTGGCATAAGGCCGTATATGTTTGATTCGTCCCTGTTGGTACTCCAGTTTCTTTTCGCGACACTTACGAGTACCTGATTTGACTGCTGGTCGTACTGGTGTGTCCATCCATCGGCTGTCATTGTGCCGGGCAAGGCATTATAGGCCAGGTATTCAAGCCTGTCGGCCAGTGAAATATCACCAAAAATACCGAAGAGTTTTTCAAGGGAGTACATATATTCCACCACTGCGCATAACTCGGTACCCTGGGCCGGACTTTTCCCTGACAGATGCTCATCACCGGAGAACCTTCCTCCAGCCTGGTCATGGTGTATCATATAGTTATTAATACCTGTAAATACAGCATCCTTAAACCTGTTATCCCCTGACTGCTGGTACCATAAGCCGGGGTACTTAATAGCCATTGCATTGTTTACCACGTGGGCAGTCAGACCCTCGGCCTGCCAGTTATGTGGAATAAGTCCTTCTGAAACAGCATTTGAATCCCAGGGAAAAGTATAATAGTATGCAGTCCAATCGAAACTGTTCTGCTGTATTGATTCAATAGTTTCGAGTATCCAGGGTTCTTTCAGCCTTTTGTAAAGCCAGTATGCAACAACTGCATGTTCCATTGCCCTTACACCCCTCCATTCTTTGTCGGGCCAGTCGGGCTCATTGTCATGCAGGTACCTGAAATAGCCTGTAATCACATCCAGGGCTTTCTGGTTACCTGTAGCCTCGTAATATTCCATTAATACTTTGGAACCCACTGCCAGCGGCCACCTGTCGGTCGTTGTTTCCGGGCCGAACCACCCATCAGGTCTTGAGCTGTTTAGGATAAAATCCATCCATTCCCCAACTTTCAGCTTCAGCCTGTTATCATCAATAACATATGCCAGGGGCACCAGTCCGTCGAGGTAATAAGGGCCTCGTTCCCATGATTCACCTCCTTTGTCCTTCCATCCCGACAATAGGAGATCTTCCCAGAACTCACCGAGGTGACCGGTAAGGCCGTCGGCCTGTAACTCAAGTTGGTCCCTGAGCCAGCCTTCCGGTTTTATGCTGCCCAGGGGCAGTTTAATATATGCTTCCTGAACCAACGGTTTCGGGTTAACAGGGTAAAGAGGCCTGTCCGGCTCTTTATTGCATCCGGTAAGTGCAAAGCCGATTATTACGGCACCAAGTAAAAGTGGATTTTTCATTTTCAGGCAGTTTTGTTTTACGAATGTAAATTTATGGAAAAGTTGATAAAATAGATAAAGTTTATAAGGTTTATAAAAAGTATCGACACAGCATGTTGCGTCTCTTTAAAATTTAGATACAAATCTCTGAAAGATTAATAAATTTCGAATATGATTTTTTTTTTTTTTGAAAATTATTTTACATTTGGCTGCATATTTCTAACCTAAAACTTAAATCTATGAAGAAACTAACACTGATTTTTTCATTGTTTGTGCTTGGTATGTCTATGCTTGTGGCACAAACAGTGCAAATCACGGGGACAGTTACCGACGAACAGGATGGTACTCCGATCCCCGGCGTGTCTGTTGTTGCAGTAGGTACTACTATTGGTACAACAACGGACGTGGATGGTAATTATAGAATTATAGTCCCGTCTGATGTGCAAAAGCTGGAGTTTTCTTTTATCGGTATGCGAACCATCGAGGTTGACATTGCCGGTCAGACAGAGATTAATGTGACACTTGCTCCTGATATCTTTGGTCTTGATGAGGTAATTGTCACGGGTGTTGCATCAATGACACCGAAAAAGAAACTTTCTATTTCTGTTGACCAGATAAGTGAGGAACGACTCAAGGAAGTGCCTGCTATATCTGCAGCTTCTGCATTGCAGGGAAAAGTTTCCGGTCTGACAATAGTGCAGGCCAATGGTTCTCCCGGTAGCGCCGCATCAATTCGTCTGAGGGGTGCAACCACACTTTATGGTTCACAGGCTCCACTTATCATTGTCGATGGGGTTATGCTTGAAGGAACCCTGGCGGATATAAATGTTAATGACATCCAGACAATGGAGGTTGTTAAAGGTGCTGCTGCATCGGCCCTCTACGGTTCACGTGCAGGTAACGGAGTTATCTCCATTCAGACAAAAAGAGGCCAGAATATTGGTGCCGGACAAACAACTGTTACTGCCAGGACTGAATTTGGAGAGTCTAGGATAGCCAGGAAAATGCCCGTTTCAAAGCATCATGTAAACAAACTTGCAGATGACTGGGCAAGCGAAGACAGGTATACCAAGTATTATGGGATCACTACTTACGGAGATCTTCCCAGCCATACAAACCCTGATAGTCTCGGTTATGTGTTGGAAGGAGGACTTACCATAGATCCTGATCACTATATGGATAATGAGTACGGATTGGTCCAGGATCAGCTTGACCTGTTCTACCAGCCGGGTAACTACTCAACCAATTACGTATCTGTAGCTACGAACACCGGTAAAACCAATTTCATGGCTTCATTTGAACATGCAACACAGACAGGTGTTGTGTTCAAGGCTGAAGGTTATAAGCGAAATAACTTCAGGATTAACGTTGACCATAAGTTCTCAGACAAGTTTACTTTCAGTACCAGTAACCTGGTTATCAAAACTTTCACTGATGCCGGTTCAATGGATTTCTTCTCTCTGCTGCAATTACAGCCCGATATGGACCTTCTCAGGAAGAACCCGGTTGATGGTTCAGATTACAGGTTGGATGTTGACCAGTTCGGTACAACAATCAATCCATTATACCTGTTGGCAAATACTCAGAACGAAGGAAGAAGGAACAGGATACTCAGCAGTTATAAATTTAACTACATGCCTTTTGACTGGCTGAATCTTGAAGGGCATTACAGCTTTGAGAAGCAGGATAATTACAGTCACTGGTTCAGGGAAAAAGGTTACCTTATCCTGAGTGGATATGTAAGTCCGACCGGAGGTCAATTATCCAAGTCAAATTCACAGCAGCTTTCACAGGTATTCCAGATGACTGCCAATTTCAACGAGGTATTCGGTGATTTTACCACCAAGGGTAAACTGAGTTACCTGTATGAAAGTAATGCATGGGAAAGCTTCAGCACCGGTGCCCGCGACTTTGGTGTGGCAGGTGTCCCACAGTTTGGTAATACAGACCAGACCACAGCATATAACAGCTCCTCCAATGGTGAAATACGTGCCGAGAATATCTTTGGTATAATTGATGTTGACTACCGTTCAAAGTATATAACTTCTTTCCTTTACAGGATTGACGGCGCCAGCCAGTTTGGAGAGGAAGAAAGGTATAATCCCTATTTCAGGATATCAGGAGCATGGCGTATATCGGAAGACGTGAGTATTCCCGGAATTAACGAGTTGAAGATTCGTGCCGCCTATGGTACTGCCGGTCATCGTCCTCCATGGAATGCACAGTATGAGACATTTACAATATCAGGTGGTGTTCCTGTTATGAACGTGTATGGTAACAAAAACCTGAAGCCAACCACAATAAAGGAAACAGAAGTTGCATTGAATGTTGACTTCCTGGACAGATTCTCTTTTGAATTCATTTATTCCAAGACCGATGCCGAAGACCAGCACTGGAGGGTGCCGCTGGCTGCTTCAGCAGGCTTCCAGTACCAGTGGCAGAATATGGGAACCCTCAGGTCCGACGTATTTGAGGCCACACTCGGTGCTGAACTTGTAAATACACCAAACTTCGGATGGAATGCCAATTTAACCTGGGACCGTGTGAGGCAGAAAGTTACTGAACTGAATGTAGCACCATTCACAACAGGTGCCCGCGGTAATGCAGGTGACCCGGGAGTTTTCTTTATCACTGAAGGAGCCGTTTTCGGCACTTTCTCAGGTGAAGAATTCCTCAGGTCTATGGATGATATGGCAGCCCAGATAGCCCTCTTAAGTGATCCTGGTGAACGTTATGAAGGATATACAATCGACGACTTTACTCTCAACAGTGATGGTTATGTTATCAGGGTTGGTACTGAAGGAACAGTTAACGAAATCCCGGTTAAGTTTTATGATGAGTCCGGTAATCCGGAAACAAGAACTATAGGTGATGCCAATCCCGATTTCCGCATGTCGCTTGCAAATACATTCAGGATATGGGATTTCAGCCTTTATGTCTTGCTTGACTGGAAACAGGGAGGCGATATATATAACCTGACAAACCAGTGGATGTACCGTGATAACCGTTCTGCAGACATGGATCAGTTCGGTAAACCTGCTAATGAAAAGAAAGCGGTTGATTATTATAAGGCTCTTTATAACGTGAACACTTATAATAACCACTTTGTTGAAGATGGTTCATACCTCAAGGTTCGTGAACTTGCAGTATATTATAATGTGAACAGGGATTTACTTGGAAGAATAATGAACGGCTTTATTAAGAATCTGCGCATTGGTTTTACGGGAAGGAACCTGTATACATTTACAAGGTATTCGGGATTTGATCCTGAAGTAGGCTCTACTGAAGGTAGTGGTGATAATACCATCCAGGCATGGGATGAATTCAGTTATCCGAACTACAGGACTCTCTCCGGGACCATAGAGATTAAGTTTTAATGTTAAAATCTGACATATTATGAAAAAAGTATTAAATAAAATATACATGCTTGTTATTGCTTTAGGTTTGCTGGCTCCGGCCTGTGCCGACCTCGAAGTAATAAATGAAACCGCCCCGGATGCTGAAAGGGCGCTGGCAAACCCGTCAGATGTAATGTCTCTGGCCGGGGGTGCCTTTAGAACATGGAATAATACAAACCAGGGCTATGAGGCTGTTGCACTCGCAATGGGTGTGATGGGTGATTATGTGACCTGCTCATGGGGTAACTCAGCAATGAGGGACATGTCGTGGGAACCGCGCATAAACTCATTTAACAACAGTCTTACCTATGCATATTTCCCGATTATAAGGACCCAGTGGCAGGATTCCTACAGGGCAATATCCGCCGTAAACCTTGCACTTGCAAGGCTTAATGAGGGAATGGATTTCGGAGGCCCCGATCAGGATGCCCTCCTCGAAGCATGGTGCTATTTCGTCAGTGGAGTGGCTCATGGCTATCTCGGACTTGATTTTGATCAGGCAAATGTCATATTATGGGATACTGATATTACCACCCTTGAATTGAAACCATGGGAAGAAGTATGTGCAGCAGGTGTCGACCTGCTTGACCAGGCAATTGCTATTGCAAATTCAACTTCATTTACAGTACCTCCAAAATGGGTTGGCGGTATGAATATGACAAATGTTGAACTTGCCCAGCTGGCCAGCGGTTTTGCTGCAAGGATATTAGCTTACCAGTCAAGGACCAAGGCCCATAATGAGGCACTGGATTGGAGTGAGATACTGACCTATGCCCAGAACGGACCTGACTTCGATTTTTCACCGGAGCAGGGTGATGCTTATGATTTTTATGATGAGTACTGGATCTATGCAAGGTACTCAGGGTGGGGACGTGTTGATATGAGGATAATAAATGAAATGGATCATGATTATCCTTCACGATGGCCCACCAGCGGTATATGGCCGGATGGAGATCCGGGACCCGCTGATCCTGACGATGCAAGGCTGGAAACCGATTTTGAATACCTGGCATCAAATGCCTTCCCTCCAGATCGTGGGTATTATCATTTTTCACATTACCGTCATAGCCGTTATGATTATGTGGCAGCTGAAGTATGGTACGGTAGCGAACCAAAACCAAATTTCCTTGCATGGGAAGCTAAACTGCTTGAAGCAGAAGCTTTGTTGAGGACCGGGAATGCCACAGGCGCTGCTGCCATATTGAATGACCCTGACGGACCACGTAAGGTAAGAGGAGGACTGGATGATGTTAGTTCAAGTGATCCCAATCTTCTCAGACTTATACTGGATGAGAAGGATATAGAATGCTTCCTTACAGGAGCCGGTATAGGTTATTTCGACATGAGAAGGACCGACCGTCTGCAACCTGCAACATTGCTACATTTCCCGGTACCGGCAACCGAGCTGGAAATTTCCGGGCTTGAACATTATACCATTAATGCAGTTGCTGATGGTGTTGATGGTTCAGCAGGTGACTGGACAGGATGGGATGATATGTAATAAATGGGATATTAATTGAAAATTGAAAAAATCAAATAATATGAAAAATAAATTATTCAAATATATCTCTTTCTTTGCAGCACTTTTCCTGATCGTCAGTGCCTGTGAAAAAACAGATATTCAGAAAGCAAACGAAGCATATGATTTCAGTAAGATTGTCCCCATAGTACAGGGTGTTAATGGTCCTGCCAATGCAACTCAAACATTCTCTGAATCATATTCCGTAAACTATTACCGCGGAGGATCAAGCTGGAGCTGGAGTGCTACAGGAGCAACGATTAGCTCTACAAGTGCCGATGGTCACGATGCAGAAGTACTGTTTGCTGATGCAGGTCAGGCAGTTCTCACTGTAACTGAGACCACTATGGGTGGAATAACTTCAGAACCATATGAGTTTACTGTAACCGTTGCCGAATTTTGCCCGATGACCAGGGATGATTTCCTGGGTACATGGGTAGGTACCGAGACGGGTGACTCAGAAATAGATCCTCTCACGATAACCTTTATTGCCGGTGCTAATGCCAATGAAATAGTAGCAGAGGCAACATTTAGCACTGATTATGACTATGATGGTAATATCCCTGCTTTTTTAAGTGATGTATTTACCGGCTGGGGTGAAACTTTCCAGGCCGGAAACGGTAATGAGGGTGATGTAGTCATTGTTATCAATGAGAATGGTTCACTTTCAATAGGGTTTGACTACTGGGGCCAGACACTCCCGGGTCCATGGGATTACTGGTACTTCGGTTCCGGACTGTGGTCAGGATGTGGAGATGCTCCGTCAATGGATTTTGATTTCAACCTTGACTGGGATGGTTCTGCACCGGGTACTGCACAGTATACCAGCACTATCCATTTGGAAAAACAATAAACCGGTTTTGTGTATAACATTAAAGAGGCTGTCCAAAAAGCAAAGGACAGCCTCTTTTTATTCCTCTTACCTTGTGACAATAATTTTTTTTGAATAATATATGGCCTCATCCCTGTCTGTTATCCCCTGTAGCGTTATCAGGTAATCAGACACAAAATCAGAAGTATGGAAAGTGAATTCAATCATACCTTCGTCATCCGGCTTAAGGGTGGGATTCCAGTATAAGGTATTTCTGAAATCAGGCATTATGGGATCATAGCACTGGTTGACTGAATAATCCATGTTTTTATACCTGCTTTCTTCTTCCAGGATAGTAAGTGAGGTCCTGAGCCCGGTGTTAGGGTAATCAATATCGCACATGCCTCCTTCAAGCGAAACAATGCTTACAATCCCATTGAGTATTAAATTTCCGATCTGGTATTTCCCTTTGATGACATCAATCCTTTCAATCAGCTCTGGGTCAAGCCCGGCAATAAAGGAAGGATCATCCAGAATTACACCATCCAGAAAAACTGCATCAGGACCGGGCAAAGGTGGATCCCCCGGCTCAGAAACAAACACAAAGCCTGCCCCGTCACCCCGTCGCCTTAGTGCAACACCGGGAACCAGTTCATGGAATACCTCCTCCATGGTGGGCAGGTCAATATAATCATCAAGAAACACCTCTATATCAGGTTCGCCGTAGAACCTGAAGAATCCTGTGTCAGTCCTGTCAGTGTTGTCAGCCTCAGGCTGGCCTGTCTCATATATTTTGTTAACCTGGTAATTTACACCCAGTCTTGACGCATAATCAAGTAACTTTTCGGTAAAATGAATGTTGCCATCAGTAAACCATTCATGCCTGCCGGCAAAAGGATTGCCCGTTTTTATTATTATGTCGTCCCTGAAATCAGCAACCTGTATAATAAACTCTCTGTTGCCCCTGAAAGAAGGTACAAGAAAGCGGAAATTGCCTTTATCATCAGAATCGTAATAACTGAGGTAGTTGCTTTTTCCGGGGATGGAGAGGTATAATCTTCTGTTTTTGACCGGCTCCAGTGTTTCCCTTGAAATTAATGAGCCTTCGAGGTAAGGGCCTGTCGTTTCACCGAAGAGTAGGTTATTACCGTCAGTGGAATCAGGAGGATAACCGTTCTTAAGGGCTTGAGTAAAAGTACTTATTTTCTTTTCCGGTATTATGGATGAACTTACAGCGACAGAAATGCTTAAATTGCATAATTCAGGCCTTGAAAAAGTCGCGCTATCCAGCTTAAGCCTCATGCTTACTTTCTTTCGTGTACCGAATTTATTTTCTGTGAGCCCTGTGTTTTCAATATTAACAGACTTTGCCGTATACTCCTTTTCAGCCAGTGTGTATGGAACAGTATCCTGTTTAGCCGTTTTCAGATTTTCTTTAAAAGGGTTATATATGACTATGGCTTGCGAGAAAAAGGTTTCTTCGCCGTAATTTCTCATAAATCTTGTATATCCTGAAAGCATATACAGCCCTGTTGTCAGGCTGTCTGGTATGGAAAGCACCCCGTGGCCGAATCCATCATCCAGTATCAGGCGGCTTTGAGCCACAGCTGCATTATTAATGTTGATTAGTTCAAGGTAGCCTGCAGTGCTTATAGCATCAGAATCAGGATTCCCATAAAGGAAGAATGAATACAACATATCTTCGCCGGCTACATATATATTCCTGTCGGTATGCACAAAAACCCTTTCAGGATTTAAGGCATCTCCCTGCAACGTCAATGCAGGGGCAAGCAGAAGTATGAGAGTAATAATATTGTTCTTCATTAATTTACATACTAATTTAGTCATCATACCAGAAGTCGGGTGGTACATTGGTGCCAAAAAGCCTGCAATCGGCACATTGCTCAAACCTGCTCAGCAAATAGTAACCCCCTTCGTCTATAAATTCAAGTATGAATACATACCTGCCCAGCCCTGAAATTTCTTCAATGCTGTATGCAGTATCTGTTACACAATACTGTCCGCCCGGCATGTATTTGAGCGTGTCATTCCGGATAAAAAGCCTTTTCTTCGAAACGGCTGAAACACTGAAGAAGCCCAGCACCGGTTCAGACGGTTCGTCGACACATCTTATATTCCCCGGCAGTGACTGGGGGATGGGGTCATATAAACCACCCTGTTCCTGGGTCATTTCCCTCATGCTTTCCCAGAAGGTATATTCATCTTCACTGATTGAATATTGCTTCAGCAGGATGCTGTATTTATGGAAAAGCCTGGTGGATGACCTGTTGTCTATCTGCAAAAGGGGGTATTTATTAATTATTGATTGCTCCAGGCTTGAATTATTCTTTATTATAATATCGGTTGACTTTTCAGTCAGCCAGCAAAGACTTTTATACAGCGGCGGGTAATGCCAGGGCAGGTGATATTCCCACACCTCTTCATAAGTCCATCTGAAAAACCTGTTATCATTTGATGAATCAAAAGAGTCAAAATATATTGTGTACTGGTAGAGTGGGGGATACCTTCCATCCTCCCTGTATTCAAACCGGGCATATATTGAGTCAATTGGCTGCACCTCGCGCATCAGCATGGGCTCCGATTCATAATTTTTTCCGTCAATTGATAGGTGAAGAGTATAGGTTCTGCCTGCTTCACCGGTAAAATTTGTTGAGTCAGAAATATAGTAGCCGGGACTTTTTTCCTGAAAAACAGCAATCCTGTCCAGATCGTCCTTGACATAAATATGGGCATTGACAACAGGTGATGCAATACCGGTAATCCCTATGGGTATTGTCCTGGATAATTTTACATAATTACTTATGCTTTCATCGGTCAGCAGGCCTTCAACAACAATTACTTTGTCATATTCTTCAATTTCCGGAACAAATTTACTTGTACAGGAGTCAGAAAGTATGATGAGAAAGAGTACATATATCAGGCTGCGGAATCTCATTTCTAATTAAAATTTAAAGTTATAGGTAAGGGAAGGTATAGGTCTTGCAAAAACTGACAGCTTATAGCCCTGGACAAGCTTATTCTTTGTTATGTAATAGATTGAATACACATTATCCCGTCCAAGCAGGTTGTAAACCGAGAAGCTCAGGCTGCTGCGCACAAGCTTTTTGGATTTCAGGCTGCCATTTATGGTAAACGAGGCATCAAGCCTTGAATAGTCAGGTATCCGGTATTTATTCCGGTCAGAATAATGAAGAACATCTGCTCCTCCATAGGTATATGTGGCAATGGGGTAGGTAATTGGTCTGCCCGTGCTGTACACATAGGTGCATGAAAAACTGAATCTTCTTGAAAAAATGTAGTTTAATATTATTGACAGGTCATGAGGTTTGTCGTAGTTGGCAGGGAACCAGTTGCCTTTATTAATTTCATCTTCAGGGAATATAGTATTGCTCCGGAGCTCTGTCCTTGAATAGGTATAACTGATCCAGCCGTTGAGTCTTCCTGTTTCCTTCCTCACCATCAGTTCCACGCCATAGGCCCTCCCGATGGTATTTATGATATCAGTTTCGATATTCTCATTCATCAGGAGTTTAGCGCCTCCCTTGAAATCAATCATATTATCAATCTTCTTGTAATATCCTTCAAGAGATATTCCAAGCTTACTGGTGAAAAGGCTTGTATATAATCCCAGTGCAAGCTGCCTGCCCCTCTGGGGTTTAATATATACATCGCTCAGGACCCATATATCAGTTGGCGACACCGTTGCCGTATTAGAGAGCTGGTGTATATACTGGGTGGTCGAGCTGTAATTTAATTTTACCGAAGATGAGGCACCTATGAGGTAATTTGCCGACAGCCTGAACTCTGGATTGAGATATTTCTTAATTATTTCGCCGCCTTTATAATTTGTTGTATCAGTTATAGTTGATTCTGACCTTGAAAAATCAGGGTGATAAGCAAAAACCGTAGAAGGGCCATAGGCAAAAAAAGAAGATAATCTCAGCCCGGCATCGACAGTAAGCCTGTCCGTAATTTTTATCCGGTCACTGAAAAACAGTGCCGGCAGGAAAGCCTGTTGCTTTTCCACTATTGTTTGCTTAACCACCGATGAATCACCAACGGCTTGCAGCAGGCCAGGCCTTATGCCATAGATGGCCATGTCGAGACCCATATCCACCTGGTGCCTGTATGAGGGATACCATGTTAAGAGGGAATTAAATTCTGAATAGTTAATGTCATGCAGGAGCTCGAATGAATTATAAATGTCGTTCAGGCTGGATATGTTATAATTGTATTTGCTTCTATTGGCTGAAAAAACGGCAATCAGCTTATTATTGAATATATGCCTCCATTTAAGTGACATCAGTGAATTATCGTAGGAGTAGAGAGTGTCATTATTGAATTTAAAATCGTCATGACTTATATAGGATGAGAATTCAATGTTGTTTTTCTCGTTTATTTCGTGTACCAGGCGCAGGTTACCGTCGTAAAAGGAGATCTTGCTGTTCTTGAGGCTTGTCTCATCCATCAGCTTCAGCAGCCAGTTCGAATAGGTACTGCGTCCGGCTAACAGGAATGAAGTCTTGTCCTTGATTATTGGGCCTTCAATCATCAGGTTTGAAGTAACTGGACTAATGCCACCGCTGCCGCTTAGCACTTTTTTGTTACCATCTTTGGGAATAATATGAAGGACTGAAGAGATGCGCCCTCCATACCTGGCAGGTATTCCGCCCTTATAAAGTGATATGTCATTAATTACATCCGGATTAACTGATGAGAAGAAACCCAGGAAGTGAGATGTGTTGAATACAGGTACATCATATAGCAATATAAGGTTCTGATCAGCTGATCCGCCTCTTACATTAAATCCCTGCGAGCCTTCGCCAACAGTTTGTATGCCGGGCAGGAGAAGGGCAGTTTTAATTATATCGGGTACTCCCATATTGGCAGGAAGCAGTTTAACTTCTTTTATGTTCAGCTTCTCAAGGCCTGCTTCCATGCGTGACAGTTCTGCATCTCCCTCTGCGGTTACCGTAATGCTTCCAAGGGGTATCAGGTTTTCCTTCATTTCAACATCCATGCTGCCGCTTTCATATATGCTCAGTTGCCTGTTGAGGCTTTTCAATCCCAGACAGCTGAAATGAACATTATAGTCACCTTTTGGAAGAGTCATCGAATAATAACCATACTCATTGGTCATGGATCCCCGCTGCAACTCATCAATCCTCAAAACAGCGCCAATGACCGGCTCCCCGGTATTCCTGTTCCTGACATAACCTGATAAGGTAACATTTCCCCTGTTATCACCGGAAGGACTGCCTATCCTTACAGGCTGGAACTCGTTCGACTGATCATCATCAAAATAAAAAGAATAGTCCGTGGGTTCGATATAATTGGTATCAGGACTGTCTGCATACAGTCGGCTCTTTATTGCATAATTTTTGGTTATGATGATATAGTCTGAATCTATGAAAAAACTGAGGTCCGATCCGGCAAAAGTCTCGCTCAGGACTTTGGATAATAAAACATCCCTGTAATTATTCTTAATGCTGATTCCCTCAAGCCATTCAGATTTATAGAAGAATTTTATGTCATGCCTTTCACTTACTGCTTCAGCAAACACCCTGAATGATTTTCCTGCAAAATCCCCGCTGACAGCAACTTCTCCGGCCTGAGCAAACCCCTTTACGCTAATCAGTATTAATACCAGGAATGTTAGTATACTATTCTTCATGGCGACAGGCCTCTTAGAGTGAATCATAATATTCAAGGACAGGTACCAGGCTTTCTGGATTGTCAAAATCGAGCCTGATATTTTCTCTCCTGATGAAACTTCTTATTTCTGCCTTTTTATCATTCATGGTCTTTAGGAAACTTTTTCTTCTTTTAAGCTCATATAATTCTTCTCCCCTTAATACTATGAGGCTATGATCATTCTGAAATTCATCATACCTGGCTTCAACAACAAACTGGGCCCTCTTTTTTTTCCATTTTTTATATAATTTGCTTTTCCCCTCATATATGACCTGGTAGTGCCCGTTGAGGCTGTTTATGTTTTTGATATTCTTAAAATAGAGATCTTTTCCTTTAATATTGAGAATAAAACTCTCAATATTTTCATTGTTAAGGATGATGATTCTTTTATTGTAATAGTTGGCAAGAATCTCATCATTGTATATATCATATTTTAAAGCCACATCATTAAAATGAATACCATTTATAACAATGTCGGCCCTGTACCATTTATCTTCCATCAGGAATTCTGTTCCGTATACACTGAAATATTTGCCGGTCCATATCCTTCCATTGTAATACAGCTGGTTCAGAATTGAGGTATCCTGCACGTTGTGAACAGCAGGGCAGGTGTGTGGCAGATCAAAGCACACTTTTCCTGCCGGTTTTTCAGCCTTAGTTAAAAATGTAATGATTATTACACTGAAAAGTAATAACAGATTTCTCATCCCGGTTTTAAGATCAGATCATTAAAGCCTTAAATTTAGCGAAAATACTTTCCCTTTAAATAATAATAAACCCTAATACCCGCTATGATGCTTTAGAACATAGTTTCCGCATCTGTATAGCCTTGGCAGTTCGCATTTTTTTACATCTTTAGAAAATGTATATAATACACATAACGTTCTGGCATAATGAATTTTCAGAAGTATTTCTCTTATGTCTTAATGCTAAAGTTTTCTCGCATATGCCTGAAATTCTTTTAATGGTTTTTTTTATATAAAATAAATGTATTACTTTTGATATTATATTACGAACCTAAAACTTAAATCTATGAAGAAACTAACACTGGTTTTCTCATTGTTTGCACTAATGGGATTTTCAACCCTGATGGCGCAGACAGTGGTAATTAATGGTACGGTTACCTCATCCATTGAGGGTGAAGGGCCAATTCCCGGTGTACAGGTAGTTGCTCAGGGTACCACTATTGGTACCATAACTGATGTTGACGGGAAATACTCCCTTGCCGTGCCTGAAAGTTCCAGGACTTTGATTTTTACGTTTGTGGGTATGAAAACCGTTGAAGAAACAATAGGTGGACGTACTACCATAAACGTTGTCATGGAACCTGATATTCTGGGTATTGATGAGGTGATTGTCACTTCACTTGGTATTACCCGAGATAAGAAGGCTCTTGGCTATTCTGTACAGGATGTCAGCGGCGATGAAATCATGAAGGCAAGGGAAGCAAATATTGTGAACTCACTTCAGGGCAAAGTCGCAGGTGTGCAGATTACCATGGGTGACGGTGGTGTGTCATCCGGCTCAAGGATTATACTGAGGGGGATTAGCTCACTGACTGCAGGATCCAATAACCAGCCACTTTTTGTGATTGATGGCGTTCCTATCAGTAACTCTTATTCGCAGCCAGGTGCCTATGGCGGACTTGACTATGGTAATGCTGCCATGGACATTAATCCGAGTGACATTGAAACTATGTCGGTTCTTAAGGGAGCCAATGCAGCTGCACTTTATGGATCAAGAGCCATTAACGGTGTTGTGCTTATTACAACCAAAAGCGGTAAATCAAGGGCCGGTAAAGGCCTGGGTATTACCCTGAACGTAACCAATATGTGGGACAATGTACTGGTTATGCCTGACTACCAGGATAAGTATGGACAGGGTGCAGACGGAGAATTCTCCTATGTTGACGGTGCCTATGGCGGACTGAATGATGGAGTTGATGAATCATGGGGTCCTCCACTTGATGTTGGACTAATGATTCCACAGTTCGACAGCCCTTATGATCCTGAGACAGGTATTCGTCAGGCTACTCCATGGATTTCACATCCTGATAATGTTGCCAAAGACTTCTTTGAAACAGGGCACAAGAGGACTGTCAGCCTTGCACTTGCAGGTGCAACTGATCAATCAAATTTCCGCCTCTCACTGTCCAACCAGGACATTGCTGGTACAATACCTTTTACAGACCTCAAGAAAAATACTGTTCAGATTAATGCCGGAATGGACGTGACCGACAGGTTAAACGTGTCCGGAGGAGCTACTTACATCAGTAATAGATCTGATAATATTGTAGAAGGCGGATACAGCCAGGGTAACCCCATGCAGTCAATAGGACAGTGGTTTGGTCGCCAGGTTGATGTTAAATACCTGAGAGACCACATGGATGAAATTGACCCTGTAACCGGTTATCCTATTAATTGGAACCATAGTTATCACGACAACCCTTTCTGGCTGCTGAAAAATAATACCAATTCAAGGAACAGGGACAGGATTATTGGAAACATAAATATGAACCTTGATATTACTGACTGGCTGTCATTCAGGGCACTGGCAGGAAATGACTGGTATGTTGAAGACCGTGCACAGAGGACAGCTCATGGTACAAACGGTGACCGCCTGGGAGGCTACGGCGCACAATCATTGAGGAGAAACGAGCTTAATGCCAACGCAATGTTTGCCTTCAATAAGGATTTCGGAACTGATTTCAATATTACAGGTACTCTTGGTGGTGAATACAACCATTATGATTACCAGTATCATGCAACAGGCATTGCGGATCTTATTGTTCCCGATCTGTATGCTGTAAGTAATGCCGCTGTGCAGGCCACAACAGGTTTGTCCGAAACACACACTGAACTGCAGTCTGTTTTTGGAACCCTGAACCTTGGTTTCAGGAATTACTTATTCCTTGACCTGACAGGAAGAAACGACTGGTCATCAACCCTGCCGATAGACAATAACTCATATTTCTATCCTTCCGTATCATTCGGCGCTGTGATAACAGAAGCATTGGACCTGCAGTCCAATATTCTATCTTACGCCAAGATCAGGGGTAGTTATGCTGAAGTGGGTGGTACAGCCGGAGCTTACCAGCTAAACGGTGTTTACAGTTCCTCAAACCCGTTTAACGGTCAGCCATCACTGTCATATACAGGCACTATTCCTCCACTGTCACTTAAACCTCAAAATAAACAATCACTGGAGTTTGGTGGTGAATTCAAGTTTCTCAATAACAGGTTGGGATTTGACGTAACCTGGTATAAGGAAAATACCATCAACCAGATTATGAGTATTGCTATTTCAAGGACCACCGGCTTTAATTCAAAGACAATAAATGCAGGTAACCTGCAGAATATGGGTGTTGAACTACAGTTATATGCTACTCCCTTTGAAACACCTAATTTCAGCTGGGACATAAATCTTAACTGGGCAACCAATGAGAATAAGGTCATCGAACTCCTCGTTGATGAAGAAACAGGAGAAGAAACACTTAATTATCTTTATCTGTATAATGCATCATGGAATGCCCAGGTGCATGCACGCCCGGGTGAGGAATACGGAATCCTGTGGGGTTATGCCATGGTCAGGGAGAATGCCACTCCTGTATATTATGATGAAGCTGAAACCCAGCTTTCACACTGGACCTACGACGGTCGCTATCTTATAAAGCCGGAATATTTAGAATCTGGAGAGGAAAACCCGGATAAAGGTTTATATTACAGGTCGAACTCACGTACCAACCTGGGTAATGTTTATCCTGACTGGTTTGGAGGTGTAACCAATTCATTCAGGTATAAAGACCTTACTGCCAGCTTTACCATTGACTTCCGCAAGGGAGGCAAAATTTTCTCTGTAACTGACTGGTTTGGTGCTTATGCAGGTGTACTCGAAAAGACTGCAGTACTTAATGAGAATGGTGTTAATATCCGCGAACCCGTAGCTGAAGGTGGCGGTTTAAAGCTTGAAGGTGTATATGGAATCATTAAACCTGACGGAACTGTCCAGCTCACAGACGCAAACGGAAACCCGGTTTCTGAAGCTGTTCCCAATACCACCTTTGTTAATGCACAGACCTATTTCAAGGATTACTGGGGTAAAAATGAAATATCGACATTTGATGCCGATTTCGTGAAGCTGCGTGAAGTAGCAATAGGATATGATTTCAGGAATTTAGACTTCCTTGCAAGACTTGGTGTGAGAGGATGCACACTTTCATTTGTCGGAAGGAATCTTTTCATATTCTATAAGGATACTCCTGATATTGATCCCGAAACCGGAATGGGTGCAGGTAATTACGTAGGTATGGAAACAAATGCAATTCCAACCTCCAGATCAATGGGATTCGACATTAAGTTGAATTTCTAGGTGTAATAATTAAAAATTCAGATATATGAAATACTTAAAAAACATCCGAAATATATTGCTGGTTGCATTCCTGATTCTGGGAATCGGTTCCTGTACAAAGGACTTTGAAGAAATGAACAAGAGTCCCAACAAACCGGTTGATGTGCCTGCAATAAACATTTTTACAAATGCTATCTACAACTCTTTCAATTCTGAACTGGGCAGTTGGCTTCAGCATACCTACCTCGGCTGCTGGTCTCAGCAGTGGACCAAGGTTCAGTATGTTGATGAGGACAGGTATGAAACCCGTGATATGTCAGGTTATTTTGACGGTCCTTATTCAGGACAGTTGAAAAACCTGACTATTGTGATAAACAAAACAACAGAGGAAGGCAATAACAGTTTGCTGGGCGCTGCCAAGATTATGCGCGCCTGGAATTTCATGCGCCTCACGGATCTCTGGGGTGATGTGCCTTATTCAGAAGCGCTGCAGGGCTTCCAGGCTGATGGTATCATAAAGCCAAAATATGATACGCAGGAAGATATCTATATGGCTTTACTGGCAGAACTGGAGGAGGCAAACACCCTGCTGGCTGGTACCACTGTTAACTTCGGCAGCGGGGATATCATGTACGGTGGCGACCCGGTAAAATGGAGAAAACTTGCTAATTCACTTAAGCTGAGACTTCTCAATCGTTGCGCAGGAACACCGTGGTCTTTCACTTATGATATGGTGGATCCTCAATCTGATGTAACCACAACTCCGGGTGCTGCTGCATACGCAGGAGCAGATGCGGATATAGCTGCAATACTGGCCAATCCCACTCAGTATCCTGTTTTTGAGTCAAATGGAGATGACGCTAAACTTGTATTTCCGGGGCTGCCTTACAGGAACTGGATATTCAGCACCCTGTATTCAAGGACTGACCAGGGAATATCACAGACCATGGTTAACTGGCTGAAGGACAGGAATGATCCAAGATTGCATATTTATGCCCAGCCAATGCCATCGAGCTATGACCTGGATGACCCTGCTGAAGACTTCTCAGGATTGGATTATAATGGATTCCAAAACGGAAGCTCGGAATTATCTGCATATTTTCCTGAGGTTTCCCTTATAGGTACGGCAATTGCATACGATGAATATGCACCGGTATACCTCATGACATATGACGAAGTTGAGTTCATCAAGGCTGAACATTATCTCCGGGTGGCAAATGACGGAGCTGCCCAGGATGCATATGAAGCAGGTATTGAAGCCAGTATGTCAAGATGGAAATGTAACGATGGTGGTACGGTGTCACCAAGCTATAAGTTTGGTGCATCACAGGCGGCAACACTGCCTGTATCTTATCCGGTAGACTATGCCGCTTACCTTGCTCATCCCCTTGTCGACTGGGGTGCTGCACCGGATGATGCACATAAGTTCCAGCTGATATGTGAGCAGAGGTGGGCTGCAATATACGGACAAGGTGTCCAGGCCTATAACGAGATCAGAAGGACAGGATTCCCGGAAAGAGTCTTTGAGTATGAACTTGAAGCTACCGTATATCCTGACCTTGGCCTACCCATCCGGATATGGTACTCCGCAAGTGAAGAAACATACAACGGTGAAAACCTGGCAGATGCCAAGAATCGCCAGAATATTGAAGAAGCCAATGAGAGTATGTTCAGTACAGACGGTATACAAAGCCAGATGTGGTGGCATACAAGAAAGAATCCTATTCCTACCGAGACTGATCCACAGGAATTCTAGATCGTGAAGAATAACTTATTAGAGAGGAGAGCCAAATAGGGCTCTCCTTTTTTTTCATATATGATTTTAATACCTTTGGTAAGATTTTTGATATGTGTCACTTAACTAATCTGCCATTTAAATTATCATTGACTAAGCCATGAAAGGAATTATTCTTCTGCTATTTCTTGTTTTTTTGCTATCCTCATCACTTGCTTTCACCCAGGTAGTTTATGAGTCAAACATTTATGAACATATGGACTATCTTAGAAGGGACAGACTGATATCAGACTTCAATCCTAAGGCCTATGAGAACATTGACGGGACACCTTACCTTATCCAGGAGTATGAAGAGGGGAAGGTTTATTTAAAATCCGGTGAGGTGCTTACAGGAAAATTCCGTTTCGACCTTTATGCAAACCAGGTGCAGTTTACTAATGAAGACAGGAGATATGTTATAGCCTACCCGGAAAAAATTTATAAAATTGAATTGAACGGTAATACTTTGAAATATATCGATTATAAAATTGATGCAGGTATTGATCATAATTATTTTTTTACACTCATTGAAGGCTATTATTCACTCTACCTGAAGAAAAGTAAAACACTCAAAGACCCGGTGGCGACAAAACCATATCAGCAGGCCCGCCCGGCCAGGTTCCTTGACCATAAGGATTATTACTATGTAAAGATAGGGGAAAACCCGGCTAAACGGGTCAGAAATAAAAAGGATATAGTTAAAATGTGTGAGGAAAATTTCCCTGATGTCCGGAATTATATGAAGGAAGAAAAACTCAGGATCAGTGATGAATATGACCTGGTGAAACTAATCACACATATTAATGGACTACTGCTTGATAGTAAATAATTTAAACAGGCATTATGAATATAATACTGAAATTGTTGATCTTCCCGCTGATTGCTTTCATGTATCTCCCGTTGCAAGCCCAGGAAGAATGCGAAGTACTGGCGGAAAACCTTAAAGGTGAATACAGGGGTAATTGCAGAAGGGGACTGGCTCATGGCTATGGTGAAGCACAGGGAAAGGATCATTACCTCGGCGATTTTAAAAAGGGTTTGCCTCATGGGAAAGGGATATATACGTGGTCAACAGGCGAAAAATATGAAGGTGAGTGGAAACGAGGACTGCGTGACGGTGAAGGGACTTATTATTTTTTTGCCAATGGTAAAGATTCCGTTATCTATGGCAAATGGGTAGATGACAAGTATGTCGGTGTTTACAATGAAAGACCTTATAATGTCGATTTCAGGAATAATGTGGGAAGGATAACCTTCAGTAAAATTTCTGATGATCAAAGTTATGTTAGGCTCAAATTCATTAGAAATGGCGGCGAAAATACAAACATCAGCGATCTTTTGCTCGCTGGCAGTAGCGGGGTGGAAAATACCAGCCGGATGTTCACAGGCTTCGAGAATGCTGAATTCCCGTTCAAAGGAACAGTGAAGTTCTCCGCTCCAAATGCTTTCTATTCGGCTATCCTGAAATGTGAACTGAGATACCAGATCTTTGAACCGGGGGCATGGGTGGTTTCCATCACCTATTGACCTGTCCGGAATAAACCTTATTCATGAGAATTTTCATGAAATATTATGCAGTGCTCCTGGCCTGTTTTGTGCATACCTCCTTCCTGGGAGCACAGAAACTGTACCTTGAAGGGAGCATAACAGATAATGAGAATCAAATAAGACAGGGTTTGATCGATTACCGGGACTGGAATTATAATCCGGAGCTTATAAGGTTTATTCACGGCGGGGATAAAACACCCCTGACCTTCAGTCCTTCAACAATAAAATCCTTTTCGGTAAATAATGAAAATTTTATCAGTGCCGAAGTTACGGTTGACAGGACTCCCTCAAAGATGGATGAACTTTTGATTGACGGGAGGAGGGTCCTTGCTGAGGAAAATGTCTTTCTCAGGGTGCTGGTTAATGGTGAGACTGATCTATATTATTTCAGTGAGAGGCAATCAGGTAAGCATTTTTACATAAGGAAAAATACGAATGGTGAAATAATTGAACTGGCGAGATACAATGCTATAAGTGAAATTGAAGGCAGAAAGAAACTTGTCACCAGGGATGACTACAAAGACCAGCTTGAGAATATAATGAATGATTGTCGCATGATAGTGCCGCTGGTTCACCTGGCAGATTATACTGCCGGGGATCTGACCAGGCTTGTAAAGGAGTATAATAAATGCATGGGAAAGGAAGTGAATTATATTGCAGACTTGCCCTCGGTTGAATACCAGATAAGAATTTCAGCCGGGATTTCTGCTTTTCACCTTGATTTTTTTGGCAGCGGATCACGTGATCTTACAACAGCTTTATTTCCAATCACATATAAACCTGTTGCAGCAGTGGGACTTGATATAATATTCCCTTTTGCACGGAAGACTTTCTCAGTATTTAATGAACTGGGATACCAGCCATGGGAAACTGGCGATGACATACTCTGGTTTGAAAACGAAAATGAATATGAGGATGTTGATATAAGTCTGGGTGGACGCCGTATAAGATTATTATCAGCCTTCACTTACACTTATCCTGCCCGTAAATTAAAACCCTATATCTATGCCGGGATGGTTAACGTATTCAATATGCTCACACTCAACAATAAAACTACTGTCACTCATTTTTATACAAGTGAAACAGAGACTTCCGATATTGCTTTACCTGGATACAGGAGGTATACCCAGTCGCTTACTGCCGGCCTTGGTGTAAAGTATAAAAATGCAGGAATTGACCTTAGGTATGAACGTGGAAATGACATTACAAGTTCCATTAATCTCAATTCCTGCACAAATATTGTTTTTGTTCACTTACATTACAGTTTCTGAGTGATCAGAACTTTAATATAAGCGGAATTCATTATAGACAGCAGGCCTGTCGGTAAATTTCAGTCATAAATATTACAGAATCAAATTTCCTCTATACCCATTGAATACAGGGTAAACCCAAAAATATCAGCATATTGTTCTATAATTTTGCTTACCGGTGTGCCTGCACCGTGACCTGCCATAGTCTCTATCCTTATAAGTACCGGCTTGTCGCCTGCCTGTTTTTCCTGCAGCTCAGCGGCAAATTTGAATGAATGTGCCGGCACAACCCTGTCGTCATGATCTGCCGTGGTAATTAATGTGGCAGGGTACTCCGTCCCCTCTTTTACATTATGTACCGGTGAATAGCCATACAAATAGTGGAACATCTCCTCACTTTCTTCGGATGTGCCATAGTCGTAGGCCCAGCCGGCTCCGGCCGTAAATTCATGATACCTCAGCATGTCGAGTACACCAACAGCCGGCAGGGCAACCTGCATGAGATCGGGGCGCTGTGTCATAACTGCTCCCACCAGCAGGCCGCCATTTGAGCCGCCCCTTATGGCCAGGTAATCGCTTGATGTGTAGTTATTGTCAATCAGGTATTCGGCTGCGGCAATGAAATCGTCAAAGACATTCTGTTTTTTCATCTTTGTACCTGCCAGGTGCCATTCTTCACCGTATTCACCTCCTCCTCTAATGTTCGGCACGGCATATATTCCTCCCAGCTCAAGCCATAGTGCATTTGTTATGCTGAATGACGGCGTCTCACTTATATTAAAGCCTCCGTAACCGTATAAAATTGTCGGGTTTTGCCCGTTCATCTCGGTTCCCTTCCGGTAAGTAATTATCATGGGCACCCTGGTGCCGTCCTTTGAATTGTAGAATACCTGTCTTGATTCATACTCATCACCGTTAAAATCAACCTCGGGCTTTTTATATACAGTGGTTTCTCCAGTTTCGGGATCAAACTTATATATCGTGCCGGGCGTGATATAATTGGTAAAGCTATAGTAGACTTCACTGTCTCCTTTTTTTGCACTGAAGCCGGATGATGAACCTGCCCCGGGAAGATCTATCTCCCTTATCATTTCACCCTTATAATTGTATTGCTGAACTTTTGATATTGCATCAATCATATAATGAGTGAAGAAATAACCTGCACCTGTTGATGGCATCAGGACATTCCCGGTTTCTGGTATGAAATCCACCCAGTTTTCAGGCCCCGGACTGGAGGCATCAACCGTTACTATTCTCCTGTTGGGGGCATCCATATTAGTAACGATATAGAGTTTTGATCCCTTATTATCAATTACAATATTATCGTTGTCAAAATTATCTACAACGGTTTGCAATTCTGATCCCGGTGTGGTCAGGTCTTTAATATATAACTCATTCCCTGATGTCGAAACTGATGCGGTAATAATCAGATATCTTTCGTCTTCAGTTACATATCCCCCCACATATCTTCTTTTTATGTCGGCTCCGAAGACCAGTTCGTCTTCTTCCTGCGAAGTACCAATCTTATGGAAATACAGCTTGTGATGATCGGTTTTGGCCGAAAGTTCATTTCCTTCCGGCTTATCATAGCTTGAGTAATAGAAACCCGTGTTCCCCTTCCATGCAAGGTCACTGAACTTAACATCCCTTATAGTGTCACCAATTATCTCTTTGCTCAACGCATCTGTTACAATAACCTTTCTCCAGTCAGAGCCTCCTTCTGATATGGCATAGGCTGCCTTGCTTCCATCTTTCGAAAATGAAAGTGTGCTTAAGGATGTGGTTCCGTCCTCCGAAAATTTATTGGGATCCAGAAATACTTCAGGCTCACCACCTTCTTTCTGACGATACACCACAAACTGATTCTGCAGGCCGTCATTTTTGTAAAAATAGGTATAGTCACCTTCTTTGAACGGAGCTGTATATTTCTCATAATTCCACATCTCTGTGAGCCTTTCCCTGATCTTTTCCCTGTAAGGTATCTTATCCAGGTATTCAAATGTCACCTTGTTCTGGGCTTTAACCCAGGCAGCTGTTTCTTCAGAATTGTCATCCTCGAGCCAGCGGTATGGATCTTTTACGGTTGTTCCGAAATAGTCGTCTTCAACATCTGCCTTCTTCGTTTCAGGATATTCAATCTTAACCTGGCCCGGACCATTGCATGATAAAAGGATTGTCATTGCGATGAAAATGATTAAAATATTCTTCATTGGTTATTGGGTTAATTTGTGTATAATTACTTAGCACTGTATGACACGGTTTAACACTGTGATACACCGTGGTTAAACACTTATTCAAAAGGAATCGAAAATAATAAAAATGCAGATCAGATACAATAGATACATCTTTCTATTGTGTTAATGCAGGTGGATTATTCCCTGATTATCTTTTTGTCGATATACCTTGAACTCATAATCCTGAGTATCCCGAGATAGTCCAGGCTGAATTCAATAAGATCACCCACCTTATACTTTTTTGAATTCTTCCCCAGGTCAATCACTATCATGTCAGAACTGGCGCCTGCAAATTCTATGTTCTTGTCTCTGGGCCATATATGATCTTCGTCAACATCCAGCAGTCCCAGGTCCAGAATTGCCCTGCATGAAGTTTTGCCGATATCTTTTTCATCAAAAGTAAATTCTTCGCCTTCAACATTTGTTCCCATTTCTCCGTCGGGAACAATTGGTTTTTCAGATAGTTCAATTATCTCTGCAAAGAGTATGAAGATATCATTCTCCATATTCTTGTAACGGGAACCGTCGTAAACATTTGTTCCGAGGAAGAGTGTTTCACCCACCCGGAAATGGTTTATACCTTTTGGAAGGGTTTTATTAAGTATAAGTGGTATGGTAACAGATGATCCGCCTGAAACAAAGGGTATGTTTTTATTGAATCTGGCTTCAATAAGCTGTTCATAGAGGCTGAGCTGAATCAGTTTATCCCTGTTTGGGAGTACGCCATAAAGGCATGAAAGGTTTGTTCCTATACCTACTACTTCAATATTGGGTAGCTCGAATACCTTTTCGTAAAAATCAAGGAAGGCTTCTGCCATCACACCCTCGCGCAACTCCCCCGTTTCTATTATTATCATTATTTTGTGTTTCCTGCCCTGGCGCTGAGCTTCTTCAGAAAGCAGCTTGATTGTGTAGTACTCAGTGTTGAAACTGATGTCGGCATATTTTACAATGCTTTTTATGCTTCTTTTGGCAGGAGGCTTTATGTATATTGTCTCAATATTCTTATCGATACTTTTTATGACTTTAAGATTGGTAACCCTTGAGTCACATATTTTTTTTATGCCCAGGTTGATTATTTCCTCCATGTAGGATTTCTCCCCGCATAACAGCTTGGATACTATTGCCCACTTGATATTGTTACTCTCGAAAAGATTCTCAAGATAATCGAAGTTGCGTTTCAGTTTATTAGTGTGGAATTCAATAAATGCCATATACAGTTTAATTTACAATTTTTCTTTCAATATTCTGTGGTAAGCGTACGAGCAATTCATAATTCATAGTATCGCTCATGGCGCTGAATGAGTTAACTGTTATTTCGAGGTCTCCCTGTTTCCCTATAAGCACCACTTCATCCCCTCTTTTTACAGAAGGAATCAGGCTTACGTCAACAATCATCATATTCATATTTACCAGCCCTATAACATTGGCAAAGGTTTCATTGATAAGAACCCGGCCCTGGTTGCTCAAAATCCTGCTGTAACCGCTTGAGTATCCTACCGGGATTATAGCTGTCTTTTTATCTTCCTGTGCCAGGTAGTTCGTGCCGTAACTAATAAATTCACCTTCCTTTACCTCCTTGATGGTCATTATCTTGCTTTTCCACCTGAGTACTCTGGTAAGGGGATCGGTCTTATCGGCCTGTTTATGTGCATACTGTATAAATGTTTCCGGGCTTGGCCACAGCCCGTATTGCATAATACCAATCCTTACCATATCCATACAGGTACCGGGATAATTCATTGCAGCGGCCGAGCATGCAGTGTGGCGTATACCAGCTTCGATGCCCCTGGATACAAGGTTCCTGTAAATCCTGTTGTAAGTGCGTATCTGTTTTTGTATCCTTACATAATTTGCTATGCTTTCGGCTCCTGCATAATGTGTGCATATGCCTTTTATTTCGAAGCATCCCCTGTTATCTTTCATTATGCCGAGCAATTGGTTAAGCGACCTGGATTTAAATCCTGTCCGGTTCATTCCTGTTTCCAATTCTATATGAACCTTTGCGGCTTTCCCAACTTTTTTTGATGAGCTGATGATCTCATTAACAAAATTGAGATCGAAAACATAGAATTCAACATTGTTTTCTATTGCCCATTCCACCTGGTCTTTTTCGAGCCATCCCATTATCATGATGTCGGTTTCCGGCTTCTTGCATTTGAAAACCCGTTCCGCCTCATCGGCCGAAAAAACCGAGAAATGATCTATACCTTCACTCTCGGCCATGCTGACAAATTCCTTGATGCCATGTCCATAGGCATTGCCTTTAACCACTGATGATATCCTTGAGCGGTGATGAATATTATTCCTGATAAAGTCAAGGTTATTTGCCAGGGCAGATCTCTTAAGCTCAATTACTGATGTCGTTGTCATATGCCTTTGGTAAATTATTCATTTATCAACCTGTATATATTCATCAGGATATCAATGCCGCTTTGAATTATCTCATCGGGGAAATCATAATCCGGATTATGCAAGGCTGCTTGACCGGTGCCGGCACCAAGGCCAAACATTGCTCCCGGGAATTTTTTGGCAAAATGACTGAAATCTTCTGACCATTTAAAAGGCTCGTCCATTCTTATGATCTTAAATCCGGATACCCTTGCTGCTCTTTTTATTATTTCAACAGGGTAGGGCGCATTCTCCAGGGAAAGAAATTCTTCCTTCCACTCGTATTCAAATCTTATCTTTTCTCTTTCACAAATCTGTTTTACGGCATCGAGAATCTCCGTTTTCAATGTTTCCATGTCTTCGTCCCTGTATGCCCTAAGTGTCATAGATATCTCCCCGTATTCGGGTGAGGTGCCGAATCTTTTTTCTCCGAGGCTGATATGTACTATGGTCCCGAGTACGAAATCCTTGAATGATTCTTTCCCTTCCTGTATGGTTTGCACTGCATCCAGTAGCCGGGAGAGTGCCTTTACCGGGGAATTACCCATTGCCGGCTCAGCGGCATGCGAGGACTTGCCGTGAAGACATACCGTCAGGCCAACCGATGCGGAGCTGAAAATATTTTCGTTGATAATTACTGAGCTGGCCTGGAAGCCGGGGAGGTTGTGTAAGGCAAAAACATAATCAGGCTTTATTGAGCCGGTGAATTTATCATCATGCAGCACCAGGGCCGCACCTTCACCTGTCTCCTCCGAGGGCTGGAAAAGCAGGCTTATCTCACCTTTTAAGGGCCTGTTGTTATTCAATTCCTCAGCCAGACCGGCAAGAATGGTCATATGTCCGTCGTGACCGCAGAGGTGAGCCCTGTCAGAAAAAACCGACCTGTAATCAAACTCACTAATCTCCTTAATTGGCAGGGCATCAAGGTCCGCCCTGAACATTATTTTCTTACCTGGCACCTTCCCCTTAAAGATGAAAGCTATGCCATGTCCGCCTATTCTGTCTATCACCTTATCCGGTTTATAGGCGGCAATAAAACGCTTCAGCCTGTCCGCGGTGGATTTTTCCTGTCCTGCAATCTCAGGGTATGCATGCAACTCCTTCCTGAAGCTTATTAAGTGGGCAGAATTTGTCATTTTTTGATGTAGCGCATTTCAATATACTTGCTTGTCATCCCTGCCTTCTCATAAAGGAATCTTGCAGGATTGTCAGGCTCAACATGAAGGGCAACGTTACCGTCTGCTGTCTCCAGGGCTGTTTTCACAAGCTGCCTGCCAATACCCTTTCCACGATAATCACGATGAGTGGCTATATAGACTAGAATATTCTCAGGGATATACCCGCTCATTCCTGTCCTGTTGACAACGACTGATCCCACAATCTTACCATCCATATGGCCATTCAGGATAAATCCTCCCAGTGGCATGGGTTTAAGCGCAGGGTCGTTTGCCTTGAGCGAGAAATTTATCGCCCTGGTAATATCTTCTTTTTTGTCACCATACTGATCGAGGTGTTCAAAAAGAAAATTTATTGTATCCTCTTTTTCTACTGAGGTCATTGATGTTTCGGTGTTGTAAATCTTTGTCTCTAACATGATTTTGTTATGTTTATTTTTATAATAGGCTAAGTCAAATGATTTTGAAATATTGATCATGCTGTGTAACAAGCTGTCACAGAGCAGATTAATATCGAAATGTTGAATATACACAGCTAATCTCAGGGATTGTTGCGGGACTGGTATATCGTATCCTCAAAGAGTGATGTGATATGTTTTCTGACTTTCAATATAATCTTTTTTTAGTCCTGCGCTGCAAAGATACAATAAATACAGGCAGTGACCAAGGTATACTATGTTTGAGTAGCTTAGGGAGAGCTTAACGTGTTCAGTATTTCTGTTCTGAAATCCCCGATTGGATGCGCCGAATTCGCAGGGTTTGCCCCCTAATACCCGGGGTTTCAACCGGGTCGGTTCAACCTCAGAATTCGATTAAACAGTTTAACAAGCCCTAAGCCTCAAAAACCCTGTACTCATCATAATCAACAAAGTCAATATCAGAAGCCACCACGTTCTCCCTGACCTGCTCCGGTGTTTTTCCACTGGGGATCACCACATGGCATGCAGGGTGTGAAATGCAGAACCTGAGGCTTAGCTGGGCAGGACTGTAGTCACTGTATTTATCAAAAACAGGACGGTAGGCTTCAAATTCTTCCAGGTAGGATTTGAGTTTTTCAGGGGAGAGGTTAAGCCTCCTGTGGTCGTTTTCGCCAAAAGTGGTTTCCTTGCTGAATTTTCCCGTGAGCAGGCCGAAGAGCAATGGAATGCGTACTATGACCCCTGTACGGTATTTATCTGCCAGCGGCAGCAGTATATCTTCAGCTTCACGTTCCAGGAGGTTGTACCTTACCTGTATAACATCAATTAATTCATGATGTCTCTGAAGTAAGTAAGCCTGCTCTGATTCCCTGAAAGATTGAACACTCCAGCCCGCATGTTTAATTTTACCCTCTTTCTTAAGTTTTTCAAGCGCCAGCCAGGGTTCGTCCTTTTCGAGTATTTCGGTATCGGGGCTGTGAAGCTGCAATATATCCAGCACTTCCACATTCAATCGTTTCAGGCTCTGTTCTGCTGCGTATATCAGGTAGTTCGTGGAGTAATCATGATTCAGGGGGCTCAGGTTAAGATCCTGGCCGATGTATGGATAGAAATTATTACCCGCCTTGGTGGCTATGACAATCTTATCCCTGTCACTTCTTTCCTCCAATACCTGCCTTATTAACTCCTCTGAATGCCCGAAGCCGTATACATCGGCCGTATCTATAAAATTGACACCCGCATCAAGCGCCGTATGAAGGGCTTTGAGTGAGCTTTCATCATCTGTCCTGCCCCAGTCACGGCCGCTTATTCCCCATGAACCAAAACCAACAGTTGAGACCAGTGGCCCTCTTGCTCCAAGTTTCCGGTATTTCATATTCCCTTTTTTTTTATATAAAAATACATACGGAAAGAGTAAGTTCCAAATAGGTTCCGGAGGTCTTGGGAAAGCATTCTCATCTTTTACATAGTCAGAGCTATTCCTATTCTGTAAGGACTCATTATATGATTCTGACCGCTCCAGTCTGCTATTCCGAACAGATCAGTGTATTCAGCAATAATAACCGGCGATGCCAGGTCGGCAAAGACAGTTATCTTACCAAATTCCCCCATTAAGATATCGGCTCCCACCTGATAGCTTATTCAGAACTGACCTTTTGAATATTCACCATAGGTGCCGTCACGTTCAGGAGCAAGAAAATTGGCGCTGACTGTGAACACGCCGGGTGCTATACCACCCCAGAGCCTGAACTTTTCTGTCGGGTATACATATCGTACGGCTGCTCTTATGGATACTGCATCAAAAAAATATTTGACGTCTGCAGGGAACACCCCTGTTTCGTGTGATCCCGTTTCCACATACACCCATCCGCTACTGGATGCTTCACCTTCATAAGCCACATCAGTACTTTTCCTCCCGAGTTCTCCCAGTAAACCTATTTAAAAATTATTGCTTATAGGATACAGGAGACCGAAACCAAAAAAATATCCACCCGCCATCACAGCATCCCCGCTTGATTCAACAGTCGATGAGACAGGATTACAGGGAAGGACCAACCAGGAGTGGACCTGGTAACCTCCTTCAACCATAAAACTGGTCTTCTTCTTGCTTACGGCTTCATTTCCCATAATATTTTAGAGAGTCCGGAGATCCACCTGTCTGACTTAATGCAACAGAACACATAAAGAATGTGCATAAACAAATAAAAATTAATTTTTTCATCCTGTAATATTATTAAAAGAAATTTATTAAACAGACCTCCGGCTGTTTTGCCCTGCCATTTCCGGGATTCAATTGTAATTAAAAATTATTTTGTACATTTCTGTCCATGATACCTTATGAAGCAAGCAGGGAAATGAAAATTGGGTATGACCTGTCATCACCTGACAGGGTTTATGTTCTGCCTCCTGTGCTTAAAGAAATATCAGGTATTACCGAAAGGGATGAGAGTTCGCTTGTTTGTGTCGAAGATAACCGGGAGATAATTTTTATCTATGATATAAATCAAAGCAGAATAATCAGCCAGTATACCGTAGGAGGGAGGGGTGACTTTGAAGGAGTGGCCAGGGTTAACAATTGCTTATATATATTGAGGAGCGACGGCCTGTTATCTGAAATTATAAATTATGAATCAGTAAATTATAAAAAGAATATTTATTCTACCGGAGTGCCGTGGAATGATAATGAAGGTTTATGTTATGACCCGGAGAACAACAGGTTGCTTATAGGCCCCAAAGAAATCCCGGATAAAAAATCAGGGGAAAAAAGCATGCGATTCATATATGGCTTCAGGCTTGACACTAAAGAACTTATTCAGGAACCGGTATTAACCTTTGATCTTTCGTGTATTGAAAAATTTGTTCTGGAGAAAAGAATACCCCTGCCCCTGAAAAGTAAGAAAAAAAAGAAGGGAAAAAAGGCAACCTGCAGTATTAAGTTTTGCATTTCTGCTCTTGGAATTCATCCCTTAACAGGTAGACTCTTTGTCATATCATCCAGAGACAAACTCCTTTTTGTGTTTAATATGAACGGTAATATTGAACATATTAAGAATCTGGATCCAAAATTGTGCAGGCAGGCCGAAGGAATAACCTTTATGAAAAACGGGGATATGTTAATCTCAAATGAAGGGAAAAAGAAAAAAAATCCACCTACAATAGTCAGATTCAATTATATGCCGGATTGAGAACTGAATATTAATCATTGAGCAAGCCTGGAAAGGCTAAAAGATCCGGAACATGAAGGTGTGAATTGGAAGGCAGTTAAACTGGAAGAAAGCACCAGCCGGAAGGAAGATGCAGACTTATAAGTAATTACCTGCTTCAAGAGTTACACTGTTCAACGATTAAACAAGGGATTATATCACTCTGACACTGAATTGGCTTAATCTGTTTCCCCATCTCAGTTTGCCATACGGTCAAGACTATTCAGGTTTAGTCAATGGTCAATCGAAACAAGTAATCAGTACCGGGGAAAGAGGTTCTATTCATCTATTAGAAAGATATGATTGTTCTTGACCCTGTACATCATCGGCACAACAGTCACCCTGGGGTATTTAAGCCTGAGCCTGCGAGTTTCTTTCAGTACAAAGTCAATTTCATTTTTAATCTCGTAAATTGGTTGTGACTCCTGGAAATGCTCCTCGGCCAGGTATTTTGCCCAGCCCGCAGTATCCACCATTCCCTTTATAAAATCCTTCCTTTTGTCAATGAGGTTAATCATGGCACAATTGGTATGGCCCAGCACAATGATATGTCTTATGCCTCCCACCGCAATGGCATATGAAATATTGAACTCCATATCCCGCATATTCCCGCCTCCCGAACGAACAACGTAACTGAAATTGTGAGGCACATTAAGGACCAGCCTGCTATCGATACACATCCCGATAAGCAATTCAGGCTTAGTATGCTTTACGAATTTACGGCCAAGGTTATGGTATTCAAGGAATAATCCCACGGGTGTATTACGGTATTCCGGTATTATATCATCTCTTGTAGTAATCTTGATTAGTGGTTCCATATAATTTAATTTACGGGATAAATATTCAGTTCATAATGTAAGTTTAGCCGTGTAAAAGTAAATATTTTCTTCTTTTTGACAAGGATAGTCCTTTTTCCTATGGCCTTTGAAATTCTTTCTATTATAAAAATCTTTTCAGGAAAATTCCCATAGTGCATATCATTATTAATTCACTAATTTGAATAATCAATAAGACAAAAACATTTATATTGCATCTTTGAATATTCAATGTCAATCATTGATGGTTTTGCTTTACTATGGCACTAAAAACCAAAAAAGAAGAAATAATTTATCATGACAAGCCACTGAAGATCGAATATTTTATTCGCCATGGACAAAATGAAACAGTCCTTTATCTTCATGGTCTTGGTTGTTCGAAATCTGACTTCCTGGGAGCAACAAAAATTGAAACACTCAACTCACACACACTAGTAGCTTTAGATTTTCCCGGACATGGAAACTCGGGCTATTTAGAGAAACTTGACATTGATGATCTTGTTGAAATTACCAGGCTCTTTGTGGAGAAACTTAATCTGCATGACCTCATTTTAATTGGCCATAGCATGGGCGGGCTTGTCGCTGTCCTTTTTTCTGAAAGGTATGCCGGCAGAGTGAAGGCATTTGTGAATGTTGAAGGCAATCTGAAAAGCGAGGACTGCACATTTTCGAGACAGGCGGTTATGGTTGATTACGATACGTTTGTTAACGAAACATTCCGCAACTTTAAAATAATATTGCAGTTCAGTAAAAAACCTGGATTCAAAAAATGTGCAGAAATACTTGGAAAATTTAATCCACAAAAGGCTATGTTTGATTTTAGCCCTTCAATGGTTACATATTCTGATAGCGGAAAACTAATTCAAAAATTTACATCGCTTAAAATACCGAAATGTTTTATCCACGGATCAGAAAATAATGTATTATCATATATCCCTGAACTTGAAGAAAAGGGCATCCCGGTTTTTGAAATATCAGACAGCAATCATTTTCCACAGTACGATAATCCGGGAGAATACCACAGTGTCATTGCTGAATTTTTAGTGAGGTTATAATTATGATAATCAAATATGCCCTCCTTTCCGGAAAGGAGGGATTCACTTTACCGGACCCTGAGAACTCAGTGCATATTCCTGCGATTTCGGACACTATTCCTGATTTAAACGGACATCCAGTCCTGAGTTATCCGGGCACTTTGCTCATCATTCATTTTCGCAGTCATATTTCACCTAAAATTAGACGTTTTTATATTTCTTTCTCATTGATTCTTCTCTTTCAAGTTCGATTCTGTGTGAGCTGTATATCACTCGATAGATTAGTTCATAAGTCATACCGTATTGAGCTGGCAGGAGAATCGATGCGTAGAAAAAGACAAACAATATCTGAAGAAAAAAATGTAAATTAGTTTAACAACGGACAATCTAAAAAGAGTTCTTTTTTTGATGGTAAATAGGGGGTGGTCACTTTGCTCCGGTGACGGTGGTCAATTTAAATCGTAGAATGGTGGTCAATATGTCCGGTGTTTCCACTGAAGCAGGGAAAAAAAGAAAAACGACCTCATAAGAGGCCGCTTTAAATGTTTTCACAACGGAATAATCCTTATTGTGAATTACTTCAAATTGTAGAACAAATATAATATAAAAACATAATAAATTCAATCAATATGAAAAAAATACTCGGACTTGATCTTGGAACCAATTCCATCGGCTGGGCATTAATAAATATGGGTGAGTTACAGAAAGAAGGTGAGATTATTCGTACAGGTTCCAGGATAACACCAATGAGTCAGGATATTATCAACGATTTTGGCGGGGGAAATAAAGTGTCAAAGACTGCAGAACGAACCCATTTCAGGTCTGTTAGAAGGTTAATAGAGCGCCGAAAGCTACGAAGAGAACGGCTGTTAAAAGTCCTCAAAATTATAGGTGTGCTTTATATGTCAAAGATACAATTTGAAAGCAATTCACAACAAGTATATTTTCTTGGTGGAGGCGCAAATGGGTAGTACTTTAAAGTGCCAAGATAACATTGTTCTTATTAATTACCAGTACTAATGTTATAGACCATATATTGAAAGTGTTGGCAGATATCAAATTACTAATATTTATTAATCTATCATAGTTATTTTTAATATTACCCCCGGGCTTTCTCTCTTGACTCATAGTCATTAATTTCATATATTGCTTTAAAAGCATCGATATGGATAAAACCAAATGTGGCCACCAATGGGAAATGGTTAACACCCGATCAGGATTTATCATAACAGAAATCTGCCATAAATGTAGTCTTATTACAACATATTTTTCAAGTGAAGAACACCCTCCACTTGAAGAATACAGAGATGGAGAACATTTCTGGAATGTAATGTCCAGCTCTCAATCAGTGCAATTTGATCTCAGATGTAGATTATGTAAAACCCAGGTTTCTTTCGATGAATTGTCTGCTCTTATGCTTTGCACAAGTTGTAAGAAAGATTGCAAAGTATTCGAATTGCTGGAGAGGGGGCAGGGTCATTCAGTGTGGGTATATGTTGCATTCGGTTTTAAGCCATATAAGGATAAACGGCAACTAACCGGGGAAAAGCTAGGCATTCTGGAAGATTACTTTAATATGAAAAGAAAGTCTACAAAGTCTTCCATAAAAATAGTGTCCCATGAATTAATATATGATGAAGATTCCTGCATGGGCGGTTTTATCATGGACGAATTTTTGCTATCACTCGATGCTCCTGCAAACAAGTAAATTAGAGAAAGTTCATTTTATTCAAATATAATACTTTAGCCTTATGAAACTAAAAGATATTATTGGTAGTTTATCGCTTAATGTTTTAACAAATCTTGACGACAAAGAAGTTACAGGTGTTTATATATCAGATATGCTATCTGATGTAATGAGTAATGCAAAGGCAGGGAACCTCTGGGTTACGATACAGACGCATAAGAATATCGTGGCAGCTGCAAATCTGATAGATATTTCTGCAGTGATAGTTACGCAGGGGACCAGGGTTCCTGAAGAAACAATTGACCTTGCTAATCGCTATAATGTTATAATAATAAGTACAAATGATTCAACTTTTGCTTTAAGTGGCAAGCTATACCAGATAGGGATTAAATAGAATAAATGATTATCCATGCCGGTCACAGCAAAATATATTGTTGAAGTCAAACGTATTCAGGAAATACTTAATGCAAAAACCTGGGTCAGTAATATATCTGATAGTGATTATATAACAGGTATTTATGCCTCAGACCTGATGAGTGATGTACTGGCATATGGTAAACCCGGATCAATGCTCCTTACCGGACTTTATTCCGTTCAGGCAATTATTTCCGCTTACATGGCAGAGTTCAGGGGTGTCGCCTTCATCAGGAACAAGACCCCGGAGGAAGAAACACTGAAGTTCGCACGAGAGAAAGGAATGTTCGTACTATCGACAGCGAGTGATATGTATGATGCTTGCATTAAGCTCGCAGGTTTGGAAACCGTAATACCAGAAGAAGCACCTGAAGCTGAAAAAATACATAAATCTGATAATATAACCACTTATACCTTTAAAATTGATGGTAATGATTTTGCAAGTGCAGGAATGGTATCCACACGGGTTAAGGCTATCCTTAAGTCAATTGGATATGAACCGGAAATAATAAGAAGGGCTGCAATATCAATTTACGAAGCTGAAATGAACGTTGTTATGCATGCCAGGAAAGCCGAAGTTACCCTTACCGCAAGCGATAAGGAAATTTATATAATAGTTATAGATGAAGGAAAGGGTATAGGGGATATTGATCTTGCTATGCAGGAAGGTTATTCAACAGCGACAGAGGAACAGAGAGCACTTGGATTCGGTGCAGGCATGGGACTTCCAAATATCAAAAAAAATGCTGATAAACTGGATATAAACAGTGTAGTAGACGTGGGAACAAGAATTGAAATTACCTTTCATATAAAATGAAATACTATCATTCACATGTTATAATACAGGAGAGGTGCTCGGGGACACTTAACTGTTTGAGAGCATGCCCGTCAAGAGCTCTGCGTTACAGGGGTGGCAAGATAATTTATTATAGCGATTTATGCGTCGATTGTGGAGCATGCATCGATGCATGTCCTGAAAATGTATTCCTTCCTGTCATTGATGAAATAACTGACTTTGACAAATTTGAATATAAGATAGTCATACCCTCACATACCCTTTATACACAGTTCGGTGCTAATATACACCCAGGCCATATCCATCAGGCTTTGCTTAATATTGGTTTTGATGCTGTTCATGAGATATCAAAACATGCCTATGAATTGAGTTACGTGGTTTCAGAGACTCTTAAATCGGAAACATTGAAGAAACCAATAATAAGTAATTTCTGTCCTGCACTTATACGCCTGATACAGGTAAGTTATCCAAATCTTGTTGACCTGGTTTCACCTTTTGATGTTTCCCGAGAACTTGCTGCTAAAGAGGCTAAAATTAATTATTCCAAGGAACTTGGCCTATCAATGGATAAAATAGGAGTAATATTCATCAGTCCCTGTCCTGCAATGGTGGTCTCAATAAAACAACCTGCTGAAAAGGAGAAATCATGGATCGACGGTGCTATAGCAATCAAAGATATATATAACCGTATTCTGCCTGAAATAATGAAACTGCAGAATGATAAGACGGAAATAGCCAGGCAGAAATTCTTTTATTATGGAAGAAGCTGGGGTGAACTGGGGTTTATTCTGAGACATATGGATCCGGAACATACTATTTCGGTTGCCGGAATTGATAGCGTTAAGATGATAATGGATGATATAGAAGATTCAAGGCTCAAAAACGTGGATTATATTGAAGCATTCACATGCCCACAGGGATGTATCGGTGGAACATATTGCGTGGAAAACCCCTATATATCACGTCATACGGCAATTATGCTGGTGAAAAAATTCGGCCAACCCCCGGAGAGAGATGATAATGAGATAAATAGAAAGATAAAGAATAACTATTATAAACTGGATGAAAAAGTAGTACCCCGAAAGACGCGATTAATGGAAAGTGATATCAGTACTTCAATCAAGAAAATGAAACAAAAACAGAGAATACTGACCAAGCTTCCGAATAAAAATTGTGGACTCTGCGGAGCTCCGACATGTGAAACCTTTGCGGCGGATTGTGCCTGGGGTGACGCTGATCTTACTGATTGCATATTCCTGAGATCCGGATCGCATTGAGAAATATCTATATGACACAAAAAAAGACATTTGTTGAAATACCGGAGGAACACCCTCCGGAGGAAAGCAGCCTGATACCTCTTCTCCAGAAAGCACAGCATGAAGACGGATATATATCCCCCGTCAAAGTCGAAGAAATAGCACAATTTCTGAAAATAACTGAAAGTCAGATTTACGGTGTTGCATCCTTTTACTCACAATTTAGATTCACGGCACCTGGCAAGCACTCCATAAGTGTATGCCTTGGTACAGCATGCCATGTGAGTGGAGGAGAGACCCTACTGAATACAATCGAAAGGAACCTCGAAGTCAGTCCAGGAGAGTGTACCCCTGATGGTAAATTCGATCTGAACAGAGTAGCCTGTCTTGGTTGCTGTGCACTTGCACCGGTCATAAAAGTTGACGATGAAATCTATAGCAATGTGAATGTCATAAAACTGAATGATATACTTGATCTTTATGAATAATATTGAATCTTTAAAAGAAAAGAGTATCACAGAATGGCAATTGTTAAGACAAGCGGTCGAACCGGTCATTTTCATTGGAACGGCTTCATGTGGTATTGCGGCAGGTGCACTGAAAGTTAAAAGGGCTATCCGGGAAAATCTTCAGAAATACAGGCTGAAAGCCAAAATTGTAGAGGTGGGTTGTATAGGTACATGCTACCTGGAACCTATAGTGGATATAGCGATGAAAGGTTATCCCCGTATATCATTCGGGAATGTGGATGAAAAAAGAGCCGAGTTTATTATAAAAAAGGTTCTGCTGGAAAAAGACCTGTCTAAAACAAAGCCCCTGGGACACCTTGGCCCCGAATCGTTAAATGGTATACCTCATCTCTTTGACCAACCAATGCTAAAGCCCCAGGTAAGGATAGTGACTAAGAATTGTGGTATTATCGATCCGGGTAATTTCATGCACTACCTGGCAAATGATGGATATGCAGGACTGTCTAATGCTCTGATGAAAAGGCCTTTGGAAGTTATTAAAGAAATAGGGGATGCAGGATTAAGGGGAAGGGGCGGAGCAGGTTTTCCTACAGGTAAGAAATGGAAAGCCTGCCACGATGTTGATTCAGGTGAAAAGTACCTTATTTGCAATGCCGATGAGGGTGACCCCGGGGCATTTATGAACAGGTTACTGATCGAGAGTGATCCTCATGCATTGCTTGAAGGAATGCTGATTGCTGCCTATGCAATAGGTGCAACACAGGGATATATTTACATACGCGCTGAATACCCGCTGGCCATTGTCAGGCTGAGGAATGCTCTGAAACAATTGGTTGAGTACGGGCTGATTGGTGAAAATATACTGGACTCCGGATTTTCATTTTCCATTAAGATTAAAGAGGGAGCAGGAGCTTTTGTCTGTGGTGAGGAAACAGCATTGATACATTCTCTGGAAGGGAAGAGGGGAATGCCAAGGACAAGGCCTCCATACCCCACTGAAAGTGGCTTATATGGAAAGCCCACAGTGATAAATAACGTTGAAACACTGGGAACCGTACCACATATATTGAGGAATGGGTCAGCATGGTACAGGCAATTTGGTGTGAAAGGTAACTTCGGGACAAAAACATTTTCACTGGTCGGTAAGATCAGAAGGTCAGGGTTGATTGAGGTACCCCTGGGAACCCGGCTGAGGGAAATAATATTCGATATAGGCGGCGGTACCCAGAAGGAGTTCAAAGCCGTTCAGACCGGAGGGCCTTCTGGCGGTTGTATACCGGCCGAGCTGCTCGATACGAGGGTTACATACGAAACACTGGCCGGAATAGGGTCAATTATGGGCTCCGGCGGACTCATAGTAATGGATACTGATACCTGTGTTGTTGATGTGGCAAGGTATTTCCTGGATTTCATACAAAAAGAATCATGTGGCAAATGTACTCCCTGCAGGGTCGGTACAAGGCATATGGTGGAGATGCTGGAGAAGATATGCAGAGGTGAGGCTGGTCCCGATATCCTGGATAAACTCGAGTCCATGGCCAGGCTTGTACAAGCAACATCCTTGTGCGGGCTGGGACAGACGGCACCCAATCCCGTACTTACAACTTTAAGGTACTTCAGGCCTGAATATGTCGAACATGTGCAGAATTATTACTGTCCTGCACTTGTTTGCAAAGAACTGATTGAATATACAGTGATCAAGGAGAAATGTACAGGATGCCAGCGTTGCGTAAGCGTGTGCCCCACTGAAGCGATTACGGGGCCAAGATCCGAGCCTCATAATCTCGATACATCCAAATGCATCAAATGCCGTGCCTGTTATGAAGTATGCCGTTTTGATGCCATTGCAGGTAATGCAATCATTATTACATCGAAAAAGGATTGATGAAAATTAATATTGATAATAAGTCTTTAGAAGTCAGCAGACAGGTGACCGTGCTTGAGGCTGCTGACCAAAACGGAATATACATACCACGTATGTGTGCGCATCCCGAACTGGTCCCATACGGTGGTTGCAGACTTTGTATAGTCGAGATAGAAGGGATTAAAGGGTATCCAACAGCATGTACAACAATGGTTGAAGATGGTATGATTGTAAGGACAAATACCAATATGCTTCAGCAGATGAGACTCGACCTGCTCCAGCTTATATTGAGTGAACATCCTGCAGCATGCTTGCTGTGCGAGGATATTGAGGGTTGCTCAATGTTCCAGGAGACAATCCGAAAGGTGGGCATTACGACAGGCTGCAGGTGGTGTCCTAAGGACAAAGACTGTGAACTGCAGCGAATTGTGGAATCGTTCGATATAAAGGAAATATCACTCCCTGGTTTATACAGGAACTTGCCTGTTGAAAAATATGATCCATTTTTTGACAGGGACTATAACCTGTGTATATACTGTGGGCGATGTGTCAGGATATGCAACGAATACCGGAAAAGCTCTGTAATATCTCTCCGGCAGAGGGGTAAACATACCACTATTGGACCTTCATTCGAGAATAATCATACTGATGCGGGCTGTGAATACTGCGGAGCCTGTGTTTCAGTGTGTCCTACAGGAGCAATGTCCGAGAAGAGCAGGAAATGGTGGGGATTGCCGGATAGGTATACAAAATCGGTATGTCCTCTATGCAGCATAAATTGCGATCTTCAGATCATAAGCCTGAAGGATAAGATAGTTGGTACAATACCTCCCGGAAAACCTCATGAAGCAGCAGGTGATCTTTGTGTTAAAGGAAGATTCTGCCTCAGCGAAATGGTAAACAGAACAAAGAGAATACTTGAACCCAGATCCCTGTTCCCGGAAGGTGAAGCAATAATCGGCTGGAAGGAAGCATTCAAAATGGGAGCTCAGTTAATAAAAGATGTAGGGGAGGAAAGAACAGCACTCTTTATTTCACCGGATCTGAGCATGGAAGAATACGGTGCCATAGCCGAATTGGCCGATAAGGTGCTGAATACAAGAAATATTACATCATCATGTCTTGATGATAATATGTTGGCATATTTAAGACTGGCCCTTAACTCCATACCCATTGACAAAGTGGGTGAAAGCACAGGTATAGTTTCTCTGTTCCTTAATGGTAACTATAATTATGCACCACTCACTCTTGCTATTAAAAATGCTGCATCCTCAGGAATTCCATATAACCAGGTCGGGTGGATAAAAGACTCAACTACACGGTTTGCAGCTAATTCCATTGTGCCTGACCCGGGCGATGAGGTGGGAATACTTGATGATCTTATTGAAATCATAAATGGCAAGCCTGCCAATGATCCAGTAATAAGCAGGATAGCCGATAGTCTGAAAAACGAGAATAATGCCTTGATTATAATTGGCCCATCTGTGACATCACTATCCGGCATGCATCAAATATTGGAGAGAATTAATAAGATCATTGACCTTACTAAGGCAAAAATATATGCTCCGGATCCTTACGGAAATATCAAAGGCATGATTTCAGTTCTTGAGATGAAACCTGTGGAAGTGATTAAAGATAAAATTGAGAAGGGTGAGATAGATCTGGTATACCTTATAGGCGATATGCCTTTTCCCGGAAGATCAAATAAATATAGACTTATATACCAAAGTGCGTTCCATGGTCAGGAAGAACTCCGGCCTGACCTGGTTCTGCCTGCTACAGTATGGGGTGAATTTCAGGGTACATGGCAGGGGAAAAACGGCAGGGCTGTAAGAGCAGGCAAAGCAGCTAAAGCACATGATTATGCACTGTCGAATATTGATATTATAAACCGTATTTCAGTGTCTGCAGGTATAAAAGAAATACCGGAATTGATCAGGACAAGAAATAAAAATATTACCGGGAAGCTCTTGCCCAGACTGCCTGGAAGTAAAATTGCATCACTGGATGCAGTGAAACGCAATTATAAGGAAAAACTGCCATTCGTCTTCTTAAGTGAAAGCTCACCACATAGTTATATGAATCTGCAACTGGACAGAGCTATCGAAGGACTGAATGAATTGGTAAGCCCGGGTTACCTGATTATTAATCATTCAGATGCCAGGAAACTTGATATTAACAGTGAAGATAATGTTACGATAGCAGACAGTGAACATGAGCTTACCAGGCCGGTAAAGATCAGGAAGAATATACCGGCTGGTGTGGTTTATATGACCGATAATAAGGTCTTTACCGGTTTTAAATCAAATCCATGTTATATAAATCTCAGGAGGGCAAATGTTTAAAATAATTGAACGAAGACCATTGGTTCCAAATCTGCACCTGCTGGTGGTAGAAGCTCCGGAGGTCGTCGAATCCATTCAACCAGGGCAATTTGTGATTATCCATGCCGGTGAGGGCTCCGAAAGGATACCTCTCACTGCAGCAGACTGGGATAAGGAAAACGGAACCCTTTCGATTGTGTTCATGGAAGTGGGAACATCCACCGGTAAGCTTGCAGCTATGAATGCAGGGGAGGAGCTAAATACAGTTGCAGGACCCCTTGGTGTGCCCATCGATATAGGTAACTTCGGTAATGTGGTATGTATAGGGGGTTGCTTTGGAATGGGCTCTATCTTTCCTGTAGTCAGGGCTCTTAAGAAAGCTGGTAATAAAGTCATCACCATGCTTGAGGGCCGGAGCAGGAACCTGCTGTACTGGGAAGAAAAACTATCAAAATATAGCGATAAAGTAATAGAGCTGACAAGAGACGGTAGCCGTGGTTACCAGGGTCATGTAAAGAAAGGAACTGAAATCCTTCACGAACTAAATATTAAACCCGACAGGGTGATAGCTAATGGATGTACAACATTATCTTATCTCGCTGTACGGGAATATGAGCATTACAATGTACCGGTTATAGTAACCCTTAATACCATCATGATCGATGGTACGGGTATGTGCGGTGTATGTCGTTGCACTGTCGGCGGCGAAATGAAATTCGCCTGTGTTGACGGGCCCAGTTTCGATGGCAGGTTCGTCGACTGGGATGAGCTTGCTGCAAGGCGGAAACAATATATATCCGAAGAAGCTTTCCTTGTTCACCATTCAGGATGTGGAGGAATATAATATGGCAGATAGGAAAAAACTTAATCTTAACAGGGTTGAGATGCCCAAACAGGCAGATTTCATACGTAAGCGGAACTTCAAGGAAGTGGCCCTGGGTTATACAGTTGAAAATGCAATCGAAGAGGCCAGCAGATGTCTCGATTGTAAAAAACCGTTATGCATTGAAGGATGCCCTGTTGAAATAGATATTCCAGGGTTCATCAGATTCATGGCAGAGGGCGATTTTGCCAATGCTATCAAGACACTCAAGGAAAAAAATTGCCTTCCTGCCGTTTGCGGCAGAGTATGCCCGCAGGAAGAACAATGTGAGAGCAGGTGCATACTTGTAAAAAAGGGTGCACCTATTGCCATCGGCCGTCTTGAACGCTTCGCGGCAGACTGGGAGGCAGAACAGGGAAGAGTGCAAGCCCCTGAGATAATGAAAAAAACAGGTAAAAAAGTAGCTGTCATTGGATCAGGACCTGCCGGGGTGACCGTTGCAGGAGACCTTACCTTGTTGGGTCATAATGTTACTATGTATGAAGCACTTCATGAACCGGGAGGTGTGCTAACTTATGGAATACCAGAGTTCAGGTTGCCTGCAGGGGTCGTAACAAGGGAGATAGATAACCTGCAAAAGCTCGGTGTTAAACTAGTGTGTAATTTCGTAGTCGGCAAAACACGGTCGCTGCAACAAATCCTGGAAGAATTTGATGCAGTGTTTGTTGGCACGGGTGCAGGCCTCCCATGGTTTATGAATATACCCGGCGAAAACCTGAATGGCGTTTATTCTGCCAATGAATACCTCACGCGGGTGAACCTTATGAGGGGCTTTGAATATCCCAAAACTTATACCCCTGTGGTAAGGCATAGAAAAGTTGCAGTTGTTGGAGGTGGTAATGTGGCAATGGATTGTGCCAGGACAGCATTAAGGCTGGGTGCCGAGAAATCAGTGATAGTCTATCGCCGATCCGAGAAAGAACTGCCGGCACGGGAGGAGGAATATGTGAATGCAAGGGAGGAAGGAGTTATCTTTCATTTCCTTACACTTCCGGAAAAACTATATGGAAATGATGAAGGTTGGCTGAACGAGATTGAATGTGCAAGGATGAAACTTGGCGAACCTGATGCTTCCGGAAGACGAAGGCCTGTAAGAATTGACAATTCGGAGTTTATTATGAAGATGGATGCCTGCATTATAGCCATAGGGAACAGCCCAAACCCCATCATTCCGCAAACAACACCAGATCTTGAAGTGTCAAAATGGGGTACCATAGAGGTGGATCCGGATACCCTTAAAACATCAATTGACAGAGTATGGGCAGGTGGTGATATTGTAACCGGGGCGGCTACCGTTATTCTCGCAATGGGTGCAGGAAGAAAAGCAGCCCGATCAATGCATGAATATCTGGTATCTGATTGAAGCCATTGTTATTATTACAGGCTCCATACATGTAATCCTCGACTTTATTTTGTCCGCTGTAGTTTGGTGTGGATTTAAAATCCACACCATCGAAGACTGAGCCTTGAATATTTGATTTTAACCTGTATTTCACCTAATTTTGTAATAATAAGTGCATCAACGAAGTACAGATGGATACAGTTTCAAAAAGTGTGTCTGAAGTAAGTTTTTAAAAAAGGTCTTCTCGTAATAGTTTTGCATGAATAACAACAAACATGTCTAACTAAACAAGAAGACCCATGAATTTTACAAAGGAACAGCTATCTGATGTATTTATCAGGCATTTAGACCGAGAAAGAGGATTACAAGACTTAATGGAACTTATGATTGAAAGTATGATGCAAGCCGAACGCCGTGATTTTCTGGATTCACAACCAGGCAATAAGGGTAATGGCTACCGGCGGGGAAAGAGCTATGGCCAGGGGCGGGTTCTGGAGTTCCGGATACCTCGTGACCGATATGGTAATTTTCATCCCACGATCCTGGCATTATTACGAGATCAGGAGGTTGAGTGTGAACAACTGGCAAGTAGTCTTTACTGTAAAGGTCTTACACAGTCACAAGTAGGTGAAGTTTTTGGTGAAGTTTATGGCAAACATTATAGCAAGGCCAGATAATTAAATCAACTAGTATTAATTAATCATAACCCTATTTAACATTGATAAAATGCATAAATATTACGACATTTATTACTTGTTATTGCAATACATCTATTAGCTTATTGAGCTATGGTAGGTATAGAACCAAATTTAATAATGTGAACCAACCAAGACAAAAATACATCTAATATATCCACTTATTATCTATGAAAGATCGAAGACTCTTGAATGAATGAAATTAAATCAATAGAAAAAAAGTGGTGTAAAAATTTCATCAAATCATCACTGGTTTGTCAATCCACCATGGAATTTGAAAGTCATATTGCTCACCAACTATTCTATGGGATTCAAACAGAAGATTATCCACAGGGTGCTCCCCACAACTTTAATAATAATCATCGAAAATGGTATAATTGTAAGCCTGAGGATGTTTTAGATGACATAATTTGCTATTTGCATTTTATAGGTATTACGATTTCAAAGTCCAATATTGAAAAACATCTCGCAAAATTTCCAGAAGACTACGAAAAGCTTATTTCAAAATGCTATTATATTATTAGATCCGTAGCACACTATGACAATAATTTTGATGTAAGTAAACCATATTTTGATAACGTAGGGGACTTGTATTTTCTCCTCAGAATAGAGTCTGGTGAGAGTATTGAGGGAGGACAGTTAAGCCTATTTGAAGATTTAGAATTACCTGAACTTTATAATAGAATTAAAAACATCCCTAAAAATTATGAAAGAACTAAATATGTCCTTGAGCTTTTCAAAAGAATTGAGGAATCTAATGATTGTTTTTTTATAACCGGTAAAGCAGGCACAGGTAAATCAACATTTATACATTATTTTACTCAAAATACTACCAAAAAGATACTTCTTACAGCATTTACAGGTATTGCTGCAATCAACGTTGGAGGACAGACACTTCATTCTTTTTTTCAATTTCCATTGAAACCATTAATGCCTAAGGACGATGAGATTCCTAAGTTTAGGGAGTTTACGCATAAGTACAAGATAATTGAGAGTATTGATACTATTATTATTGATGAAGTATCAATGCTCAGATCCGATTTATTAGAGGCTATAGATTATTCTTTACGGGAAAATGGGGGAGATAAAGAAAAAGTCTTTGGTGGCAAACAGATAATATTTGTTGGAGATATTTTTCAGTTACCTCCTGTTACTGATGATAAAGATGAGGTTGATAATATTTTGTTCTCAGAGGTTTATAAAAGTGAATATATTTTTGATAGTAAGGCATATAGAGAAGCGAATCCGATATATTTTGAATTTCAACAATCTTATAGACAAAAAGAAGATAGAGAGTTCGTGGCTTTATTGGATTTTGTAAGAGAATGTATAGACGATGATTGTGTCATCGACACTTTAAATTCAAGGTATATGCCTAAATCTCAAGTGGATCCTGATGAGTTTACAATAATACTTACATCAATTAATCGCATTGCAGATGAAGAGAATAATAAAAGGCTAAGAGAATTAAGCTTCAGTAAGTATATTTTTAATGCAATAGTATCAGGGGAATTTAGTGAAGATAAGTATCCTACAAAAAGAGTTTTAGAACTAAAAAGGTACGCTCAAGTTATTTTGATAAAGAATGATCCGCAACACAGATGGGTTAATGGTACTTTAGCTATAATAGAATTTATTGCAAATGATGTTATTGAAATACGCCTTCAAGACGGATCGAAACATGAGTTAGAAATGGAAGAGTGGGAAAATAGAAAATACAAATATGATAGGAAGAAGAAAAAGGTGGTATCTCAAGTCATTGGAACTTTTAAACAATATCCTTTAAAGTTGGCTTGGGCAATTACCATTCATAAGAGTCAAGGATTAACATTTGATAATGTAATTATTGATCTTGGTACAGGTGCTTTTGTGAATGGACAACTTTATACAGCTTTAAGTAGGTGTAGAACGTTGAATGGTATAATATTAAAGAAGAGAATAAAAAAAACTGATATAATTACAGATACAAGGATCTTAAAATTTCATGAATCTGTAAGAAATGTCTTTTAGATTATTCTATTAGTAGTCGAATTTCTTATAAATGGGTAATGGACGGAGGGTGTTTAGATATATGGTTAGAGGAAAGATTAAGTGAATCTTCAATAAGAGTATTGTCTTGTTATGAAGGATATATAAATAGCTTTTCAAACACATTCAGCATCAAGTTTGAAGAACCAGAAATCAAAACAGAACACGAGGAGAAACAGATAAGGAATGCTATTGGCTATATTCCAAAGCAGCAAATTTCTATCTGTGGATGGGCGAATACCATATTTCCTGCTTTCGAAGCTATTATGAAAAAGTATGGTGGATATTTGAAAATTCCAGTTGGAGCTGAAAAGGAAGTATTTGAGAAGTTAAAAGGGCATTGGTTTAAGATCAAGTATAAGCACAAGGTTGCTACTATTGTAATGTC
>Ga0209834_10000008_pt1 | contig 112830 bp, 106 predicted proteins | sample Mar14236cmmetaG_FD_184134 | JGI IMG/M metagenome (GOLD analysis project Ga0209834, IMG submission 184134) | Marine hydrothermal vent microbial communities from Guaymas Basin, Gulf of California to study Microbial Dark Matter (Phase II) - Marker... ... | reverse complement strand
GTGTTTCTGTGGGGATGGCCGCGATGGTCTGTTGAGCCCAATCGGTTGCTACAACGGCAGTTTGGGTCTGTCTGATCAAAGCCAGCTGCCGGTTATTATCGATCGCTTTAAGCACAAAAAGGACCAGCAGCGCTAGAGTTGACAGCCCCAACAGAATTAATGGCAGTAAACCAAGTTTTTTCATAAGTAGTCTCCCAACTTCCGGGCATGCCTGAACACTCCCTATCATACCGCAGACCATAAATCCAGGGAGACAATTATAATATAGCAATCCTTTCCAGTTAAGCGCAATCCCGGGTCAGGTCAGCGCTATCCAGGATGACAGCGGAGTATTCATTCAATTCATTCACCTCATCAACAGGCAGCGGATCCACTGCTAAAGCGGCAAACCGGAGAATTTCAGCAATTTTCTCTCCGATCTCAGCAGTTGAGCCCGAGGAGCGAATAACGTTACCATGCGGAATGGGGTACCTGCGAGGAGGGCATGCATCCAGGCAGATTGAGCGTCCATGCTCTCACCCTAAGAACCGTCAGCACAACCCCGGTCAGGGCGGTGGATTTATGGATATTAATCAAGACAGGATTGGATGGCCGTCCGATTTGCTGGACCCAGAAACCAAAACCTGCCGAAATGAGGAAAAGGATCAGGGCTAAGAAATAACAGGCTGGATCAACACATCTAAGCTACAGTTCCTTCTTGTTTAAACCGAATGACGCCGCGATAAAAGAGGAAGGTGGGCACAAAACAGATCATCCCCATCCCGAACACTGTCAGCACCTCGATCCAGTCGAAATCCCTGCCAGTCAGAAGTGGTGCAAAAAAGAAAAACAAGATCAAACCGATAAAAAGAGAACTTGCGGCCAGCAGGAGCCCCAGCCCCAAGGAATAACCGGGCGCTCTGCGGCGCAGCAGCATAACTCCGCCGATCACCCAACCAATAGAAACCAGGATGTCCGCTACAGATACCGCCTTTTCACCCAGAGGTGGGATACTGCCATCCAGGATACCAGGAATGATCTCGGACAAGGCCAGGGCAATGAAGGCCAACCCGAAACTGACCAGGACCCAGCCCGTCAATCTTTCAACGACTCCCCCTTCCAGCTTCTCCTTGACAGCTTGATGATCCATTGAACCCAGGAGCTGAAATAGGGAGTAACCGCTGAGCACAACCAAAAGCAGGTATAACGCGCTGAACCAGCTGAAGGGTTGGCCAAGCAAATAGGCAAAGTAGTTATAAGCCACATAGATCAGGGCACCCGGCAGGATGAGCAGGCCGAGCAATTTCTCACGCCTGAAATAAATCAGCGAAACCAGGAAAAGCGGCAGGCCAACGATTATATTGACCAGATCATTGGCCAAAAAGGTCTCCGCAATTTTCTGAGATGGATAAACCCCCACTGGAAAGGCTAAACCAAGTCCGGACAAGGCCATCATTAACAGCGCTGCTGCCAGCGAGAGTATGAAAATAACTGCCTTCTGACCCTCTAGCGGGAAGGTATGGTTAATGGATTTATTCATTTTGATTCTCCTCATCAGGATAGAAGGATAGGATCCCCAGATATCTTCATTATACAAACCCTTGCAAATACGGCAAACCAGAGAGAAGTTGCAGCTGGCTGGCCACCTAATCTGGGTGCGTTTCCAGCCGGGTCCTCCCAAACAAGGGGGTGCACAGGCCTATTGATGACCAACCTGATATCACCAGGCAGGCTTTAATAGGGGGAAGCCCCGGATTGACAACCGGGGCTTCGTATAAAGGAGCGAGAAAAAGCCTTAGAAACCTTTCATGGTGTTGGCAAGCACCAAAAGCACAAAAGCGATCAGAACCAGCCAGAAAGCGAAGGGGGTCAGAAAACCAATCAGGCCGAATTTCGCGATCAGGCCAACCACTGCGACGACGACAGAAATCCAGAAAACGTTCTTTGTTGGGGGAGTTAGTTTCATTGTTTTCTCCTATACTGGAAATAATAGTAATTTAACACTCAATAAAACAGTCAAATGGATGAAAAGATACGCTTAACTGGCACGAGATCCGGGCAATCTGGACCCAAGATAACATATCATGCGCATAGCGTCAGTAAAATGGCAGCTACAAACAGGGCGATAAATCCCATGATCATCCACCCCAGGGTTTTGGAATAGTTTGGGGGTTCAATCATGCCCTCCCGGTCCATTTTACGGATCAGAGGGTAAAGACGCCAGAAGAAGGAGCTGATAGCCAGGGCCATCACACCAGCCGTGAGCAGCAAGCTGGATCGATCTGCGGTAAAGAGAAGTACAGTCAGTAAACCGATGAAAATCAGCTTGGTCCCGGCCACCCAGTTTACCAAGTAGCTGGCCAGATCATGCATCCCGGGGTTCTCTTTGGATTTCTCCCAAGCCCTGAACGCCCCCATACCATTGGCCAGTTTTGAATCCGGGAAAAAATATAATACAAGGATATTGCCGGTTTCCAGGAAAATAAATATCGTGATGACAAATTTGACCCAGTTCATTTTCCTCTCTCCTATCCAGCCATACTCAAGATCATCGGGCTGAAATAGGGGATCAGCCAGATCAGCCACACGAATAGGCTGAATTTATGAAAATTGATCAGCGCTTTTTCGTTTTTACGGACCAGGACCACCAGCGCCCAGGCGGCGTGAATGAACATCAGAATGATGGCCAGCAAGCCCGAGATCCCATGAACATCAAAAGTCAAGCCGCCGGCAAAATCCAGCATCAGTCCGGTCCCCCAGGTGTCGCAAATTAAACCCAGGACGAAAAAAACCAGGTGCCAGGGTTTCAGGCGGCCCTGGATCCGTTCACTCCACACGCCAACAGAATAGAATACCAGTGCTGCGGTGATAATGATGCTTGCAAACGGGCTCATAAATTTTCTCCAGATATGCTGATTAACAGAATGATTCGTTTATATCATAATTAAGTCAATGTGATGATGCTGTTCAGATAAAAAAATATCCGCCCCCTGGGAGCGGATATGTCGTTCTGTCGAAGAATGGGTATCAAGCTGGCAGCCTGTCTGAATAGGCGGCATAGCGCCAGTAAACACTGGCCAATCCCACCAGCAGGGTAAAGACCATTGCCGCGCTTAGCAAGGCTGTCATCACCGAGGACTGGTTTTGCATCAAGAAGTATTGTATATCCTGCCAGATCAAAATCAACTCAACCCGAAAGCGGGCAGTCCAGTAGGGTGAATGAGCAACTCCCCGGATAAAATCCAGCGCGAACCCAATGATCAATGCCAGGGTTCCAGAAAGGGCAAAATCAAACCAGGAGATCTTGAAACGCGTTGGGGGCAGCGGTTTTTCAATACCCTGCATGATCTTAGCCTTCAGGAGCTCCGGTGCGGGCTCCAGGGGATATTTCCTCAGGGTCTGATCGATAAGCAGGTCCAATTGTTTGTCCCGGTCAACATTCATCTCGCCCACTCCTCTTGAGCATGGATCACCGCATCCTTGAGCTTTTTCCGCGCCCGGTGGATCCCGGTTTTCACGGTGCCCAGGGGCAGATCCATGATTTCGGCGATCTCAGCATAGCTGCAGCTTTCCTGATGCCGCAGCAGGAGCAATATCTGATACTGGCCCGGCAGGCCCTTGATCTGCTCCTGCAAGTATTCCAGCACCTGCTTTGTCTCCATCCGGGCCTCAGGATCAGCACCCAGGGATCTGTCAGGAAAGCGCTCCTGGCCGTTTGGCGCATCCAGTCGGGTCACTTCCTTCCGCAGTCCGGGCAGCTGGCTGTAACACAAATTGATCACGATCCTGTATAGCCAGGTTCGGAACCGGGCATCGGCGCGAAAACCGGCCAGCGATCTCCAGGCCCGTATAAAAGCTTCCTGGACAATATCCTCCGCATCCTGGCTGTTATCCACCGCCCGCAGGGCCACGTTATAGGCAAAAACCTGATGTGCCTCAACCAATTCACCGAAAGCTCTGCGATCGCCCTCCTGTGCCCGCCGCACAAGATCCCTTTCCTGCGTTTGAGTCAAATTCCGATCTCCTGTCAGTTAGACTCGGAAAATCCTTAAAAGTTTCAGGAGTGTTTTCCGCTCAGATGAATTGTGAAACTTTTTCACGATAAGTTTGTCTAAAGGGATGTACACCACATTGGAGGTTTTTATGAAAAATAAATGGATCATTTTCAGCATCTTGATTGTAGCCGAAATTCTGGTACTGACCGGGATTGTCATGGTTGTCTGGCAGGATGTCAACCAGACCAATCTGGGCCCTGTCGGCATCCGGATGAGCAATGCCGACCTGTTTTCGGCCGAATCTGAGGAGGAATGGCAATTCGACCCGGATGAAATCACGGAAATCACCCTCGAGTCCAGCGGTGGCGATGTGATCTTCGAGACGTCCCAAACAGACCAGATTCTGGTGACCGCCCATAAAACGGCCTGGCATTCCAGCAAATCCAAAGCTCAGGCAGAACTTGAATCTCTCTCTGTAAAGGTCTCCCAGGTCGGCAACAAAATAGTCATCAAATACCGGCGGGAACCTGTGGTGTTCACTTTCGGCACCCAGCAGATCGATACGGTTGATTTTATCATTTCTGTGCCGGAAGGTATGGCGATAACCGCCCAGACGGATTATGGGGATATCAGCTCGAGCGGGAAGGTTGGGGACAGCTCTCTCAACACGGATTTTGGCAACATCGATCTCTCCGGCGCGAGAGGCAATCTGGAAGCTACCAGCAACAGCGGTGATATCGCGATCGAGAATGTCCGGGGGGAGGATATCCACATTGTGCTCGAATCAAATTTTGGTGAAATCGAACTTTCCAAATCAGCCGGCGCATCAGTGTTGGCCCACTCAAACAGCGGCGCTATATACCTGTTGGATGTCAAGGCATCAGAGCAGATTGACCTTTCCAGCGACTTTGGCAAATTGGAGTTCAGTGAGGGATCGGCGGATATCATATTATTGCAGGCAAACAGCGGAAAGATCATCCTCTCCAGTCTGCAGGTAGAAAGCAACCTCACCGCGCATACTGACTTTGGTGACATCCTCCTGGACGGGGTGACAGCGGATCTGTACGACCTGGATACCAACTCAGGAAAGATAGAGATCAATGTCCTTGGGGGAGATATCAAAGCCTACAGTGATTTTGGTGATCTGGATATCCAATCCACGCAGCCCGCCACCATAGACCTGTTCACAAAAAGCGGCACAGTAGAATACACCGGTCCTTTAGGTCTCGGCCCACACAGTCTGGCAACCGATTTTGGCGATATCAGCATGTACCTGCCCCAGGATACGGCTATCACTTTTGATCTGGAGACCGACTTTGGGAAATTGAGGACCGAGTTTCCCATCACCCTGGAGGGAGATGTAAAGCCAGATCACTGGAGCGGCACCATCAATGACGGCGGCGCAGCTCTCAGCGCGACCACCAACAGCGGTGATATCTCCTTTGAAATATTTAATCGCTAGAATCTTTAAAACCTATCTGGAGGAAAGGTTATGAATATTGTCTTCACCCTTGTCGGCTCAGTCATTGTGTTTTTGGTCGTGTTCGGTTTTGCGGCCTATAGCCGATTTCTGCAGCATAAAGAAACTATGGCACTGGTAGAAAAGGGGCTGATGCCCGCTGAGGACCCCAAGGATAAGTCGAAAAACATTCTGCGCTGGGGTATGATCTTCAGCATTCTAGGAGCGGTTCTGGTACTGGTTATAATCCCATTTGCCTGGAACAATTACTGGTCCCTGTTCCTGTTAGGATTACTCCCCCTTGCTTTAGGTTTGGGCTTGACCCTGATCTATGTGTTCGCTCAGGATAACCCGGCACCGAATGAGAAGAAGCCTTTGCAAGAGAAGAAAACTAAAAAAGAAGCGCCTAAAACAACAAAGCCAGCTGCGACAAAATCAATGAAAACACCTGCCAAAGATACCAAGAAGTAATAAGATTTCAGCTGAAAGAAGTAAAGGGACTGTCCCAAAAGTCAAGCAGGTAGGAGGCGACTAGGATATTTGGCTTATTTTTTACCCTCAAAGTGGGGGAAAACACTAATATTTTACAAGAAATTCATCTCTAAATGGGGGGCTGATCGGAAAAGTTGGACTTTTCAGACAGCCCCTTTTTCTTTAAATAAAAAAACCGGAGCAATTCGTTATTGCTCCGGTTCAGCTAAGAGGATGTCGGAATTTTTCAGATCTGGCGCACATCAGACTGTGCGGTTGGAGCGGGTCATTGTCACTTCAGCGCAGCGGCACTGTAAATGGTTTCCCCATTTAACCAGCTTGCTGCCCAACAAATCTAAAATCCGAATGCTCATTCGAGTCAGCCTTGGTTCACAATCTTGTGATACTGACCGGATATAACTATCCTGCCTAGCGCGGGCGATTTGGTCCTCTCGCCGTAAAGTCTCTACATAATGTGTTTTCCAGGTAAACATGTTAATTCTCCTATTAGCTATTGTTTTTGATATATACATAAGGATAAGCAATTACAGGTCAATCAAGCGCTCTCTCCATTTTCCACCTCCTGATTGTGGCGGTTAATCACATAATAAAAATGCTTCAACGGCCCGCATGGTATCCTGCACACGCTCCCTGTTGAGCGAATAACATTTGGCGCCCGAACAGCGTCTTTCAATCAGATATCCGGTTGCGCTCAACTGCTTCAGGTGCCGGGAAGCTGCCGACTGGCTGAGATCCAGGCGATCGATGATCTCCGATGAGCGCATCTCCCCTTCTTCCGCGATGGTCTTCAAGATATTCAAGCGAATGTCGTCTGCCAGGGCGCTCAGCCTGATGGTGATCTCGTTGCGGCTCAGATCCGGAGCATGGATCTCTGTATCCTTGGGAAGGCGGGCGCCAAAGATAATCCCCTGGGCGTTTTTGTAACCAAACGAACCGATATAGGGGCCGTTGTGGGCGCTGGGGACAAAAATCAAATGGCTGGGATCCTTTTTCATCTTGTGCCAAGATTCCTGATTGACTTCCCTGCCAATGATATACTTCGCCGCTTCTTCCTTTTCCATACCGCTGAAATCGATTTCCTCAAATGCCATCACAGCATCAGCCAGCATGGGTTTCACTCGCTCCCATTCAGCCTGGAAATATTTCTCCCACATCGATCTCAAATGGGCTGCGATCTTGTTCTGCATCCTGGGGGGATCGTTCAGCAGTTCAAAAGCCATAACTTCAACTTCCGGAATGATCATGTCTTCCCCAAACTTGTTCCGCAAGTATGCCAGGAAGAAATCGACATCTGCCAGCAAGCTTTCTTTGCTGGCCTCAAGTTTATTTTCTACCTCATGGCAGCTGGGAAAGTTCAGATAAAAATCCAGCACCTGGTCCCGTAAGCTCACAGGGTCGCTCGTCTCCAGATGGTTCAGAAAGGTTGGTACATCTTTCCAGAACCGGGTGGGCATCACTGCGTAATGAAGGCCAATGACCACCAATTCATGCTCCCGCATCTCTTCCGCCGACAGTTTGGCCGCGGTCTCATAGACCCAGGGGCTCATCCCGGAGAGTTCCTCACCCCGGACCAGCAGCACCATACTGTTGATAAAGGTCTGCACCGGGTCGAGGCGAATTTCCACCGTGGTTACTGTTGGCAGGACGATGGCATCTGGATTCGGCATAATTACTCCCTTTTCTCACTTATTCGGGTTACCCACTATATCGGGTTATGTTCATATAGTAGCATATTAATAACTCTTGTCAAGGCCCAATTGGGGGAAATTTCCCGCTGTGTGCTGGCTGGATTCCTGTGCTCATCCCATCCATAGGGCCGTTCTTTCCAGCCTGATCAGTCTGATCAAGGAACAAGCTGAATGATCAGCCCAGACAGCTTCCCTTTCTAAAACCTCGTTCCACCTCCCGCTTCATTCCGAAATCCAGTAGTGGGCTGCTGGCCCAGAATTACACCACACCAGTTCAGAATCCAGAGCTGATCGCACCAGGAATCTCCAGAGTGCCAATCCGTCCAACTTCCTTCAATCATCCGAAATGCCCTCGATTATGGTATAAAATCCCTAGGTATTCATATTCAGTGCGGAGGAGCTATGAAATATCCCGGAAGGATGATCATCACAATCATTTTCACAGCTGTCTCCCTTTTCACCTTATCGGGATGCAGTCTGGTTGGAGGAAAAACCACACCAACACCCTACCCCAACGATGGGGAAGAAGATCCTTTTATCGGCGTGCCCAATCCAGCCTCCTTCTACTGTCAGGAAATGGGCTATGAGCTCGAAATGAGGGAAACTGACCAGGGTACGGAAGGCATCTGCATCTTTCCCAATGGAGCGGAATGCGAAGAATGGGAATTCCTGGCCGGCGGCTGTTCTATTGAATGGAGTTTCTGCCAGCGCCAAGGATATAACATCCGGGCAGGCGAGGGCATGGCAATCTGCACCTTCAACGATGGGAGCACCTGCCCGGAATATGATTTTTTTATCGGGGAGTGCCAGCCGCCGCAGGATTAATCCCGGATCAACACGGCTCCTTTCCATCCCAGACACAACGGCTATCCCTGCTTGTTGTGTCTGCTTTTTTTATATCTCACCCATCAGACAATCTCAACCAAGGAGTTGGGCGGCGATGGCTTCCATCCCTCAAAGTGAATTGGATCAAATCATTCAATCAGCCCACAGACTGGGTATAGAGCTCGACCAGGGAGATGCTCTCCAATGGTTGATCGCGATCACAGCCGCCCAACAGGAAGATGAAATCGTCTTTGATGACCGCACGGGTGTCTTTGGCCACAAGATCTCCATGCTGGATTTCAGCCCGGAGGATCTGGCCCATTTCAGAAAGCTGGGTCGGCTGGTCGAATTTATAGACATCCCCGGGAAGGTGGAAACAGCTCTGGCCCTTTCCGGGTCTGCCGCCCAATCCAAAATTCAGCTTTATCCCGGGGACGCAGACTATTTTGAGAGGGTCAATATCCTGGCTGAAACGCGGGAAGATGCCTGCCAGATCCTGGCTGAGCTGATCCGGGAAAAAGCCCTCACAACCATGGCCGGACCGACTTTCCAGCTGATGGAGGTGCGCTTTGGATCCTTCCCAACGGACCTGGTCATCGCTGGCCGCACCCACAGCGCAGGGAGCTCCATCAGATGGTCTGTGGATCAGATCAAATCCGGGTTTATCAACGGAACAACTCCCAATGATCGATCCCGTCAAATCAGCTGGGACGAAGCAGCCCAGGATCCAGGTTGGTGCAAACTGGATTGGGTAGTGGCTGACCCGGTCCGCAACCAATTGGTGAACGCCAGTAATATGCTCGATGTCACCTGGGAAGCCCCGGACGGGTCCATCACCCCCCTGGATGGCTTCCTTGATCCCTACTTCCAGGAAATATACCTGGATGGAGAATCCATTCCCATCTTTTCTAAACTTTCCCAGCATGTCTCAGCTGATGCCCTGGACGATTATGTCAAAGGGTTGGAGAAGGAAGTTAACAAATACATCACCAGGGACATCAATTACGGGAAAGCTGCCAAGCGCATGTACAATATCTTCCGCCTTACAGGGCGCTACAGCGAGGCCGGTATCATCCGGGAACTATTTGACGAACCCTCTTCCATGCTTTACCAGGTTTGGGCGGTGATCCGCACCCTGGATGAATGCAGCCAGCCGGGATCAAGCATCGCGGTGGAGGACTTAAAAAGCCAGGCCGACCACCTGATCCTGGAAGTGATCCGCCTGCTGGAAGGCGGAGAAGAACAGCAGGTGGTTAAACTCCTGCTAGAATTCCGGGACGCCCTCGAAGACCAGCATGCCGGCCAGCAATCTCCCTTCCATGTGGAAGCTGCCCGGGATGAGGTGATTAATATTGTCAACAACTTCTTTTACGAGAAATTGACCACCGTGCCGGAAATCAAGCGTTATATGGATGAAATGAGTATATAATTTTCCGGATTTTGGGCTGTGCTTGATTTTCTGATAAAAGACGCTATAATAAGGGACAATTAACACAAAGCGACGACCGGGACGAGTAGGGGCTTTGATCCTCGACAGGGAATGAAAGTCAGCGACTGAGAACTTTCTGGAGCGAAGGACCTCGAAAACCCCCCGGGAGCGGCTGCCTGAAACGATCGACCGGAGTATGGCAGCCCGCCTGGCCCCGTTAGCGGCCTGATGAGATAAGTCTGGTTGAGCATCATTCCGGACTTAAATCTGGGTGGAACCGTGAGAAAACTCTTGCCCCAGTTGGCAGGAGTTTTTTATTGTGGGAGGTGATATATGGTTAAAGACAATTATCTGGGATCCGATCTGTGGAAGATCAGGCACTCTGCAGCTCATGTTATGGCGCAGGCTGTCCGGGATATCTTTCCCGAAGGAGCAGCCAAGATTGCCATCGGGCCTCCTATCGCCGATGGATTCTATTATGATTTTGATCTACCCCGTCCGCTGACCCCGGAAGATCTGGAAGAGATCGAAGGCAAGATGCGGAAAGTGCTCACAGAAGACCATCAGTTCATTCGCCGGGAACTCTCGGCTGAGGAAGCCAGGGAGCTCTTTCGGGATCAACCCTACAAGCTGGACCTGATCGACGGCCTGGAAGCCGGGGGAGTGGATGAATATGGAGAACCGCTGGAGGAAGAAACAGTGATCTCCACCTACACACATGATGATTTCGAGGACCTCTGCCGCGGTCCGCACGTGGAAAGCACGCAGCGGATCAACCCCAAAGCGATCAAGCTGCTAAACGTCGCTGGCGCTTATTGGCGTGGTGACGAACGCAACCCCATGCTGCAGCGGATCTACGGCACAGCCTGGGAAACGGAAGCCGAGCTGGAGGACTATCTGGCAAAGCTGGAAGAGGCCAAACGCCGCGACCACCGCAGGCTGGGCAAGGAACTTGACCTGTACAGCACAAACCCGGATGTGGGCAGCGGCCTTGTCCTCTGGCACCCAAATGGGGCCTATGTGCGCTACAAAGCCGAGCAGTACTGCCAGGAAGAACACCTCAAGAACGGCTATGAGTTTGTCGTTTCGCCCCATATCGGGAAAGCCCACCTGTGGGAGACCAGTGGTCACCTGACCTGGTATGAAGAGAATATGTATTCCTCGCTGGATATCGACCAGGAATCCTATTATCTAAAACCGATGAACTGCCCCTTCCACATCATGATCTACAAGAACTCCCTGCACAGTTATCGTGACCTGCCATTACGCTGGGCAGAATGGGGCACAGTATACCGCTACGAGCGCAGCGGCGTGCTGCACGGCATGATGCGCGTCCGCGGCTTTACCCAGGACGATGCCCATATCTTCTGCAGCCCAGATCAAATGCCCGGGGAAATTGACCGGGTGCTAAATTTCTGCCTGCACATATTGCGAGGATTTGGCATGAATGAGTTCCACGCCTATCTGGCAACCCGGGATCCAGACAAATCCGCCGGGGATGTCGACCGTTGGGATGACGCCACCGAAGCGCTGCGGGAAACCCTGGACCGTGCCGGGCTACACTATGACATCGATGAGGGTGGAGCAGCATTTTACGGCCCCAAGATAGACCTGAAAATGATTGACGCCCTCGACCGGGAGTGGCAGCTGAGCACCATCCAATTCGATTTCAACTTGCCGGACCGCTTTGACCTCACTTACATCGGGGAGGACGGCAAACAGCACCGCCCCTACATGATCCACCGGGCCCTGCTGGGATCCATTGAGCGATTTATTGGCGTGTTGGTAGAACACTACAGCGGTGCCTTCCCGCTCTGGCTGGCTCCCACCCAGGCTATCCTGATCCCAATCACGGATCGCAACCTGGAGTACGTGAACCGGGTAGCGGAGCAGATGAGAGCTGCCGGGATCCAGGTTAAAGTGGATGACAGCAGCGACCGAATGGGCGCGAAAATCCGCGATGCTGAGAAACTTAAAATTCCTTACATGCTGGTAGTTGGCGATCGGGAACAGGAGGCCGGCACGGTAGCCCCCAGGCTGCGTTCCGGTGACCAGCTGGATCCCATGCCGGTCGAAGACCTGCTCGCCCGCATGAAAGAAGAGATACAATCACACGCCCAGATTTAAGGACCTGAGGGGCCGGGGAGAGCTTGATCGCCCTCCTCTCCCTCTTGGTTTCGTTGACGGGCGGCGCTTTTTTATGGTATTATCGAAGTCTAGCAAAATCTTAACATAAGGAGAGAACAATAGGAAACATTAACTACAAGGCGAATGACCGTATCAGGGCTCGCGAGGTTCGCCTTATTGGCCCCGAAGGGGAAAATATTGGAGTAATATCGCTGGAAGAAGCCCAAAATATCGCCAAGGAAGCTGATCTGGACCTGGTAGAGGTTGCGCCTAATGCCAATCCACCTGTCTGCAAGGTGATGGATTTGGGCAAGTTCCTCTACGAACAGGAAAAGAAAAGGCAAAAGGCCCGCAAAGCGCAAAAAATTGTTGAGGTCAAAGAAATTCGCTTAAGGCCAAAAACTACCGACCACCACGCAACTTTTAAGGTTCGTGATGCTCGACGCTGGCTGGAAAGCAATAAAAAGGTGAATGTCCGCGTTCAATTCCGGGGCCGGGAAGCCCACTATCCAGAGATTGCTTTGGAAATGCTGAATGAGATCGCGGAAGAGCTAAGCGATGTGGGCGTTGTGGAACAGCGTCCTTCCCGGGAAGGTTATTCCATGCTCATGGTCATAGCCCCCCTGAAAGAATAATCCCCTGAACATCCTCATAGACGGGCAAAAAAAGTGGTTCTATCGAATCAGAACCACTTTTTTGGGTGTCCAAATCAGGATGGATATGGTATATTTGCCAGGCTGTTAAATTTGTATCGCAGCTGCTGGGTGCAGCAACAGGTGCCAAATGGCAACCGGCGCCCAGGGGACTGCAGGAGAGTATAGAATGGCAAGAGTAAAAACAGGTACGAACCGGCGCCGGCGGCATAAAAAAATCATTCGCATGGCAAAAGGCAATTACGGCACCAGGAGTCGTCTCTACCGCCGGGCCAACGAAGCCATGTTGAAGAGTCTCTGGTACGAATACCGGGATAGGAGAACAAGGAAACGTGATCTGCGCCGCTTGTGGATCACCAGAATCAACGCCGCTGCCAGAATTAATGGGCTGACCTACAGTCGCTTGATTTACGGCCTCAAACAAGCCAAGATCAGCCTTAATCGCAAAATGCTGGCGGATATGGCTGTCCGTCATCCGGAAGCTTTCTCCCAGGTCGTTGAAAAAGCCAAGGCTTCTCTGACCTAGAGAATTTGATAAACTAGATAAAATAAAGGACAGGGTTGCCTGTCCTTTATGCTTTTAATGCTACAATCGATCTTGAAGTTAATTCCTATATTTCCGGACCTGCCGGGAAGTTGCTGCCCACAATCCATGAATACCATCCTGCGTACAAAAAGGTTCCTGACCGGGGTTGAAATAATGCTGATAGAAGGGGACATCACTCTCTCTGACGCCGAGGCGATCACCAACCCAGCCAACAGCCAGCTGATGCATGGAGGTGGTTTGGCGGGATTGCTTTCCCGCAAGGCTGGTCCTTCCCTTCAAATTGAAAGCTCCCAGTGGGTGAGAGAAAACGGCCCAGTCAGCCATGAGTCGCCAGCCCACACAAATGCGGGAGATCTCCCATTTAAGACCATGATCCATACCGTTGGACCGGTATGGGGCTCGGGAGATGAGGAGCGGAAATTAAGTGCAGCTGTTGTGGGATCTCTACAGCTTGCGGAGGACTTGAAGCTGAAATCGCTGGCCCTGCCAGCAATTTCAACCGGTATTTTTCAATATCCAATCAAGGAAGCAGCCCGCGTAATCCTCTCCGCTGTTCAGGACTTTTCCCGGAGGGAAGATGTTCTGTCGCTCAGAGAAATCCAGATCGTGGTGCATGGGAGCCAACCTGCCCGTGAATTTCAGCAGATTTGGGATAAGTGCCTAACATGATCACATCCCGACAGAATCCCAAGATCAAACACATCCGGAAGTTGAATTCCGGGTCAAAATTCCGGGAACAGGCCGGAGCATTTGTCGCGGAGGGCATCCGGCTTCTAGAGGAAACTCGGGGAACCGCCCTAAAACCCGGCTGGGTGATCTATACAGAAGATCTGGACCGGCGGGGAGAGAAGCTGCTGGATTACTTTCGGGCCCAGCAAGTTCCCTGCGAGCCAGTCACTCCCGAGGTGCTGGAAGCAGCCAGTGATACGGAAACCCCCCAGGGGGTACTGGGGGTTTTCCCACTGATCTCGCTGCCCTTTCCCCCTGCTTTGCGCCTGCTGGTCATACTCGATTCCCTGCGCGATCCCGGGAACCTGGGCACACTGATGAGGACCAGCCTTGCAGCCGGGGCAGACGGACTGCTGCTCTCTCCCGGATCGGTTGACCCATTTTCGCCCAAAGTTGTCCGCTCTGCCATGGGAGCTCACTTTAAGCTGCCCGTCCGCACAGCCAGCTGGTCAGAGATTGCCGAGTTAGCCGGGGAGATGACCCTGCTGCTGGCAGATATGGGCAATGGCACCAGTTTTTGGGAAGTGGATCTTACCGGGCCGGTGGGCATCATACTGGGCAGCGAAGCCCATGGCCCCGGTGAAGAAGCCCGGAAACTGGCAAACCAGACGATTCATATCCCGATCAGCTCCAGCATCGAATCCCTCAACGCAGCCGCGGCTGGAGCGGTATTGCTTTTTGAAGTCAATCGCCAACGAAGAAGGACCGAAAAACCAAATTTTTGATCATGTCTAAAGCTTCCCTGCCGCTTAATCAGATCATTCCTGGAGATGCCCTGGAGATCATGTCTGACCTCCCTGAAGCTTCTATTGACCTGATTTTTGTGGATCCACCCTACAATATGCAGATACCGGGAAATCTCTGGAGGCCAGATTTCAGCCAGGTAGCCGGCGTTGACGATGAGTGGGATAAATTTGAAGACTTCCGGGCTTATGACCACTTTACAAGTGCCTGGATCAAAGCAGCCCAGCGTCTGCTTAAACCAAATGGTGCTTTATGGGCAATTGGCACCTACCACAACATTTACAGGGTAGGGAAAGCCCTCCAGGATCAGGGTTTCTGGATCATCAACGAGATCATCTGGGAAAAAACCAATCCCATGCCCAATTTTATGGGCGTGCGGTTCACCAATGCGCACGAAACCTTGATCTGGGCCAAAAAAGATCAGGCAGCCAGGTACACCATTAATTACCATGCCATGAAATCCTTTAATGGCGGCAAACAGATGCGCAGTACCTGGAGACTTCCTATCTGCAAAGGAGGCGAACGGATCCGATTAAATGGCGAGCGGGTCCACTCCACCCAAAAACCCCTCGCCCTGCTTTACAGGGTGATCCTGGCGTCTACCAATCCTGGTGAGGTGGTGCTGGATCCCTTCTTTGGTACCGGAACAACCGGGGCAGCCGCTAAAATCCTTCACCGCAATTGGATCGGAATTGAGAAGAACCCCCACTACATCCAGATTGCCCATAATCGGATCGAAAAGGTCCAGCCAGAAGAGTACCGGTCCCAGGTCTTTGATCTCAAGGATCACAAACGGCTTGCTCCCCGGGTATCCTTTTCGCGCCTGATGGAAGCGGGATATATCAAACCAGGACAATATCTATACTTCAAGGAAGATCCCGATCAGGCAGCCCTTGTTAAACCCAACGGGATCCTTATCCTGAATGGTTTCGAGGGATCCATCCACCAAGCAGCCAGGTATATGATGGGCGGGAAGCGCGCCAACGGCTGGCTGTACTGGTATGTGAGGGAAGAGGACGGATGTTTCCAAACCATTGACGCCATTCGGGAGGAGTATCGTAAAAATCAGCCGGACGGGGGAGACCAGTAGATCAGGCCAGACTATTATTTAACACGAAGCTTATGAAAATTCGATCAGTTACCTATTTCGACAATCCAGGCCTGCCGCTCCAGGAGAATTTCCTCACGCGGGCAGAGAAGTTCCAGAAAGAGACCTTGGGGTGCTTTCAAAATTCGGGGATCGAGCTGCAGACCGTTCGCTTCGCCTCTGCACCTTTTCCAGCCTACCTCAAGGATCTCTCCTCCGACCAGGTCATTGATTATGCGCTCAGTCTGGAAGCACAGTTAAAAGAACAGGGGTTTGACTATCTTTCACTGGGACCCGCCCTGCCAGATCATCCCTCCAGTTACAGCTTGATTCCCGAGCTGATCGAGGTTACTAAGTCGACATTTTGCTCCGGGAGCATGACCTCACCAGGGGAAGGACTGTCACTTCCTGCCGTTCAAGCCTGCGGTGAGATCATCGAGCGTCTGACTCCCCTCGATCCGGCCGGCTTCGCCAACCTGTATTTTGCAGCTCTTGGCAATGTGCCGGCAGGCGCTCCATTTTTCCCGGCAGCTTACCACAGCGGAGGGCCTCCTGCCTTTGCGATTGCCCTGGAAGGGGCGGACCTGGCGGTAAATGCATTTGCGGCTGCCCCTACGCTTGCAACTGCCCGGAAGCAGCTCATCAGAGATATGGAGCAAATTGGGGAAAGGATCACGGAAATTGGCCGGAATCTAGAAGGGATCACTGGAGCCAAATATCAGGGCATTGATTTTTCACTGGCGCCTTTCCCGATGCCCGGTTTGTCAACAGGGGCGGCTTTCGAAAATCTGGGAATCAATCGATTCGGGGAACACGGCTCACTGGCCGCGGCAGCCTTTTTAGCCGACACGATTGACCGGGCATCCTTCCGGCGAACCGGTTTCAGCGGCTTAATGCTGCCCGTCCTGGAGGACGCGGTCCTGGCATCCAGGGCCGCGGAGGGATCCCTGACCTTGAAAGATCTGCTGATGTATTCTGCCGTCTGCGGCACAGGGCTGGACACAGTACCGCTGCCGGGGGATATCAGCGCCGATCAGATCAGCGCCGTGCTGATCGACCTGGCTGCCCTCTCCCTGCGGTTGGATAAACCCTTAACCGCCCGGTTGATGCCTATCCCTGGGAAAAAAGCTGGCGACTCCACCGATTTCGATTTTGAATTTTTCGCTAACAGCCAAGTGTTGGGAGTGGAATCCTCGGGATTGGGAGGAGTCCTGAGCGGGAATGAGACTATCGATTTAAGGCCGCGCGTGAAATAGAGATTGCTTCGCAACCGGAGTGGGGATTAATTGCGTAGCTACTGTGATATAAAATCAAGCCTGTCCTGTGTGAAACGAAGGAACGAGTCTCTCTTTTCAGTTATTTTGACTGTCCCGAGAGAAATCGAGGGAAGAGGACCGGCGTGAAACGCTGGGGAGAGACTCAATCCTGTCCTCAGTCGTCCGCCCCTCGTTTCACTCGGGATGATCACCGCGACCACTTTTTCGTCGGGCTGGCTGCTTCGTAGTCCTCTAGCCTTACACCTTCGATAAGTGGGAGTGTATCAGCGCCTGCGGGAGCAATTAAACCCTATAATATGTGTGTTATGTTATGAACTATAAATGAGATAAACGCATTAAAATCAAATTAATTGCGGACTGCTAGATGTCAATAGCCTGGGTTTACATAGGCAAAGAAGCAACTGGGACAGACAAAAGGAGATACAGATGGAAGGGAAAGTGCTGGACTACTCGATTCAGGAAAACTCGGGTGTGATTTCTGGGGAGGATGGATCAAGATACGCTTTCGTGGGATCTGAGTGGAGAGAAGATCTTCCACCAACGCGCGGAATGTCAGTTGATTTTGATGTTCAAGGGGGGAATGCTGTGGCTATTTACCGAGTATTGGGAACGACTGGTTCCAGTACAATACCGGGGTCCAAGTCTAAAGTGGCCGCGGGGCTATTAGCTATCTTTTTAGGTGGGTTAGGCATTCACAAGTTCTACCTTGGTTACATCGGTCCTGGTCTGGTATATTTGCTTGTCAATACCATTGGTTGGATTGTAACTACCTTCCTTCTTGGAATTCCGAACATCATCCTGGGGATTATCGCCTTTATTGAAGGAATCATTTACCTGACTAAATCAGATGAAGAGTTTGAGCAGATCTATGTCATTGGCGAGAAACCCTGGTTCTAAGCAGTGACCATGATCTAGGCAATAAACCCTAATTAGGTTCTGCTTCAGATTCCAATTTCACCATGCTCCTTTGAGATTATGGGCGACCCAACCCTGTCCCGAGGGATACAGAGTGAGGGTCGCCTATTACTATCGATAGGGGAAATCGAGAAATTTCGGTATTCAGCAGTTGGAAATCATTATTTCCGGACGGGTACGCTGTGCCCACCCGTCCTCTGTCTTCGGCCAGGTTAGTTCACAACCCAATCATGTCAAACACACCTTCTCACAACCCACATCTCACGACTTCTGACCTACGTTGTATCTAGACTTCCCTCGCTTGATCCCGAAGGACCTCCAAACGAGCTTCTGCCAAACCCGGCAGGGCATCCAGACCAAAAAATGCCCCGTTGCCCTCAAGTGTCAGAGAGGCTGAGACACTGCCGTGGAAAACAGCCTCCAGGGGGTCAAAGCTGCGCCGGTAGGCTGCCAGAAAACCACCACAGAAGGCATCCCCAACCCCAACCGGGTTTACAACCCGGGCTGGATAAGCGGGGATCTCCCATTTTCTTTCGGTGGCTGATTCATACAGATACTGCCCACGAGCCCCCCGCTTTATGACCACCAGTTCGCAGCCATAATGTCCCAGATCAGCAGCGATCTCCCACAGATCCACAGACTTTCCCTTGTAAAGGCTGCGCAGATCTTCTTCCGAGGGAAAAATTGCCGTCAAACCCGGGATCAGGGAGGGAAAATCCCCAAAGAAATCCGGGGTCATATAAGAAGAGCTAGGATCCAGCGTGATGGTTGTAAATCCCTGTCCCCGCAACGTGGCTGGCAGCAGATTGTGGGACAGAAAATCCAGAGGACAAATATGGGCGCCTGATGCGCTTTGATAGGCAACCGGGATATCGGCTTCACGGATCGATATCTCACTCCTGTCCCGGCGGCTGGATTTCGGGGGCCAGTGGTTTGAATAACCTATCAATCCTGGCGGCAGAGCTACATCACACTGTGATAAATAGGTTAAAGGATTTTTATCACAGCAAGCCCTTTGCCCTTCCAGGAATGTGAAACTGCGCAGATCCATGGATCGGGGAAGCACCACCACACCCCCGACATCGATGCCCCTGGCAGCGAACTCTTCCAGCCAAGCCTGGGGGTAATCCTCTCCCACCCGGGTCATGATCCCCGGACCTGGTTCGGATTCCCAAATCAAATAACCAGCAGACGCATAAAGCAGGCTCCCACCCGGGGCATCCAGGAACCACTCATCAGCGGAGGTTAATATAAAATCCCGCCGTAAATCCCCCACAAATATATCCCTGGGAGGGGGTTGTTCAGGCACCATAAAAGAGGAACGCGCAAACTGGCAAATTATTTACCCAGTGTCGATATCTGCTTCAAAATGGCTATGATTGATCCTCCAATCTTGATGCCGTCGCCAGGGGTGAGCTGAAGGTCCTCCCCTTCCTCAATCCGCTTGGTGAGCAGATAGCCTGCGCCAGCTCCAGTTGCAGCCCCCACGAGGGCGCCCAGAATGATATAGAGAATGGAATTGTTTTGTTTTTCCTGACTTTCACCATCCATAACCACATACCACCTTTTTAATCTTTGATCTTTATTTCCTGACCTCGGTGATCAGGTTTACGCTGAAACACCGCCAGGACTGCTGCTGGCTCGATTACCAGTCTGGCCAGAGATCTTGATCCCCGCTTTACTCCATCCTGGATCTTATCAAGGATTCCCAGTACCCACTCGGTAATGGGTTGGATCCCTTTGATCAACTTGTTAACCAGGATAATCGATCTTACCAATAAAAGCCCGATCAACAGGGAGATACTACTCACTGAGATGGCCAGCAATACAGTCGATATCTCCGCGAAACGGGACAAGCTGCCGGAGCTCCTGGTTAACCCCAACCAGACACCAAGCGCGAGGATCAACGCGGCCCCCACCAGTGTGGGAAAGAGGATCTGCCAGAATTCTGAACCCCGGGGTGCTTTCTTTTTTGAGGCCATGGTACCGATATTGTAGCATGGATTTATTGAACAGCTGAATTTTCAAAAAAAGGATGACCTCCAGGTCCTGGCGGAGCTGAGAGGGGTTACTTACTCTCATTTTACATCTTCCTAACCTTTCCTTAATAACCTCTCGTTATCCTGAGAACATATGAGGAAATCCATATGACACAAATCGATCTTTGGGACAAGCTGCCCCGTCAATTGAAATCGAGAAATCTCCATCCAGAAATAGCCTGGCATGGAATGCGGAAAAGGAGGAGGGGTTGTCAATGCCTTCCAGAACACCCTGGCTATCTACAACAGCACGATCACAATCAATGGAGCCGCCGGGAAAGCCGGTGGATTGCATGTTACCTGCGAGGGAAATGCCACCCTGGTTAACACAATCATCAGCGATAACAGAGCAGGACGGAACGGTGGAGGAGTCTTCCTCAAGGGAACTTTGATTTTGATCAACAGTCAAATCACCAAGAACAGCACACCAGCGGATGGAGGCGGTGTCATCATCTATGGTGTTTTAGATTATACCGATTCGGCGATCGACAATAACATAACTGGTGGAAATTACATCATCTGGGGGGATGACAACTTCAGGGGGAATGGGAAAAGTGGGTATCGCAAAAAAACCAGCGCATATCGGATAACAACTGCTACCTTAAATGAGGATCTAAAATAAGCCAAAAAAGGGACTGTGTTGACTTTTACAGTTGAGTTCTTTACACTGGAACCATGCCTGCACGCGTTCACTCCTGCGCCGTGCTGGGGCTGGAGGGGGTCTTAGTTGAAGTTGAGGTAGATACCACCCACGGTTTTGGGTACATCATCGTAGTTGGCCTCCCGGATACTGCTGTCAAGGAAAGCCGCGAGCGGGTCCGGGCTGCCATCAAGAACATCCCGGTACCTTTCCCCCGCAAATCACTGATCATCAATCTGGCTCCCGCCAATGTGCGCAAAGAAGGACCGGCCTACGACCTGCCCATGGCTGTGGGGATTCTGATCACCGCCGGCCTGATCCCATCCTCAGCGGTTGAAGACCTGGTCATCGTAGGTGAGCTTTCCCTGGACGGCTCGATCCGCCACACACCTGGATTGCTTCCCATGGCAGCCATGGCCAGGGAAAAGGGTTTTCGGGGCATCTGCGTTCCGGCACCAGACGCCGCCGAGGCTGCGCTGATCCCTGATCTAGAAGTACTGCCCGTACGATCTTTGACAGATCTTTTCTGGCATCTGACCGGTGATCAGCCGATCTCACCTTATCAGCAGTCCAGCCCCCGGGAACTGCCGGCAATCAAAGCGCAAACTGATTTCCGGGAAATTAAAGGACAGGAACACGTCAAACGGGCCCTGGAAGTGGCCGCAGCCGGGAATCACAACATGCTCATGAACGGGCCGCCCGGGGCAGGCAAAACCCTGCTGGCCCGCTCCCTGCCCGGGATCATGCCCAGGATGTCGATTGATGAGGCCCTGGACGTGACCCGGATCTATTCCATCCTGGATCGCCTTCCATCCCATACGCCGCTCATCCAGCACCGCCCTTTTCGAGCTCCTCACCACACAATCTCGCACGCGGGGCTGGTCGGAGGCGGCACCTGGCCGCAGCCGGGAGAAATATCGCTGGCCCACCGAGGGGTGCTCTTCCTGGATGAGTTCCCCGAATTCGGCCGGCGGGTGCTGGAAGTGCTCCGCCAACCCCTGGAAGACAAAGCTGTCACCATCAGCCGCGCCCAGGGCTCTTTGACCTTCCCGGCCAATTTTATGCTGGTCGCCGCCATGAATCCCTGCCCTTGCGGCTACTATGGAGACCCGGTCAAGACCTGCACCTGCTCTGCTGCAGCCATCACCCGCTACCAAAAACGCCTTTCCGGACCCATCCTGGACCGGGTCGATATCCAGGTTTCCGTTCCTCGGGTGGAATTTGATAAGTTGACCTCAGACCGGTTAGGGGAGCCCTCCCGGGCAGTGCGTGAGCGGGTGGAAAAAGCACGGCAAATCCAGCGGGAAAGGCTGGCCGGATCACCGCGATCCGCAAATGGGGACATGATCCCCCATGAGATCCGCCAGTTCTGCTCCCTCGATCAGGAATCCCTCAACCTGATGCGAAACGCCCTCCAGCAGCTGGGGCTCTCGGCCAGGGCCTACCATCGAGTCCTGAAGCTGTCGCGGACGATTGCCGATCTGGCGGGCGCGGAAGATATCGCGACAGTCCATCTGGCGGAAGCGTTGCAGTATCAACCAAGAGGAGAATTGTAAACCTGGCCGGATCGCCGGGGTTTGATACTGGCCCGATCCAGCTGGTTGGCTCCGCAAAATCGTCCTGGCAGCATAGAGACCGATCCCGGCAGTCTCCTCGTTTTGTATTGTGCTGAAGGTGGGTTATGCTGCCAATCCAGTTAATTCAACCCCCTTTTAATTTGACAACCAAATAGAATAGCAGTATAAATTGGCCTGTTGTCCATATCACAAATTAACGGTAGAGAGAGATTTACTCATTAATGCACTGGAGGCAGACCTTCACACATGAAAAATCACCAGCGCTGGATCATTCCGATCCTACTCATAATTGGCTTTTCAATCTACGTTGATCTGCCCACACACCCGGGTATTAAGAAGGAAATTAAAACCCAGCTGGGTTTGGATCTTGTTGGCGGCGTACAGGCCCTCTTAGAAGCGGACCTGCCAGCTGATGCCGAGGTGACCTCAGAAAACATGCAGACCTCCCGGAAGATCATCGAAGATCGCGTGAATAGCCTGGGTGTCAGCGAAGCTGTCGTCCAGATCGCCGGGGACCGCCGTATTTTGGTGGAGCTGCCGGGTCAACGAGATCCAGAAGAAGCCCTCTCTACTATCAAGGAGACGGCTTTGTTGGAATTTGTTGAATTTGGGGATCTCCCAGAGCAAGAGATCAGCCGGCTGATGCATACAAAAATCAAGACTGACTACCAGACAGGAAGTGCTGGAACTGAAGTTGACAGTTCTACTTCAGAAGAACCAGTTTATCACACCGTCATGACAGGGGCAGCGATCAAACAGGTAGGCGTAACGACTGATGCTGCCGGGAATTATCTGGTTGGTTTTGAATTGACACCAGAAGGGTCGGTAATATTCAAAGACTATACAACCAATAACGTTGGTGAATTCCTGGCAATCATTCTGGACAAAGAAGTCATCTCTGTCCCCAGGATCCACCAACCGATCACGGCTGGACGAGGAACTATCAGCGGAAATTTCACCTATGAAACCGCAAGCAATTTGTCAATTCAGCTGAGATATGGTGCCCTGCCCATCCCCCTCAAAGTCATCCAATCTGAAACCATCGGACCATCCCTGGGTGGCGATTCCCTGCATAAGAGCCTGGTGGCAGGGATCATCGGACTGGCGGCAGTAATGTTGTTCATGGCTGTCTATTATCGCCTGCCGGGATTGATTGCAGACCTGGCGTTATTGATGTATGCCCTGCTGACCTTCGCCATCTATCGGTTGATTCCTGTCACACTGACCTTGCCTGGAATCGCAGGGTTTGTCCTGAGCATAGGGGTCGCCGTGGATGCCAATGTGCTTATCTTTGAGAGAATGAAAGAAGAGCTGAAAGCAGGGATCTCTATTCATTCTGCTATCTCATTGGGCTGGGATAGGGCATGGCCATCGATTCGGGACTCAAATATCTCAACCTTGATAACTTCAGCCATTCTCTTCTGGTTTGGTTCCACTTATGGCGCCAGCATCGTGAAAGGATTCTCGCTGACTCTAGCAATCGGTGTAATGGTCAGTTTATTTACTGCTGTCACCGCCACCAGGACATTCCTCCACCTGACGCTGGATAATATCAAAGCTTCGCGTCAGACAAAGTTGTTTGGAGTGAAATGAGGTTTCTATGAAAAACGTCATCAAACACCGCTATCTATATTTTGCCATCTCTCTTGTCGTGATCCTGCCCGGGTTAGCTGCCCTGCTGGTCTGGGGGCTCCCAACCGGGATCGACTTCTCAGGGGGCAGTTATCTTGAAATCCGCGTGAACAATGCCCTCCCATCCACTGATGATATGGTTGCCCTCCTGTCCGAATACGGGTTCACAGATACCAAGATCCAGCGCTCTGGCAACGATAAATTGATCATCCGGTCCAAGGCCATGGATGAAGAGACTTTAACAGCGATCCTGGCTGAGTTCGAAACTCGATTTAATGTAAGTGTTGAGCTGGATAGATTTGAAAGCGTCGGGCCTACGATCGGGAAAGAAGTTGCCCAGCGAGCTGCCGGTGCAGTTGGATTTGCCGCCCTGGGCATTCTGCTGTATATAACCTATGCTTTCCGGGGAGTGAAACATGCTTTCCGCTATGGGGTCGCCGCTATTCTGGCAATGCTTCATGATGTCATTGTGGTCATAGGCGCAGAAGCGATCCTGGGGCATTATCTGGGCTGGGAAGTTGATTCCTTGTTCCTGACAGCTTTGCTGACCGTGATTGGTTTTTCAGTCCATGATTCGATCGTGGTTTTTGATCGAATCCGCGAGAACGAAAAGCTCCATCGCCGCCAGCCCTATGAGACTGTTGTGAACCTCTCGATCGTCCAAACCTTTGCTCGATCGATCAATACCCAGCTGACGGTGATGCTCACGCTGCTCTCTCTGGTATTATTTGGAGGTAATACGATCCGCCACTTTGTCTTGATCCTGCTCATCGGTGTCTTTTCAGGAACCTACTCTTCAATCTTCAACGCCTCACCGATTTTGGTGGTATGGGAGAACAAAGAATGGAAAACCTGGTTTAAACGATCTCCCGCATAATTCACCTGAGACTCAAAAAAGGACTCATACAGCCATTGGGCCGTATGAGTCCTTTTTTAACTCCATACCAGCTATTCCTGTTCCGGACAGGATCCGATCCCTCAATGGAATTAGCCCTGGGTTTTTGGACTGCTGAAATCAGATCTCCCTTTTCAGAAGCTCTTTTATCAGCCAGATATTCACCTGCTGGCCGGAACCCAGATACATTTTCCAATCCCTGAGGTGATTCTCCAGTTGTTTCTGCAGCTGCTTCTCTGCCAGCTTGCGGTTATCAGCCTGGCTCCTGGTCTGGTCATTAACCACTCTGAGCCGGGTTGGCTTATGTCGAAGGGCTACCTTGGTTTCCCGCTTATTAACGTTTTGCCCCCCAGGGCCTCCAGATTTACTGAAGGTTATCTCGACCTGGGACGGGTCGAGAGGGTTGATCTGGGAGAGATTGGCCGCAACCCAGGCAACATATTCCTCAAGGAACTGGGTTTCTTTGTCATCGCTATCAAATTCCGGGAAGCCGTCAACCACACTGAGCAAGGCATCCTCCAATTCCTCCCTGCGCTGTTTGAGCGAGCCAACCTGCTGCTGCCGTTTCAGGTCCTGGAGCGTTTTCCTCCCTTTGCCTGCAGAGCCTTTTCCCCCACTCCCTGCCGTGTTTTTCTCCCGAAACTGCTCTTCAAAGTTGAAATATTCGTCAGGATCCACTCGGCGATATTTTCCGGATGAGTTTTTATTAGCTGTCATAATTATCTGCCCTGGTGAACTCAGGTAGTTTAATTATAGCCAAATCATCCCCCATGTGTCCGTTACAAAGGGATTTAGGAGCAACTATTGTCTCCAGGATAGATTCGCATTATAAAAAAACGCTATCCGGAGATAGCGTTTTTTTCGTTGATCTAACTTATGCTCATACAGATTCGACTTTGACTGCACAGACCTTGTACTCCGGGATCTTGGCTACCGGATCCAGGGCGGCGATCGTCAGCTCATTGGCCGAGGCTTCCGGGAAATGGAAATTGGCATACACCATCCCCGGCGGAACCCGGTCCGTGACCAGGGCTTGCGCTTCTATGGTTCCCCGGCGGGAGGAGACTCGCACTCGTTTATTGCCGTTCAGCCCCAGTTTTTCCGCATCCAGATCGTTCACCTCAATCAGGGCTTCGGGGTAGATATCCAGCAAGCCCTTGGAACGCCGGGTCATTTGTCCACCGTGCCAGTGGTACAGCACCCTGCCGGTGCTGAGGATCATGGGGAAGTCCTTGTCAGGGAGCTCCACTGGCGGGATGTGCTCAATGGGATTGAACTGGCCCTTGCCACGCGAGAACTGACCAACATGCAGGATCGGCGTTCCAGGATGTTCAGCATCTTTCACCGGCCACTGCAGCGTCTCGCCGTTGATAAGCCGCTGGTGGGATACACCGCCATAGATTGGAGTCAGGGCTGCGATCTCAGCCATGATCTGATCAGTGTCCTGGTACTCCCAGGCGCTGAAATCAGCTTCCTTCACCTGGCGTTTCCCGCCAGCGAGGATCTTTTTCGCCAGCTCGGAGATGATCCACCAGTCTGGTTTGGCTTCGCCGGGGGAGGTAATAGCTTTATGCACCATCTGGATCCTGCGCTCAGTATTCGTAAAGGTGCCGTCCTTCTCGGCAAAACTTGCTCCGGGCAGCAGCACATCGGCATAAGGGGCTGTTTCTGAAGGGAAGATTTCCTGCAGCACAACCAAATCGCAAGTTTCCAACGCCTTGCGGATATGGTTGGTATCAGGTTCACTCATCACGGGATCCTCTCCCATGATATAAATGGCTTTCAGCTTACCTTCTACTGCTAAAGGCATCATCTCTGTTGCCGTTAAGCCAATATTTAAAGAAAGCTGTTCTTCGGTAAGCCCCCAGGCCTGGGCAAACTTTTCTCTGTGAGCTGCATCAGTTACTTTTTGATATCCAGGATAAACATCTGGCAGTCCACCCAGGTCACACGCGCCCTGAACATTGTTTTGACCTCGCAGGGGATTTGTCCCGCCCCCCAGTACGCCCATGTTGCCCAGCAGCATTTGCAGGTTGGCAAGACTCATAACGTTGCCCACTCCCGTGGTGTGCTGGGTGATTCCCATTGCCCACAGTACAGAAGCGGGTTTGTTCTGGGATAGAATTTCAGCCGCTGTCTCGAGATCGTCAATGGATACGCCTGTGATCTGGGAAGTTTTTTCAGGAGAATATTGATCAACGACTACTTTGAAATCCTCAAAGCCTTCCGAGCGCTCCTGAATAAAACCTTTGTCCTCCCAACCATTGGCCAGGATGATATGCATTAACCCGTTTATAAGGGCGATATCCGTGCCTGGCTGATGACGCAGATGAAGGGTTGCGAAATCCGTTAATTTAATTTTCCGGGGATCAGCAACAATCAACTTGGCGCCGCGCTGTCTGACTGCTTGCCGGATGCGCATACCAATCACCGGATGATTCTCAGTGGTGTTTGTGCCTATCACAAAGAACGCCTGAGCATCATCAGCGATATCGTCGATTGAATTTGTCATTGCTCCCGAACCAAAAGCGGTGGCCAGACCGACCACAGTGGAAGAGTGTCAAAGACGAGCACAGTGATCTATGCTGTTTGTCCCAATCACCTGCCGGGTTAATTTGTTCATCAAGTAGTTCTCTTCATTGAGGCATTTCGCTGAAGTTAAGAAGCCCATGCTGTCCGCACCGTAGGTGTCGCGAGTCTGATTCATTTTCTCGGCAGTAATTCCCAGAGCTACTTCCCAATCAACTTCGACCCACTGCCAGGGATTACCTTCCTTTTCATGATCACGTTTACTGGCAGCCGGTTTCTGTTTTCCATCCAGTAAATATTTTCTGACCCGGGGTTTGTCCAAGCGGTCGGCGTGCTGAATAAAGTCATATCCGAAGCGCCCTTTAACGCAGGTCCAGCCATGATTGGATGGTCCCTCCCAGGCAGAATCCACTTTGATAATTTTGTTGTCTTTAACTTCAAGGACCAACTGACATCCCACCCCGCAGTAGGGGCAGGTGGTCTGGACCTTTTCAACCTCCCAGGATCTTCCTTGCCCCAGAGATAATTTCGGCCAAAGTGCTCCGGTAGGGCATACTTCCACACAGCTGCCGCAGAACTCGCAGGGGCTGTTATCCATGGAGCTGTCCGCGCCAAAGCCAATATAAGCGTTGAATCCGCGGTAAAACACACTGATCGCCTCTACCCCATTGATCTCCCGGCAGGCTCGCACGCAGCGCCTGCAGAGTATGCATTTATTGCGGTCTACCTGGATAAAGGGGTTGGGATCATTTACAGAGAAATGATGGCGGGTGCCGTGGAAAACATCTTCTTTGACCTCATACTCGTACGCTAAATCCTGAAGCAAACAATTCCCCGTTGCCTCACAGGTCATACAATCCAAGGGGTGATCAGAGATCAGCAGTTCCAGATTGAACTTCCTGGCAGCCCGGACGCGCTCGGTGTTGGTCTCCACAACCATGCCTTCTGTTACCGGGTATGTGCAGGATGGGTGCAGGGCGCGCTGGCCTTCGATTTCAACCAGGCAGATCCGGCAGGCTCCTTCCGGGGGTAGAGCAGGGTGATCGCACAAAATTGGAATATAGTGATTGTGTCGACGGGCTGCCTGCAGGATGGTATCTCCCTGTTCAGCCTGGATTTCTTTTCCATCAATGATCAAGTTTACCTTTCCCATAATTCAGATCACTCCTTCTCCCTGGGCAGCCTCAATCACTGGCAATTCATGTTTTCTCTTCACAAGAACCGCGCCGAGGTTGCAGACATCATAACAGGCGCCGCATTGGATGCATTGCGACTGATCGATGACATGGACTACTTTCTTTTCGCCAATGATCGCCTTGGTTGGACAGGCTTTCATGCACAGGCCGCAGCCCGTGCAGCGGTCTGCGTCAATCTCGTACGTGAACATGCCGGCGCAGACGCCCGCCTCACAAAACTTTTCAGTTACATGGGCTTCATATTCCGCTCTGAAGAAACGCAGCGAAGCCATCACCGGGCCAGGGGTCAGCTGACCGAGGGCACACAGGGAACCTTCCCGCATATATTTGGAGATGCGCTCAATCTCATCCAGGTCCTCAAGTGTCCCGTCACCACTGGTGATACGGGTGAGGACTTCGAGCAGGCGCTGCCCTCCCAGCCTACAGGGGACACATTTCCCGCAGGACTCGGCCGACGCGAAGGTCAGGAAATAGCGGGCAAATTCTACCATGCAGGTTTCTTGATCGACCACAATCATGCCCCCGGATCCCATGGTTGCACCGGCAGCTGTGAGGGAATCAAAATCAACAGGTGTGTCTAGCGCCTCCACCGGCAGGCACCCACCCAGGGGCCCTCCGGTCTGAACGGCTTTGAATTCCTTTTTATCAGGTATGCCTCCGCCAATATCATAAATGATCTCGCGCAGGGAAATACCCATGGGCACCTCAATCAATCCGGTGTTCTTGATCTTTCCTGTCAGCGCAAAAACAGCCGTTCCTGGCGATTTATCCGTACCAATTTCACTGAACCAATCCGCTCCTTTGGTAAGGATCTGGCTGGTGATCGCATAGGATTTGACATTATTGACATTGGTGGGTTTCCCCCACAAACCAGCTACCGCGGGGTAAGGGGGGCGGGGCCTGGGTTCTCCACGTTTGCCTTCAATAGACGCAATTAACGCTGTTTCTTCGCCGCAGACGAAGGCGCCAGCGCCTTCCTTGATCTTTAAATCAAATGAAAAATCAGATCCCAGGATATTTTTCCCCATCAAGCCCATCTCATATGCTTGCCGAATAGCGATCTTCAATCGCTCTATGGCCAGGGGGTATTCTGCCCGACAATAGATATACCCTTCTGGGGCCCCGATGGCATATGCGGCAATGATCATCCCTTCCAGCAAAGCGTGAGGATCACCTTCCAGGACCGATCTATCCATAAAAGCGCCAGGGTCGCCCTCGTCCGCATTGCAGATCACATATTTGGGATACCCTTTGGCTTTCCGGCAGAACTCCCATTTCAAGCCCGTTAAAAATCCTGCCCCGCCACGTCCCCGCAGGCCAGAATCCTTAACTTCCTCAATGACATCATCCGGACTCATCTTAAAGAGGGCTTTGGCCAATCCGCCATATCCTCCCGAAGCCAGGTAATCCTCAATATTTTCGGGATCGATGAGTCCGCAATTTCGCAGTGCAATGCGGACCTGCTTGCCATAAAACGGCAGTTCATCATAAGTAGGCAGCCCTTCCACTATTTCACCATTCGCTCCGGGAATCTGCCCGAAAATCCAGCGTTTGCTATACTCCCCCTTGATCAGGTGCTTTTCAAAGATTTTTCCCACCAGGGCGGGCGTTACCTTGGTGTAGGTGATCCGAGCTCCACCTGGCTGCTGGATATCCAGCAGGGGTTCATTGTGGCACATGCCGATGCAGCCCACATGAATGATTTCCGCTTCCAGATCAAATTTGTCCAGCTCCTCCCGGACTGCTGCAGCCACCTCGTTTGCTCCGGCAGCGATGCCGCAGGTTCCCATGCCCAGGATGATAGATAATTTATTGTTCTCACGATCTTTTTTATGTGCCCGGGCTTTTTCGCGAACCGCTTCCAGTTCGTTGATGTTCTTTAACACCGGCATGGGGGTTCTCCTTATTCGTAAATCAATCCAACTCTTTGATGTTCTTCACGATTGAATCCGCCGTCGTATTCCCATACACCTGTCCGTCTACCAGCGCGATCGGGGCCAGGCCGCAGGATCCAAGGCAGTAGACGATTTCCAGGGTATATTCAAAGTCTGGATCGCTGCCGCCAGCTTCAAGATCAAATCCATTCTCCACAGCCTCAACCAATTTTTGCGCTCCTTTAACATGACAGGCAGTTCCATCACAAATCTGGATCAGGTGCCGTCCGCGGGGCTCTAGGTTAAACTGGGCATAGAAAGTGGCCACGCCGTACAGCTGGCTGATAGAGATCCCGCTCTTCTTGGAGATTTCCACCATGGCATCTTCTGGCAAATAGCCGTATATATCTTGTGTGCGCTGCAGGATGGGGATCACTGCCCCCTTTTGCTCCCTGAATTCCTGCAGAATTGGCTCAATTAATCCAATATCGATATCTGTAACCGTCATCTCTCTACTCCCTGATTTGTCCTGCTAAATACGGATCCATCCATTTCTATTCCTCAAGAATGCTCTTTTCCCGAATCCAGACCCAATCGCTCCGGGAAAGAGTACACCCGCAGTTTGCCGTGCCGGGCATATCCCACCAGGGTGATGCCCCACTCCTTGGCCAGCTTGACTGCGGTAGTTGTCGGGGATGTCCGGGAAGCGATCACCGGGCACCCCATCGCCGCTCCTTTGCGGAGCATTTCCGAGGATATTCTCCCAGTAGACAGCAGCCCCATCCCCTGGGTGGGTATGCTCTCAATCAGGCAGGCGCCCTGAAGTTTATCGATAGTATTATGGCGGCCAACATCTTCCGCAACCTTCAGAAGATCGCCCGAATCGAGATCCAATAATCCCGCCGCATGGACACCCCTGGATCTGGCATAAAGGCTGTCTTTGGTCTGCAGCCTGGTAAAGGCTTCCAGCAGAGCCCCCGGTTCTGTTAAGAGCTGAGCCGGGAAGGGTTTTCTTTCCTCTTCCAGATCATCACGGGCGACACCGCTTCCGCAGCCCGAGGTGATGACCATCTTTTCGGGAAGCTGTACTTCTTTCTTCAACCAGATATCTATGCAGCAGCCGTCCGGGGTGACCTTGAGATCACTGATTTCATCCAGGCTGTCAATGATCCCTTCGTTCTTTAAGAAACCAACCGCCAACCAATCCTGGTTCAGCGGCGTGCCCATGATGGAGACGAACTCCACACCATTCAGGTAAATTGTCAGGGTAACTTCTTCAATGACCTCCCCGCCGCCTTCCTGCCAGTCATGATGAAATTCCCACCATCGGGTAGTCTCTGATCCGCGATTTGCCATCGCAACCTTCAATTCAATAATCTCAATCCACCAATAAAGTCATTCCGGAGCAGCTGCCGACCGGGCAAACTGCCCCGGAATGATCCATTCGCTTATTACACAAACCAAGCTGGAGTTGGTTTACATCAAGCCCAGCACATCTCCAGTTTCCACATCGATATCAATATCGTAGAACACCGGTCGGGTCGGAAGACCAGGCATGGTACTCATGGTCCCCAGTAGCGGATACAGGAATCCTGCCCCGACTGAAGCGCGAATATCCCGGATCGGGACGGTGAACCCAGTGGGGCGGCCTTTCAGGGTCCCATCATGACTCAGGCTCAGGTGGGTCTTGGCCATGCACATGGGCAGCTCGTCAAATCCAAGCTTGGTATAAAGCTCCACCTTCTTCTCTGCCAGCGGCTCAAACACCACCCCATCAGCGCCGTAGATCTCCTTGCAGATGATCTCGATCTTTTCCTTGATGGAGGTCCCTTCCAGGGGATAGAGGAATTTAAAATCGCTGGGCTGTTCAGTGGCTTCCACTACCGCTTTAGCCAGATCCACCGCGCCCTTGCCGCCTTCCATCCAGTGGCGGGTGACAACCGCATTGTAGGCGCCAGCCTTGATGGCCCTGTCTCGGACCAACTCTACTTCAGCCTGGGTGTCATCCTTGAAGCTATTGACCGCTACCACTGTTGGGATGCCGAACTTCAAGGCGTTTTGGATGTGGGCTTCCAGGTTGGCGATGCCCTCTTCCAGCAGCTCAAGGTTCTCAGTAACATAGGCCGGATCGAGGGGAGCGCCAGCAGTGACTTTGGGGCCGCCGCCGTGCATCTTCAAAGCCCGCACCGTGGCAACCAGTACCACTGCGTCAGGGATCAGTCCTGAGTAGCGGCATTTGATGTTGAAGAATTTTTCCATGCCGATATCGGCGCCAAACCCGGATTCTGTCAGCACAAAATCCGCCAGCTTAAGGGCGATCCTGTCAGCAATGATCGAGCTGTTGCCGTGGGCTATGTTGGCAAAGGGACCGGCATGAACAAATGCGGGGGTCCCTTCCAGCGTCTGCATCAGGGTGGGCTTGATGGCATCTTTCATCAGCACGGTTGCCGCGCCAGCCACACCGATGTCCTCCATGGTGACAGCTTCGCCCATCTTGTTAGTAGCTACCACTACCCGGCCAAGGCGTTCCCGCATATCTGCCAGGTCGGTGGTCAAGGCCAGAATGGCCATGATCTCACTGGCAACGGAGATGTCAAATCCGGTCCGTCGGGTGAATCCACCCTCTTTCGGTCCCAGACCGATCTCGATCTCTCTCAGCATGCGGTCATTGGTATCGACGATCCTGCGCCAGGTAATGGTCTCTGGATCGATATCCAGTCGAACGAATTTGCTGACTTCTTCATCAGTTAAATCATCTGGGTTAGTTTTATCAATGCCTAACTTTTTCAGGCGTCGAATCATGATGGGGGTGAATTCCCGCTTCCCGTTCTTGTCAGGTGGGCAAAGGCGCCTGAAGAGGGCTTCATCACTCTGGCGGCTCTCATGGTACATCCGGGCGTCAATTGCTGCTGCCACCAAGTTATTAGCTGCCGTGATGGCATGGATATCCCCGGTCAGGTGCAGGTTAAAATCCTCCATGGGGATGATCTGGCTGTAGCCGCCGCCTGCCGCGCCGCCTTTGATGCCAAAGGTCGGACCCTGGCTGGGCTGGCGGATGCAGGTGAATACACTCTTGCCCAGGTGGGCGCCCAGGGCCTGGCTCAACCCTACCGTGGTGGTGGTTTTTCCTTCACCGAGCGGAGTGGGCGTGATGGCAGTCACATCGATATACTTTCCATCGGGAACGTCTTTCAGCCGGTTGAGCACATCGAGCTTGATCTTGGCCTTAAATTTACCGTGCAGCTCCAGCTCGTCCTCTAGCAGGCCGATCTCATCCGCGAGGTCTTTTATCGGTTTTATTGTTGCACCATGAGCGATATCAATGTCGGAAGGAACAGGATCCAGCAACTTCAATGGGGATGGGGTAACGGGTTTCTTGTTAAATTTCATCGTTCACTCCTTTTGATCTATCGATAACAAAAGATACTTGCTTACTTTTCATAGGCTAATTTGGCTGCCCTGACGGTGTTCCGCAAGAGCATGGCAATGGTCATCGGTCCCACACCGCCCGGGACCGGGGTAAGATACCCGGCCACTTCCAGAGCCTCATTATAGTCTACGTCACCTGTCAGGCGGTAACCTCTCTTTGCGGTTTCATCATCAACGCGATTGGTCCCCACATCGATAACAGCTGCGCCGGGTTTGATCCAGTCACCTTTCACCATCTCTGCTCGACCCACAGCGGCGATCAGCACATCCGCTTCAGCGCATTTTTCCTTCAGGTTCTTGGTACGGGAATGGCAGATGGTCACAGTGGCATTTTCCTTGATCAGAAGCAGAGCAGCCGGCATGCCAACGATGAAAGAGCGGCCCAGGACAACAGCGTTAGCGCCTTCAAGCTCAACGCCGGCGTGTTTCAGCAAGTATAGAACCCCATCCGGGGTAGCAGGAACGAACATGGGTTCCCGGCCTTTCTGGGCCAGGCGGCCGATATTGAGAGGATGAAAACCATCCACATCCTTCTCAATGCTGATGGTCCGCAGCACGCTTTCGTCATCCAATCCATCAGGCAGAGGCAGCTGCACCAGAATACCATGCACTTCGGGATCGTCATTCAGCTGTTTCACCAGATTTTCCACCTCTTCCTGGGTTGCCGTGGCAGGAAGCACATGCCCAATGGAGGTGATGCCTGCTTTTTCGCAAGCTTTATGTTTCATGCTGACATAAACCTCTGAAGCTGGATTCTCTCCTACCAGGACCGTTGCCAGTCCAGGTGGATTTTTCCCTTCCGCAACCATGGCAGCTACGTCAGCGGCCACTGCATCGCGAACCTCTTGTGCAACCGCACGGCCATCTATGATTTTTGCAGTCATAAATTACTCCCTTGATAATGAGAAATTACATCGTTTTCGATTGTATAAGACGGGTGGAAATCACTCGCTGGCCTATTGCGCCAGATTAAAAAACATTATCATGAAAAAAGAATTGCTTAGCAAGTTATTTTTATCACCATATTGCTGTCGATTGATATACAACAAATATATCATCAAAGGGCCCGTTTTCGGGAGCGTTTAGGTCGATCCTGCTGTTTCCGAACCGCGAATGGGCCTGCAAAGAAGTTGCGAGAGGAATAAGATTGACTTACAATAGATTGTACTCCATCTATTTTTGTATGATCGGCACTGCGAGGTTATCCTGGTTCAGACAAAATCCGGCTCCTGTTCCCTCCCTAACCAATCTGTTATTGACTGCCTAAAAAGCGCGGGGCAACATTATCCTTTAGCATACCTCAACGCTACCATCAAACCAATCAGGTGCCAACTCGGGCATGATCTATCTATGACTCCAAGGAGTGAATTAAATGACTGACAGAAAAAAAGTTACCATCAGCACTCTTTTTAAAAAGGCTGCCCAGAAAGAACCAATTTCCTGGTTAACCAGTTATGACTACCCCACCGCCTATTTTCAAGAACAGGCTGAGATCGATATGCTGCTGGTGGGGGACAGCCTGGGCATGACCATGCTGGGATACGACGGCACCCTCCCGGTTACCATGGAGGATATGCTTCGGCATACCCAGGCAGTCCGCCGTGGAGCACCAACAGCATTTCTGGTGGGAGACATGCCCTACATGTCCTACCAGGCCAGCACAGAATCCGCCGTGTTGAATGCCGGCCGTTTTATGGCAGAGGCCAGCTGTGATGCCATCAAGCTGGAAGGCGGCCACGAAATGGCAGATCGCATGAGAGCTATTGTCAACGCAGGAATCCCGGCGGTGGGCCACCTGGGATTAACGCCGCAGAGCGTGGCTGCCCTGGGAGGTTTCAAGGTCCAGGGCAGGGGCGCTGCCCGGGCCAAGGAAATCATCGACGATGCCAAAGCGCTGGAAGAAGCGGGCGCATTTTGCATCTTGCTGGAAATGGTGCCAGACAGAGTCACCAAGATCATCACTGAAAGGGCTGAGAATTGCTTGATCATGAGTCTGGGGTCCGGACCAGATGCCCACGGCCAGCTGCTGATCTTCCATGACATGTTCGGCCTCTACCCCAAGTTCACGCCCAAAATGGCCAAGGTCTACGGCAATGCCGGGGAAGTCCTTCAGAAGGGCTTGATCCAGTACAACAAGGAAGTCAAAGACCAAACTTTCCCCAAGAGAGAAAACTGGTTTACCATGAGTGATGAGGAGCATGAGGAACTGCTGGGGCTTATATAAGATATTTCAGCTTTCCAGATCCTTGAAATAGCAAGGTTCCTTTTGTAAGGCGTAAGGTGGACAGAGTAAGGTAATTTGGCTCGAGTGAAATCAAGGGGGACACCTGGGTGAAAAATTATCATATGTCACGAGTTTTCGAACGGTGACATCTTACAAATACGCCATAAACCTTGCAGATGGAAGATTTCATGCTTCGCTAATATTTCCGAAGGAGGAAACGTATTCATTAACTGATCAAATCAGGAGGTCTTCAAGACCAATTGGCGCTCAGATTGCAGAGGCCTGGGGAAAACGAAGATACAAAAAACGCTTCGCCAGCAAAGTCACTGATGCATACGCAGAAACATACAAGACTGAACATTGGTAATTAATGGTTTGCCGTTGTGGATACATCGATACAGAAGAATTCAATTATTTATTAGTGGCACGTGGTCAACTCAGCCAATTAAATGGTGGAATGATATCAAAAGCTAATAAATTCTGTAAATGAAGAATCCGTGCAATCAACATCCATACATTAGATCTGTTTACAGTTTACACCTTACTCCCTACAAATCATCAAAATGGAGAAAAACATGACCGATCTACGTTCTCGATTAAAAATCACCCCGGCCCGCCTTGACGCCATCAACGAAATCCTCCTCAATCCGGAGATGGAAATTATTAACGACTTCCTGGATGTGGTCCGGAAATACGGTTCTCCGGAGGAAATCAACGCCAAGGCCAATGAAGCCAGGAAAATGGAGGTCTTGCTCGCCAAGGTGAAGGAAACCAGGCCAGAATACCTGCAAGATCTGGAATGGCTGGAAGAGCAAAAAGAAAGGGGGGCCTTCATCAGCGTGGCTGATTACCGCAGAAAAATCCTGGGAGAAAAGGCGGATCAGATGACCTTCACAGATGATTTCGCGGTCACCCTGGAAATCAGCGCCTGCCAGTATTTCCCCTGGGTGCGCATGATCGCTGAAAGAGCCCTTGAAATGGGCCTGCTCATGCCCGGCAGGTTCATCCGGGTCCGGAAGATGAAAGAGCAGGAAGAGGACGGCGACCTGCCAGCCTTCGCGGCGGCCATGCAGATCCTGGGATCCAGTTATGTGGAAACCCTCGACACCAAGGGAACGGATGGCTCGAACATCCATCTCGGGGGGCCAGAGACCATCACCGGATATTTCGGCGGCGTCGGCCAGCCTAATAGACACGCCCTCAAATGGCTTGATGAGTACCTCTATTACTATACAAAGTATGGTGTCCGCCAGGTCTTGAATATCAATCCCGGCACAGTTCTGCTGGCCTATATGCTGCACCGGCTGGGTGTGGATAACGAGTTCAAGATCTCTGTCTATATGGGAAATGACAACCCCTATGCAGCACTGTGGACGCTGCTGGGAGCCAAACTTTTCGCCCGCGATGACGGCACCACGCCCCTGATCGGGTTTAACTGGAGCAACTCGGTAAACAACCAGACCATGGAGTTGACCGCCCAGTTCAGGAAGGACCTGGGGTTTGAGGACATCATCCGCTTTGAGCACCACATCACCGAGACCTATAAAAGCATCGTTATTCAACCCTATAACCGCAGGGATGAACTGGTTGAAATTGCCGACCATGTAGCCAATATCTCCGCCAAACACGAGGGTGCCGATCCGGAAATAGACCTGACCAGGGAACACCCCTCGGATATCCTGGATTATTTCCGGGACAAATCCGAGATCATTACCGCGGGACACATGGATTTCCTTACCGGTAACTTCAGGGACAAATTTATAGCTCTCAATGAAACTGCCAGGGCGTTAACAGAAAATGGGCTGTCCTTCCTGGCCGCGCCCAACCTGCATAAGTAATTGGCCTGACAGAGCGGAGCGAACTCAACGGGGTTGTATGCCTGTTGAGCAGGGAACCGCTGTGGTGGGAAAACGAGACCATTCCATCCCGCCCCATCATGAAATCCCTGATCGTGAACAGCCTATCCGATCAGTATATTAAACTGTGGGAGGCAACTATGAATGTCATCCAATCCGGCAAGGGGCCCATGCTGCAGGCCCCCGACATGAACGCGTTCCGCGAGCATAACAGGAACAAGCCCCGGGGATTGATTGATAAGCGCATGAGCGAAGCGGAAGCGATCAGCAAGTTCGTTCAAGACGGGGATTACATCGGCACCGAGCTCTACGGAACTGTCCGCTGCCCGCAGTCTTTAATCAATGAGATCGTCCGCCAGGGGAAAAAAGAACTCCGGGTTGCCGGACAGGGTGTGTACGAACTTGATCTCCTGCTGGGAGCCGGTCTGGTCAAAGCCCTCGACCATACCTACATCGGCATGGAAGTTTATGGGATTTCCAACTGCCTGCGCCGGGAAGTGGAAAGCGGCCGGGTAGAACACTGTGTGGAATGGAGCAATGCAGCCATTGCCTGGCGTTTTAAGGCTGCAGCCATGGGCGTGCCGTTCATTCCCACGCGCTCCATGCTGGGCACAGACACCCTGGCTTATAGCGCCGCCAAAGTGATCGAAGATCCATTTGGCAACGGACCCATTGCGCTGCTCCCAGCCCTGATCCTGGACGTCGGCTTAATTCACGTCCACAGGGCAGACCGCTACGGCAATGCCCAGATTGACGGCATCAGCGGGTTCGCCTTTGAACTGGCGCGGGCGTCCAAGAACCTGATTATCAGCACAGAAGAAATCATCTCTACCGCGGAAATCCGGGCACAGCCTGACCGGACAATAATTCCTTATTACTTGGTGGACGCTGTCGTTGAGGCGCCTTTCGGCTCTCATCCCGGTGAAATGTGCTACGTTTACGAGCGGGATGAGCCCCAGATCAAAGCCTGGGTGGAAGCATCCCGGGACCCTGAAACCACCCGGGGGTATCTCCAAAAATATATCTATGATCTACAGGATCACCAGGCTTACCTGGATTTGATCGGGAAAGACAGACTGCAGGCATTGAAGGACATGGTCCCGGAGGTTTAAAATGGCAGAAGCTCCCTATAACCCCAACGAATTAATGATCTGCAGCGCATCCCGGCTGATGGAAGATAATTCAACCGTCTTCATCGGGACAGGAATTCCCATGTTAGCTGGCGCTTTGGCACAAAAAATGCATGCTCCTAATTTGATCAGTATTTTTGAGTTTGGAGGAACAGGTGCAGTGCTGGAAGAACTTCCCCTGGCCGTTGGCGAGCGGCGTACTTTTCACAAAGCCCTGGCGGCCTCAGGCATCCTGGACATTGTGGAAACCGCCCAGCGCGGATTTGTCGATTACGGATTCCTGGGCGGCGCCCAGATCGATCCCTACGGCAACCTCAACTCAACTGTCATCGGTGACCACGATCATCCCAAAGTCCGCCTCCCGGGCAGTGGGGGCGGCAATGACGTGGGATCCCATTGCTGGCGCACAATCGCCATCATGAAACATGATAAACTGCGCTTTGTGGAGAAGGTGGATTTCATCACCACCCCGGGATATCTTGAAGGACCCGGCGCCCGGGAACGGGCGGGGCTGCCGCCAGGGACTGGGCCCTATCGAGTTGTGACAACTCTGGGTATCCTCGGATATGACGAAAAAAGCAAAAGGATGAAGCTGCTCTCCCTTCAACCAGGCGCTGAAGTGGACCAGGTGCTGGAAAACACAGGCTTTGAACTGCTGCTGGCAGACGAAATTACCCAAAACTCGCCGCCCAGTGCACAGGAATTAACCATATTGCGGGAGGAGGTCGATAAAGACAGGTACTATATCTAGGAACACAGATTCATAATCACAAACTATTCAGGTGTATAATTTGCCACAGTTCGGGGTTTAATGCGATTAACTCACCACCTGAGTGCGATGATGCAGCTCAAGAAACCATGAAAGAAAAACAGGCCGTCCGGGAAGCATTTACAGAGATGTCAACCCACTACGAAAAAGTGGTGGATGGGGAATTAAATCTGTTTTGGGGCTGGTCTTACGATAATTTTGTCACAGAACTCGTGAAACATACCCACATCAAGAAAAACCAGAAGATCCTGGATATCGCGACCGGCACCTCGGTCATTCCCCGCAAATTAATGGAGCAGGAAATCCCCGGGGTACGAATAACCGGGCTGGATATCACGGAATCCATGCTGCGCCAGGCCCAGCACAAGGTTGCCACGTCTGGCTACCAGTCAGATATCCGCCTGGTTTGCGGGAATGCCATGGCCCTTCCCTGCGCCGATGGGTCCTTTGATGTGGTCGTGTCCGGATTGGCTTCCCACCACATGGACATCCCCTTGATGCTCTCGGAAATGAAGCGGGTCCTTAAGCCTGGCGGCCTGCTCTCCATCATTGACGTGGGCACGTCTCCCATCTGGGAAACGAAATTTTTTCAATTTTTTGCCAGGATAATAGCCTTCCTGTTCTTCCTTATCCGGGAAAATTCCACCCGGGCCTGGGCCGAGGCAGCCGCGGTTGACAACCTGCGCACGCCAGAGGGCTGGCAGAACGATTTGTCGCAGGCCGGGTTTAAGAATATCCAGATCACCAAATTAAAATCAAAATACAAGTGGGTCCCAGAGCCCCTTTCCATACAATCCTCTTATCAACTGGAGAGAGACCAATGACTAATCTAGCAACACTCATAAAACAGGGCAGAAAAGAAGAAATCTGGAACAAATACTGTGGGTTCCTTGATCTGAGTATTGATGAGTTCATGGAAATCCAGGAACGCCTGTTAATGGAACAGATCGATCTGCTGGGCAAGAGCATGATGGGGCGGATGTTGATGGGCGATGTGATCCCCACCAGCATTGAGGAATTCCGGGAAGTTGTTCCCCTGACAACCTACCAGGACTATCTGGGGTATCTGGATATCCAGCGTGAGGACGTTCTGCCCCGGAAACCGCTGATGTGGTGCCACACCTCCGGACGGACCGAGGAATACAAATTCAAATGGGTCCCTTATACCCAGAAAATGTACGAGCGCCTGGCGGAAGTCGTCGTTGGAGCCATGATCCTCGCCTCCGCAAATCGCAGAGGAGACATCAACCTGGAGAACAAAGATACCATCCTGCTCACAACTGCTCCCCCTCCATATTTCTCAGCCCTGGTAACAAGAGCAACTGACGACCATGCTGACGTGCGCTTCCTGCCCCCCCTCGACGAGGGCGAAAAAATGGGTTACGTGGAGAGGGTTCAATCAGGCTTCAAGCAGGCCATGGTGAAGGGGCTGGATTATTTTTACGGTATTTCCAGCGTGCTGGTGCGCATCGGACAACAATTTGAATCTGGGGGAGGCGGAGTCAGTTTTTCCAGAGATATGCTCAACCTCAGCTTCATCTTTAGAATGCTGGGCGGCCTGATCAAAGCCAAACTCCAGGGCCGGCCCATGCTTCCCAAGGACATCTGGAACCTTAAGGGCATTATGATCGGCGGAGCTGACTCGTCAGTATACAGGAACCTGGTGGTAAAGTACTGGGGACGCGAACCGGTTGAAGGGTATGCCTGCACCGAGGGCGGCATGCTGGCCATCCAGGGCTGGAATCTTAAGGGGATGACCTTCTTCCCCGAAAATGACTTCCTGGAATTCATACCCGATGAAGAAAGGATCAAGGAACGAGACAATCCCGGCTATGTTCCCAAAACAGTGCTGTACAACGAACTTCAGCCAGGTGTCTACGAACTGGTGTTCACCAATTTCCATGGAGGTATATTCACCCGCTACAGGGTAGGCGACCTGTTTGAGGTCACCGCCCTAAAAGATGATGAGATCGGTGTCGGACTCCCCCAGGTCCAATATTACGCCCGGAGTTCGGACGTGATCAACCTGGCCAACTTTGTCTTCCTGACTGAAAAAGATATCTGGCTGGCCATGGAAGGGGCTGATGTGGAGTATAACGAATGGATCGCCCGCAAAGAAATAGCAGATGAAAAAACATTTCTGCACCTCTTCGTGGAAGCAGATCCGAACAACAAACTTGATGAGGATGAATTCCGCGATCGGGTCAAGAAGAGCCTGATGAGAACCAATTCTGACTTCCAAGATATGGAAGAATTTCTGGGATATGATCCCTTAAAACTCAATATTCTGAATCCAGGTGCTTTCAATTCCTATATGGAGTACCAAAAGAGTAAGGGAGCAGACCTGGCACATACCAAACCGCCCCACATAAACCCCTCCAAAGAACAGCTTGGTGTGTTAATTAAAGAGAGGAAGATCAAATCGGATTAACATGTTCTGGAACATCAACATAGTAGTACCTTTCATTACTTTCTTCCTCTATGCGGCGTTACTAGCCCTAGTGATAGTAGCCAGGCCGCAAACTGAACCGCGCCGCAGATTCAGGTGGGTAATCCTCACCATGACTTTGTGGTCTTTGAGTGCATTCTTGGTGCTGGTGGAAACCCGAAATAGCATCCTCTGGATGCGGATGCTCTCGGCCAGCGCTATTGCGTTCATGGTAAGCGCGTACTACTTCATCGATACCATCCTCGAGGAAAGAACTGCATTTTCCCGTTATGTGATCTTCTACGGGGTTATCAGCATCATTTTAAGTTTGTTCACAAATCTGGTAATGATTGAGGCAAATGTTGTCAATGGTGAGCTCGACTACAAGTTAAATGACTTCGTTTATTTCATTTCAGGTCCCAGCTATCTCCTGCTAATATACAGCATATTCCGGCTGATTAGGAGCTACAGAAAATCTACGGACGCCAATCAAAGAAACCGTTTGATATATTTGACAGCGGCCCTCTCCCTGATCATCCTCGTCTCACCAATCAACTTCACCCCCCTGGGAAAATATCCCCTGGATATTGCTGCAAATGGCTTGTCCGCCCTGCTGATAGCCTATTCGATCCTTCGCTATCAGCTGCTTGACATTAAGGTTGTCATTCGCCAGGGTCTGATTTATTCCATCCCTACGGTAATCATCGGTGCGGCCTATTTCTTGATCCTCACACTTGCCCTGAATTTATTCAAACAATATTCAGGACTGGAAATATTCCTGCTTTCCCTGGCCGTGTCAATTGTCTCTGCCCTGCTGGCAGAGCCATTCAGGGATAGAGCACAATCTTTCATTGATCGCCTTTTCTTCCGTGAAAAATACGACTCAACCCTCATGCTCCAGGCGCTTTCCGGCAGCGTCGCCACCGTGCTGGATCTCTATAAGATCACCAACATGATTCTTGAAAAGGTTTCCTCCACGCTGCATATTCCCACGGCCGCTTTTTTCCTGCGGGATGAGATCAACAACCGCTTCCAGCTCACTGCCCAGATCGGGCAGGAAGGCACTCAGCAAATCGAATTCCGCCAGGGCCACCCCTTGGTGTTGTGGCTTTCCTCCCATGACCAGCCACTCACCCGGCATGATCTGGAAGTCTTGCCTCAATTCCAATCCCTCTGGCGCAGCGAGCGTCAGGACCTGGACAGCCTCAATGCAGAGCTTTTCATTCCTATCAAGGTGCTGGATATACTGGTTGGCATTTTCCTGGTCGGGGCCAAGCGCTCGGAACAGGCCTACACTATGGAGGATATCCTCACGCTAACCACGGTCGCCAACCAGACCGCTGTCGCCATTGAAAACGCCCGCCTGTACACATCCGAACAAACCCGCCTGCAGGAAATGGACACACTCTACGCCATGGCCCGGCAGCTGGTCACAACGGACAACCTGGAGGAAGTGGTCGCTACGGTAGCAGAACATACTGTGAACAGCGTTCAAATCTGCTATGCCCAGATCAGCACCCGGGAGGAAAATGGGGATTTCATAATCCGGGCTGTCCACTCGCGAAATGAATCCAACGCTGAGGATCTGGTTGGGAAGAAAGAACCCCTGGTCGCGGAGCACTTTTTTAACTGGATCCTTCAGGAAGACCGGAGTGTTGTCCTGCGCAGGGACGACCTGGATCTTCATGAAGAGGAAAGATCCGCGCTCTTTCTGGATGACATCCAGGAAATTTGCATCTCCCCACTGAAAGGAGTGGATGAGTGTATTGGCCTCTTAATCCTGGGGGATGATCACAGCAGCAGCAACCACCAAGCCTTTTCAAGCACTAAGCTGCGGCTGATCGAGGTCATCTCAGATTACGCTACCAGCGCCATCCAGCGAGCACAGCTTCACGAACGCCTAGAGGAAACTTTCCTGGAAACCATCATTGCCCTCGCCAATGCGGTGGATGCACGGGACACCTACACGGGTGATCACAGCCAGCGCATGGCAGATTTGAGCACAAAGATTGGCATGAAAATGGGGCTGCCCAAGGATCAAATCGAAGCCCTCCATTGGGCATCTATCTTGCACGATATTGGCAAAATCGGTGTGCCAGATGGAATATTAAACAAAAAAGGTCCCCTGAATAAAGAAGAATGGATAACCATGAAAGAACACCCGCTGACTGGCGCCCAGATTGTCGCACCCATCAAATATCTGGAGCCGGTATCTCCCATCATCAGGTCTCACCACGAAAAGTATGATGGCTCCGGGTATCCGGACGGACTGAGCGGTGAGGAAATCCCCCTGGGCGCCCGCATACTCGCTGTGGTTGACGCGTACATTGCCATCCGTGATGAGAGGGTTTACAGCCAAAGCCATACCCACGAAGAAGCCATCGCTGAAATAAGAAGGTGCAGCGGGGGACAATTTGACCCGGAAATCGTGGATATTTTCTGTAAAACAATCACGGAGTGATTTTTTAATCCAGGACCCAGGCAACCCTTCCAACAGTCAATCCCGAAATAAATCCCTGTAGGTTACAATCTGAATTATGACAAAACCTGAATCCCTCGTGCCTTTTTTTAATCCAAGAGGTGTGGTTGTCATCGGTGCCTCCCATGATCCAACTAAACTGGGTTACTTATTGGCAACCAACCTGCATAGAAGCGGCTTTAAAGGCGCCATCCATTATGTAAATCTGAAAGGCGGCACCTTGCTGGGAAAACCCGTATATACATCTGTGCTTGATGTTCCGGACCCTGTAGATCTCGCTGCTATATTGATCCCTGCCCAATTTGTCGCGCCTGCCTTGAGGGATTGCGGCCAAAGGGGCATCCAGGCGGCGATCATTGGTGCTGGTGGCTTCCGTGAAATCGGTCCCGTTGGGCTGGAGCTCGAACAAGATATGCTGAAGGTTGCCGCAGCGGAAGGGATCCGGTTGCTCGGGCCTAACTGCATCGGGCTGCTGGACACCCATCTGCCGCTAGACACAACCTTCCTTCCTCCTCCCGGCCCTACACCAGGTGATGTGGCCTTTTTGTCTCATTCGGGAGCGATTTGCGCCGCGGCGATTGATTGGGCCCGGGGCCAGGGGTACGGCATTTCCCGACTGATCAGCCTGGGAAACCAGGCCGATGTGTCTGAGACGGACCTGATCGGTCCTACGGCCGCTGACGAACATACACGGGTGATTGCCCTTTATCTGGAGGGAATCCGGTCCGGACGCGAATTTATCAAGCAGGCCCGGGGGGTGATCAAATCCAAACCAATCATTGCCCTTAAAGTCGGGCGGTTTGAATCCGGCCGTAAAGCGGCCGCCTCGCATACAGGTGCCCTGGCAGGGGAAGAAAGCGCCTATAATGCCGCTTTTCGAAGGGCTGGTGTTTTGCGCGCTGAGACCAGCGAAGAGATGTTTGACCAGGCCCGGGCCTTAGCCTGGTGCCCCTTACCCAAAGGAAATAGAGTCGGCGTGCTGACCAACGCCGGTGGTCCTGGTGTCACCGCGGCAGATGCACTGGAGGCCCGGGGGCTGAAAATGGCGGTTTTCAGCCCAGAGACGTTGAAAACTCTGGCTGAATCCCTGCCTCCAGCTGCCAGTTTGCACAATCCGGTAGACATGCTGGCTTCCGCTGGACCGGAGCAATTTGCGGCTTGCCTTAAGGCTATGCTCGCTGACCCCGGCACAGACAGCGTGATGGTGATCTACCCCACACCCCCCATGCATTCAGCGGGCGCAGTCGCTAAAGCCCTCATCCCCATCATCCACCAGGCAGAAAAGCCAGTAGTTGTTAGCGTGATGGGAGAAAGGCTGATCCAGGAGGCCGTTGAGCACTTGCGGGCTGCCCGCATTCCTGAATACCGTTTTCCCGAACGGGCCGCGGCAGCATTGGCCGCCCTGGTTGAGCGAGTGGAGCTGCTGAAGCATGCCGCGGAAAAACCCTTGATGAGGGATGATGTAAAGACTGAGCTTGTCAGGGAGATCATCAAGACAGGACAGAAGGACAATCATCTTACAGCCATTGAAACAGCCAGAATTTTGACTGCTTACGGCATTCAATCCGCCAATCTGAAGCTGGCAACAACAGAAGATGAGGCTGCTTCCCTGGCAGAAGAGATCGGATTACCGGTTGTGCTGAAAGTGGCTTCCGCTGACATCAGCCACAAGACTGATGTGGGAGGGGTCTTGTTAAACCTAGCAGACGTCAAATCCGTTCGGGGCGGTTACCAAAATATCCTGGCTCAGGCCCAGGCAGCCCTGCCGGATGCAAAGCTGACAGGTGTCTACGTCCAGGAAATGGCCCCCCCGGGCCAGGAAGTCATCATCGGGGCTGTGCAAGACCCCCAATTTGGTCCAATCATGATGTTTGGTTCAGGCGGGACGGAGGTCGAAGGGCTCAAAGACCTCGCCTTTGGTCTGGCACCTTTGACAGAACTTGAGATTGCAACCATGCTTAAGAGAACCTGGGCTGGGCGCAAGTTAGGCGGCTATAGAAATATCCTGCCAGCCGATATCCCGGCAGTGGAAGAGGTGCTGATCCGGCTGGCCCAGCTGGCCTGGGACTTCCCCGAGCTGGCTGAAATTGAGATCAATCCCCTGCGCGTGTTCCCGGATGGACAAGGAGCCGCAGCGATAGACGTTCGGATGAGATTAATCCCGGTCTGATGATCTGCGGCACACATCAATATTCAGGCAGGGCTTGTCGCTACCATAGACCTATCAGGGTTATCCAGCTGTCTTCGATTCTTGTCAGGTCAAGAGGGAATGGAGCGAACCAGTTCTGATCGGATCCTAATTCGGGGTTAAACCAACCCTGGACAAAAATGGCAGCCTGCATTTCAGGCACAATTTTGGTTCAGGATGATGTGATGCAGGATACGGATTTACATTCCGTAGAAAAACAGCCCTTGAACAAACAGGAAGCGGGGTCCTTTCAGGACCCCGCTTCCTTCGCCTTTAAGAATGATTTTCCTGGACATAAGACTTGAGGTACTGCCCGGTATAAGAGTGGGGATTAGCGCAAATCTCCTCCGGAAGCCCGGCAGCTATCACCTCGCCGCCCGCATCTCCACCTTCTGGGCCCAGGTCTATGATGTAATCGGCAACTTTGATGATGTCAAGATTATGTTCGATGATCAAAACTGTATTGCCGTCATCTACCAGCCGCTGCAGCACTTCAATCAGCTTGTGAACATCGGCAGCATGCAAGCCCACCGAAGGCTCATCCAGCACATAGAGCGTAGATCCAGTGGAGCGTTTGGCAAGCTCACGGGATAGTTTTATGCGCTGGGCTTCGCCCCCAGAAAGCGTGGTAGAAGCCTGCCCGATCCGGATATAGCCCAGCCCTACATCCTGGAGGGTTTTGAGGCGGCTCATCATCGCCGGGAAGGGTTCAAAAACCTCGGCCGCCTGGTCTACCGTCAATTCCAGCACATCCGCGATATTGAATTTCCCTTTATAGCGGACCTGGAGGGTTTCCCGGTTGTAACGCGCGCCATGGCAGACGTCGCAGGGCACAAATACGTCGGGCAAGAACTGCATCTCGATTTCCAGCTGCCCGTGGCCGCGGCAGGCTTCACAGCGCCCCCCTTTGACGTTAAATGAGAATCGGCCTTTGTCGTAACCGCGGATTTTGCTTTCCGGCAGGTCTGCAAACAAGTCGCGAATGTGGTCAAAAAGCTTGGTATAGGTTCCCGGATTGGAGCGGGGGGTACGTCCGATCGGCGATTGATCGATATTGACAATCTTGTCGATATGCTCCAATCCCTTGATCCCATCATGTGCTCCCGGCTTGGTCTTGGCCCGGTTCAGCTCTCTTGCCAGGGCCTTGTAGAGGATTTCGATCATCAGGGTGGATTTCCCGGATCCAGAGACTCCCGTGATGCAGACCAGTTTGCCGAGCGGGATGGTCACGTCTATGTTTTTCAGGTTGTGCTCCCTGGCCCCCAGGATCTGGAGCGACTTGCCATTTCCTTTCCGCCTCTTCTCAGGCATGGGAACTTTCAGCCTTCCAGATAGATAAGCCCCGGTGAGCGAATCCGGGTGTTCAAGGATCTCCTTGATCGTTCCCGCTACAACCACCTCACCGCCATGTTCACCTGCTCCCGGACCTAAATCCAGGACCCAATCGGCGGTTTCAATGGTCTCTGCGTCGTGCTCCACAACCATCACCGTATTGCCCAGGTCTCTAAGTCCTTCCAGGGTGCGCAGCAACCTTCCATTATCACGGGGGTGCAGGCCGATGGACGGTTCATCAAGCACGTAGAGCACCCCCATCAGGTGAGAACCAATCTGGGTTGCCAGCCTGATGCGCTGTGCTTCCCCGCCAGACAAAGTCCCGGCTGATCGACTGAGGGTCAGATAATCCAGGCCAACATTAACCAGGAAACCCAACCGTTCAGTCAGCTCCCGGAGCACCCGGTCAGCGATGATCTGTTGGCGTTCCGAGAGGGGAGACTTTTTCCCTTTCAGACCCTCAATCCATTGCAGGACTTTTTGAATAGGCCAGGTTGAGACCTCAACGATATTGGCATCGGCGATGGTAACTGCCAGCGCTTCAGGCCTGAGCCTGGCGCCCTGGCAAGAGGGACAGGGATGATCATTCATATAACCCATGATGCGGGTCCGCATATACTCGGACCGAGTCTCCTTGAAACGCCTTTCGAGGTTGTTAATCACTCCCTCAAATTTACGGTAAAACTCATATTCCCTGCCTTCTTTATCCACATAGGTCATTGGCACCTCCTCGCCCTGGGTGCCATAAAGGATGATATTTTGATATTCTGCTGACAGCTCCTGATAGGCTTGGTTCAGATCGATTTCAAACGCATCGGCAGCGCCTACCAGGGCCCGCCAGTAATATCCCCCCTGGGCCCTGGGGCCTCCCCATTCCTGGGCATCTATCGCGCCTTCATTAATGGAAAGCGTCTTGTTCGGAATCAGCAGGTTGACATCCACTTCCAGCTTGGTGCCGATCCCTTCGCAGGTCGGGCAGGCGCCGTGGGGCGTGTTAAAAGAAAAAGTCCGGGGCTCGATTTCCGGGAAGCTGATTTCACATACCGGGCAGGCCAGGTGCTCCGAGTAGCTGGTGTTGACAGGGTTTTCCGGATCGGTCACATCATAAATGGTGATATAGCCATCGCCAAATTTTAAGGCCGTTTCTACCGAATCAGTCAAGCGGGAAAGGAAATTATCCTTCTCCGCTCCAGTGATTAACTCCGGAATCACCAAGCGGTCTACAACGGCTTCAATTGTATGCTGCTGGTACCGTTCCAGCTTGATCTCTTCCTCCAGACGGCGGATTTTGCCATCAATCCTGGCCCGCACAAAACCGGATTTACTGATTTCATCCAGGATGCCCTGGTGTTCCCCTTTTCTCCCCCGTATCACTGGCGCCAGGATTTGAAAACGGGTGCCGGCCGGAAAGGAGGACAACAGCTCAACAATTTCCTGGGCCGATTGGGTGGTAACTTCCCGTCCGCACTCCGGGCAGTGAGGAATTCCCGCTCGGGCAAATAACAGACGGAGGTAATCGTAAATTTCCGTCACTGTCCCCACTGTTGAGCGGGGGTTCTGAGAGGTCCCTTTCTGATCGATCGATACTGCGGGCGAGAGGCCTTCGATATAATCCACGTCTGGTTTAGCCATCTGCCCTAAAAACTGCCGGGCATAGGACGAGAGGGATTCAACATAACGCCGCTGGCCCTCTGCAAAGATGGTATCAAAAGCCAAGGAAGATTTTCCCGACCCAGATAAACCAGTGATGACCACAAATTTATCGCGGGGAATCTCAACGGTGATATTTTTCAGGTTGTGAACCCTTGCACCTACTACTTTGATCTTCTTTTCCATAAATAACTTTCAATGCCAAAGATAAACTGCCTGGGAATTGAGCTGAATTTGATTTCACACAAGTGTCCCCAATTATACCTCTTCAAAAAAACAAACCGTTTTTTGAAAAGCAAAGTCAATCAAATCCCCCCCCCATCTACCCCTAAAGAGGAGGAAGAACCAAACTCCATTCGGGGTTCCTCGCTGCCGTTCCCCGAAGGCTTGCAGGCCAGGAACTATGAGAATTTGTAAGATTGAAGTATAATCACATTTTGCAGGAATGAACCTAAAAGAGAGAAAAGCCAGCAGGAGGCTTAATGAACATTACTTGGCACGGGCATTCATGTTTTCGACTGACAGAACGCGGTATGGCGACAGTGGTGACAGACCCGTATAACCATAAAAAGATCGGTTATGGGGAACTCAACCTGTCGGCTGATATTGTGACAGTCAGCCATGATGACCCGGGACATAATTACACCAAAGTGATCCGAAAAAGGAAAAACGGCCAGCACATCCTCACCGGGCCCGGCGAGTACGAAATAGGGGAAGTGTTTATCACAGGCATACGCACGAACCACAAAAAGAAAAAGGATGACCCCTGGAATGTGATGTACATCTTTGATTACAATGGTATTTTGGTCGCTCATCTGGGGAATCTAAACCGGGTTCCAAGCCAGTCAGATGTCAAATCCATCGCCGGTGACGTTCATGTAGCCCTGGTGCCCATTGGCGGCGGGAGCAGCCTGAACGCCTCCAAGGCAGTGGAAGCAATCCGCATCCTTGAACCCAGTTATGCGATCCCCATGTACTACCAGACCGAAGAATGTAAGGTTGAGCTGGATCCCCTCGATAAATTCATCAAGGAAATGGGCCTTGACACTGTGGAGCCGCTCCCAGAACTGAAAATCACCAGCAGCCGATCCAGCAGCGAAACCAAAGTAATCCTCCTGGAATATGCCCGGGAAGCCGATTAAAGAGGTCCTGCATGACTGTAAAACTACTCATGACCTGGGATATCCTGCCCAATCGGGAACAGGAATACTTTGAATTTGTGATCAGCGATTTTATCCCGGAGATCAAGGGTTTAGGCATCAGTCCCGTGGACGCCTGGTATACAATGTACGGAAATCAACCTCAGATCATGGTTGCCGCAAAGACCCAGAGCCAGGCAGCCCTCAATGTTGCCATGGCATCGAAAGAATGGCAGCGATTGATTGAGAGCCTGATGCAATATGTGGATAACTTTTCATACAAAGTAATCCCCGCCCGGACAGGTTTTCAGTTATAATCTAATTCCCTATTATGGAAGCGAACAGTAATAAAAACAATCATAAATCGTTTAAACGGCGCCTGAATTTTAGCGTTGGTCTGTCTCTGGTCGGCTTTTTGATCTTTCTTCTGGGCGCCGATCCCGGCTTATTTAGCCTGGATCGCAACCCCTTGATTGGATTCGTCCAAACAGCCACTTTTTCAACCGGGTTGGCACTTCTCTGCCTGGGCGGATTTATCAGTCTCAAAATCTGCCAGCGGTCAGACCGCTATCAGTCGCTGGCGCAGGACATTGGCATTCGGCTGGTAGCAACTGGCTACCTGGTTGCCCTGATTTCTGGCATGGCGGATATATTCGGTTTCGGCACCCAGGCCTGGCCAGACCTGCCTTTTTTTGGCCCTACGCAGGCTACCGGCGTGGCTGCTGGTGAGTTAATTATTGCGATAGGTTTCCTGCTCTACATGCCGTTTTTTTCCAACGATAAGGCCTGAAGCTTGACAAGCCAATATCGAACTAGTAAAATTGGCGGAGCGTTACCGAGGAACAAAATCAGGCCGAGATAGCTCAGTTGGTAGAGCACTTGACTGAAAATCAAGGTGTCGCCAGTTCGAGTCTGGCTCTCGGCACTTTCAAGCGGGCGTAGTTTAGTGGTAGAACGTCTCCTTGCCAAGGAGAAGGTCACGGGTTCGAATCCCGTCGCCCGCTCTGGTCCCCCTTTTTCGGCTGGTGGCAGAAGGCTGACACAAAACAGCCGGAAACCATCAGCTTCTTGTTATCAAGGCGACGTAGCCAAGTGGTAAGGCAGAGGTCTGCAAAACCTTTATCATGGGTTCGATTCCCATCGTCGCCTCTGTTCTTTTAAAGGCGTACACCTCACCGGCTGCCCTCGGTGAGGTGTACGCTTATCCAAGGAGGAGAAGAATTGGAGCAGTGCTTTCTGTCTTGATTTCAGTGTAGCTTAATTCTTCCCGGGTCCAGTTATCAGTTTCGTTAGGGATCTTATCAATTGCGGAATCGTTACCGGGGGTGAGGTTCTTCCCTGTCCACCTGGGAGAAGCCTGGATTGGACCTCAATCCAGCAGGAAGTATTCCTCCAGCCAGTCCATTTCATTGAAATCCAGGTATTCCCCTAGCAATTGGAAGAAATCCTCACCAGTGGCGATCTGGTCCTGGTTCCGGGTCCCATATTCCTTAAGGAAGAGGTAAAATGCCTCGTCTCCCATCTGATCCTTGAGAGCAGCCAGGAATTTCGCGCCCTGGAGATAGGTCGCATTTCTGTAATTCAAATACTGGTCATCATACTCTTGGAAACCATAAATGGAACGATCGATCCTGCCAGTTGGCTGGTAAATGTTGACCCGAGTGGACCACCACCAATCCACGCTCTGGGGATAGGCATGCTCATAATAAGCCAGCTCGCTAAACGTGCAGAGTGCTTCATCGAGCCATGGCTCAAGAGCCTGGTCGTTCGCGACCTGCCCATACCACCACTGGTGAGCCGTCTCATGGACAGCAATCGACACCAGGTAGCTCTTTTCAGAGCCGGCATACAAGTCAAAGAATCCCCGACTCTGGAAATACAGGCCTTCATATTCCATCCCGTGGTTAAAATCAGCCTGGACCATGGTTAAGCTGGGCTGCTGGTAAGGACCATAGAGATCCTGGTAAAGGGCTAAAGCCTGCAGCGTGGCCTCGAAAGCAGCCTGTCCCGGCCCCTGGTAATAAGGGAAGATGTATCCGAGAACCTTGACGCCATTCAAGTCTTCCTCCAGCACCTGGTACTCTGGACTAATAGAAAAAACGAAGTTCCTCGCTGCCGTGAGCGAATAATGAAGTGGATCACCTTCAGCCGTTGGGGCGGCACTGGCAGCTACGATCAACCCTGGTGTTCCCAGCTTCAGAGAAACCTCAAAATCAGCGGCTGGATAAACGAGGTATTCACCAAAAATCCAGGGGTCGTGGATCAGCCAGCCGGTATCCTCCTGGTAAGGGGGCACCATAGGGTACCAATCCACCAAATTTGTCTGCAGGGAAGTATATCCAAATGGAGAAGGGCCATAACCTGCCAGAGCATTCTGTTGTGGCAGGTTCAGTGTATATTGAATTCTGAGTTCGAGGTTCTCGCCAGGCTGCCAGCCCGGGTCACCTAAAACCAGATTTAATTTGACCCCGGTTAGACTGTATCTCTCCAGAGGCAAATCCCCGGCAGTGATCTCCTGGATCGAAAAAACTCCCCACCAGTTATTGGGCGGTACAACCAAATCGATCTCCTGGAGGACTTTCCCCGCTGGATTAGAGAACAGGATCCTTTCCTCCACTATCACCTGCTGATTCGGATAATCCAGGTAGGCTGAGATCTCATACTGGGGCCTCTCCAGGGGTACTGGAGTTGGGATGGGGGTCGCTTCCTCGGTGAAGGTCGCTTCCGGGGTGGAAACCAACTGGAGAGTGGCGCTGGGTGTGACTTCCGGCAAAAGGGGTAAGGTGGGATTAATCACGGCTGTCTCCTCAACCTTACTACATCCGGGAGTTATCCACATACCAAGAATAACCAATCCGATTATTATCAGCCAGGTAGGTTTTTGGAAATCATATTTATTCATGAGTCAGGAGAAAGTTGATCCTTTAGGCCGTTTTCAAGATATTGAATAACTATTGCAGCCTCATCGATCAGATCCACATCACAAGGAAGATTATGATCCAGGTCAACTCTCTGCAACAGAAATTCTATAGCCCTCAGCACTCGTTCGGGTAGATCCAGCTCACTTTTCAAGGTGGCCAGTGACTCCAGGGTATTACCGGTGTGATCGCCATAACCAACTTTCTGGAAATAGCCCTGGGCGGCCGCACCGGCTGCCCTCCGGGCACAAACCCGGGCCCGGCCCTCATTTCCCTCGATGCGGGACTGCTTAGCCAGTAATAATTCCTCTTGAATCTGCAGCCTGTGTCCTTCCATGGAATGGATTATACCGTAGAGGAGGGGTACGGGAGAGGTTCGGTTTTCCTTGATTTAGAGTTGTTTCATGGCACTGACCGCCAGACGGTCAGCTCGCTCATTCCCTGATTGGCCAGCATGTCCCTTCACCCAGTGCCAGTTAATCTCATGAGCATCGATAGCCCGGTCGAGCTCCTTCCAGAGATCCGCGTTTGCGAGAGGCCTTGTTTTTCCCGGAGCCCCCCGCCGCCAGCCCAGCTTCTTCCAATTCGCAATCCATTCCGTAATCCCCTTTTTCAGGTACTCGGAATCGGTATACAGATCGATCTGGCAGGGTTCTTTAAGTGCCCGCACAGCCATCACGGCGGCAGTGATTTCCATCCGATTGTTGGTCGTTTTTCTCTCTGCCCCCGAGAGTTCCTGTTCGTATTTTCCAAATTGCAGCAATGCCCCCCATCCACCCGGACCGGGATTTCCTGAACAGGCGCCATCCGTATAAATTTTCACCCGGGGTTTTTTTGTCATTTAGTTCCTCCAATGCAGGAGATATCTCTATTCCCGGCCCCATTCCAGCAGCTCTGACGCTACCAGGTCAAGGACGTCAAGCTGATCGTCCAGGTCAATATTTGGGCTGGCTAAAATTTCTTCGAATGCGTCCTCCACTGCTAGCTTCACGATCTGCCAGGAAGGATGCGGCGGTTTTGATCGGCTGTATTTTAACAAATTCAACCCGCTCGCCCAGGCAGGATTCTCCTTTCTGAACTCCTGCAGGAACTGGAGGCTGTCCTTTCTGGTCGGATAATAACCGCTGTACTGCGACCATTCTGCCTGTACCTCTGGTGAGGTCAGGTACTTGAGAAATAACCAGGAAGCCAATTCAGCTTTGGGTGTGGTTTCAAAAATTACCACTGACTGCTGATCTGAAGTTACCACCTTGGTCCCGCCAGGGCCCAGGAAAGGGAGCATTTGCCAATCGTCTGCCCACCCAGTTTGGATGTGCTCTTGCATCAAGGAGGATCCCATGATCATCAGGGCTTCGCGCTGATTAAACCGCTCAAATTCTTCTTCGATTGCCATGGGGTTGGGATAATTAGAGATCAGCTGGCCGCATCCATCCAGGGATAACTCCCTCCAATCTCTGGCGAACTCCCTGATCTCCCGCGAGGAGAAGCGGTACCCCTCATCAACCGAAATATACGGATCCCCCCCATAGGCATAAATAAACGAGAGAATATTCGCTGCCTGGGGAGACAATATCAACCCTGCGGGCTCACCATTCCCTGCCGGGCTGCAGCTTTGCTCCCAATAATCCTCCACCGTAACCGGGAGAGATTGAATATCCAACTCCTGTGCCCAGCTCTCGTTGTAATAGACCACCTGAATGGATTGAGAGAAAGGTATGCCAGCACGCACAGATCCATCCAGGATAAATTCGCTGAAAACGCCAGGATAAAATGCCTTCTGGTCTGCCTTTTTCATCCCCGCTGCCGGGTCATTCAGAAAAGGATTCAAATCCACAGTTAAGCCAGATTGATACCATTCCGTGATCACAGAGGATTCTCCCACCATTATGTGGGGCATCTGCCCTTCCTCAAGCGCGGATTCCACGGAAGCCAATGGATCCAAAACAAGGCCTCGATCCTGGGGAATCACGGTAATTCCCCACTGGTTTTCGCGATTGAAACGATCCACAATGGCGTTCATCCCCGCCCCGGGTTCATCCCGGTCGCAAGCATACCAGAACTCGACCTCCTGTCCTTCCAGATCTAACCAGTCTATCCCCAGGGGGTCAGGTTCGGGTGTCTGGCTGGAAGCTTCCATTTCACTAAGGGCCGTTAGCGTCGCGGGGGGGATGGTCTTTGCGAACAAAGAGGTAGGCTCGAGTGTTCCTTTGAGCTGCGGGAACTCTCCGCAAGCTGAAAGGATCAGAGCAAGCAGACAAATAAGGAAGACAAGAGGAAACCTGGAGCGGATGAATTTCATAATCTCTGAGAGCAACATCCCTATTGTAACAAAAAGCAAGGTACATTCCTGTACCTTGCGGGAAATTTTTCAAATTGGTTTTTACTTACTGGAGGAAATCCCAGGGATTCACTTTGACCCCCATATATATCATTTCAAAGTGCAGGTGCGGACCGGATGATCTGCCTGTTGTGCCCAGTCCACCGATCAACTCGCCCTGGTTTACGCTCTGACCGCAGCCCACATTAATTGTGTTCAAGTGGGCATAGAGCGTCTGCCAACCCCCTCCATGGTCAATGACCACCAGGTTTCCATATCCATAATTGCTCCAGCCCGAATACACCACAACCCCATTATCGGATGCCCAGACCGGGTTTCCAAGGCTGCCAGCAATATCGATTGCTGGATGAATAGGCGGGTTATATGGATAGCCGGATAACCAGCGTTCAGTAGTTGGCCAGAGGAAGATTCCCACACCCACTGACCCGGTATAAATGGTTCCACAATGACCGGGACCATAGGTCGCCGCAATGGCCGGGTTGTCTCGGGTGATAGCCGGGGGGCCATAATCCACCAGTTCTCGCTCGCCGCCCGGGACAATTAACATTTGTCCGTTCTCAAAGGATGGATTATCCAGGTCAAAATCATAGATATCAAGATGATTGCCGGGATACTGGACAATATCCAGCGGATCGACGCCGTAATATTCAGCGACTTTATAAAGGCTTTCACCTTCTCGCCACTTATGATAAGTCCCATTTACTGGCAGAATATTAAGCTTCTGGTCGGGTTGGAGCATATGAGGGTTATCCGCCAGGGTTTCAAAATTCCCCCATAAAATGGTTTCCGGTTTTAATCCAAAGTTTTCTGCGATAGCAAAAAGGGAATCGCCGTATTCTACAGTGTAGGTGATCACTTCAACCCTGGCCCGTGTCGGAATGATTGTGTGAATGACTGCAGCTCTATGAATTCCGCGGTTGAGAGTGGATCGATCTATAACAAAACTGGGCATCGCCAGGATCTCTCCCTGGGCTGGGGGGTTCTCTCCCTCCTCGTCCTCTGAGGTTTGCAAGCCAAACACGGGCGATGAAGCCTGTCTCCCCTGCAATTCAGGCAGGAAGAACTTTATCGCCAGGATCACAACCAGAACCAGCAGGATCACACCAGCGATAGTGATGGATCTCCGACCTCTTTCACCTGCCGTAATTTCTGATATAGAATCCCTGATTCGCGAGAAAAAATCCCTTGAATTACTATTCTGGGGTAATTCTTCCTGTTCCTCAGTCTGATTTTCTTCCATTGATCGAATCCTCCGCGACAACTATATCACCTGCCTAATGCCCCGTCAAGAAACACAAGTTTGGATTAATAAAAGCATAATAAGGGGGTAAAATTAGCCTGAAAGGCGTAGTTCCCTGGCCTTTCAGAAGGGAGGACTTGTCCGCAGGTTCCCTCTGTGGCACAATTAGAAAGGACTTTTTTTTACTTAAGGACTGCCATGTCACGCTGGACACTATTTTTCCTGGTTATACTGCTGGGGTTGGGATTGGGTTTAGTCTATGGCTGGTTGATCAACCCGGTCAGCTTCCAGGACACAACACTCAGCAACCTGAGAATTGATTATAAAACCGACTATACCCTGATGGTGGCGGAAGTATACCACCAGGACAATGACCTGGTATGGGCTCTTAACCGTTTGACTCTGCTAGAAGACCCCACTCCCCTGACCAGTGTCGAAAATGCTCTCCGTTTTGCCTCCCAGGCTGAATACACCCTCCCGGATATGTTCCTGCTCAGGGATCTTCATAATGCGATAGAGGGGGCCAACTAGCCTTATGGATCAAAACCGCGGCAACTGGTATCTCCTAACCGGCCTTGTGCTTGGCCTGATCATGGGCCTGGTTTACGCCTGGGTGATTTCCCCTATCGAGGAAGTTGACTCCCATCCCCATTTGCTCAGAGAAGATTATCAAGATATCTACCGGGCTCTGATCTCCCGCGCCTATCAGGCCAACAACAACCTGCCCCGGGCTGAAGCCCGCCTGGAATTGATCGCCGACGAAGATCCAGCCCTGGCCCTGGCGGCCCAAGCCCAGCGCTACCTGGCAGAAGGCGGAGATGTAGGAACGGCAAAAGTCCTGGCTAATCTTTCGGCCGCCTTGCAGTCAGCTGCCATACCTGCGGAGACACCGCTCGCTCCCTCAACGGAGGAAAATTCCCAGGACCAGCAAACGGGCACACAAATCACCCCTACAGTGGGTGATAACGGGGAAGAAGCTGCTCAGAGCACTCCCACCTCTGAAGTTGAAGAGCCATCTGCCCCCACGCTCACGCCCACCGAGTCTCCTCCCTTCATTCTGCAGGATTCATCGCCGATTTGCGACCCAACCCTGGGAGAATCCCTGATTCAAATCATCGCCACCACCGGAGAGGGCGAAGGGGTTCCGGGTGTAGCCCTGGAAATTTCCCTGGGGCCAGATCTCAAGGAAGTCTTTTATACGGGATTGAAACCTGAAATGGGGCTGGGTTATGCGGATTTTTTAGCCGAACCGGGCTTAACCTACACGTTTGAAGTCCCCGAGAGCGGACTGGTGGTCTCGGATATTGAAGTGCCGATCTGTTCAACAGATACAGAAGACTCTTACTGGGGCGGCTGGGAAATATATATCACCCACCCGAATTAATTGTTTCGGAACCTTTTCCAATCCAAAAATGGTCCGGAAGGACCTTCTCATTCTTAAGTACCAGTATTTTCCCTATTTTCATAGGCTCTTGCTCAGCTGTTTTCTGAGTCCGTTTACTCCCGCCAATTTCCCCCTTGACCGTCTTGGGGTGCACATAGCATAAATCCGGGTTCACACCATATTTTTGTTGATAGTATCTGGCAGCCTTTTCGACTTTGCTGGGTATGCTGGCCTTCTTATCATTATCAAACCACAACATGCCAATTTCCATGAGGGACTCCCTATTCCATTTGTCTGGCTGAACGGACCGCCAGCCCGCCCAGATCAATAGTAGAACATCTGTTCTGTATTATTATAGCGGATTTAGCCTTTTTTTGCAAGCAGGGGCCAAAGTAATTTCTTCCCTTCCCGACTCACAATCCCAAACCGTTTATAATGGGTGCATGGCAAAATCATTTACTCAATACGTCTGTCAGGATTGTGGCTATATCAACCCCCGTTATCTGGGGCGTTGTCCCAACTGCGGTGCCTGGAATACGATGGCAGAAGAAATTGTCTCCAAAAGCAGCCCGCTGGCGTCTCAATCCTCTGCTCGTTTTAATGCAACATCCGTGCCGCGACCCATCCAGCTTATTCAATCTGATGAAGGAAAAAGGATCCAGCTTGAACACCTGGAGTTCTCCCGGGTGCTCGGCGGCGGTCTGGTCCCCGGTTCCATCAACCTGATCGGCGGCGACCCAGGGATAGGCAAGTCCACCCTGCTGCTGCAAATCGCGCTCGAACTGGCGGCCAGCCAGTCGGTATTATATGTATCGGGTGAAGAATCTGAGCGCCAGATCAAAATGCGGGCCGATCGCCTGCACAGGGACCCAAGCGGCAAGGCGCTACCCCTTCCCGAGAACCTGCTGCTGGTTACGGAAACAAACCTGAACGTCATCCTTGATCACGCGGACAGTACCCGGCCCGAGCTGCTTATCGTGGATTCTATCCAGACCAGTTACCTCCCCGAACTTGAATCCTCTGCAGGATCTGTATCACAGGTCCGGGAAAGCGCTTCCAGACTGCGGGAATATGCCAAACGCACAGGCACCAGTATTTTCCTGATTGGGCACGTTACCAAAGAGGGCACTATAGCCGGACCCAGGGTGCTGGAACACATTGTTGACACCGTGCTGTACCTGGAAGGCGACCGCTACCAGGCTTACCGATTACTCCGGTCGGTTAAAAACCGCTTCGGCGCCACCTCCGAGGTGGGCGTGTTTGAGATGCAGGAGGGAGGGATGATCGAGATCAGCAACCCTTCCGAAGCCTTCCTGGCCGAGAGGATGGTCAACGCTCCCGGATCAGCTATTGCGGTCACCATGGAGGGCACCCGCCCGATTCTGGTAGAGATCCAGGGGTTGACCAATACTACAACCTTCGGCAACCCCCGGCGCACACCCAACGGGATCGAGTTCAACCGCCTGCTGCTGATCAGCGCCGTCCTCACCCGCAGGGCAGGGATCAAGCTGACAGACCAGGACGTATTTGTCAACGTTGTGGGGGGATTAAAGATCAGCGAGCCGGCCGCGGACCTGGCTGTCGCTACCGCGATTGCCAGCTCCATCAAAGACACCCCGGTTAAGGCGGATACGATCTTGATCGGTGAAATCGGTCTCTCGGGAGAACTGCGCATGGCCAGCCGGATGAGCGATCGCCTGGGAGAAGCAGCCAAACTCGGTTTTCAATCTGCTATCATTCCCAAAAGAATTAGAAGTGGGGGAATTCCCTGGCCTTCCGGGATCGATGTCCTTGAAGTCCGATCCCTCAGTCAAGCCCTGAAAGAAGCCCTGCTTAAAAAATAAGATGACAGACCAGCAATTTCTGGTTGGGGATCTGAAGATCAAGGGGAATCTGGTCCTGGCCCCCATGGATGGTTACACAGATTGGCCGTTCCGGTCACTTTGCCGGGAGCTCGGTTCAGCGATCAGTTACACCGAATTCGTCAAAGCTGAGGATGTGCTCCAGCGTCCTCACTACATTCAAAACAAGATCCATTTCACCGAGAAAGAACGCCCGGTTTTTATCCAAGTCTACGGCAATCAGGCGGACGCGCTCCTGGAGGCAGCCCTGCAACTGCAAGAAACCGGCCCGGATGGGATTGACATCAATATGGGCTGCCCCAATCGCTCTATCGCCGGGCGGGGTGCTGGAGCGGGACTGATGCGCACCCCCCTGAAAGTCGTCCGGATCATGAAGACCTTGACCAGATCCCTTGACCTGCCCATCACGGCCAAGATCCGTCTCGGCTGGCAAGACTGCCAAAACGGGATGCTTCTATCCCAAATCATTGAAGAATACGGTGGCTCTTTGGTCGCCGTGCACGCCCGCTCCAAGGAACAGGGACATGAAGGACAGCCAGACCTTTCCGCCCTGGCCGAGATCAAACAGGCTTTGGCGATTCCTGTCTTGGGCAATGGCGGGGTCCGCCGTGTCTCCGATATCGATGCCATGATCGAGACCACGGGCTGCGATGGAGTGATGATCGGTCGGGGAGCTGTGGCAAATCCCTGGATCTTCTCCCGGAGGGACAGAGAAGAAATAGGACCTGCTGAGGTGCAGGAATTGCTGCTGGAGCACCTGGAGCGATCGCTTTCTTTTTACGGTCCTGAGAACGGCCTGGTATTGTTCCGCAAATTTGCGGCGGGCTACCTGAGTCCTTATGATCTGGATCCCAACAGGCGGAAAAAGATACTCACGGAAACAGACCCCGCCAAATTCAAGCTGCAAGTGAGGGGTTTTTTTGAGGAAATTGGGCAGGGGGATTAAACAATCGGTTGAAAAAAGGGGGGAATGGCACAAGTCGATGAATACCAAATCTCAGCTCTGTTCTTTCACAAACTCAAACCAGGCTGATGGCTTCGATGATTCTTTCCCGTCTACCCGCCAGGCTAGCGTTAAGAATTCCCCCAGCTTGCCCAAATCAGCTTCAGAGGCGCCGTGCCCCGGACCCAAGCCCCGCCGCAAATGTGCATACAACAGAAGGCTTCCCCCTTCAACCAGGTGGGTACTGACATTGCGCGCATAGCTTTCAGCATCCGCGTCTGAAAAACCGTGAAAACAACCGATATCAAGGATTAAGTTGTACTCCCCTTGAAAGGAATCCGGAGAAAGAGCATCCCCCACGTGAAAATCTGTTACACCAGCCAGGCCTTTCCGGCGGGCTTTGCGCCTGGCGATCCGGATAGCCCGGGGCACATAATCGACCCCGGTTGCGAGCCAGCCATGTTCCGCCAGGGTGATCACATTGGTTCCCGTACCGCATCCCAGGTCCAGGGCTCTTCCGGGAGGATTATCTGCCAGGAATTGATACACCTCGGGAGGTGTGATCCCGGTATCCCAGGGCGGATTACCAAACCAGTACTGAAATGTAAACAGGGCTTTCCGGGTCATATTTTCCACTCCGAATCCTCGGGCTGGATTATCCCGCCGTATCAAGATATTCAGCCAGCTCTGCCAGAGCTCCCTCGCGGGAGCGGAAATGCACCGCGTTCCATCCCTCTGCTCTGGCCGCCAGCACGTTTTCAATGAAATCATCCACAAAGACCAGCTCGGATGGCTCCTGGTTGAGTTCTGCGGATACTACCTGGTAGATCTTTGGGTCAGGTTTCGCAAGCCCCATCTCTGCCGAGATGAAGATATGATCAAAAATATCAGCGATCTTCCAAAACTTGACCAGCAGGGGACGAAGATCATCCCAGGCATTGCTTAACAAAGCTGTGGTATAGTCGCCACGTAATCCCCGGATGAATTCCACCAGTTTTCTATCCATCCGATCTCCGCCCCAAAACTCATCGCCAAATTCCTTGATAGCGTCTTCAGGCAAGCCCAGGCTTTTCATCACCGTCTTCTTATGGTCCTCAGCGCTGATCATGCCTTTCATGGCTTCTCTGGAGCCATACACATAGCTTTCCAGTTCTTCATAGGTCATCCCCAAACTCTGGGCCAATCTGGTGCGTGGCCCCCGGTCCTCAGTTCGGAGCAGCACCCCACCCAGATCAAAAACGACAGTGTTAATCATGGATCTCCTTAGCCAATCCCTTCTGGATTCTCTCCCAGTTGGTTGACACTGATGTCATTCCCTTCACGGATCACTTTTTCATACAGATCATACTGGCGGTAAACATACATACCCACCTTATAATAAAGGTCTGTAGCCCCGGTCAGGGACGCGGCATCCACGCTCAATTCCACACTCCGTTTCCCTCGACGGTAATATTCACCGAAAGCATGCAGGAGCAGGGCCTGGGCCACTCCCTGGCGCCTCCAGGCCCGTTTTACGCCCAGGCTGGAGACATGACCAGCTTCATAGTCTCCGAAACTGTAGCGGCGGCAGAGGCAAATGGCGGCAATTTCTTCTCCAGCGCTTGCCAGAAACCACAGGCTGGGATCATAGGAATCGTCTCCGGTCATGTGGTGCATGAACCTCTCGAATCCCCTCTCAGGGTCTTCCTTGACAAAACCAAAATGATCCTGGAAGACTTCCTCGTCTACCTCATAGACCAAGCGAGCATCTTCCTCTGGATTATAAGTCTTCAGGTGAATCCCCTCTGGCCAGATTGGGGCGGAAGGCATCTCCTCCATATCGATCCGCATCCGGAAGCCGTGCCTGATCTGCTTAAACCCTGCTCTCAGCAACGCCTGGCTGGATGATTTAACCAGAGATAGGGGATTGCAGCGCATGGCAACTCGCAGCTCCGGTGCCACTCTATCAACAGCCTGCATGGCACGCCCTTCAGCCCATTCCAGGAGGTAATCTTCCAGGCCCAGGTCCTCATATTCCGGATCCACCGTCATCCAAACAAAAGGATGAATGGGAGGATCAGCCTCATCCCATACTTCTACCAGAGCAACCAGGATACCATCCTGGTTCTTGATCAAGGTCACGCTCTTTTCTGGTTCAAAGCCGGGGGATTGATAAGCATTTATTAATAGCTCAAGAGTTATCCCTTGTTCGTCCAGATAATGCAGTGTTTTCTTTCCCTCCAGGCGGTGGATTTCAGGTAAATCCTCCATCCCCGCCTGGCTGGCAGTAAAGTCCTCGGGTAATTTATATTTCATGTTTCTCTTCCCTATTCTAACCGGTTTCCAAACCGGGTCTGCTTTTCGGAGCCATATGACCACGTTCATGGTCATTCCGCAGCCATAAGAAACCTGCGGTGGCCACCATGCCAAGAATGGCGCTGCCATACCAGATCCAGTTGGGATCTCCGTTGTCCATGATCAAACCAGCCAGCAGCGGCCCGATCATCCAGGGGATCATCCAGGAAAAGCCCATCACGCCTGAATAGCGCCCCCGCATATCCTCCGGTGCCGCCTTTCCTACATAAGCCTGGGCAACCGGGATGATCACCATTTCACCCACAGTGATGATCGCCATCGCCAGCATAAAGAGGATGTAAACCTCCACAAACCCGTACATGCCAAAGCCGATCACATACAGCAGGGAACCCAAGGCCAGGATCAGCATGGGCGGCTTATCAGAGATCCTGCGTGTGATCATGAACTGGAACAGCACCACCATCCCGGCATTGAGGGTCATCAGCCAGCCATAACCCGACTCTGGAATCCCGTGCACATCCCGTAGATAAACCGACAGGGTGCTGTACATCTGGGAATAGACCAGGGTCGCGATGGTGGAGATCACCATGAAGAGCATGAACTTGCGATCCTTTAACACGGCACTGTAGCCGACAAAAGTATCCTTGAAGTTCTTCCGCTCTCCAATTTTCTCTACCTCTTCCGGTTTGGTCTCTTCCACGACCAGATACACCAGCAGGGCTGTGATCAGGCTGGTCACTGTGTCCGCGACAAACAGGATCAGGTAGGAGTAGGCGGCGATAAATCCACCAATGGCAGGGCCGATCGCCACCGAGAGGTTCATGGCCACGCGCATCACGCCAAAACCTTCCGAGCGCTTTTTCTCAGGCAGGATATCAATTAACATCGCCTCATGAGCCGGACTGGCTGCCGTAGCGAACAGGCCGGAGATTGCGCCCATCACATAGAACCATTCCAGCTGCTGGACCAGGCCCATCCCCAGACTTGTCAGACCGCTGATGACCAGGCCGAGGATGATCATGGTCTTGCGGCCCAAGTAATCGGTCATGGCGCCTCCGACCATATTGCCGAGCATATCCGTGACTGAAAACAGGGCAAACAGCAGGCCCACTTCCGTCATCCCCACATCGAATTTTTGAGTGATGTACAGGGCAAAGAAGGGGAAGATCAAAGCTCCTCCAATGCGGTCAATGAAGTTAGAACCTACAATCACCCAGAACTGCCTGGGGTATTCTTGGTAAATTGATTTTGTTCTTTCAATCGTATTGCTGAACAACATTGCTTAATTCCTTACTAATTCATTCCTTGATGACTGCCTGTTAAAGAAAACAGGCCGCGGGAGAACCCGCGACCTGATCCGATTAAGAAAAAAAGCCCCGGGGACTGTTGTTCCCGGAGCAGCAGAGATGTCAATAATTAAACATGCTCAAACGGCGGGAACCCTCCCAGACAGTTCTGCGCATCCGCAGATAATTACTTGTTCACCATTGAGCATGTTCATAAAACGCTTCCTTGTTCTTTACTTGACCGGGGGGTAGTGTATCACCACCTAAAGTGAAGGTCAAGAGGGAGTTTGCTCAATTCCTTGACTGAGGGAGTATGGTAAAGCAGGAGGATTTCTGCTCTATTAATCAAAGATAAGAAAAATGCCCTGATATCATATACTGCACATCTCCCCATGGTATGATACATTTTTATCATGAGAGACAGGATTGCGGCCATTAACGCCAGCAGGCCCAAATTAGAGAGGAAATATCCCTGTGAGTGATTTCGTGCTGAACAAAGACCAGGAGCCCCTGGAAAGGCGGGGCGCTGAACTGCGCTCCGGTCTCTTGTCCATGGAACCAGAACAGCTAGCCGCTTTGACAGAAACCGAGCTAAAAGGCGTTGGGCGGGAGAGGTTCTTTAGCTTTTCCTACTGGGGGAAACCAGTTGAATTGTCCTGTCAGGACTATATCGCCAGGGACCAGGAAAGCCGGGGGGCGCTGCCCCCAGTTCACCAAGCGATGATCCTGTATTATTTTTTTTCCTCCCAGGGCTCAACGCAACCCGGAAAATGGATCTCGTTCTCTGAGCTGGCGGACGGGAAGTTCTACAACGCCGCATTTCAAGGTTACACATCCAAAGTTCTCCTCCGGCATTTTAAGGACGACTATGCGGCCTTCAACCGGGCCAATCTGGACCTGGGTGGAGAAAAGACCAGCTTTGGTGATGGCGCCTACCGTTATCAGATCCTACCCAAAGTAGCCATGCTGCTGGTCCATTGGCAGGGGGATGACGAATTTCCTCCTTCCTATAAGATACTTTTTGAGGATATCGTAGATTATCATTTACCGACCGATGCCTGCGCGATCCTGGCCAGCATGCTGACCGGAAAACTCATTGCTGGAGCATCATAGACCCTGGAGACCGGGGTGAGGAGATTTTTATGAAATTGGCAATCAGTGGAAAAGGTGGTGTTGGAAAAACCACCCTCTCAGCCCTCTTGGCCCAATACTATGCAGACCAGGGAAAGGATGTGCTGGCAGTGGATGCAGACCCCTCGCCCTGCCTGGCAGGAGCGCTGGGTTTGCCCGATGACCTGCAAGCAAAGCTCAGCCCGATTGCTGAAATGGATGCCTTGATCGAAGAGCGAACCGGTGCCAAACCGGGCACGACCGGTGGCTTTTTCACCCTCAATCCCCGCGTGGATGATCTGCCCGAGCGCTTCAGCGTCAAATACCGCGACGTCCGCTTGCTGGAAATGGGCAGCGTTGACCTGGGCGGTTCCGGCTGCATCTGCCCCGAGAGCGCCATGTTGAAGACACTCTTCACCCATCTGCTTTTCCGCGACGACGAGGTGCTGATAATCGATATGTACGCGGGCGTGGAGCATCTGGGTCGAGCGACGGTGGATTTTGTGGATGCCATGATCATCGTGGTCGAGCCCACTCAGCGCAGCCTGGGCACAGCCGCTCAGATCAAAAATCTCTCCAAGGATATCGGTCTCACCCGGCTCTGGCTGGTAGGGAATAAAGTCCGTACCGAAGAAGAGAAGAGCTTCCTAGAAGAGAATTCTCCCGGCCTGCCTCTCCTGGGCACTCTGCCCATGGACCTGGGCGTCCTGGACGCTGATCGTCTGGGAGAACCGGTTTATGACCATGTGCCCTCTTTGAAATCTGCGGCGGAAGAGATCGCGGAAATTTTATGGGAACCTTATCCTGAAGAATATATAGAGGAGTAACACTTTTTATGACCACCACAATTGCCCTGGCGGGAAAGGGCGGTACCGGAAAAACCACCGTATCCGCCATGATTATCAAATATTTGATCAACAAGGGAAAAGGGCCTATCCTGGCCATCGACGCTGATCCCAGCGCGAACCTGAACATGGTCCTGGGAGTTGATCTCGAATGTACCATTGGGGGCATCCGCGAGGATTTGCTCAAACAGGTTCAGGGTTCACAGAATGTAACCGGTGCTGCCCGCGGCAGTATCGCTGGCGGGATGTCGAAACACGATTACCTGGATTATGAGATCCATTCCTCGCTGACCGAAAGCGACAAGTTTGACCTGATTGCCATGGGCCGCTCTGAGGGGCCTGGCTGCTACTGTGCAGTGAACCATAACCTGCGGGAAATCCTCGACTCACTCAGCCACAACTATCCCTATGTTGTGATGGACAACGAAGCCGGCATGGAGCACCTCAGCCGCAGGACCACCGAAGACGTGGATCACCTCTTTATCATCAGCGGGCCCACCCAGCGGGGGCTGGCCGCGGCGGCCGGTATCGTCGATCTCAAGGATGAGCTGGCAATCAGGATCAAGAACTCCTACTTCATCCTCAACCGCGTCCCCGGAGAAATCCACCCTGCGCTGCAGGAAGGCATCGAACAGCTCGGTGTTCCTTTCCTGGGCCCCGTGCCAGCAGATAATAACGTGATGGAATATGACTTCAACGGCAGACCGCTGCTTGAGCTGGAAGATGATTCCCCAATTTACCAGGCGGTCGCTGCCATGATGGACGAGGTTTTGGGTCTTTGAGATACCAGGTCTCTTAAGATATGAGGTCATTTAAAGGATGCGAGGGTTTTATTACTGGATCCCGCATCCTACAGGCCGCAGTACAGAACCGCTGTCGCTGCCAGGATCTCTGCCAAATCATATACAGAATTCAAATCCACCCATTCCTCTGCGCTGTGAAGTCCTGCACCGACCGGGCCGATCAGCACAGCTTCCACCCCTTTTTCGGACAGCAGAGCGGCATCAGTCCAGTAGGCTGCCCCACTGATCTCCGGCGGGCTATCCATGACCTTGGAATAGGCCTTGATTAACGCTTCTATCACTCCTGAATCCGGACTGGTATTCAGGGGAGCGCGCTGGGCAACCAGTCTCAGACAGGCTTTGAAGTCCTGGTCCTGCTCGCGAAGCCGGTCCAGCATCACTTGAATTTCCTCCCTGATCCCGATTTCAGTTTCCCCTTCTACCGTCCTTCTTTCAATGCTTACTTTGCAGCGAGGGGGATAGGTGCACATATCAGATCCCCCTTCGATCAGGGAAGTGTGGACAGATGGTGGACCAGTCAGTGGATGTCCAGGGCGCTTGATCAATTCCTGGCTGTAACTCTCCAATTCAACCAGGAAACGACCCATCATGAGGATTGCGTCCCGCCCATCCTGGTAGCGGCTGCCATGGGCAGCCCGGCCTTCCACCTCCACCTCGTACCAGATCCAGCCCCGATGGGCGGCGACCACTTTCAAGTCTGTGGGTTCAGTGACAATAGCCCCGTCCGCCCTGATTTCCTGGATCAGTTCGATCGTTCCCAAGCTCTGGTTCTCCTCATCCGCTACAGCTGTGAAAATTAAATCACCTTCCAGGGAAATACCATCATCGACCAAGGCTTTGATCGCTCCCAGCATAGCAGCCAGGCTTCCCTTCATATCCTGGCTGCCGCGGCCATACAGCCGGCCCTCCCGAATCTCTCCAGAAAAAGGTTCCGGCATTTCATCCACACCAACCGTGTCCATATGTCCATTCAAGATCAACGATCGCCCCCCTCCCTTCCCAGGAAGCACCCCCACCACGTTGACCCGGCCTGGGGCCAGAGGATAAATCTTCACCTGCAGCCCTAATTCCTTCAGTATCCGGGCAATATCTTCCCCGATTATCACTTCTCCGGGACCGTCCTCCACCATGGCTGGGTTTCGGGAATCAGTCTGGACAAAATGAACTAAGATATCTTTAATAAAATCCCGGTCAATAGAAAATTCCATATCCACTCTCCACTAACAAATGAGTGCCAAACAATTCATTTATACACCAAACCAGTCGGATGAGATTTTGTTCGAGGCTGAGCAGTGAGTTCTTTCCCCCAAAACCCGGATGTTAGACCAGCCCAGGGAGAGATCAAGACAAAATAAATAACCCCCTGGTGGGGGTTATGATAATCGGCTGGGCTGAAGGACTTCCTGATAGTCGGGAATCAGGAAGACTGCTTCTTGAAAAGAGTTGGCTAATCGGCAGCTTCTACGGTGACGTCGGGGAAAAACTGGTGGATAGTGCCCTGAACCCAGCCTTTCAACGTTGCGGTTGAAAGTGGGCAGCCACTGCAAGACCCGCCGAGCCGGATCTTAACCACATCGTCCTCAAAAGACACGAATTCAGCTGATCCACCATGGTATTGTTCAATGTAAGCGCTGATGTTCTCAATAAGATTTTGCATCTGTTCAGTTCGTAGATTTTTCTGGACTTCTTTCATAAACAACCTCCGGGCTCTGCTTGATTCAATCCCTGGTGAAGCAGTGCCACAACTTGCTCGTGCGTACCCCGCAGGCGTTGGGCGATGACACCCGCTAATCTATTAAGTATCAGTATACCCGTTTCTGGGTGTTCCTGGCAAAGATTTTTTAAGTCCTCGCCGGCTATTCTGACAAATAACCCTTCCTGGGTGCAGATCGCTGAGGAAGTATAACAGGCACTACCCAGGGCGGAAGACCAGCCAAACACACCACCTTCTTTCACATCAGCAACGGACAGAATCGGTCCATCGTCTGGTTTAAAGCGAATGGAAACCCTCCCATCGATGACAAAGTATAAATATGCGGCCGGATCGCCCTGCTCAAAAACCGTCTGATTGGCATTAAATCGAATATCTCCCATGATCGGACTGAGAATCTCCACCTGATCCTGGGAGAAACCTTCTAATAGTGCAAAACGAGCCAATAAAGCAGAGTCCATTCCATACCTCTTTTGCTGGCAGCTGCGTTCCTTTCTGTCCCCCGGGAACAATTCAAGTACCATTAATGAGAGTACTATACTCAAAATAGGGCTTCTTTATTAGTGGAAAAACTCACAAAAGGAAGGACAATAATCACTCTTTGGGCAAAAGGGTTTTGGTTAAAACTCCTAAAATCAAGAGCGCCGGAATCTCCCGGCGCTTCCATCTGATATGTCGATCATTTTTGCAGAATCAATCCTGCCGCCCGGCGGCCGATCTCAACCGCAAAATTTGTCCCCCGATCCCAGGGGTAAACCTGGCTCATGCTGGCAAAATACAGCCCCTCGACCGGTGTTTGAATGGGAGGGATGTGCCGGGAATGATCTAGTGCCGGCACAGGCTGGGCATACTTTGTGCGGTGCAGCCAGGATTTCTTGACCCAGGAAGGATCAAATTCGGGATTGATCTTCTTCAGCGGGGGCAGGAATTCCTCCAGGATCTGTTCTTCTGTCATTTCAAAATAGGGGTGGTCCGCATCCCGGTAATCCCCACAGTAGAGGATGTGATCCCCGCCAAAATAGTCGGGGGAGAGATAGTTGGTATGCTCCACCACAGCCAGGAAAGGAAAACCCTGGTCTTTGGGAATGTTGTACCAGTAATACCCTGCTTTCGAAAGCTGTTGGGAAAGGGACAGGGTTAGCACCACCGCCCCCATACTCTTCAGGTTCATCAACCCGGCAGTGTAGCTATCTGGCAGACCAGGAACCATCCCGGATAACAAGGCCGGTGAGGTAGTAACCAGCACCCGGTCAAATTTCTGGCTTCCGCCAGCGGACCTGACCTCCAGCTCAGGCGAGATCTCCAACACCGGTCTTTGGAGACGAATCTCCACACCCAGACCTTTCAAGATATCAACAAAATCATCTGTAAAAGCCTGGAAACCACCCACATAGGTGCCCAGCCGTGATGTCCGGGCATGCATTCTGGCCCACATCCAGGCCATATTCACATCCCGGTAGTGGGGACCGAACTTACCGATTAGCATTGGCTCCCACATGGTTTCGTAGACTTTATTCCCGGCCCACTTGCGCATCCAGGCATCCACGGTGGTTTTCTCCATTGCCTGCCAGTTTTTGGTCAGCCGCAGGTAAAGCCCCACCAATCCGAAGCGAACCTTGTTGATTCCCCAGCCCAGGCCGGGGTAGAGCAGTGCCTGGAGTATGGAATCGAAGGGATACCACTTTCCCTTGTGGAGCATGACCGTGTAGGGCCGCGGGAAGCGGACCTTCTCAGATAAGCCCAGCTCTTCGATCAGCCCCAGCATATGTTCATCAGAAGCGAACCAGTGATGGTAATAGGCTTCCACTGACCAGTCCCAATGAGGTTCTTTAAAACCGGCAGCCAGCCCGCCAGCCCGGTCCGCGGCTTCATAGACAACAACGCCATGTCCGGCACGCGTCAAATCATAGGCTGCTGATAACCCTCCATAACCAGCGCCAATAACGGCAATGTTCATGTTGTTATCCTTTTTATGGGGTTCCTATCCAAATTGGCGGGCCAGTCGGCCGGACAGCACTTGGAGTTTTTTCCATTCCTGGCGGATGATATATAACATGGCCAGGGTGCGCAGCCAGCGCAGCTCACACCTGGGATTGGCTGCCAGCTGCTCGAAGACATCCACCGCTTCATCATCCGTCCGCCGGGATTTGGAATACTCGTGAGCCAGCTGCATTAAATAGGATGCCCGCTGCGCCCGCAGGCGTTCGGCAACTTCTGCTTTTTCCCGTTCAGCTTTGACAATATCACCCACTCGCTTCACCGCGTTGTTGAGCTGATACACCGTAAAAGGCTTGACCAGGTATTCCCTGGCGCCAACATTCATGGCTGACCGGAAAGACTGGTTATCATCCTCGGCGGAAATGATCACGCAGGCCATGGAGGGAAAGATCTCGTACATTGCCTGGAAAGCTTCAAATCCATTCATTTCCGGCATATTGATATCCATCAGTGCAATATCCGGCTGGTGTTTTTTCGCCAGCTCCACTGCCTCCCTGCCGTTATGGGCGATGGCCACAATATCCACCATGGGATTGTCCGCCAGCATCAAGCGCGTGTTGCGGCGCGTTTCCAGAACATCATCTGCTATTAATACCCGGTAGGGAGTTCTTTTTTGGGCCTGGTCCATCATCTATACTCCTTGAACAAGAAACCAAATTCCATATTACTGGATTGAACTTAATTATAATGCTAAAATCACTCCGTCTCCACAGCTGCGGAACCTTGTTCAATTATGGCACCTGATTGCCAGCGGATGCCTTCCCGGAGCATATAATATCCTCCCAACAGGGTGATCGGGAACCACAGCGCGGCATGTAAGACCAGCGTGTAGCCGGCAGCAACGCCCTGGTCCACACCAAATGCAGATAAGACCGCGATACCCGGGGCGTCAAAGGTGCCGACATATCCCGGCGCAGAAGGAATGGTAGTCGCCAGATTAACAATACCATTCATCAGCATCAATGCAAAGAAGCTGACCTGAAAATCAAAAGCCTGCATAACGAACCAGTATTTTCCTGTTTCCAGCAGCCAGATCACAACCGAAGTCAGCAACACCATCACTGCCTCGTATGGAGAACGCAGGGATTCCAGTCCGGCCATGAATTTACAGATCACTTCCTGCACCTTTTCCCGGAAGCGTTCAGGCAGGAATATCTGGATCAACTTAGTGCTCATTTTTTCCGCCCGGGTCGGGAACATAGCCGCCAGCATGAATGCCGCCAGGGCCCCCAGGAAAGCAACCGAACCCCAGATTGCCAGGGTCTGGATATTGCCAATAAACCCGGAGGTCCCGGTCAAGGTAGCCAGTCTTGGCAGATTCAGGAACACAAATCCCAGCATGACCACCCCGTCAAAAATACGCTCGACAATAATCGTCGCCAAGGAGGCAGAAATCGGGACCTCCTGCTTGCGTTTCAACACCACCGCCCGGAGAACCTCGCCAGCCCGGGCCGGGTAGATGTTATTCCCCATATAGCCGATGGCCACGATGGGAAACATCTTCCGCGTGGAAACTGCCTTAACAGGCCGGAGCAGGTAATGCCAGCGCCAGGCTCTGGCCCAGACAGCGATAAAATACACAGCCACGCCTGGCAATAGCCACCAGTAGTGGGCTGTTTTTAAGGGTTCCCAGATCTCATTGATTCCCAAACCGCGCAGGGCAAGGTAAAGGAAACCCGCACTTAAAACCAAACCCACCCAAAACTGCCAGCGTTTCATAGATATCATTCTAACACGAGAAAGGATGCGGAAATCCAGCCTGTCAAAGCTGTAAAATCCGGCCGGGAGGGGAAAACTATCCCGTCCGGGAACTCGATTATAATGGTGTCTATGAATTGGAAGACCGGGGTTTTAATCGCCATCGCTCTCCTGGTTGCAGGCCTGCTGACAGGCTGGCAGCTTTCTCCCCATATTGCAGAGGTTCTGCCCACGAGCAGTGAGATCCAGGGCCGGCAGCCCTTAGCGATCAAATTCAATCGGGCCATGGATCCTCAAAGCGTTGAAGAATATGTGGATATTTCGCCGCCAGATGATGGAGAGATCAGCTGGGATGCAGATTATAAATTGATGACTTTCACGCCCGGGAGTATCTGGCCTCCCGGAGAGATGGTCTCCATCCGCCTGAGCAGAGGGGCGCGGTCGAAACTCGGATTCCCATTCTGGCGGGAGTTCAACTACCAGTGGCCTGTCAGCCCCACCTCCCTGGTCTATTTATGGCCGGCGGACGGGAAAAGCAATCTCTATAAAATCAACCCGAAAAGCGGTGAAAGTCAAGCCCTGACCAATCACCCTGGCGGGGTACTGGACTATTCCATCACTCCGGACAACGAGCAGATCTACTTCAGCGTCGCCGTTAAAAATGGCACCAGCAGGATTATGGTCCTCGATCTGCGATCGGGAGAAACCTCGCTGTTCATGGACTGCAGCGAAGCCCTCTGCACCAGGCCCCAGTTGTCCGCCGATGGGAATAAATTGGCCTATGAAGTGCTTTCCCGGGAAGCCGGCTCCCTGCCAGACATCCGGGTATTCAATCTCAAAGATCGATCACAGGTTGCCCTGGCCGAACCGGACCAGTGCCTGGAAAGCCCACTCTGGTCCCTGTCCGGCTGGCTGGCCTATTACAATCAAACAGCCAAAGGCTACCAATTCTGGGATCCCGCAACCGACATCACGCGCTTCCTGCCCAATGAGACCAGCGGGGACGGTAGCTGGTCAGCTGACGGGCGTTACTTTCTGACCTCGGAGATCCTTTTCGCAGGGGATACCCTGGCACCCCGCCACCTTCAGCTCTATGACCTGGTGGAGGAGACCACTCAGGACCTGTCAAAAGGCAGCTTCCTGGAAGATCTCAATCCCAGCTTCTCTACCCGTGGATTGGCATTCGCTTTCAGCCGCAAATCCCTCAGCCCCCAGGACTGGACTCTCGGGCGCCAACTCTGGGTGATGGACCTGGAAAGCGGCGAGTCCGCCCCGCTCACAGATGAGATCGATTACCAGCACACTTCATTTGCCTGGCATCCTGACGGGCAGAAGCTGGCCTATGTGCGCTACAACCAGGCCGCTCTTTCTGAAGCACCAGAGATCTGGGTGATCGATACGGACAGCAAAGAAGCCCTGCGCATGATCATCAATGGATTTGCCCCGGGATGGATTCCCTGACCCATGGATACAACTACCCTGACCCAGAAGATCAAAGAACGCGCCCATGAGCTGGGATTCCCTCTGGCAGGCGTGACCACCCCCGATCCCCCGCTTCAGAGGGGATTTTTGCAGAATTGGCTGCAGGCAGGATATCAGGCTTCCATGGACTGGATCGGGACTGATTACTCCCTGGAAAGGCGGGCTGATCCCCGGGTCATTCTGCCCGAATGCCGTTCCATCTTGGTACTGGGATCCCCGTACTCAGCCCCCAGGGGGAACGTGGGGGGCGGCAACATCGCTGCTTATGCTCTCAATCAGGATTACCATGATGTCCTCGGAAAACGCCTTCAGGCGCTAGTGGAAGCTATTGAGGATTGGGTAGGCGAACCGGTTCCCAACCGCTGGTATACTGATACAGGCCCAGTACTGGAAAAGGAACTGGCCATGCGAGCCGGCCTGGGCTGGATCGGGAAAAACACCATCTTGATCAATAAGGAATACGGCTCCTACTTTTTCCTGGCCGAGATCCTGCTGGGGATAGAACTGATCATTGATCCACCAATCACTGAAAACTACTGCGGCGACTGCACGCGCTGCCTGGTCACCTGTCCCACAGGAGCGCTGCGCGAGCCTTACACCCTGGACGCCAACCGTTGCATCTCCTACCTGACCATCGAGCATCGGGGAGAAATTCCCGAAGGCTTGCGCTCCCGGATAGGGGACTGGATTTTTGGCTGCGACATTTGTCAGCTCATCTGCCCCTGGAACAAACCCGGGCAGGAAGCTTCCAACATCCTGGAAGAATTTCGGCCACGGGAAGAGATACTGGAAGTGGATCTGATCGAGGAGCTGGGATTATGCCAGGAGGAATTCAGCGCTCGATTCAAAGGCAGCCCGGTCAAGCGTGCCAAACGGCGGGGCTATCTACGAAATGTAGCGATCGCTCTGGGAAATCGCGGTGAAGAGGATGCCCTGCCAGCCCTGGAAAAAGCCCTGGAAGCTCCCGAACCTCTGATCCGAAAATCCTCTGCCTGGGCGCTGGGGAAGATCGGGGGAGAAAGAACAAGTCGGATTTTACAAAAGCGGCTCAAGGATGAAACCGATCCCGGGGTCATCCGGGCCATCCAAGACGCACTTGGGGAACAGTAATGCGATCGAATTGATTTTAGATAGACAACAATAGAAGGAAGCACAAAAAGGAGTCATAGTAGAATGACCAGCTTATTTGCAAACTATCTTGAAGAATATGCCAGTCTGATCTTAAAGTCCGGGTTGGGCTATCAAGCTGGCCGGCGGATCCGCATCGGGGCCCTGCCTGGAAGGTCTGCCAGGTTCTTCACCCCGCTGGAAGCAGCCCCGCTGGTTCGAGAACTGGTCAAACAAGCTTATCAGATGGGCGCTCCCCTGGTGGAGGTCTATTGGGGAGACCCTGAGCTGGACCTGATCCGCTACCAGTATGCCCCCCGGGATTCCTTCGGAGAAGTCCCAACCTGGTCGGTTGAGGAACTTACCAGAGCCACGGACAGGAAAGATGCCCGGATCTATATCGGGGGATCGGATCCCTATCAGTTCCAGGAAATTGACAGCTCCCTGCTTTCCGAGATGCAGAAGACCCGCTCAGTAACCTTCCGGGAAGCCAATGAATACCTGGTGCGCAATCCCACACCCTGGATCATCGTCCTCTACCCCACGGCAGCCTGGTCCCAGGCCGTCTTCCCGGACCTGTCCCCGGAAGACGCCGTTGAAAAGATGTCAGAGTATTTGATCCAATTCTACCGGCTGAACAAAGGAAACCCCACTGCCTATTGGAAAGAGCACTTCATTGCGCTGGAGAAACGGGCAAAGGGGCTTTCGGACTTTGCCTTTAAAACCATCCACCTGAAAGGACCGGGAACCGACCTGAAAGTTGGCCTCGCCCAGGACCACCTCTGGAAAACCGCTGTCTTAAAAGATAGAGAGGGTCACGAGAACGCCGTTAACATGCCCTCGGAAGAGGTTTTTACCCTACCGGACCGCATGAGAGTAGATGGAATTGTCTCTTCCACCAAACCCTTCACCATGGGGGATGGATTTGTGGACGGCCTCACCCTGGAACTCGAGGACGGGAAAGTCACCAACGTCAAAGCTGATACCGGGGAGGAGTTTGTGAAAAAGACCCTGGAGATCGATGAAAACTCCTGCCGGTTGGGAGAACTTGCCCTGGTGCCCCACAGCTCGCCCATCTCTCAAGCTGGAGAGATCTTCCACAACACCCTGCTGGACGAGAACGCTTCCTGCCACATCGCCCTGGGCCGGGGGATCCGCGACTGCCTGCGCGGCGGGGGGGATATGACCACGGAGGAATTCCTCGCGGCAGGCGGCAATCACAGCTCGGTGCACTATGACTTCATGATCGGTTCGGCCGAGATGGATGTGGATGGGATCGACCAGGATGGGAATACCCACCCCTTGATGAGAAAAGGGGAATGGGCTTTTGAACTTTAGTCTGCAGTGAAGCAAACTAATTCTAACCGAAGCCTGCGGATAGAAAGCGGAATGATTACGCCTGCAGAATCATGCGCTTTTTGATCACAGCATAGCTCCAAGCGAGCAGGAAAAACAGCGTTGCCACCAGCACAATGGCCGGGCCGGATGCCACGTTGACGTAATAAGAGAGATAGAGCCCGATCACCCCGGAGGCCGAAGCGATCACAGCAGCCAGGATCATCATCACCGGCAGGCGTTTGGTGAGCAGGTAAGCAGCCGCGGCCGGGGTCACCAACATGGCAACCATCAAGGCTACGCCAACCGCCTGGAAAGAGACCGCGATAGTCAGAGCGATCAGCACCAGCTGCAAGTATTCAAACATCCTCACAGGGATACGCAAGGTAGCCGCCAGGGTGGGATCAAAGGTCAACACCAGGAATTCCTTGTAAAAGGCTATTACCAAGAGCAGGATCAGGGCGCTGAAAACACCGATGAGGAGCAGCTGATTCCCTGAAACCCCCAGCACATCCCCGAACAGGAAATGGGTCAGATCCACTGTGTAGCTTTTTACGGTGGAAATGATGGCAATCCCCAAAGCAAACATGCCCGCAAAGATGATCCCGATTGCGGTGTCCTGCTTGATACGAGCGCCTTTGCTGACCGCCCCGATTGCCAGTGAGACCAGCACCGCGGTCCCTGTCCCCCACCAGAACATCGGCTCCCGGGAGCCTCCCGTTATCAAGTAGCCAACAGCCACGCCGGGCAGGATCGAGTGCGCCAGGGCATCACCAAAAAAAGCCATGCCGCGGACAACCACATAAACGCCGACCACAGCGCAGACAATCCCGGTCAATATCGCGGCAGATAAGCCCCGGACCATAAAGGAATAATTCAAGGGAGTGATAAGCAGATCAATAATAGTCATGGTGGTCTCCATCACAGCATTCATCGCCAACAGCCAGAGTGTCATAATTTCCCTCAATAAAATGCAGGTGTCCGTGATAAGCCTGTTTGAGCAGATCCGGGGTGAAGACCTCTGCCGGAGGACCATAGCCCAGCAGCACTTTATTGAGCAGCATGACCCGTTCAAACTTCTCCGCCGCCAACCGGAGGTCGTGCATGGAGATCATCACTGCCACTTTCCTCCCCTTGAGGGTATCAAGGATCTCAAGGATCTTCTCCTGGGCTGGCACATCAAGACCGTTGAGAGGTTCATCCAGCAGCATCAACTCCGCTTCTTGAGCCAGGGCGCGGGCGATGAACATGCGCTGCTGCTGCCCGCCAGAGAGTTCGTTAATCTGGCGCTTCGCATAAGCCCCCAGATTCACGAAATCCAGCGAGCGGCGGACGACTTCCCAATCATCTTTCTGGGGCCACAGGAATGGGCCCATTTTATTGATGCGGCCCATCATGACCACATCAGCTACCGTGGCCGGGAAAGACCAATCCACCTGGCTGCGCTGGGGCACATAGGCAATACAGGTGTGCCCGCCGGGCTCATGCCCGAAAACCCGGACCAATCCCTGATCGGGATCCCGGATGCCAGCAAGGACCTTGAAGAGGGTGGTCTTTCCCGCTCCATTGGGCCCCACCACGGCCACTGCCATGCCATGGGACAATTCAAAACTGATCTGATCTAGGACTGTCCCGGTCTCGTAGCGAACGGAAATGCCTTCCAGTTCCAGCAGCGGGGCATCTGGATGGTGGGGAGCATAACGCCGCGAGAAGGATTGTTTGCGGAAAGTGGTGATGAGGTTTTTCATTAGATTACCTCACTGTAAGGCTTCAACGATGGCACTCACGTCGAAGCGCATAAAATCCAGATAGGTTCCGGCAGGTTCACCGGCGGTCAATGATCCAAAATATAAGGGGATCAGATCCACCCCGGTTTCCTCGGCTACTCGTTGGGCCAAGGTAGGGTCAAAATCGATTCCAACGAAAATCGCTCTCACCTGATTTTCCCGAATGGTGTCAATCAGACCGGCCAATTCCTGTCCAGAGGTTTCCGCCTCAGTGGTCAGGGCAGGGATGACAGCGCCGATCTGTCTGAATCCGTATTGCTGCGCAAAATAGCTCAGGGAGGTGTGGTCGGTAACCAATTCCCTGTTCCCCTCTGGGATCCGGTTGACCTCCGCCCGGATCCAGCTATCCAGGGCCAGCAAATCCTCCTGGAAGGCCTGGCCGTTGGCCTGGTAGTCCGCCGCATGGGCAGGGTCCAGGCGAGCGAGGGCATTGACTATGTTTTCGGTCCAGATAAAGGTGTTATTGGGATCGAACCAGACGTGGGGATCGTAGCCGATCTCCTGGCCATGATCCTCCTCGAGTTCATCGTCATCCCCCTCTCCGCCAGTTTGATCAGGCAAACCAAGCGGCTGAATGCCTTCGGAAACCACGACCACCTTGGCCTCCGTGCCTGAGCCATCCAGTAAATCGTCCAGGAATTCTTCCAGGTTGAGCCCATTGACAAAGATGGCATCCGCCCGGGAGATATTCACCAGATCCTGGGGTGTGGGTTGATAGGAATGGGGGTTCTGCCCAGGCTCCAGCAGCACGGTGATCTCCGGGATTCCCCCCGCTACTTGCCCGACAACGTCTCCAATAAAAGTGGTTGTGGCCACGATTTCCAAACGTTCACGATCTTCCGTCCCGGGCCTATTTTCAATCGGACTGCAAGCCGCGAGCGCGATGCCCATCGCCAATATAATCCCTGCCAGTAAGAAGTACTTGTTTATTCTTAACATAGACTAATTCCCCGGTTCAATGCTGGATCAGGAGCAATTCTGGCAAATGCCAAAAAGCTGCAGCAAGTGTTCTTCCACCTGATATCCGGTTTGCTCCTCGATCATCCTGATGTATTCTGAGACCGCTTCATTACCTTCAACCACTCGCATCTGTCCACAGCTGGTGCAGATCAGCAGATGTTTATGGCCCTCTACAGCCGGACAGATGGCATGGCATCCGCTGGGCTGGTGGATCTGCTGGATCAATCCCAGGTCATCCAGCATCTCAAGTGTTCGGTAAACGCTGGCGATACCGGGGGGAGAATCCAGTCCCAATGAGAGTTGGTAAATTTCCTGGGGGGTGAGGGGGATTTCGCTCTCAGCGAGGATCCTTATTACTTGCAGGCGCGGCTGAGTGACGCGATACCCATTTTGATGGAGGGCTGTTTTCCAATGCTCAATCCGTTGGTCATAGTCAGGAGCGGTCATAGTTCAAACCTTACTGATAATAATTATCATTATCAGTATACCGCAGGAAAACCGGGCGTCAACCCCTAAGGGGCGAAATCCCGATTAACAAAAAAAACCGGGCTTGCTGGCAGCAAGCCCGGTTTTGGGTCAATTTATTCATTCAGGTGTGGGGGTCAGGGTGGATATTGTTCCCGGGGTGTTAGCGGGGGTGGCTTCCGACTCGTCTGTCGGAACCGGGGTGACCAGATTGACGCGCACCAATAAAGTCTGTCCGGGATAAATGGCGTCGGGATCTTCTATGTCGTTATATTCCAGGATATCATCCACCGTGCTGCGCAGCGCCAGGGCAATCGAGCCCACTGAGTCGCCCGGCCGGACGATATATTCCACCCGGAACCCGGGAGTGAGATCAAAGGGGATCGGGGTGGGCGTAGGCACGGTAGCGTCGGGAGCGGGGATGTACACATCGTCACCCGGGAACAAGATCGGGTTGGCCATATCCAGGCCCAGCCGGTCTTCATCCTTGTTGTACCAGAGCAGGGTAAAAATATTCACATCAAACATCTCGGCAATGGCTGCGAAGGTGTCGGCTTCCTCAGCGGTATAAATCACCGCACCTGAACGGGTAGCTGTCGGGCTGGGTTCGGGTGTGTCCGTAGGTGGTGATTCTGTGGGAGTCAGTGTGATGGTTGCGGTTGGTGGTTCCGGGCTGGGAGTAAAAGTGGCCGTGGGTATTGGCGTTTTGGATGCAAAGATCATTCCAATATCCAGTGTAGTCCCGGTTAACCAGGTAACCACAAATGCCGCACCGACGATAATCAGCAATGCGGCACCGACAAACATGGCAATCGTCTGCCAGGATTGATTTTGGCGCTTACGGTAAGAGTTTATGATCTCCTTGGTTGATTCTTGTTTGCTCATAAGATCTTTTCCTTCTTACAATTGTCACACATTGTACCACTTCCCTGAGAGGAGAAGCCAGTGCTCGATAGAGGTCCTTGGATTTAATTCTACCTTAATTTTGGGCCAGAGTACCTGCCCGGGGTTCCCTTTTCTCAGCGGTGGATAGAAAGCGCTTCCCAAACAGCCCGGTTATCAGCTGAATCCGTATTAGCAATCACAACCAGGAAGATCTGTACTGTCTCCCCCTGATAGCTGTCCAGATCGATTTCAAAGGATTTCATCCTCGAATCACAAACTTCATTCCACTCCCAGAGCGTAGTCCGGCTGGTAGGATCCCCAGCCACCATGATATTGATCCTGTAGGTCACATCCCCATTTCCACAAGATCCGTTGAAATTTGTGGTCAGCCCTACCCGGCCGAACAGCAGATCACCGCTATTAACCTTATAGTTCGGGAAACGCCCGATGATATAGTTGCCCGCCCCCCGGGGAGGATAGGAAGCCAGCAGTACGCCAGAAAGACTGCCTCCCTCGAGAAACTGCTGATCCAGCAGGGCTACATAGGGATCACCCGGATCGCCTGGCTGGTCAAAATTGAGGATCTCCCCGCCCAGATCGATATAATCCACCGGAGTGGAACCACTGCCCCAGGCTGCTTCCTCCGCCCGGGCGCTAAAATCGAACATCATCCCCGCTCCCTCTACAACATTGATTTTGACCCAGAAAGCTTTGGAAAATTCCCCAATGCCAAATCCTTCTCCTTTGACATTGCGCAGCATCCAATTCCCCAGGTATGTGCCGGTTTCCTCAGGAGCGACCAGATCAATGGACACATCTATAGTCTCGCCGGGAAAAACGGGCTGGGAAGTCAGGTACTGAGAGGTGGGGCCACCCATGATATTCCCACTTTCGAAATAAAGCAGATATCCAATCGTCCATGTGCAGGATCCCGCGTTTTGCAACCGCCAGGTTTTGGTGAAAGCCTCTCCCGGGTCCAGGTCTGTCTCATCCGGGATGGTGACATCCTTGACGAACCTGGCCTGGTCGCAAGGCAAGGGGGTCCCGTTCACAGGACCTGGAGGAGTGTAAGTGGGAATGGCAATAGTCTCGCCTGGTTGGCGTGGGGAATCACTCTCCGGTTGGGCGGTTCCAGAAATCCCGCCAGCAGATACGTTTTTACCCCCCCCCACAGTCATCTGAACGGATACTGTCTGGGCCGCAGCGGTATAGAGAGCCCCGGGTTCTCCTTCGGGAAGAACGTTTTCCTGCGGCAGGTTGCAGGCGCTGAGGGCTGAAGACCATAACATCAAGATAATCATCCAGCGCTTGACCATATACCCCGCCTTGACCAGATTTTCCGCATATATATTTTAACTAACTCCTTCCGCCCAGGTAAGACATCTGAAGCCAGATGTTATAGATTAAATCCCGTTCAGGTGCTCAGGGTTTTTCCGGATAATATCCAGGGAATGCCGCAGATACTCATCGATCGGATAATCCCCCACTTTGTTCAAGTCCACCCAGACATAGCCCTCGGCTTCATCATTCAAGGACACTTCACCGGGTTTAACCCGGCACACAAAATCAAAAAAGATGAAATGCCGCTGCTCCCAAAAGCAATCATCGTAAACAAATTCCTGGAAACACAAGAAATCTGCTCTGGATAATACTAATCCGGTTTCTTCCCTGATTTCCCGCTCGAGGGCTTCCACCAGATGCTCCCCCAGCTCAACATGACCTCCGGGGATGGTGTAATTACCATGCCATTTGTGGGTCTTGACAATCAGGAGCTGGTCATTCTCATTAAAGATCAGTGCTCCGACGGTTGGCTCTGGAAAAAGCTGTTCTCCTTTCATCATTTACCCCTATCGTCTTCACGCTAACAGCCCTGGATTTCATTGGCGGCATCTATTTTAACGTTCCTGAAGCTGGCCCTGCATCGACCAGGGTCCTGTCCAGGTAATGGTAACCTCTTTGATCATCCCCCGCAGGTTGCTCTCATTTTCCACAAAAACAAGTTTGTTGGTTGCTGTGCGCCCCCGCCAGCGGCCTTTGTGCCGCCCCTCAAACAACACCTCGACTTCCTGGTCTTGATACCGGCGGTTGATCTCAGCGGCAATGCCTTCCTGAAGCTCCTCGATCAGACGGAAGCGGCGCCATTTTTCTTCATCAGGCACATCATCTCCCATTCTTCTGGCTGCCACTGTGCCAGGCCGGACTGAATAGCGCGCCAGATGGACTACGTCCAGCTTCAGCTCCTCCAGCAGGTCATAAGAGCTCTGGAAATAGGCCTTTGTCTCTCCGGGAAAACCCACAATCACATCCGTGGCGATGCTCACACCAGGTATCCGTTCCCGAATCTGACCGACCAGCTCGCGGTAGCGCTGAACACTGTACTCTCTTTTCATGTCCTTCAAAACCCGGTCATGCCCGGCTTGATGAGGCACCTCGATATGAGGCATCAGTTTTGGCAGCTCTGCCACCACGTCCATTAAATCCGGGCTGAACCAGTTCGGGTGGGAGGTCAGGAAGCGGATCCGCTCCAATCCGTTGACGTCATGGATCAATCTCAACAACGCTGACAAGGTAGTGGGTTCATCCAGATCCTGCCCGTAGCGATCTACGATCTGGCCCAGCAGGGTAATCTCTTTCACCCCCTGTGATGCCAGGGACCGGACCTCGTTGAGCACATCCTCCACGGGCCGACTGCGCTCCACGCCCCGGCGGTAGGGAATGATGCAGTAGGTGCAGGCCTGAGAACAACCCAGCACCACGGGCACATAGGCTGAGACCAGGTTGGCCTGGTCCTCTTTCGGCAGAGGAAGCTCCCCATCCATGAAAGCAAAGCGGCGTGAGGTAGCATCGTGCTCCCAGGCCTTGGTCTCATCCTGGGTCAAGAAAGCCATCAGCGGGCCGGGGTCAGAAGGAGGAGAGAACACATCTACATGGGGAAACTGTTCTTCTAGGTCTGCGGTTCCTTTGATACCCACCAGACAGCCCATGACATTAATAATCACCTCTGGATGGTGCTTTTTGAGGTTTTTCAAAGAGCCAATTCTGCCAACAGCGCTGTCTTCTGCGCTCTGACGGACAACGCAAGTATTCAAGACCACCACATCCGCTTCTTCAGGATGGGAAGTGGGTTGATAATCCAATCCCTCCAGGGCTGACGCAACCCGGCGGGAATCCGCCACGTTCATCTGGCAACCAGAGGTCCAAATGTGATATTTCATGGGGGCCATTATATCGCATCGCGGGAAGAGAGAGACAAAGTCTCTTAAAACGCCAAGCGGCCGGGGTAGTTTTCGGCCGCCTGGAAAGGACGTGGTTCTATAACTATTGTTGAATCCCTATCCCTCATCCAGGGAAAGGTTCGCCTCCTGAATGAGAATCCGTTCCAATGCCATGGTATGGCTGCAACGTTCTCTGGTCTGGAAGAAATCACAATCGCAGCGCCACTGGCCATCCTTAAAAGAGACCTGATGGGCGTTGTTCTGACCGCGAAAGGTCACAGAAAGGGCATTGATCTTGATCCGTTCTCGTTCAGTGGCATATTGTTTCGATTTTTGGATTTTTCCAATCATTCCAGAATCCATCGCTTTCACCTCCACATGCCTATAAATAAAATGCACGCAGCCGGAGCATGCGTGCATTGGGTCCTATTGGTCAGCTATTCTTTTTGAGTCAACTTTTCCCATAATTGACCACCTTTAATTCCTCCCCAGTATACGCCGTTTCCAGAAGAAAGTCAACAAGATACAGCCAGTGCATCTAAACAGGAACCTGGCGCCAGGCCTGAAAGAGCACATTCTTGAATTTATCCAGGTCCCGGATTAACACGGGCATGTTTACCCCGGATACGCCAGCCCCTTCCCGCAGGCGCAGCGTACCACTTTCTAAATCTTCCAGGGAGGACTCCAAGGAGACGGGGTTGTTGAAAAACAGATCCGGGCAGGAAATACAAACAGCCGGAAGCAGATCCCAGAGGTAAAAATTACCGATCCCGCAGAAAATCATGTGCAGGATCAACCACTCACGGATGGGGCGTCTGGTTTTCCGGCTCCAAAAAGTTAGCTTACGGAAGTCACGCCAGGTAAAAGGCGCCTGCAGACAGATCTGAGCGTTCATCAAGGTCACCTGGCAGGGCGCATTGAGCACTTCAAGGGATGCCTCTGGATCAGCCGACAGATTGAGTTCCTTGACATCCCTTCTTCCCAAGCGGACTGGCCTCAGGTATCCGCCCATACAGTAAATACCCTTAAGATTGTTGTAAAAGTTCGGGTCCAGCGCATGAGCCCCGCGCAGGTTCCCTAACGGTCCGGTGGCCAGCACAATCAGCTCTCCAGGACAGGTTGCCGCGGTTTCAGCCAGGAAACGAGCGGCAGGGGTCACCCCTTGATGCCGGTGAGCCGCCCCCAGTTTGACCGGGAGATCTTCCCTGCCCAGGTCAGCCACCATCTTCACAGTCCGGGGATGCACTTTATCCAGAGGGCCGTTTCCAAAAGTGGTTGTGATCCCCAATAAATCCACGTCTGGCCGGCCTAATAAATAGTACAAGGTCAGACCGTCATCCACTTCCTTGGTAAACAATCCCATGGTATTGTCACAATCGAAAACGACTTTGTTCATGCCGATTCCCTTCTGCGCCCATCATATAGCTGCGTCAGCAACGCCGTGAGCCTCACCCCGTGAGACCAGGGTCATTGCGAGCAAGCCCAGCACAAAAAACGCTGGCCCAGACAAAAATATGGTCCGGAAGTTGCTTCCAAAAAGGTCGATCACCGCTCCCATCATCAGGGGCGCCAGGGCAGCACCGATCTGGGATGCCAGATAATACAGCCCGGTGTAAGTGCCCAGAAGCCTTTCATCCTCAGAGGTATCGATCACCATCGGCAGGGTGTTGACATTGATCAGCGCCCAGCCAATACCACTGGTAGCCAGGATGATCCCCATCTGGGTGGAGTCTTTCACAAAATAACCCAGAGCCATATCAATGCCAAACAAGATGATCCCAGCAATGATCGTCCGCTTGCGGCCAAACTTCTCGCCAATGAATCCGGCTGGTACGCTGAAAAGAATAAAGGTCACCCCTGCCAATCCGAACAGCGTGGGCGCAAAGCCCTCACTGATGCCCAGCTCATTTACCGCATAGGAGGTGAAAAACGTACCAATCCCCTCGTAGGCAATAAATAGTAAAAAGATGGCCCCTAACAGCGCGATCAAACTGCGCCGGTATTCCTTGGGAACAACCGAGACCCCCTTCAGGGCACCGACAGCCTGTTCTTCGTCGCTGTGCTGATGTTCCTCCGGATGGGGCAGGCTGTCCACGTCTGGCTCCTTGGTAGTCAGGAAAAGCACCAATAGAGCTACGATAAGAATGACAGCCGCTCCCAGGAAAGGATAGAGGGGTTTGATGTCAAACAGCAGGGCCAACCCAAACGAGCCGATAATAAATCCAACCCCGCCCATAAAATTGATCACCCCGTTCGCTTTGCTGCGCAGCGGGGAAGGGATCAGATCGGGCATAAGCGAGATGACCGGTGTGCGCAGAACAGCCATCGCCAGCAGCACCAGGGCAGTGGCAATCATGAACAGGGAAAAGGCAGCCGTATTTCCGGCAATCCTGCCATTGAGTTCGGGTTTGACCATGCCCGCGGCCAAGGGCATAGCGATAAAAGCCAGGGCAGCCAGCGGCGCGGCTGTGAGAATGAAAGGATAACGCCGGCCAATAGGCGTTCTGATCCTGTCACTCCAGACCCCTATCAAGGGGAGGATAAAAATCGCGGCCAGATTATCTATGCCCATAATCGCCCCAGTCGTCGTGGCATTCAACCCAAAACCCAGCATATCCCGCGAACTTTCAAAACCAGGATGACCGGTTTGCAGAAAGATAGGCACAAAAGCGTTATATATCTGCCAGACCACCATGGTACCCAGAAAACCAAAGCCGATCAGAAAAGTCTTCTTCCAATCCAGTTTCATCTCGCCTCCATTTTAATGCAGTAGGTGTATCGTGATTAGTTAGTTGGATACAGGCATCAGTGATATTAGATTAGTTGAGTGAGGAAACGGGTGATACAGTGCAGCAAGTTCAAATGGCAATTTTGATAATCTTCTGGATATTATCCCTGGTATTTCATCCAGATCAGGGTCCGGCTGGGTTTAAACCAGTGAGCTTCGAGAGCGAGATTGGTCTTACGGGCTGGGAAGTTCAATCGCAGCGAGCGCTTAACGCCCGGCTCAGCCAGCCAGACCGGCAGAAAAGCATCCAGCAGCACACCTTCGGTTTCCGGGGTGGAAGCCAGCCAGATCCAATCTGCATGGGTCCTGGAGGACTGCCAGGAAACGACACCGATCAGCTCCTTGCCCGCCATCACAGACCATTGGCAGATCTTAGGGTCGATCAGGGTCAACCGCGCCAACCTTCCTGCCAGGCCGCCGCGTAAATACTGGGGCCGAAGTGGAAGATGCCAGCGCACCTCAGGCGGATAGTTCCTTTCAAGCCAAACCCGCTGCTGTTTCCAGTGCCCCTGGCGCTGGGGGGTAACCCGAAATCCGGGTACCTGCCAGTCCATGAATTCAGCCGGCACATCCCCAGGTTGCAGCATCCAGGTGGTGCGGCGGGAAACTTCCCGAAAACCCTGGCGCTGGTAGAGATCAATTGCGCCTTGATTGCCCTCATCTACCTGGAGCCAGATGCCGTCCAGCTTCCGGGGAAGTAGAAAGTCAAGCGCCTGGTGGACCAGAGAGCGGGCGATGCCCTTGCGCTGATAGTCAGGATGGACTGCCACATTGGCTATCATGTAATATTGTTTGCCGGCCACATGGTAGGGGACCAGGCTTAAATTGCCAATAATCTCTCCGCCTTCTTCCCAGACATAGCCAGTGAACGGCATGGAAATCCGTCCAGCCATGTGGTAAGCCCATTCCTGAAAGCGCTTGTTATGGGCCGAGGAACGCATCTTGCGCAGCAGGGCCTCCCCATCGGGGGAGAGGCGGTCAGCGAAGCACAGCTCTACCAGATCGGACACGGATAGCAGGTCCGTGCGCACGTCAAAATCCCTGATTGGAAGGGGGGTCGTTTTTGCCACCATGGATTAGATTTTACCACCGGGATATATGTTGATAACTCCGGATTGGGGGGAGGGATAAAACGACAGAAAGACTCCGAGATCAGGGAGCTGGGGTACTTGGAGGAGGGGTGACTGAGTGAGTCGCAAGTTGGAAATCGTGAGTCGTTCTGGAGTTATCAGAATATCCAAATAATCAGTAAATAATGCTGGGGTTGTAGTGGCAGGCGGGCTGAAGAGTGGTTGATCACCTCATCATCCTGTCACCCCTGATGTCATTGCAAAGAGCCGGCCGATGGGAGGAAGAGTTCGTCCTGATGGGATTGCCGCGCTTCCCTCGATTTCTCTCGGGACAGGCGCATTGATGGACTGCTTGTCCCGATCGCGATCCCTCATCTCACTCGGGATAAACTCCAGCCCGCATCCGGCCCTCGGTCTTCGGTCGTGCCCGCAAGGCACCTTCCCCCCGGTCCTCGGTCGAGCCTGAAAAACTCACATCTCCAGCGAGATGGTCACCGGTCCGTCATTAATGATTTCCACTACCATGTGGGCGCCGAATTTCCCCTCGCCGGTAGGAATTCCCAGGGCACGCAGGCATTCAGCAAAATAGGTTGAAAGCGGCTCCGCGATTTCAGGGGGTCCTGCGTCCGTGAAACTCGGCCGGTGGCCGCGGCGGGTGTCCGCGAACAGGGTAAACTGGGGGATCACCAGGGCTTCCCCGCTGATGTCCAGCAGGGAGATGTTCATCTTGCGGTTCTCATCCGGGAAGATGCGCATTCGGGCGATTTTTTCTGCTAATTTACGAGCGACAGCTTCATCATCCTGCGGGCTAACGCCAAGCAGGATCACTACCCCCTCCTGGATCTCGGCCAGGGTTTCCTCCCCCACAGAAACACCCCCCCGCTGCACGCGCTGGACCACAGCTTTCACACCTTACTCCCTTGCCCCATAAAAGCCGATCGCTTCCCGGACTTCAGACATGGTTTCACTGGCGATCACCTTGGCCCGTTTGGCGCCATCTTCCAGGACATCACGTACAATATTGGGATCCCGGGATAGTTCCTCCCGTTTGGCCCGGAAAGGCACCAGGTGCTGGTTGAGATTGGCAGCCAGTTTCCGTTTGCAATCCACGCAGCCGATGCCCGCTTTACGGCACTCCCGGTTGATTTCCTCGACTTCCTCCTCTGAGGAAAATATCTTGTGCAGGGAGAAAACATTGCAGACATCAGGGTTGCCCGGATCGTCGCGCCGCATCCGCTGGGGGTCGGTAACCATGCTCATGATCCGCTTTTCGGTTTCTTCCGGCGTGGCTGCCAGCTCGATGTGATTGTCCAGGCTTTTGCTCATTTTGCGTTCCCCATCAATCCCCACAACCTTAGGGATCTGGGTAACCTTGGCCTGCGGCTCAACCAGGATGTTGGTCTCATAGCGGTGGTTAAAGGAGCGAACTACCTCGCGGGCGAATTCCAGATGGGGAATCTGGTCGGTGCCAACAGGGACCAGATCAGCTTTGTAAAGCAAGATGTCGGCTGACATCAAAACCGGATACCCTACCAGGCCATAGTTGACGTTGTCCGGGTTATCACGCACCTTCTCCTTGAAGGTGGGCAGCGCCGTCAGTTTACCCAACGGGGTCACCATGGAGAGGATGGTATGCAGCTCCATCACCTCGGGAACATGGGACTGGACAAAAATGATGCTCTTTTCAGGGTCGATTCCGGCGGCCAGCCAATCCAGTGTCATCTCCTGGGTGTTCAGCGCCAATTCTCGGGTGGTTTCCACTGTGGTCAGGGCGTGAATATCCACCACGCAGTAGACGGTTCGGTAATCACCTTGCAGGGCCACATAGTTCTTGATGGCCCCCAGATAGTTACCCAGATGCTGACGTCCTGTAGGCCTGGCGCCTGAAAAGACTCTGCCTTTTTTCTCGGTCATGCTCTTTTACTCCTTAATAGTGTCCTTGAAAAGACCCAAGATTTCCGGTGGATCCGCATGCCGGCCAGTTTCCAGCTTCGAGTAGATCAATTTTCCATCCACCCGGATCTCAAAGGCCCCACCATCTGACGGGACAAGCTTAATCTCGGAAATGATATCCGCAAATTCCTTCTTTAAAGCACCCTCTAAACTGAGGGCTCTGGGTGTATAGTTTCAAGGAACACAGTATTCTATTGACACTTTTTTCATCTTCGAATACTCCTCATTAATTGAAAAATAGTATATCACAAGGGCTTTACGAGCTCTGGTTGACAAAGGCTCAGGAAACATACCTGTGCTACAATCGAAATGAAACCATGAAGCAATTTAGCGATATCAGACCCTCACCACTGGCCGGACGCTGGTATCCCGCTAACCCCAAACGATTGGCGGAATCCGTGGATGGCTATATATCCCAAGCGCAGGTTCCAGAACTCTCCGGCAAAGTCGCTGCCTTGATCTCCCCCCACGCCGGTCATCTCTATTCCGGACCGGTAGCAGGCTATGCCTTTAAAACCCTGCAGGGCAGACAAGCTGACCTGGTGGTCATCCTCTCACCCTTCCACCAGCTCCATCCCGGCGAAATTCTCACCACCGGGCACGACGCCTATCAAACCCCGCTAGGGGATGTTCCTGTCGATCGCGACAGCCTGGAATGGGTAGATAGTGCTCTCCGGGATCGGATTGGCACAGGCTTAACGCAAATCCGAAATGACCCTGAACACGCCGTGGAAATCCTGCTGCCTTTTTTCCAGCGCACATTTCCGGACGGGTTTCAACTCCTGCCGCTGATGATCCGAGACCAGGATCCCTCCTTAATGCGGGCTCTGGGATCGATCCTTGCAGCGTTAATGAGCTCCCGGGGTGCCCTTCTGGCTGCCAGCACTGATCTGTCACACTTCCACCCTGCCGCAGAAGCCAGGATGATGGATCAGACCATCATCGACCGCATCCAAGCCCTGGACCCGGAGGGACTCTATCAAGTTCAGCAGAGTGGGACCGGCTCCGCCTGCGGACTCGGTCCCCTGGCCGCAGTCCTTTGGGCGACCAGCGAGATTGGCCCCGTGACCTCCAAAATATTGAATTATGCCCATTCCGGCGACATCACAGGCGACAATGCCAGCGTAGTGGGATATACCTCCGGAGTCCTGATCCGGGATTGATCCCAAAAGAGACCCTACCATGCCCGCTGCCGATGATAAATCCCCCTCTTACGCCCGCATCGCCGTCAATGTTCCCCATGTTGAGGGGGTCTTTGACTATCACCTCCCTCCTGAACTGGAAGAGAACTTCCTTCTAGGCCAGCTGGTAGAAGTACCTTTTGGCCGTCAGTATGTCCAGGGAGTGATAATTGAATTTCCTGAGCGCCCTGCCGTGCTGGAAACCAAAGCCGTTCATAAGTTACTCGATCCCGATCCCGTCCTCACCGCAAACCAGATCCAACTGGGACAGCAGTTGGCGGCGGATTCCCTGTCCCCTTTAGGCATCACCTTGCTGGCGATGGTGCCGGCCGGATTGAGCGTGCAGGCCGATCTCGAGTACCGCCTTTCTGATCAAAGCCTCTCAGCCCTGGAGACGGGTGAGCCCTTGCTGCCCGAACCATCCCCTACCCAGGTGCGCCTGGTAGATCTCCTGCTGGAGCGCGGCCCCCTGCGCGGACGGCAGCTGGATCGGGCCTTCCCCCATCAGAACTGGCGCAAATCCGCCGGGGCACTGGTTAGACGGGGTTTGCTCGAGAGCCAATCCACCCTTGAAGACCCATCAGTTAAACCGAAAATCGAACGCCAGTTGAAATTCCTAGGAGATCGCCAAAGTGCCCAAGAACAAATGGGAAGCCTGGCGAAAAAGGGCTACCCAGACGCATTAGCCCGCCGGCAGGCAGTCTTGAGGTTGATCATAGAGACCAGTGATCCAGTACCGTTGAGCGAGATCTACGCTCAGACAGGTGCGAACCTGAACGATCTCAAACAACTGGTCAGCCGGGAGCTGGCGGAGATCATCGAAGTAACCGTGCTTCGCGACCCGCTGGAAGATCTGGATATTGAGCCCAGTTTCCCGCCGCGGCTCACCCCCGACCAGGAAAATGTTTGGGCAGCGATCCACAAATCCTTTGACCAGGAGAATCCCTCCCCTTTCCTGCTGCAGGGTGTGACAGGATCTGGAAAAACGGAGATCTACCTGCGGGCGGTGGAAGAAACCCTCCAACGCGGGAAGCAGGCGGTCATCCTGGTACCTGAGATCGCTCTGACCCCTCAGACAGTAAGTCGTTTTTTAGGGCGTTTCCCCGGACGGGTAGGCATACTGCACTCGGAGCTCTCTCCCGGTGAGCGCTATGACACCTGGCGGCTGGCCAGGGCTGGCGCGCTGGATATCATGATCGGTCCCCGCAGTGCGCTATTCACGCCATTTCCAAACCCGGGTTTGATCGTGGTGGATGAATGCCATGATGGTTCCTACTACCAGGGTGACCTGTCACCGCGCTACCATGCCCTGCGCGGGGCTGTAATATATGCCGCAATCTGCGGGGCAGTCTGCATCCTGGGATCAGCCACGCCGGATGTGAGCACACTTTATCACAGCGAAAAAGGGAAATGGACCTATCTCAGCCTACCGGAGCGTATCCTGGCCCATCGGAGTTCTATCCAGGTGCAGCTTAATCAAGCCCAGCAATCTCCGGAAACGCCACGCTATCAAGATTTGGATGAAAACCTGCAAATGGCTTCTCTCCCGGCTGTGCAGGTGGTAGATATGCGCTCAGAATTAAAGGCCGGCAACCGGTCCATATTCAGCCAGGCCTTGCGGAAAGCCCTGGCCGACACACTGGCGAAAAACCAGCAAGCGATTCTGTTCCTCAACCGGCGCGGCAGCGCCAGTTACGTGTTCTGCCGCGACTGCGGCTATGCCCTGCGCTGTCCCCGCTGCGAGACATCGCTCACCTCCCACCTGACTGATAACTCCCTGCGTTGTCACCATTGCGGTTATCAGCGGAAAATCCCCCGGACCTGTCCTGCCTGCGGTTCGGAGCGCATCCGACACCTGGGCACTGGCACAGAGCAGGTTGAAGCCGCTGTCCAAAAGCTGCTGCCCGAAGCTCGCACCATGCGCTGGGACCGGGACACCACCCGGACCAAAGGCGCCCACTGGGAGATCATGGAAAAATTCTCCTCCCATCAGGCCGATATCATCATTGGCACCCAGATGCTGGCAAAAGGCCTCGACCTGCCGCTGGTCACCCTGGTGGGAGTAGTGCTGGCCGAAAGCGGGCTGCACCTGCCGGACTACCGTGCCGCGGAGCGGACATTCCAGACCTTGACCCAGGTGGCAGGCCGGGCCGGTCGCAGCCCCCTGGGCGGGCAGGTAATCTTACAAACCTTTGAGCCCGATCATTATGTCATCCAGGCTGCCTCCGGTCATAACTACAGGGATTTTTACCAGCAGGAAATCAGCTACCGGCAGAAATTGGGATATCCACCCTTTTTGAATCTGATCCGCCTTGAGGTTCGCGACCGGGATTACAAATCTGCCGAGAGCAAAGCCCGGGCTTACGCGGCAGTTCTAGAGGGTTGGATCAAGAATGAGGGTTACCGGTCCACCCGTCTGGTGGGTCCCACACCGCCTTATTTCGCCAAGATCCGGGGGGAATACCGCTGGCAGCTGCTGATCAAGGGCCCCAATCCCCTGCCCTTGATCAAGGATCACCGCCCGGGACCTGAGTGGATCATAGAAGTGGATCCGCCAACGATCCTGTAATAAAGACCTCCGAGGTCTTGGGGACTTCGGGAGCAGAAAAACCCCGCCAGCTCTTTCCAGGCGGGGTCAAATTATAACAAGCCGGATCCCAATCAGCCGCAGCGCTTAACAAACTTCTCTATCCGCTCCAGGGCCTGTTCGATCAGTTCATATTTGGCAGCATAGGAGCAGCGCACAAAGCCTTCCCCGCCGGCACCAAAGGCGGATCCGGGCACTACAGCGACCTTACTCTCTTCCAGCAGGCGCTGGGCGAAGACCCCGTCATCCAGCCCGGTGCTGGTGATCTTTGGAAAGGCATAAAAGGCGCCCTGGGGCAGGAAGGTTTCCAGGCCAATCTCATTCAGGCGGGAGACGATCAACTTCCGGCGCCGATCATATTTCCGGCACATTTCCTCAGCATGCTCCGCACCGATGTTAATAGCCGCCAGAGCCGCCAGTTGGGAAACCGCCGGGGCTGACATAACTGTGTACTGGTGGATGCGGATCAACCCTTTTAAGATCTCAGCCGGCGCGGCAGCGTAGCCCACGCGCCAGCCAGTCATAGCGTAAGTCTTGGAAAACCCGCCCAGTGTGATCGTGCGCTCTTTCATCCCTGGCAATGAAGCGAAGCAAACATGGTCCACGCCGTACACCAGGTTGTCATAGATCTCATCCGAGATCACCAGCAGGTCATATTCTTTGGCGATGCGGCTGATAGCCAGAAGGTTCTCGCGCGTAGCGACCGCGCCGGTAGGATTGTTGGGGAAGCCAATAAAGATCGCTTTGGTCTGGGGTGTGAGGGCAGCCTCGATCAACTCCGGTTCTGGCTGAAAGCCATTTTCCATCGTCCCCGGCACTTCAATCGGCACCCCGCCGGTCAGGAGCACCTCGGCCTGGTAGGACACAAAACAAGGCGTGGGGATGATGACCTCTTCCCCGGGATTGATCACCGCGGTCAGCGCCAGGTAGAGAGCCTCGGAGACGCCCACTGATACCAGCACCTCATCAACCGGGTTGTAGCGTACCTGGTATTTTTCTTCCAGCAGGTCCGTGATGGCTTCCCGGAGTTCAATAATGCCAGCGGGGGAAGTATAGTGAGTCTCTCCCTGGCGGAGTGCTTCAATGCCGGCCTCCAGAATGGGTTGAGGTGTTGTGAAGTCAGGTTCTCCGATCCCCAACGTGATGACATCGTCCATGGTAGCGACGATGTCAAAAAACTTGCGGATACCCGAGGGTCTAAGATCTACAACCCGTTTGGCTAAAAAATCTCTGGGCATTGGGCTCCTTGATGGGCAATGAGCGTTCTATTTAAAGCTCGATCTCTGTGTTATCCCCGATATTGATATTCTTGGGTTTGCCTTTGATGATGGTGTTCTGGCCGATCAACGAGCCATCCAGGACCATCCCTTCAATCGTGGATCCGTTTTCAATTATGGAATTTTTAATCCGGCATCCCACCACTCTGCAGCCGGCTTCCACGGTCGCATGAGGGCCGATCACGGAAGCTTCCACTTCAGACTCGGGGTGGATAAAGACCGGTGGAATAACTGCCACTCCCATGCGCTGGGAGGCTTTCTCGGAATTATCATGCCCGTGATCCAGCAGATAGCGATTGGTGCTGAGCATGGCCTCAAAGGTGCCAGCATCCAGCCAGATATTGACCTTTTCGGTCCGCATGCAGCAAGTTTCGTCAGCCAGCATGATGTTAATGGCATCTGCCAGGAAATATTCCCCTTTTAACTGCACTTTCTGATCCATCTGTTTCTCGATCGCGCCGGTCAATTCACGGCCATCCTTGAAGAAATAAAAGCCTACCAGGGCGAGGTTATTATCCATGGCCTTGGGCTTTTCAATCAGCCGGATTACGCGCTGGTCTTCTCCTAATTCCGCCACCCCGAACCTGCGGGGGTCGGGAACAGGCTTAACCCAGGCAACCACATCTGATTTTTCCCCTGCGAGGAAAGCCAGGTCTGTTTTGATCAAAGTATCAGCAAAGACCATGATCATCGGGCCATCGATATACTCTTTAGCCAGATAGATAGCATGGGATTGTCCCCGCATTTCCTTCTGATCTACAAAGTGCACGGTCAGATCCGGGTGCTCCTCTGCCATAAAAGCCTTAATCTTGTCACCCAGATATCCGACGATGAAGACATACTCCACCTGGAGGTCTCCGGGAAGGGTATTAAAAGTATCCAGCACATGTTCAATCACCCGCTTTCCCGCCAGGCTGAGCAGCTGTTTAGGTCTGCTCCAGGTGTGAGGCCGGAGGCGTTTTCCATACCCTGCCATGGGAATGACTATCTTCAGTTTCTTGGACATAAGATTCCCCTATCTAATTCAGCTCTGAGATTTAATTATAACGGAGAGGGAGGCCAGCAGGCGCTGAAATTTATCTTCCTGACAGCATCTTCCCCGGCACATATATCGATTTTTTAGGGCGGATCAGGAGATTTTCTTTTCCAGCTCGGCCAGATCCCTTTCGATCAACTCCACAACTTCACCGAGTGTGGCGGTATCAAAGGCCAGCTCAGCCCCGGCCGCCCGGTACAGCTCTGGCAGAGTAACAGTGCCACCCAGGGCCAGCGCCTTGAGGTAGTCCCGCAGTGCCCTGGCTTGATCCTTTTTTGCTTTGGCCATGATCTGAAAAGCGCCCAGGGACGCCAGGCCGTATTCAATATAGTAGAAGGGCGCCAGGTGGATGTGAAGCTTCCGGTGCCATCCGGTTTGCTTGACCTCCTCATAGCCTTTCCAATTGATCGCCGGCATGTATTGATCGATCAATTCAGCCCACTTCTGGTCACAGGCAGCTGGGTCTGTCCCCAGTTGGTGGTTTTCATAGACCCAGTGCTGGAAGGCGACCACAACCGCCATGTAGGGCCAGAAGAGCAGTTTCTCCTCAAGATTCAACAGGCGGCTTATGGCCACGTCCTCAACGGACATAAATCCGCCCCTGTCCTCAGCCAGATAGGGCTCTGCCAGCAGTTCCATGGTCGTGGATGCCACCTCGGCAAATTCCAATCCAGGCCGCCACTGATGGTGATAGGGCAGATTAATGCGCTCAAAGACATGGAAAGCATGTCCGCTCTCATGGAACAGAACCCGCAGGTCGGAACCCCGCCCAACAGAGTTCATGAATATGAAGGGCAGCCCAACGGTCGCAAATGAGGTGCAGAATCCGCCCGGTCCCTTGCCCTTGCGGTTCATCAGGTCGAGTAGTTTACTCTCGCGCATGGTGTTGAAATAACCGCCCAGCACCGGATCCAATTTGTTGAAGATAGCCCCGACCCTGGCGATGAATTCCTCCTCGGTCTCAAAGGCCTGGATCGCGGGGAGGTTAAAAGTCGTCTGGTTGTTGAGCAAATCCCAGGGGCGAACGGATTCGATTCCCAGCCGCTTGGTATAGCGCTGGTAGACCCTGGTTGCGGCTGGCACAGCAACTTGCTTGACCGCAGCCAGAAAACGTTTGCTGTCCTCGGGCGAATAATCCAACCTGAGCCTCTGCAGCCAGCGGAAGGAGCGGTAGTCCTTAAAACCCGCATTGGCAGCCAGCTGGGCCCGGATCCCCATAAATTTAACCCAGAGGTCATTGATGGCGTCCCGGTCTGCCAGTTGTCGTTCAGAAGTCATCTCCCAGAGTTGTTTGCGTTCATTCCGGTCAGTAGTCAGCATGGCTGATTTCACCTGAGTCAGGGTAAGCTCTTCTCCGCCCCACTCGATCGTCTGGGCCCCGAAGATCTTGTTATACTGGGTGCCGAGCTTGCTTTCCTCGGTCATCAGGGGCAGATTTTCCTCCCGGAACAGGTCGGCTTCCGTTCGCATCTTCTTCAGGATGATTTCCATGCCATCCGGCACCAACCCGCTGGCAAGCAGTTTCTCCTTTAATTTTTGATCAGCTGTTTGGGTCTTGGGATAAACCTCCTCCAGGAAGGCATGATAGGCTTTCTCTGCTTCCTCATCAGTGGTGTCCAGTTCAGTCGCCAGCGAGAGCCGGGCGTAGCGTTCATCAACCAGCTTGCGCAGATCCGACCAGCCGGTCATCCAGGCTGTCAGTGTCTCTTCCTCCAGCTGCTCTTTTTCCAGGTCATCGTAAAGAGGTTGGATCTCTTCCCAGTCCATCTCTAAGAATTTTTCAAATGGGGGTGTTTTCATGATCCTAGTCCTTGTTGTGAGAATTGTTTATCAGGTCGCTCCACCCTGCACTGTACCACAGCAGGTACTCTTCCAGGTGGGAGGTCCAATAGGCATCGTTATGTAAGCCTGGATAGAGGTGCCACTCCAGGGAGACCCCGGCCTCTTCCAGAATATCCCGCAGTGACTCCGCTTCAGCCAGATTCGGATCCCCCTCACTGATATCCTGATAGATGCGGGGGGTGTTTCCGGGCGGAATCTCCTCCAGCCAGGCCGGTACGCGAAACAGATCCAAATAAAAGAGGGGGGAGCTGTGGGCTCCCAGGGACCGGAAGGTCATCCAGTGCAGCAAGCCCAGCCGGATCGCCCAGTTGCCCCCCCGTGACACTCCACCCAATGCCCGGTACTGCCTTTCCGCCAGGGTCCGATATTCAGTGTCAATCCAGGGGATCACAGCCTGGAGCAAGTGGTCCCCGAAATAATTTTCGGCTAAATTTACCCAGGTATCTTCCCGGGGCATAATTATGATCAGGGGAGGAATTTCCCCCCGGGTAATAAGATCATCCGCCACCTCAACCAGTCCCAGGTCCTCCCACTGCTGGTCGGATTTCGTAGCGCCATGCAGCAAATACAGGGTCGGATAGCGCAGGCCGGATTCCAGATAGCAAGGAGGTGTATACACCCTGCCGATAAGCGTCTCATCATCCCAGGGGATCTCATAGGCCTGGACGGTCCCTGTGCTTTCCGGGCAGCTCCCTGCAACCCCTTCCGGGGCAGTCTCCTCGGGCGTTGGGTTTGACTGTTCTTGTGTCGGTTGTGGCGTTGGCGTGGGCGGTTCCTGGTATTCCGTCGGGGCAGGGGGCCCCGCCGTGCCTGGCTTGTAGATCGGGATGGCAGTGGGTGAACTGCAGGAAGTTAGAACGGCCAGGAGAATTAAGGCTGACAGTCCTTTTTGAGGGAAACTGGCCATGCTAGTCCGTGGTTTTCTTTGGCTTTAATTCTGGCAGTGAAGCCCGTTCTTCGTCCGGGCTCTGTTCAGCGGATCCTTCCGGGATTTCTTCCTCTTCCATCTGGATCTTGCCGCGCAAATAGGCGCCCTCTTCAGTGGAGAACTTCACCGTAGTGACGTCTCCCCACACCCGTCCTGTGCTCCTGATCTCCACCTTTTTGGCCTGAATGTTGCTGCGTACAGCCCCGGCCACAATGACTGTATCCGCCTTGATCAAATCGCTTTCCACCCGTCCCTTTTGATCGACAATGATCAAGCCGTCCAGATCGATCAATCCTTCACACAACCCTTCGATGCGGATCCCGCCGGATCCGCTGATTTCCCCTTTCCAGCTTGACCCCTCGCCAAGAATGGAAGTTATCCGGGTTTTCAGGGGGATTGGTTCTAAGTTGGGGGAAGGTTCTTCTTTTTTTCTGAACATAGATACTCCATAACCGCTACACACCTCTCAGGTGCTGATGATTTACCATGAACCGCCAGGCTTTGCTCTGCCAGGGCTCAGGGACGGATTCCAACCCTACCCGCGGTCCGGCTTGTATGGTCTCGGGCGAAATGACTTTCCCCTGGGTGATATAAAGGGGGCCAGCAGCCGAGCAGATATTCGAGCCGTTCAAATCCCCTTTAATATTTAACGCCCGGCAGAGCTTCCCCGGACCATCTGTCCAGGTCTTTCTGATCTGTCCTGTCCGGCGTTCAGCAATGATCTCAAGCCCTTCCAGGGGTTCTATGGCTCGAATTAACACCGCCCCCGGGTTCCCATCTCCTTCGGTCACAATATTCAACATCCAATACATCCCATAGATCAAATACACATAAGCTTTCCCGGCCGGTCCATACATGATCTCCGTGCGGGGAGTCCTTCCTGCCCGGCAATGGCAGGCCAGGTCCTCTTCTCCACGGTAAGCCTCGGTCTCAATGATCACTCCGGAGATCCGATTCTTCCCTTCCCTGCGGACCAGCTTTTTCCCGATCAAATCCCTGGCGACCTCAACTGTATCCCGGGCGTAAAATGTTACTGGCAGTGGTTCCATGGTAGAGATATTTTACAACACTGTCCGGGAATTGCAGCTCAGAAAAACGAAACCAGCCTGTCCAACAAGGAACCTATTTCTCGGTTTGAAATCGTTGATCCAATTCCAGGGTGCATGCCAATCCTTCGGCAAGTGAATAACGGGGCTGATAATCAAGCAAGGCTCCCGCCCGGGTGATATCCGCCCGCATCCTGTTTACGCCCCCGCTGGCTTTGTGGTTGTAAACGACCTCTGTTTTAGCTCCGGTGACCTCAATGACGCTGTTTGCCAGCTCAAGGACGCTATGCTCCCGGCCGCTGCCGATATTGATCGTTTTGCCATCCACGTCCGCGGCGCTGCCGGCTCTGGCCAGAGCTGAAATCACATCATCCAAATAGACAAAATCCCGGGTCTGGGTCCCGCTGTTGTGTATGACCAGGCTGCCACCTTTTACCGCCTGTCTCAGAAAATTGGGGATCACCGGGGGATGGTCAGCCGGTAGATGCTGTCCCGGGCCGTAGGCGTTAAAGATCCGCAGGGTCACCGTTTCAATGTCCCACAGGCTTCCGATGGTCTTGATATAATATTCCGCCGAGAGCTTGGAAACCGCATAAGGAGAATCAGGTGCGGGCACCATTTCCTCATGCAGGGGCTGGGCGACTTGCGCACCATACACCGCGCCCGAGGACGTGAAGACAACCCGCTTGACCCCCACATCGCGCATGGCTTCCATCACGCTCACCGTTCCACCCACATTGGTGCTGTTGTACTCCCGAGGATAAAGGATAGACTCCTGGACCGCCACTCTAGCAGCCAGGTGATAGACGCATTCCACCCCCTGGAGCAGGGTCCAGAGTTTGGGACGGTCAAGCATATCACCCAGTTCAAATTGAACGCCTTCAGGAATGGCTTCTTCCAACCCGGTCGAGAGATCATCCAGCCCCAACACCTGGTGCCCATCCTGAAGTAACTTCGCTGCCAGGGCGGAGCCTAAAAAGCCAGCCACGCCAGTTATCAATGTTTTCATAGGGAAATTTCCAGTCAATACCACCCCAACAGGGAAGGAAATTATAGCACGAGAAGGGAGGTGTCTCAGAAGTTTATTATAACCAGGCCGCACCAATAATCTTCCGCAATCTTGTCAAGTAAAATAGATTTCCTGTCAGGCAGGGGTTGAATCCGTCTTCCCCGAACCATAAGTGTTGATACAATACCAATAACTACAGAAGACCTTTAGACAATGTCCTCATTTATTTCACGCACGCGCCGCAACCACGGCCTGGAGCACGCCACACTGAATTTACTAGCTCTGTCCCATCCCGGGAAGTCTTTTGCTGGGCATTCGGATGGAAGCGGTTTCTGGATCCTGGGCAAGATTTCCAGCCAGGAATTAACCCGGACAATCGAGGATGCCCTGGCAAGGCTGCGGGCAGGCCAGGCCAACCTGGCCATTCACAAGAACTGCGGCACCAATCTGCTGGTCTCGGGTTTTGCGGCCGGGGTGGCCGGCACGGCAGGTTTAATTGGCGTTGGCCATAAAACCCGCGACAAGATCGAGCGCATCCCTCTCATCACCCTTTTCAGCGTTGCTGCCCTGCTCCTTTCCCGACCGCTGGGCCCACTGCTGCAGCGTGAGGTCACGGTGAACGCTGATCCGGGAAATCTGCAAATAATCGGTATTACCCGGCATTCCCTGAATGGAACACCCGCCCACAGGATTCGGACCCAGGCTTGATATGAGTAATTCCTCTCCTTCCGTTTATCTCTTGCACGGCAATGACGAGTTCGCTATTCGTAGTTTCCTGGATGAGCGGCTGAAAGCGAGGATGGGGGAATCCTCCGATACCACCATGGACATCACTACTCTGGACGGGCGGACGAAGTCCCTGGAATCCATCCAGGCAGAAACTCATACTGTGCCCTTCCTCACCAAGAGAAGGATGGTGGTTCTATACCACCCCCTCTCCCTCGCCAAAGGAAAAACCAAACAGGGGAAATTCCTGGAGCTCCTGGAATCAATCCCCCCTTCCACTGCCCTGGTGTTGATCGAGGACAAGGCCCTGGAAAGAAAGCACTGGCTGCTAAGCTGGGCCAGGGACCATCCTGACCAAGCCTGGTCCCAGCTGTTCACCCTGCCCAAAGGGGGAGCCATGACCCGCTGGATCCTGGACCAGGCCCACAACCTGGGTGGTGAGTTCAGCAACTCCGCTGCCCAGCTGTTGGCCAGTTATATCGATGAAGATCCCCGGCTGGCGAAATCCGAAATTACCAAACTGCTCACTTATGTGGATTTTTCCAGGGCGGTCAACGAAGAAGATGTACACCTGTTGGTCGCTGACGTGCGCCAGGGAGATGTCTTCGAAATGGTAGATGCCATTGGCTACGGCGACGGTGAAAAAGCTCTGAACATGCTGCACAGGCTGCTGGAGGAGAGTGAAGCTCTGCCGCTTTTCGGGATGGTCGTGCGCCAATTCCGGCTGCTGATCCAGGTCCGCGAACTCCTGGATGAAAATCCTGGCCTGAGTCCCGATGATATGGCCGGGGAGATTGGCGTGCATCCTTACCCGATCAAAAAGATCACCCCCCAGGCCAAACTTTTCACCCTCCCCCAGCTGAAAAGGATCTACCACCAGCTTTCGGACGTGGACCAGGCCATCAAAACAGGGCAGCTGGGAGATAAACTGGCCCTGGACTTATTAATCGCATCCCTCACACAATAAAAACAAACCTATGACCCTGTTAGAGCCCATCCCTTCCATCCGGTTAAAGAATGGCTTAGAAATCAAATTAAAAGAAATCCACACCGCGCCCCTGATCAGCTCCTGGGTATGGTACCGGGTAGGTTCCCGGGATGAGATCCCGGGCATCACGGGGATCTCCCACTGGGTGGAGCATATGCAGTTCAAGGGGACGGAGAAGTACCCCGCCGAAGTGCGGGAAAAAAACATCGCCCGGGCAGGAGGTACCTGGAACGCCTTCACCTACCTGGACTGGACCACCTATTTTGAAACCATGCCGGCGGACAAAATCGACCAGGCCCTGGAAATCGAAGCCGACCGGATGGTGAACAGTATTTACGATCCGGAAGAAGTCGAATCCGAGCGCACAGTGATCATGTCAGAAAGGCAGGGACGGGAGAACAGTCCCAGCTTCTGGCTCAATGAGGCAATCCACAAGGCTGCCTTCCAGATCCACTCCTACAGCCATATGATATTGGGGGATATGGTGGATTTGGGAACTATTCAGAGAGAGGATCTCTATCAGCATTACAAAACCTATTACGCGCCCAGCAATGCGGTGATCTCTATCGCGGGCGATTTTGAGACAGAGAGCATGCTCAAGCGCTTAAAAACGCTTTACAAGGACCTGCCGGAAGGCGCTGATCCTCCCCGCGTGAACCGGCCGGAACCCACCCAGCGGGGTGAGCACCGGCTGACCGTAGAAGGTCCCGGCGACACCGTCATGGTGGATGTAGCCTACCATGCCCCGCCAGCCAGCCACGAGGATTTTTTCCCGCTCTTGATCCTGGACAGCATTCTCTCCGGGCCCCAGGGATTGAATATGTTCGGCGGGGGAGGGATTTCCAACAAGACCTCACGGCTCTATGCCAAACTGGTAGAAGAGGATGAGGTAGCTGTCAGCATCAGCGGTGGAATACCGGCCACGATCGATCCTTATCTGTACAGCATAAATATGATCGTCCACCCTGCCTCAACGCCAGAAGCCGCCCTGCAATCTCTGGATGGGGAAATCCAGCGGCTGCAGGATTCTCCGCCCAACAAGGAAGAGCTGGCGCGGGCGGTCAGGCAGAACCGGGCCCTGTTTGCCTACGGAGGAGAAAGCATCACCAACCAGGCCTTCTGGATGGGCTTTTCAGAAATGTTCGCCAGCTATGACTGGGTGACCGGGTATCTCGGCAACCTGAAAGCGGTGACACCCGGGGATGTCCAGCGTATCGCCCAGAAATATTTACTCCCCAAAAACAGAATAGTGGGGATCTATCTGCCCCATAACAAGGGAAATAATCACTCATGAGCAAGCAGGAATTCGCAGCCTTGAAAACAGAAAGTCTCCCCGGTCCCCACGACATCACCCGGACTGAACTTGGGAACGGGATCGTATTATTGGTCCGGCCCAACCACAAATCCCTGTCGGTCGCCATTTCCGGTTTCCTGCAGGCTGGCAGTCTGTATGACCCTGAACCGAAATTGGGGCTGGCAGATTTCACGGCGACCACCCTGATGCGGGGCACCGCGAACCGGACCTTTGGCGAGATCTACAATGAATTGGAATCCATGGGCGCCAGCCTGGGGGTCAGTCCGGGCGCCCACACAGCCGGGTTTGGCGGCAAGTCCCTGGCGGATGATCTGCCGCATCTGCTGGCGCTGCTGGCAGATGTGTTGATCCATCCGATCTTCCCTAAGAGCGATGTCGAAAAAGTGCGCTCACAGCTGCTGACAGGCCTGGAGTTGCGAGCCCAGGACACCGGTGAAATGGCTTCCATGGGATTCGATCAAATCGCTTATGCAGGCCACCCTTATCGACATCCTTCCGATGGCTACCTGGAAACCATTCAGGCAATTAAACAAAAGGACCTGGTGGATTTTCACGCCAGGCACTACGGACCCAGGGAGATGGTGATCGTCATCACCGGGGCGGTTAAACCCGAGACAGTCCTGACTTTGGTGGAAGAGAGCCTGGGTAATTGGTCTAACCCTGACCAGCCTGATGTCTTCCAGGTTCCGGAAGCTGCTCCCCTGGGTGAGACCACTCGGGCCCATCACCCGATCGAGGAAAAAAGCCAGGCGGATATCGTGCTGGGCGTGGTTGGGCCGCGCCGGAAGTGGGAGGGGTTTTACCCGGCCCTGCTGGGCAACAGCATCCTGGGCCAATTCGGGATGATGGGCCGGATCGGAGACTCGGTGCGTGTTCAAGCAGGACTGGCCTACTATGCCTACAGTTCCCTGAGCAGCAGCATCGGCCCGGGGCCGTGGACAATTGCCGCAGGTGTTGCTCCTGAAAACCTGGAAAAAGCCATTGATTTGATCAAAACCGAAATCAAAAAATTCATTGCTGAGCCCGTCACTCCCCAGGAACTAGCTGATGTGCAGTCGAACTATATCGGCAGGCTGCCGCTTTCGCTGGAATCCAATAGCGGCGTGGCCTCCGCCCTGCTGACCATGGAGCGCCACCAGCTGGGATTGGACTACCTGCAGGGATACGAGAAGATGATCCGGGACGTCACCCCGGACTCGATCCTGGAGGCCTCACGAAAGTACCTGGATCCTGATCGGCTGGCGATCTCCACCGCGGGGCCACCCTTATGAACCTGTCCTCCGGCATTGACCTGATTGAGATCGGGCGAATCCAGAAAGCCCTCGAGCGCCACGGTGAGCGCTTCCTGCAGCGGATCTACACACCGGCCGAAATCCGGGGTGCCCGCGGCAGCGCCCCTGAGCTGGCCGCCCGTTTCGCAGCCAAGGAAGCAGCCTCCAAAGCCCTGGGGACAGGGATCGGACCTGTGTCCTGGAAGGAAATCGAAACGGTCAATCAACCCTCCGGAAAACCCATCCTGCGCCTCTCCGGCCGGGCCAAGGCCATCGCTCAGGCGCAGGGTTTTGAGACCTGGTCTGTAAGCCTGACCCACTCCCGCGGCATGGCCGCGGCGGTAGTGATCTGTGTGGGGGATGCAGTCAACGCCTGACCGGGGACCGGGGGTCGCCGGAGTTTACCCCGAGAGCAGCGAGGGGCAGCCGACCGGGAAAATCGTCTGCCCTATGGATGAATTCAACCAGGATGGCAATAATTGAATTAGGGGGGAATACAAATTTCAATCTCTATTCGTCTATCAACTCTCTTTGGACTATGTTGATCAAGCATACGAACTGATAAAAACGATTCCTGGAAATGAAAGTTTCAATTTGAGTTCATAATTGGTTCGAGCCGCTACCTCTATCACACTCAATATCGAGGAAGGCTCAACAGGTCAATCTAACAAAGAACAGGCACACTTCTTAAGTTTGGCCATTCGCTCCTCTATAGAAACAGTCGCATGTCTGGATTTGATCCAAAGAAGGCAATCTATATCTTCCGATGACCTTAACACTGCCCGGAAGATCGGTAGAACCCTATTCTATAAACTCACAAGATCCCACAAATCTATAAGAAATTAACCGCCCACCTTCTATCTGCTTCTTACGGTCTCTTTACCCCCCGTCTCCTTACCCCCGTCCGGCTGCGAAGCAGCCGTTCCTGGCTTCGCGGGGAACCAAGTGTCAAGGCAAAGTTAAAATATCCTGCAGTTCGCGGGGAACCAGTTGCCTTCCCTGCCCTTTCAAGATAGACTAGGGGATAAGGTTTTCAATGAAAAGAATTAACGAGCAAATCACACCCCCAGACCTGAAGGAAATCAGTTTCTTGCGGGAGCTGCCGGAAAAACGGCGCCTGTTCCTGGCTTCCAGGCTGAAAACGCGCCGCTACTCAGCCGGCACCCGGATCCTAAAACAGGGAACTCGGGGCGGATTTTTGGGAATTTTAGAACGCGGGGAGATCCTGCTGGAGAATCCCGACAGTCAGCCCCGGTCTCTCCTGCCTGGCGACCATTTCGGGAGCGCCATGCTGCTGTATGATAAATCCAGCGGTTTCACAGTAACTGCCAAAGCCGATACCATCCTATGGGTACTGGATAGAAAGGACTGGCTGTCCCCTACAGTCACCCCGCTACCACCCCGAAAACCCCTCCTCAAGCCCAGACAAATCCGGTCCCTGGTGGTGGGATCGATCCTGGTTGCGGCACTGTCGATGTCGATATTGATCCTCGGCCCCTCCCTGATCGACCGGGTCACAACCACCCTTCCCAAACAGTGGGCTGATTCCGGACGAGCTGCCTGGGCTGAAAAGTACCTCCAGGTCCTCACCCGCTGGCAGCCGGATTCGGCCTTGAATTTCGGCTACCTGGGAGACATCCTGGTTCTGGAAGGACAGGACCAGGAAGCCATGCAGGCTTACCAACAGGCCCTTGAGCTGGACGAATACCTGCCCTGGATCCACAACAACCTGGGTGTTTTGCTCCTGAAGGGGGACCAGCCAGACCTGGCCGCAGAGCATTTTCAAACAGCCATTGAGCTCAGTCCCCAGAACGTCACTGCCTATGTCAATCTGGGCAGCGCCTACTACGCCCAGGAAGATTGGGAAGCAGCGGCGGCGGCTTATGGGAATGCCCTCGATCTGGACTTCAGCCTGCAGGATACCAAGGCAGCCTGGGCAGGATTGATCCTTTCTGAAAGCCGCCTGGTAGAGGCCCGCCTGGTCTGGGAATATGTGCTGCTGGAAAATCCCCGTCATCCCCTGGCACTGCAGGGATTAGGAGTTGTCTCCCTGCTGGAAGGGGATCCCACCCTGGCAATGATGTACCTGGATGCTGCCCGCTATCTCCAACCCGAGAATCCGGCTCTCTACCTGTACGCCGGTATGGCCCTGGAAGAGCTGGAAAAGACGGCTGAAGCGGCCGAAGCCTATCAGTATGCAGCCGAAAACGGCACCAATTCCGATCTGGTCAGCCTGGCTGAGGCCCTGCTGGAGGTGGTTTTAGACCTTCCTGGAGGGGCAAATTAGCCCTAAAAGCCCTACCTTTCAGGGATGTTGAGTGATTTTTTAAGAAAATCCAGCTATAATCATAGCAATTGAAGTAAAAGGAGAGTGCAGGCATGAAAAAATATCGCATTATCGCTGTTCTTGCCATCATGATCGCGTTATTGATTCCCGGCGCAGTAAACGCAGCTGGAACCTTCTACTGCAGCACCAGCGTTGCCGTTGGCGGAACCGGCACCCTGACTGATCCCTGGGCCTGCAGCGATGCTGCCCAGCTGCAGAGTGTGGTCGATGATCAAATCTGCGACGTTTACAGTGGGGGTGACCTGTACCAGATCTTCCCCGCTTCCTACCGCTATCACGTCATCACCTGGTACAGCGTGGATGACTGCCGGATCACAGCGTCCTATGACTATGCCGGCTATCCTCCCTCCACGGGCGTAGAGATCGGCACGCCGTATATTGTGGGCGGTGTCGCCCTGCTCGGCGCGGGATTGGTAGCCGCAGGATTGTTGATTCGCCGCAAGAGAGCGACTGCCGCAATTTGAACCTAATTCTGCCAGCGTCTGAAACTCAACCGGCTCTGGCAGCCTATACTCTGAAATCACCAGGCCCTTCGGGACAGCTCTGACTGTCCCGTAAGGGACTGCCTGTTAATGAGAACCCGATGGTCTGGTCCAGGCACTTTATTCCATTCCAATTAGCATGATTAAACCCCGCCGCTGGATACCAACGATCCTGCTGATAACCGGAGGCCTGCTGCTGTTCTGGGCAGCCCTGGTATCGGTTAATCCCCTCTTATCCAACTATCAAATTGTGGAAGGGGAGTACTTGCTTTTCCCGCAGCAGGTCAACCTGCCTCTGCCGAAAATCGCCTCCATCCGCAGCACGGAAGCCGCCCCGCAGGACGTCTTTTTTTCCTTGGTGTACAGCCCCTTCACTCCCACGCCGACCCCCACGCCCACACCCACCCCTGTGCCGGCCGGGCCGGTGACCCGCCTGATCATCCCCAGCATCGGGGTCAACCGGGCAGTGGTGCCCCTGCGGCAGTACCGGGACGCTAACGGGGTCATTCAGTACGATACCAACTCGCTTTTCGCCACCAACAGCCGCCTGGACCTGGTCGGACAGACCCTGACCTCAGTAGACCCGGGCCAGGGCAGCAACATCGTGCTGGTGGGACACAACTACAATATGGGCTGGTACGCCTGGGAAGGGGTATTCGTCAACCTTAAGAAGCTAAAGCCGGGAAACGACATCCTGCTCCACACCAAGAACGGGGGAGTGTATAAATACAAAGTCAAGAAGGTCGTCCAGGTGCCCTACGTGGCCCGCACCGCAGCCGAGCTCAACCAGCACCTGCAGTACCTGGGGCCCACCAGTGATGAGCGGGTCACCCTGGTGACCTGCGGGGGTGCCTTCGGCTCCTGGTCAGCCCGGATCTATGTGGTGGCGAAGTAAGGGGGAGGGAGCTGCGCTCCCGACTGGAGACCGGGGTTGGTGGATTTTCTCCCGGGGCCATTTCCGATGGCACGCCTAGCTGGGATAGACTTGGACCGCTTGCGGTGATTCTTGAATACCAGCGAGAGGGGATCGACAAGGCTCCGATACAGGAAGGCCTGTCGCGGCTGAGAGAAATGAATGCGCAAGGATGTTGTCTCGTCGGACATCCGGAATACTGCTGACAATTCAGGTTCACTAACACCCTGGAGCTTGTGCTTGAGTTTGTTCCACCGGAGGTGTTTTTCGCTCTGTGTTTTGTATCTGGTCAGCATGCAGTCTATGCTGTTATATCAAAATCTCTGCAAATTTTTTGTTATTGGGTTATAGTAATAATCAGATTTGATTTCAGAGCAGCGCAATCGTCCGTGAGAGAAAATGAACAGCACAGATTATGACCGAATTATCGCCCAGGAACGAAAAGTCCTTGTTTCAATTAATGAACAGGGCGAAAAATTCATTCCTGAATTTAAAAGAATAACGACTTCTTACATCCGGGAATTGTCAATCAAACTCATAAAGGGTTATTATACACATAGACCAGAAGTAACCAGAAACCTTGGCGCCGAAAAGTTAGAAGAAATGAAACGGGAATTAAAGGAAATTCTCGATACATTACCAGAACAAACCAGTAAGCGGCTTGATGACAGTCAGATCTGGCTTCACCGGGTTGGAATACCTGATCATGCGACATCAGATATGACGTATTCCTATCAATTTGAAAAGAGGTCAAACAGATCCATGGATCAAGCGATCAGAGATTTGATCGGTTTAGTTGGCTCAGTTTTAATCAAATATGGATACATTGAGATTGGCAAAGACTTTGAATGGAAACTGACACCTGGTGGTATTCCTCAGTTTGCAGACGATCTCCCATCCAAAGGACTGGACCATTATAAGGCATTAAGTAAACTCATTGAACAATACAAGAATATCCTGGTTGAATATGTTTATGCAATCCAGAATCTCAGGAAAGCAGAACAAGCCAAGAAATCAGCTCAAGCTGATGGACTTTGGGATTAAATTTAAAGAAATCTCCTAACAACCTGCCCCCTCCCCTTGCCCATTTGATACGCCATTATGTCTTTTGAAGACTCTCCAGCACGGGTGAGGGCTACCTTTCATAAACTGCAAATTATCGTTTTCCTGCTGAATATTTGACTTTTACCACCTGTCCTGAGCGAAGTCGAAGGACCAGGTCCCAGGTATGCCCCTCGGTCCTTAACCTCGGGATTGAGCGCTGGGTAACCGGAATTTACCCTCGCTCTTAAATCCTGCCGGGATATACAAAAAAACCAATCAAGGCCCTTGATTATTTGAATTCAGACGCGGCTGCTCCCTGATCAGGAACCCCAATCTGTCAGCAGGTAGCGGAAGTACCAGTCGGAAAAGATCTGGGGGTAGTCTTTCGACCGCAAGAGGTCAAACCCCTGCAGCCCGGTTGTAAAATACCCTTCCTGGTAATCCACATAGAATGCCCCGGTCCCGGGGTTGGAAAAATCATACAACATGATGCGCTGGATGGGGCAGTTATGCCTTTCCAGGCAGTTGTTGTTCACTGTATATGCCCTGCCACCCTGATCAACTTCCACGACCAAAAACAAGTGTTCTCCTGTTCCCCCGTAGGTGTAGAGCACATCACCCGGCAGGAGAGGGAATCCTGTAAAGTTAAACCGGTCCAAGGCTTGTTCCCGGGATCGAAAAGCAAACAGGTAATAGTCTTCCTCACTAAAGAACACCCAGGGCCTTCCATCGACCACCGGGTCGCCCAGCCAGAACTGCTCCAGCGGGAACTCCTCGGGCAGGACCCCCGCGTCCTGGAGCATCGCCCCCGCCAGCGGACCGCACATCAGCGATGCATCCTCATAATCCATATCTTTGATATAGTCAATTTCCCTGGCGATGTTGCTGGCCTCAGCGTGGGTCTCAGTGACATAGTTTGAAGATATTTCCGCCAGGGCGGCGGCCCAATCTGGCACGGATATCCCGTTGACCAGCGAAACCGGATCGCGGCCTGTAGCTCGCTGGATCTCTTCCAGCAGCAGCCTGTAGATCTCCGGCAATCGATCCGCCGCATTCAGGGTAGAGGTAACCACCAGGTAGACCTGGTCCTCGAGGACGATCAATCCCCCATCCACCCAAACGAAGCTCCTTCCGCCACCGCCAAAAATACCCCCTTTGCTGACCGATCTCCCCCGGGAGGAAATTGCCGCGTTTTCAATGTAATTAGGATCATCCTCCACGATCCCCAACACTTCATAGGCGGTTTCCTGCAGGCCGGCAGGCGCCTGATCATACAACCAGGCATAATACAGCGCCAGGTCCCGGGCAGAATAGGTGTTGGCATAGGAATAGCGCCAATCGCACCAACCGGTCACGCTTCGGGAGCCAAAGCTGGGATCGACCACACCAGCGGTCAGGCCTTCATCCCATTCGGCCAACCCGGAAGCCGGGCTGACCCCCACCACCTCCCGGGACCAGGCATTGAATTGTTCCAGGGGGTTTAGATCGGTATCGCTGTGGTAATTCACATAGCCCAGCACATCCCCTGCCGCTTTGTTGGAGCTGGTGACAATCATGTCGTACATGCGGGACAGGATCCAATTTTCCCGCAAGAGGGGGAGGTATTCCTCCGGGATCTCTCCAGTCTGACTCCAGTATCTGACCGGGACCGAGGTCCAGATCTCAGGATCGATCTGGGAGAGGGCGTAGAGCAGCAGCGGGCCTTTGAAGGCGGAGGCAACCGGCATCTGTTTCTCCGGCAGCACAGCGGCCAGCGGGCGCTGACCAGTGACATCATAGACCAGGAGCGTGACCTCCCCGCCAGGCACCCCCTCCTGACAGGTTTCCTCCGCTCGAATCACCTCCAGAAATTGCTCATTATACGGAAAATCCTCCCCCAGATCAGCAACAAGGCTGCCGTGCAGGGAGAAGGAAGGTTCCTCCGTCGCGGTAGGCAGCGCTGTGCTCGTAGGCGTACCGGGGATTTGGAGGGTGGCCGAGGGTTGGGGGCTGACCGTCGGGGAGGCAGGATCAGGAGTGCCCGTGGGAATGGTTGCCGGCTGAGGGGTAGCGCCATTCTGGGCACAGGCGGACAAGAGGGTCAAACCAGCCACTAATAAGTAGTATCGGCCGCAAAGCCATAGGGTTCTTTGATTGCCAGCCAAAAAGGATCTAAGGGTAACCATTCATTTGCTCCCTTCTCGTGCTGATCAAGATCAGCGTGTCCATCTCTAAATTAATTTGAAATACTAAATGCGATTCTCCCAAGGGAATGGTTCTCCTGGACCCGGGCCCGCGCGCTCCTTCTTTGTGTCACACCATATGGTAGCCCAACTGCCAGAAATTGGGTAGTAAGAACCTTGAGCGCAGTGGGCCCGGGCCAGGCAGGGACATCATGCTGGAGGGGGTGAAGGGGAGACATGGTGACT
>Ga0209834_10000007_pt1 | contig 114709 bp, 105 predicted proteins | sample Mar14236cmmetaG_FD_184134 | JGI IMG/M metagenome (GOLD analysis project Ga0209834, IMG submission 184134) | Marine hydrothermal vent microbial communities from Guaymas Basin, Gulf of California to study Microbial Dark Matter (Phase II) - Marker... ... | reverse complement strand
TATGTGACCTTAGAGCCGTGCAATCATTATGGTCGCACACCTCCTTGTACCACTGCCATTGTGGGATCTGGGATTAGTCGTGTGGTTGTGGGCATGCAAGACCCGAATCCCAACGTGAAAGGAGGGGGATGCGAGTACCTTTGCGCACGAGGCGTTGAAGTCAAAGTCGGGGTTCTAGAAGAGCAGTGCAGGTCCCTTAATGAGGCATACATTAAGTATGTGCAGACAGGCACGCCCTTTGTAGCTTTGAAGTGTGCGTTGACCCTTGATGGGTGGATGGCAACCAGGACCGGGCATTCCAAGTGGATCACAGGGCCAGCCTCAAGGAGGTTCGTCCATCGCCTCAGGCAGAGGTCGGATGCTGTTATGGTTGGGGTTGGTACTGTTATTAAAGACAATCCCCTGCTGACTGCGAGAGATGTGGTAAAAGGAGGTAGACAGCCATTACGTATAATTGTTGACAGCAATTTGCGTAGCCCTATGAATGCACAAATTTTTAAGAGCATTGATAAGGGGCCGGTGATGGTCATAGTCGGCTCTAGATGTAAGGAGTCGTCAAAGATAAAGAAGCTCGAGGAAATAGGAGTATCGGTTGTTAAATCGCGGATCAAAAAGGGCATGATTGACTTGGGTGCCCTCATGGATATATTGGGTAGAAAAGAGATCGTAAACCTAATGGTAGAGGGTGGAGCAAAGCTGAATCATTCCTTGATATCAGCAAAGCTTGTTGATAAATTGTATATTTTCCTGGCACCTAAACTTTTAATAGGGGGAGATGGCTTGCCCATGTGTCCGGGCTGGGGTCCAGCTAGAATTGACGGTGCTTTATTGTTAAAGGACTTGAGGCTTAGGAGATTTGAGCAGGATATAATGGTAACTGCCTATCCCAATTATCAAGATGGGTAGGGCGCAAGACAAAGTGATTTTGTTTGCTTGTGATCCCTAAGTCAAAGATGAAGGCCAACAGATAGGTCAGAGGGGTACAAAGCTTTATTCATGTTTACTGGACTTGTAGAGGGAACAGGAACTGTAAAGGCAATAAAGAGGGTGGGCAGAGATATGGTGCTCAGTGTCACGCCACCCTTTGACGTCTCAGAATGTCAAATTGGGGAAAGCATTTCTGTTGACGGGGTATGCCTCACAGTGACCGAGATAAGCCCGGGAGCTTTAAGTATGGACGTTTCTGAAGAAAGCCTTGCTAGAACCACTCTTGGCTCCCTAAAGCAGAGTGATCGTGTAAATCTTGAGAGGGCCCTGCGGCTTACCGACAGGCTGGGAGGGCACCTGGTATTGGGCCATATTGACGGGGTGGGCACTATAATACGAAAACAGCCCAGGCAGAGATCATGGACCATAAGGGTGGCGATGGATTCAGCTTTGACCAGGTACACCGTTGAGAAAGGATCTATAGCAATTGATGGGGTGAGCCTGACCATCAATAGGTGCTTCCCAGACGGGGTAGAGGTTAACATTATACCGCAAACCGGGGAAGCAACCACGCTTTTAAGAAAAGAGGTGGGCGAAAAGGTTAACATAGAAACTGATTTGATTGGCAAGTACATTGAAAGGCTAATGTCACGGGCAAATGACAAACATAATTATAGAGCCCTTGAGACCTCTGGGCTTGATTCAAATATGCTTAAGAACTTGGGCTTTGGTGAATAAAATGGGTATTGCGAAGATTGAGGAAGTACTTGAAGACCTTCGGCAGGGCAAAATGATCATCCTAGTGGATGATGAGAACCGCGAAAATGAAGGAGACCTGACAATAGCGGCAGAAAAAGTAACGCCGGAGGCTATTAATTTTATGGCTAAATATGGACGGGGATTGATATGTCTGGCCCTGGCCCCAGAAATAGTGGACAGACTAAAGCTCCCGCCAATGGTCTACGACAATAGATCTCCTTACAAGACGGCTTTTACCGTTTCAATAGAGGCACGCCATGGTGTCACTACGGGTATATCGGCTGCTGACAGGGCCCATACTATCCTTACCGCGATTGCTGATGATGCAAAACCAGAAGATCTGGTTCAGCCTGGTCATGTTTTTCCTCTGCGGGCCCGAAGAGGTGGGGTCCTATTCAGGACCGGGCAGACAGAGGGTTCTGTGGACCTTACAAGGTTGGCAGGGCTTAAGCCGGCCGCGGTCATCTGCGAGATAATGAAAGATGACGGAACCATGGCAAGGCTTCCTGACCTTGAAAAATTTGCTGAAGAACACGGACTCAAGATTGCAACAGTCGCTGATATAATAGCCTATAGGATGCGGACTGAATCCTTTGTGCATAAGGTCGCTAAAACCGTACTCCCCACGCCCTATGGTGAGTTTAAGGCCATTGCCTTTGTAAACGATATTGATGACTATGAACATCTGGCCCTTGTGAAAGGAGATATAAGTCCCGAAAAGGACGTGTTGGTGAGAGTTCACTCCCAGTGCCTGACGGGTGATGTCTTTGGATCATACAGGTGTGACTGCGGTGAACAGTTGAAAAAGGCGATGGAAATGATTCAACGCGAAGGCCTGGGGGTTATTCTCTATTTGCAGCAAGAAGGAAGGGGCATAGGCTTGGCCAACAAACTGAAGGCATATGCATTGCAAGATAAAGGCCTTGACACCGTAGAGGCAAACGAAGAACTTGGCTTTGAGGCGGATCTCAGGGACTATGGTGTTGGGGCGCAGATCTTGGTGGCCCTTGGGGTAAGGAAAATGAAGCTTTTGACCAACAATCCGAAGAAGATAGTTGGCCTTGAGGGATACGGATTGAAGGTGACCGGAAGAGTACCCATTGAGATCGAACCCAGACCTGAGAACAAGCGCTATTTGATGACCAAATGCCAGAAACTAGGGCATTTGATGCAGATACTAGAGGAGCAAGAGGAAAAACAAGAAGAATAAAAGGGGGATGAAATGCCCAAGACCACCGAAGGGCGGCTAGATGCCCGGGAGTTTAGATTCGCAGTTGTAGTGAGTCGGTTTAATGATTTTGTAAGTTCCAGGCTGGTGGAGGGCGCAATGGATGCCCTTTTGAGACACGGTGCCAAGGAAGACCAGGTGCACCTCGTTCGGGTGCCAGGGGCATTTGAAATTCCACTTGTCGCCAAGAGGCTTGCCCAAAGCGGTGCTTATGATGCCGTGATATGCCTTGGAGCAGTAATCAGGGGTGCCACACCCCACTTCGAATACGTGGCAGCCGAGGTTTCCAAGGGCATAGCAAATGTGGCTCTTGACACAGGGGTGCCTGTCACCTTTGGAGTCCTTACCACTGATACCCTTGAGCAAGCGGTGGAGCGTGCAGGATCGAAGTCGGGAAATAAGGGTTTTGAGGCTGCCATGGCCGCTATAGAAATGGTAAATCTATTCAAGGCACTTTGAACTGAGAACTGCTGGCGACACCTCTGGGCCATTTGAGACCGCTCAAACCAGAGGCAATTGCCAGAGAACCAGGGCGAAATGGGCAAGAGAAGACGAGCCAGGGAACTGGCAGTCAAGGTTCTTTTTCATATGGAATACAACAACGGGGATCCTGAGAAGGCCTTCGATCTGGTATGCCAACACTTTGGGGCCCCCCATTCGGTCAGGGGCTTTTCGAGGGATTTGGTTAAGGGAGTAGTGGAACATAGACAGGAGGTCGATGCCAGGATTCGTAAGGCCTCTAAGAATTGGCGATTGGAGAGAATGTCCAGAGTAGATAGGAGCGTACTTAGGCTTGCAACATACGAGATAGTGTTCAGAGATGATATTCCGCCCAAGGTCTCTATTGACGAAGCGGTGGAGTTGGGCAAAAAATTTGGTTCAGCCGACTCTGCGGCGTTTATTAACGGAATTTTGGATAACATATACAATACCTGGGTCTCAGAGGGAAAAACAGATGGCCCTATAGCGACGGATTTTGGAGCAGGCGATGGGACTCGGGGGCAATGAAGCCCTGATTTGGACCTAGGTTAGCCAGGCATATATAATGAGGCTTGATTTGAGGTTTACCCAGCGGCCGCCTTATGCCATCTGGTGTGAGGCGGTTGTGGGATTCATACATGAAGGATCCTTTGTTGTAAAAGAAAATATGGCCGGGGTAGATAAGAAGACCTCGGCCTATTTGCGCGCTTTGAACAGGAGAGGGTTCTGTACGGCAAAAATGGGGGAGACTCTCTTGTTGGCTGGAGAGGATAGGCTGAGGGCTGAGATGGTGATATTAAAGGGGCTGGGGCCTAAAGAGGAGATTACATTCGATATGTTTCTAGCTCAGGCAGGCGATGTTGCATTGCGTTTACGGTCATTAGGGATAAACAACTTCGTGGTGAAAATTCCATTATTGTTTGCTTGGGAACTATATCATGAGCAGGTGAGAAGGGCGGTGCAAGAGATGATGGATCCGTTTCTTGCTCAATTGGAAGATGAAGATGATATTGTAACAGCGGTCTTTTCTGTTGAGCGCCCACTATTGGAGGAGATAGCCGAGGTAGAAGCATCGCTGAGAGATTATTTTCGGGATGTTGTTTCGTTTTCATTGGTAACTGAGTCGGCAGTTAATGATGGTGAGATTTAGATATGCTGGGAAGGAATTTGAAAATGAAGTACCAACCTCAAGTTATTGAAACAAAGTGGCAAGAAAGATGGGAAAAGGAAAAGCTATTTAAGGTCGGTGAAGATCCTGGTAAGGAAAAATACTATTTACTGGAGATGTTTCCCTACCCCTCGGGTAAGATTCATATGGGCCATGTTAGGAATTACACGATAGGCGATGTGGTAGCCCGTTACAAACGCATGATCGGAAAAAATGTGCTTCATCCTATGGGTTGGGACGCATTTGGGCTGCCAGCAGAAAATGCTGCTATCGAGAACAATACCCATCCCGCCAAATGGACCTATAACAATATAGCTGCTATGAAAAAACAGTTGCAGCGCATGGGCTTCAGCTACGACTGGGACAGGGAGTTTGCCACTTGCGATCCTGAATATTACAGATGGGAGCAACTGGTTTTCCTAAAGATGTACGAGAGGGGCCTTGCTTACAAGAAGCGCACCTTTGTGAACTGGTGTGACAAATGCCAGAGCGTGCTCGCAAATGAGCAGGTAGAAAACGGCCGGTGCTGGCGTCATACTGAGCAGGAAGTTACCATAAAAGAGATGGATTCATGGTTTCTCAAAATTACCGATTATGCTGAGGAAATCCTTGAATACAGCGACAAACTTCCAGGGTGGCCAGAGAGGGTCTTGGCCATGCAGCGCAATTGGATAGGCAAAAGCTATGGGGCCATAATAAAATTTCCTCTTGTGGGGTCAGATGAAGTGATTGAGGTCTTCACCACTAGACAGGACACGGTATATGGCGCTACCTTCCTATGCTTTGCCCCTGAGCACCCTAAGCTAAAGGAACTCATAAAGGGGCTGCCCCAAGAAAAAGTAGTACTGGAGTTCATTGAAAAGACCTTGAGGATGGACTCCTATATGAGAACGGCCGATTACACGGAAAAGGAGGGCGTATTCACGGGTAGATATTGCCTGAATCCTGTCACTGGGGAGCAGATTCCCATTTACGTAGCCAATTTTGTTCTTTTTGACTATGGCACCGGCGCAATCATGGCAGTCCCGACCCATGACCAAAGGGACTTCGAGTTCGCCAAGAAGTATGGGCTTCCTCTGCGGGTGGTCATTAAGCCGTTTGATAGGGATCTGGATGAAAGGACCATGACAGAGGCCTATGTAGAGGAGGGGATACTGGTAAATTCCGGGCCTTTTAATGGCATGAAAAATCTGGAGGCCCTGGACAGTATCGCAGAATACCTTGAGTCCAAGGGTCTAGGCTATAAAACAGTTAACTATCGTCTAAGAGACTGGGGGATATCAAGGCAACGATACTGGGGAGCACCAATTCCCATCATTTATTGCGACAATTGTGGCACCGTACCTGTTCCGGAGGATGACCTTCCAGTAGTCTTGCCCCTTGATCTTGATATGAGGCCAAATGGCGGCTCCCCCCTTCCTTTTGAACCTTCGTTTTATGAGACCACGTGTCCGAAGTGCAAGGGAAAGGCCCGGCGGGAAACCGACACAATGGACACGTTTGTAGAGTCTTCATGGTATTTTATCCGCTATGCATGCCCTAACTACGATAAGGGACCTATTGATAAGGAGAGAGCCGAGTACTGGATGCCAGTTGATCAGTATATCGGCGGTATAGAGCATGCAATCCTTCACTTACTCTATTCAAGGTTTTACACGAGGGTCTTGCGCGACCTCGGCTATATCTCTGCAAGCGAACCTTTTACCAACCTTCTGACACAGGGAATGGTATGCAAGGAAACCCAGGAGTGCCCTGAGCACGGATATCTTTATCCCGAAGAGGTCAAGGACGGCAAGTGCACCCTATGTGGTAAGGATGTTATAATAGGGAATACGGTAAAGATGTCCAAGTCCAAGAAAAACGTGGTGGATCCCCAGAAAATGATTGATACATATGGGGCAGATACAGTCAGGATGTTTTGTCTGTTTGCGGCCCCACCTGAAAAGGACCTGGAATGGAGCGAGCAAGGGGTAGAAGGGGCATTTAGGTTCCTTAATAGGCTATGGCATCTTGTTACAGAAAACCTCGAGGAGGTCTCTGCGGTGCCGATCTATGCAGGGGAAAGAGCGCTCAATGGGGCGGCGAGATCCCTTCACCGAAAGACCCACCAAGCCATCAAAAAAGTTACCAACGACATTGAGAATCGCTTTCACTTCAATACTGCAATATCTGCGGTGATGGAATTAATAAATGAGATCAATCAGTTTCTGCACGGAGATGAGGTAAAGGATGAGCTTGCATGGTCCGTTGTTCGAGAGGCAATTGAGACCTCTGTGGTCCTGCTCAGCCCGGTGGTGCCCCACATTACAGAGGAGTTATGGCGTATGCTGGGCCACGAAGGCTTCCTGCTCGACCATCCTTGGCCCAAATGTGATGACAAGGCCTTGGAGGAGGAAAAACGTCTCATAGTTTTACAGGTCAACGGAAAGGTCAGGAGCAGAATAGAGCTTCCCGCGTCTTGCAATGACAAGGAGATCGAGGAAGCTGCATTGGCTGATCAAAGAGTAAAGCGATTTGTGGGGGACAAGCCAGTTAAAAAAGTCTATGTAGTAAAGAAGAAACTCGTTAATGTGGTGGTCTAATGTGGCGTAGGTGGCTAATTGCTGTGTTTTGTGTGAGTAGTGTTTTTTTGATCCTATTTGGGTGTGGGTACCATTTCAATCTGTCTGGGACATCACTGCGCGGTGGGCTTCACACCCTTGCCATTCCAACTGTTCAGAGCTCATCCACATTGGCAGGCCTTGAGGGGGATTTTACCAACATAATTCGTAGAGAGTTTCTCTCGCACTCCACCATACCAATAGTGTCGAGGAAACGCGCCTCAGCGGTACTAGTGGGAAAGATTGAGCGTGTGGATACCTCGCCCCTAAGCTATGATATCCAGAAGCAAACCGTGGGCGGCACAACCGTTTCCTATGAGACGACAAGCTTGAGACGAATAAGGGTTAAGATGAGCATTAAAATGGTCAACAAGGGAACGGGTCAGGTTTTGTGGGAGGATCATGACATGGAGGAGAAGGCCTCATATACACTGAGCAACGACCCCGTGGAGAATCAATACAGGGAGAGGGCTGCACTCAAAGAGATTGCAAGACTCCTTGCAAAGAGGATTTATCTTAAGACCGTGGATGCCTTCTGATGAGTAAAGACCTGAGCCCAGAAGCGATCTTGGGTCAATTGGAAACCCCAGACCTTGGTCCTTATTATCTATTTCACGGGCCCAGTGATTTTCTAAAGGAGAATACGATTGCTAAGGTTAAGCGAAAAATTCTTGATCCAGCGACAGCAGACTTCAATCTACAGGTTTTTTACGCTGATGAGACAACACCAGGGCAGGTCCTTGAGGCGGCATGCTCTGTGCCTTTTATGGCTGACCGCAGAATCGTGATAGTAAGACGGACCGAGTCTTACCGCAAAAGCGACCAAGAAAGGTTTTTGCCTTATTTGGATAACCCTGCCACCAGCACTTGCCTCTTGCTGGTTGCCTCAACTGTTGATTTCAGACAGCCTCTTTTTGCAAGAATAAGGAAGAAGGGGCGGTCGGTGTTTTTTGCCCCCCTCAAGGAAGCCCGCATTATTCCTTGGCTGCGTTCTACTGCCAGAGAGATGGGATTGGATATCTCTCCTGAGGCGTGTGCCTATTTGTACCAGATAGTGGGAAGCAGCTTGATGGAACTGTATGGAGAACTTGAGAAGCTGTCGGTCCGCTATGGTAAGTCACCTGTAGGGATTGAGCAGGTCAAGGAGATGGCCGCCAAAACCAGGGCCCACAGCATATTTGAACTTATGAACTATATTTCAGAGAAGGACCCCGGCAAGGCACTGAATGTATTGCACAAGCTCCTTGCCCAAGGAGGCAGAGAAGCTGCTCTAAGGATACTGGGTATGCTGAACAGGCAATTGCGCCTTTTGTGGCAGGTTAAGGCAATGAGAGAGCGGGGAAAGGAGCGCGATATCCCTACCGCCCTTGGAATTCCTCCCTTTTTTGCCAGGAGATTACGGGATCAAGGTGACGGATGGACGGAGGCTGAATTAAGAGAATTTCTCGAGAGCCTGTGCCTGGCTGATACCAGGCTCAAGTCGGGCTCTCGAGAGGATATCATATTGGACCACTTGATTATGTCGCTTTGTAAGGGGGAGGCTCAGGAGGAAATCTGATTTACAAGGCGATAAAGTCGCGATATTTTTCTGGCAGCGGTGTTTCTATGGATAACGCCCTTTGAGGCAGTTTTCTGAATAATAGAGACAGCATTTCTGAGTTTTTCCTGAGCCACTTCAAGGGAGTTCTCCATAACAGCGGACCTTACCTCTTTTGAGACATTTTTTACCCTGGTCCTGTAACTCTTATTTCGAAGTCTTCTAACTTTATTCTGTCTGGCCCTTTTTATGGCGGATTTATGATTTGCCAAAATTCTATCCTCCTACTTGGTGATTTCATCTTGCAAGTTATGTATATTGCCACCTTGATCTAAGGATGTCAATACAGATGAGTGAGAAAAACAATAGAGTAAGCCAGCAGAATTCCGAACAAGTCACAAGGGCAGCGGGTATTGTTGGTTTTTTTACATTCTTAAGCCGGATACTCGGCCTCATTCGAGATATGGTCATTGCAGCACTTTTTGGCTCTGGCATGATAGCCGATGCGTTCTTTGTGGCCTTTAGGATTCCTAATTTGCTCAGGCGATTGTTTGCCGAAGGCTCTCTCACCATTGCCTTTATCCCTGTTTTTACCGAATACCTGAATAAGAAAAATAGGACAGAGGCCCTGGAACTTGCAAGGGTCACCCTGACGATCCTCTCTGTTATTCTAGTTATTGTCTCTGTAGCCGGTGTCCTATTGGCTCCATGGATAGTAAGGATTCAGGCATTTGGATTCGGCGGCTCTGGTACTAAATATGAACTTACTGTCTTCCTCACCCGCATCACATTCCCTTATATCCTGCTCATAAGCATTGTGGCCTTTTTTATGGGAGTGCTTAATTCACTCAAACGTTTTGCTGCTCCTGCTGCAGCCCCGATATTCCTCAATGTTGGCATAATAGCCGGGGCCGTTTTTATTTCACCCCATTTGAAGGAGCCGATTGTAGGGGTTGCCATAGGGGTAATAATAGGCGGTATCCTCCAGGTGCTACTGCAGTTGCCATGGGCAAAAAAGGAGGGCCTTAGTCTATGGCCAGTATGGAATCCGGGGCATCCCGCACTGAAACGCATTGGGGTTTTGATGTTGCCGGCCGTATTCGGATCCGCGGTTTATCAACTGAATCAGTTTATAGGAACCCTGCTTGCTTCTTTCCTGCCAGAAGGCAGCATCTCTTGGCTTTACTATGCGGATCGGATAGTCCAGTTTCCTCTGGGTATCTTCGGTATAGCGATAAGTACGGCTGCACTTCCCACCCTTTCCGAGCACGTGGCTCTGGAGAACTTGACGGAGTTTTCTGATACACTATCTCATTCCTTGAGGATGGTGTTTTTTATAACCATTCCAGCCCTTGTGGGTTTGTTGGTCCTTGGCGAGCCAATAGTCAAGTTAATTTATCAAAGGGGCGCATTCGGGGCCTATGCTGCCTCAATGACGTATAAGGCATTGGTCTTTTACTCGGTGGGACTTTGGGCCTTTTCGGGTATCAGGGTTATGGTTTCAGCCTTTTATGCGATGCAGGACACGAAAACGCCTGTCATGGTGGCGGTTTGCGCCCTCTTTGCAAATGTTGTTCTCAGCCTGAGTCTTATGGGTCCTATGAAACATGCAGGCCTTGCGTTGGCACTGTCCTGTGCATCTGGCTTTCAGTTTCTACTCCTTGTCATTGCCTTGAAGAAAAAGACACCCCAGGTGTCACTACGTCCTGTTGCTTCTTCTGGGATCAAAATTGTATTTGCCTCATTCGTGATGGGTACCTGCCTTTATTGGATACAACAGAAGTGGGCTGCACAATATCTTTGCCAAGGTATCCTATACCTGTTGGCAGATGTTGCACTTATGATCGTAGCTGGCGCTGTTCTCTATTTCGCGTTAGCGAGGCTAATGGGGTGCGCAGAATTGGGCTCGTTCCTAGCGATCCTGCGGCCTAGAGGGAAGAAACTATCACCCACTGGATCAGGTCACAAATGACCATATTGGCTTCTATGGATATTGGGAGTTACACTACGAGGCTTCTTGTTGCTGAAGTAAAGGAGGAGAATAAGATAAAGGCTCTGCTAAGGGAGCGCATCTACACCCGGATCGGGGAAGATCTCTCTTTTTTTGAATCAATGGATCTGAGTGAGGAGGCTCAAGTTCGAGTCATTGAAGCAGTGAGAAAACTTTACGGGCAAGCACTCTCCCAAGGGGCTACGACCATATTTGCGGCAGCTACCGGTGTTATACGTGAGTCAAGAAATGGAGCACAGCTTGCACAGAGAGTGTACGAAGAGACGGGCCTTAAGATAGAGATAATCTCGGGGCTTGAGGAAGCAGCTCTTACGGGCAAAGGCGCCCTGAGTGCCCTACCTGATGTGGGACCGCCTCTTGTGGTCTTTGACCTGGGGGGAGGAACAACAGAATTTTTTTATATGGCTGGGGATCAAGAGAATGAGACAGTATTTTCCCTTCCAGTAGGGGCGGCCGTCCTTACACAGCAGTTTTTGAGGGAGGACCCACCCAGTGCTCATGATATAGCCGCTGCACAAGAGGCCATCAGGGGGCTGTTGCGTGGAATTCCTAATTTGGGTCATGACGGTGACAAACCAGGAACTGTAATAGGAACAGGCGGAACGGTTACCTCCCTTGCGGCCATGTCCTGTAACCTGAATTTAGAAGATGTCAGCCCGGAACGGTTCAATGGCGTACGAATAAGTGCTTCTCAGGCACGAGGGATTTTTGATAGGATAAAGCAACTTCGATCCTTTGAAAGGGCATTGCTGCCCGGCCTTGACAGCAGCCGTGCAGATGTGATTATTGCAGGGGCCCTTTGCGTAATCACTATACTGGAACATTTCCAAACCACAATGTTAGTGGTAAGCCTTTCTGACATACTGGAAGGCTTGTTGATAAATGGGCTCACTAAAATCGACCGTCTTTAGGAGTGAAGAATATGGAAAGATACGAATTCAAAGAAGGCCTTACTTTTGATGATTTACTTCTTGTGCCTGGTCATTCCTCAGTCCTACCAACAGAAGTTGATGTGAAAACCAGGTTGTCACGGAATATAACCCTCAATATTCCCATTGTGAGCGCAGCAATGGACACGGTTACTGAGGCGGAAACCGCCATTACAATGGCAAGACAAGGAGGTATGGGTTTTATCCATAAGAATATGAGTATTGACCGTCAGGCCCTTGAGGTGGAAAAGGTCAAGAAATCTGAAAGCGGGATGATAGTTGACCCAATTACCGTACACCCTGACCAAAGGATTCGGGAAGTCCTAGAGATCATGAGCCGCTATAGGATCTCAGGCGTACCAGTGGTCAAGGGGGAAAACCTGGTAGGTATCATTACCAATCGGGACCTGAGATTTGAAACGGATCTGGATCAAAAGGTCGAAGCTGTTATGACAAAGGAAAATCTCGCTACTGCAAAGGTAGGCATAACCCTGGAGGAATCAAAGGCGATCCTTCATGCTCGGAGAATAGAAAAACTCCTTGTGGTGGACGATGAGGGCAGGCTGAAGGGCCTCATCACCATAAAAGATATAGAGAAAATAAAGAAATATCCTAATTCTTGTAAGGACGAGCTAGGACGCCTCCGTGTGGGGGCTGCTGTGGGTATAGGACCGGATATGAAGGAGCGTGTGTCTGCCCTTAAGGAGGCAGGTGTTGATGTCTTGGTCGTGGATACGGCTCACGGGCATTCCGAGGGTGTGATTAAGGCTGTAAAAGAAATAAAGAGGATGTATCCCGATTTTGAATGTGTTGCGGGTAACGTGGCCACGGCAGAGGGAACCCGGGCTCTTATAGAGGCAGGGGCCGACGCAGTAAAGGTGGGAGTAGGTCCTGGCTCCATTTGCACGACTCGGGTTGTGGCTGGTGTTGGTGTTCCCCAGATGACTGCCATAATGGATTGCGCCGAAGAGGCCGGAAGGCAGGGGATTCCTATCATAGCTGACGGCGGGATTAAGTATTCAGGTGATATTACAAAGGCAATTGCCGCAGGGGCTAGCACGGTGATGATAGGAAGCCTATTTGCAGGAACCGAAGAGAGCCCAGGCGAAACAATACTTTATCAGGGCCGTACCTATAAGGTGTATCGCGGCATGGGTTCGTTGGAGGCGATGAAGGAAGGCAGCAGGGACCGGTACTTTCAAAATGCCATGACTGAAGAAAAGTTGGTCCCCGAGGGAATAGTAGGACGAGTGCCATATCGTGGCCCCCTTTCTGACACGATTTATCAGTTGATCGGGGGGCTGAGGGCAGGGATGGGGTATCTTGGGTGCGCCAGTATTCAGGAGCTACAAACAAAGCCGAAATTCATACGTATTTCAACTGCGGGCCTTAGGGAAAGCCACGTGCATGATGTCATAATTACAAAGGAGGCACCCAATTATCGATTGGAATAGCTGATCACTGAGAAACATCCTGAGGGAGTGAAACCGAAATGACCGCAAGTCTATACAAACACAAAATCCTGATTCTGGATTTTGGGTCTCAGTACACACAATTGATTGCGAGAAGAATAAGAGAGGCGCATGTATATTGCGAAATACATCCATACAATATGAGCCTGGACGACATGAAGGCCTTTTTACCAAAAGGAATAGTGCTTTCTGGTGGACCCCTTAGCATATATGATAAGGATGCTCCTTTGTCTGACCCAAGGATTCTGCAGTTGGGTATACCTGTATTGGGGATCTGCTATGGTATGCAGTACATGACCCACGTTCTCGGTGGGGTGGTAGGTCAGGCTCGAGAGCGGGAATATGGCCATGCAATTATAGAAATCCTTGACGACCAAGGCCTTTTTCACGGCTTAGGCCAGGAGGACGGAGAGGTGGTCTGGATGAGCCATGGTGACCGCATAGAAAAGATGCCGCCGGGCTTCAGTGTATTGGCTAGGAGTAAGAATAGCCCAGTAGCCGCCATGGCTGACCGAAAGAAAAGGCTTTATGGCGTTCAATTCCACCCTGAGGTCGCCCATACACCTAATGGGGCCAAGATTCTGAGTAATTTCTTATTTGAGATATGCGGCTGCGAACCTTCATGGACTATGGCCTCGTTTGTCCGACGTACAATCCGTAATCTTCGAGAAGAGATAGGGAATGAGCGTGTAATATGTGGGATCTCTGGAGGTGTTGATTCGTCTGTGACGGCCGTGCTTCTTCACAAGGCGGTTGATAAACAGCTTTCTTGTATCTTTGTTGACAATGGGCTGCTGCGGCGTGGCGAGACCAAAGAGGTGATGGAACTGTTTGGGAAACGATATGGAATTGACCTCCATCTTGTGGACGCATCAGAACATTTTTTGGATCAACTCAAGGGGGTAACGGATCCAGAGAAAAAGCGAAAAATAATTGGGCGTGAGTTTATTCGGGTATTTGAGAAAAAGGCAAAGGAACTGGGTAAGGTCACATACCTTGCTCAAGGGACACTTTATCCGGACGTGATTGAAAGTGTATCATTTAAGGGGCCATCTGCCACCATAAAAAGCCATCACAATGTTGGAGGTTTGCCTTCTGTGATGAAGCTGAAATTGGTAGAGCCACTGCGGGAGCTGTTTAAGGATGAAGTGCGGCAGGTGGGGAGGGAATTGGGACTGCCCAATGAGCTTGTGATGAGGCAGCCGTTTCCCGGTCCAGGGCTTGCTGTGAGGATATTAGGTGAAGTGACTCGCGACAGACTTGAGGTGTTGAGGGCCGCTGATGTGATCGTGGTCGACGAAATTAGGGGAGCAGGGTTATATGAAAAGGTATGGCAGGCCTTTGCCGTATTGTTACCCGTAAAGACCGTTGGGGTGATGGGCGATGAGCGTACCTATGAGAATGTTATTGCTGTGAGGATAGTGGACAGCCTTGATGCCATGACAGCGGATTGGACGAAGGTGCCTTACGATGTTTTGGCCCGGATTTCCAATCGGATAATAAACAGTGTCAAAGGTGTTAATAGGGTAGTCTACGATATATCCTCCAAGCCACCCAGTACCATCGAATGGGAATAGTGGCTCACTTCATAGACCACCCCCTTTTGATTCTGTATAGCACTCCACCGTAAAACTCGCCAATCAATAGTCGCTTATTGGTGAGAATAGCAGAATAAAACGGGAGGATGCAGCCGCAGCGCGAGCAGTCTGCCAATGGGCCAAGCTGACATGGATTCTTTGGCCTTCCCATGGGGTCCCACGCAAAGCCTATTTTTCTGAAAGGGCAATTGTTCGTTATGGAGGGGGCCATATCAGATCGCATCAATCTATAGGCTCTATCTGAAAACCAAATGAGATCACCATAGGTCTTACGAAGGGAGGTGATCTGGTCAATTATTCTGTCTCTTTCTTCCCAATCAAGCCATAGTTCCTTACCCTCACCCTTCATTGGGGTATAGAATTCAAAGGCTATACCCTTGACATGGGTGTTGTGCCATTCATCCAACATCTCCTCAATGCAGGTATGGTTGATTCTGGTGATACAGCAAGAAATAACCACGTCAAGACCGGGGCGGTTAACATTCTGTTTGATCTTTTCATACGATCCTTCAGGCGCGCCAGTCATGCGATAATAAAACTCTTCTGTGCCGTGCACCGAAACAGAAAAAGAGACGTCTGGCCAATCAGGCAGAGAAACTGTGCCGTTTGTAAATATCACGTTGGTTTTGAAGTATCTTTTCCCTATTTCAATCAGTCGCTTGCGAAGCAAAGGTTCGCCGCCTAGCCATCCGCATATCATAAATGGGAATCCGTTTTGCTGAAGCAGATCAAATTTTTCCGTCCATTGCTCCAGGGAAAGCTCTTCATAGTATTGTTGCTTGTGGAAGTAACAGTGCTTACAGGTGAGGTTGCAACGGTAGGTTACGTCAATGCCTCCTATGGTGTTAGGAGGAGGACCAAATAACCCGATTCTGATGTAGTCAAGTACCGCCCATTTGTTTTTTCCCAGACCCATTGCACACAGACCTCATAATGCCTGAAATGACTAAGAATGCTTCAGGCACAAACTTATGCTATTATAGCACCAAGATTTGATTTTGAAGCAAGAATTTTCTTCTTAACTTTTTGAGAATATGAGTGGCAGGATGGGATGGAGAGAAGTTACAGAAAAATTTCGAATCCAAAAGGTCTGGTCTCCTTTGAGGTAACAATAAAGCAGACAGATTTATGGATTAGTGCCAAAAGGGATTTAACCAATGAGGCCAGGGACCTGGTTTTTGAGATGAGAGCGCACTTGGAGAGCTATATTTTGCGGCATCCCCGCTTCAGGTCCACATTACTTCCATGGCAAGAAGATCCATTTGCACCCCCGCTTGTGACGGAGATGATCAAGGCCGCACAGAAGCTCGGCGTAGGCCCAATGGCATGCATCGCCGGAGCCATTGCTGAAAAGGTGGGAGAGGGGTTATTGAGGTGGTCAGATGAAGTGGTGGTTGAAAACGGCGGGGACATATATGCAAATACAAAAAGACCGCTAATTGTCGGCCTACTTCCCCAAAAAAGCGATCTAAGTGGATTAGGACTGAAGATAGAGACAAGTTTGATGCCCCTTGGGATCTGCTCCTCGTCTGCCACTATCGGCCATTCCTATAGTGAAGGATCAGCAGACCTTGTAACCGTGTTGGCCAAATCTGCCTGCTATGCAGACGGCGCTGCCACAGCCATCTGCAACATAATGAATACACCCAGAGACTTAAACCTCCTTAATGAAATTGTAGCTAGATTTGAAGGAATAATCGGAGTGGTCGTCATAGTGGGCAACACCATGGGATGCTGGGGTAATGTAAAGCTAATAAAGCTTTGAGGATACAATTATAATAGGAAAATGGCCCGAGATTTTATTGGCTTTTAATCAGAGTTCATAGAGCTTGTCGTCCCTAGAAGGGGTTCGGGTCTTAGGCTTGGACCCCTTTTTGTCTTGAAACTGAAAAGGATCTTCTTCCTCCAAGAGATCTCCCATTTCTTCCTCTATTTGTTCAGGGTCTTCACCTGCCTCCATTCTTCTGAGGGCCTCTTCCATACCAGGGCCGAGCTTAAGGCCTGTCATATCAGTCAATTTTCTCATGAGATTAGCAGCTTGTCTCGGATCCTCTTCATCAATATGTTCTGCCTCTCTGGCCAATAGATCCATGGCCTTTTCCATTTTGCTCTCGTCCATATCTGGGATAGCCATATCTTCGTCTGCTTCTGAGTCACCCTTATTCCGGACTGTGGTAAACACTGACATCCATCTTTCCAATTTTACTTTTCCACACTTGGGGCAGAGAGGTCTTTTTTCTGTGTTCACTGTCTTGGAGTAAAAATTGAATATTCTGTTGCAATCCGAGCAATAGAATTCATAGATTGGCATAGCTCATCCCCTAAACTCTCAAGATTCACGGCGCTATTCCTCGCACCACAATTAGTATGATCACAAGCTAAGATTATAGTGAAAATTTTCCATTAAGTGGTATTTCCGAATCTCCCATGACTATCGATCGAGGTGGATCTTCCCTTATCATTTAAACCTAAATGCCTTGAGCCTTTTTACCTAGTCACCTTGGGTTATGTTGTTGAAATACAAAAATATTCCTTATGTGTCAACGGTTTTCATTTTTCACCCATAATAGCCCTTGTCTTTTTGAATGAGCCTGTTTATACTCCTACCCCAACATTTCTTTGCAGAGGGGAAACGTCTGATGGCCTTTCGGATAGGGGTGATTTCTGATACTCATCTTCGGCAGGTTACAAAGCAGTTCAAGCGGCTTTACGAGGAATTTTTGGCGGACAAAGATCTAGTTATCCACGCCGGGGACATTGTTTGCGAAGAGGTTATCGATTTTCTCTCCCAAAAACCCCTCAAGGCAGTGTGTGGAAATATGGATCCATTCGAGCTGAGAAAAAGGTTGCCTTCAAAAGAAATCCTTGAGATTGAAGAATTTACCATAGGTATAATACACGGGTGGGGACCATCGGCGGGCCTTGAACAGAGAGTTCTCAATGAGATCCAGAATGCCGATGTAATAGTATACGGTCATTCTCATCACCCTGCCAATGAAGCCAAGGAAGGCGTTTTGCTTTTTAATCCAGGGACGGCAACCGGGTATCCCTCGGCGGGCTTTAATTCTGTTGGAGTTCTCGAGATCAGTGATACTGTGCAAGGAAAAATAATCAGGCTTTAAGGAGAAAAAAATGGATGTCCTTTGGGCTCCTTGGAGGATGGAATACATACTTTCAACAAATAAGGATCAGGGATGCATTTTCTGTCCAGGAAAAGACAGGACTCAGGATGAGGATCGCCTTATACTCCATGTCGGTGAGAAAACCATGGTAATGATGAACAGGTACCCTTACAATAACGGACACTTGCTAGTGGCTCCTGTGAGGCATGTGGCCTCACTGGATCAGCTTGGTCCAGAAGAAATATTGGATCTTATGTTGACTGTTCGGCGTTGGATAGACGTGATTAAGAGAGAAATGAGGCCAGAGGGTTTCAATGTGGGGCTCAATCTTGGAAGAGTTGCTGGTGCGGGTGTGGAGGAGCACATGCATTTTCACATCGTACCGAGATGGAACGGAGATACCAATTACATGACAGTGCTTGGAGAAGTAAGGGTGATTCCCGAACATCTGAAGCAAACATACAAGAAGCTTTTGAAGAGATTTCAGAGTCTTGATAGCTAGAGGAGGTGGACAATGAGATACCTTAAGGGCATAGGAATAATCCTTTTCTTGCTGTTTGTGGTTATCGTTGCTGTGCAGAATTATGCTCCCATGTCCCATACCGTGAGATTTCGACTGAATTTGGTTTTTTGGAATCACGAGACAGCGGATATGAGCCTATACCTTGTTACCATAATCGCCTTTTTAATAGGTGTATTTTTTACCGCCCTGTTTGGCATTGCCGAGCGATTTCGCCTCAAACGCGAGATAAAAAATCTGACTAGGGAGCTGCGGGAAAAGGATAAGGAGCTAAACTCACTCCGTAATCTTCCCGTAACTTCGGACGAGATGAAGAGCACAGAGATCTCGGAAACTGCATAATCCTTAGGCAAACATAACGAGATGGAGATGAAGGAAGTTGTAATCCCCAGAATCAAGCCGACACGTCTCAGCTTCTTTTCCGATCCTGCCCCCCTACATATGCATTTGCTTGGAGGAGGCGGTCCATGTGGCAAACCTTCTTGCATTCTTTAGTGAACTGGGATCTTCTGCCTCTGATTGTCTTGTCGCTATTAGGAGGAGTGGCTGGGTTCTTTACGGGGCTATGGTGGAGACATGGGCTAAGCAAGAGCCCGAAGTTAAGGGAGAAAAGAAGAGATGAGGCATTCTTCAAAGGTATTCAGTATATCCTCTCTGACGATAAAGATCATGCCATAGAAGAATTCACCAAATCTGTTCAGATAGATTCCGATACCGTGGAGACATATGTAGCCTTGGGAAACCTCTATCGTTCAAAGGGGGATATCGAGAGAGCTATCAGAATAAGACAAAGTATTATACTTCGTCCAAATATAGATGAGGAAGTGAGAGTTCGGGCCTTGTTTGATCTGGGAGTTGATTACAAAAAGGCCGGTCTTATAAACAGAGCATTAGATACTTTTTTAGAGGTCCTTACAAAGAGTCCATCTGACACACGAACCTTACTGGAGATAGAGAGGATATATGAGGAGTTGAAGGAGTGGGAAAAGGCTTATGAAACCCGCAAGCGCATAGCAAGGTACACCAAAGGGGATCACTCCCACATCCTGGCCCACCATTTGGTGGAGTTGGGCAAGGCTAGCCAGGCACTGGGAGATTATTCGAGGGCAAAGGCCTTGTATAAAAAGGCCATTTCTACCAACAAGGAATGTGTAGACGCATATCTACATCTTGGGGACCTGTATGCAGAAAGAGGGGAATATAAAAAGGCCGTCTCTATGTGGAAGAAGATTGCAAGCGTGGATCCCCGGTTTACATATTTGGCATATGGAAGGCTAGAGAGCGTTTATGTGAATATGAAAAACATAAGACCTGTTGAGGAATTCTTAAAAGAATTGGCCAGCAAAAACGGCGATGCTTTTACTTATCTTGCCCTATCTAGATTTCTATTCGCTGAGGGGGATATTGAAGGGGCATTGAGAGAGGTTGGAAAAGCCCTTGAAGTAGAGCCCGGCTTATGGGAGGCTAGAAGGTTCCAAGGAGAGATCCTGATTCAAAGCGGCCGGGATACCGAGGCCCTTGCTGCATACAAAGAACTTATCTCCCAACTTGATCTTCCCTCACTAAGGTTTCAGTGTTCCAATTGTGGGCTAGAGGGAGAGGAGCTATATTGGCAATGTCCTAAATGCAGGTCTTGGGATAGTACCGCACCGGTCCCAGTGAGACAGAAGGCAGGTCGCAGCACCGTCTAATGAAAAGATTATGACTCAAATCACACCCATGCTTAGACAATACCTTGGGATTAAAGAACAATATCCCGATGCAATACTGTTTTTTCGTATGGGTGACTTTTACGAAATGTTCTTTGAGGATGCAAAGATTGCCTCAAAGATCTTGGGAATTGCCCTCACATCTCGAGGCACCTTTGACGGTGAGAAGGTGCCCATGTGTGGCGTTCCACACCATGCTTCCAAATCCTATATAGCGAGGCTTGTGGCCGCAGGCAAGAAGGTCGCAATTTGTGAGCAGGTGGAAGACCCTGCCTCCAGCAAGGGGATTGTAAAAAGAGAGGTAGTGCGAATTGTAACACCGGGTTCGGTCTTGGATGAAAGGGAGCTTGACGAGAAAGACAGTCTCTATATTGCAGCGCTTACGAAATTGTCTTCCCAATACGGTCTTGCCCATGTGGATCTGTCAACAGGAGAATTTCAAGTTACTGAGGTATCTGAATGGGAGGAAATCATTGACGAGCTTGCCAGGATCAGCCCCGCCGAACTCCTGGTACTTGAACGAGACGGCCTGATAAGCCATGAGGATTTAAGGGAATTCGCTGTAGAAGAACTTGACAGGAATTCATTCGATCCTTCCAGTGCGGAGGAGGTTTTGAAGGAGCAACTGGACACGAAATCCCTTGCCTCTTATGGGCTTGAACAGATGACAGCGGGTATTATTGCCGCAGGGGGGGTGATCACCTATCTGAGAAGTACTCAGAAATGCAAGCTGGTCCACATAAAGAGCATTTCCCCATATCGGCCCGGTGATTTTATGTTTCTCGACCATGCTACCACCACTAATCTTGAGTTATTCAAGACCATAAGGAGGCAGTCAAAGGAAGGCACTCTTCTTGGCGTACTGGATAAGACCTTGACACCCATGGGAGCCAGGCTGTTAAGAAAGTGGATAGCCTATCCATTGGTAAGTCTCGATGCCATAAAAAAAAGGCTGTCTGCCGTGGCGGAGCTTAAAGATGAGCCACTGTTGCGGGAAGATGTGCGGCAGGAACTGGACCGGATTTATGACATTGAAAGGCTAAATGGCAGGATTGCACTAGGTAGAGCAACACCAAAGGATCTCATTGCCCTTAAAAATTCTATTTCCCGGCTTCCAACTCTTAAGACAAGACTCGGAGGATCTACAAGTATTATTTTGAGTTCCATAGGTGAGAGCCTTGACACTTTGGGTGATATTTACCGGCTGCTTGACAATTCCATCCGAGATGATGCTCCGGCACTAACAAAAGACGGGTGGATCATAAAGGATGGATATAACAAGGAACTTGATCGCTTGATGCATCTTGCCCACGGGGGAAAGCAGTGGATAGCGGACTTCGCAAGGCAGGAGCAGGAAAGAAGCGGAATACCCAATCTTAAGGTTGGGTATAATAAGGTATTCGGCTATTATATAGAAGTTTCAAAGGCCAATCTGAGCCTTGTGCCATCCCACTACATAAGGAAGCAAACCCTGGTTGGGGCAGAGCGATATGTTACCCAGGAGCTAAAAGAAATGGAAGAGGAGATCCTCGAGGCAGAGGAAAAGAGGATCTCCCTTGAGCTTGAATTATTTGAGAATATTCGAAACCAGATCGCCTCTCAAAACAAAAGAATAAAACATACCGCGTCCCTCATTGCCCAGTTGGACGTTTTGGCTTCCCTTGCAGAGGTCGCTGACCAATATGGCTACGCTCGGCCTGAGCTGGATGATTCGAGAGACCTGGAAATAGTTGAGGGTAGACATCCAGTAATCGAGCGGGTAATGAAGGAAGAACAATTCGTTCCCAATGACGTTTCACTCAATGACAAAGATCAGCAGATAATGATCATTACCGGGCCTAACATGGCGGGGAAGTCAACGATCCTCCGCCAATCCGCCCTTATAGTACTTATGGCCCAGATGGGAAGCTTCGTACCGGCTTCAAAGGCAAGAATAGGGCTTGTAGACAGGATATTCAGCCGCGTTGGTGCTTCTGATGATATTACAAGAGGCAGGAGTACCTTCATGGTGGAAATGAACGAAACAGCATCCATTTTGAAAAATGCTACTCCCAGAAGCCTGGTAATACTGGACGAGATTGGTCGGGGGACGAGCACATATGACGGACTTAGTATTGCGTGGGCGGTTGCCGAGGCCTTGCATGACCTTGGGGGGGAGGGAGTAAGAACCCTGTTTGCTACCCATTACCATGAGTTGACAGAGTTAGTCACGACAAAACAACGGGTCAAGAATTTCAATGTAGCCGTTAAAAAATGGAGGGACAAGATAATATTTCTTCGTAAGCTGGTGCCAGGGGCCACGAGTCATAGCTATGGGATAGACGTGGCGCGTCTTGCGGGTCTGCCAAAGCATGTTATTCAGAGGGCGAAGGAAATTCTCGAAAATCTTGAGGGTGAAGAAATTGACGAGGCAGGAAGGCCTAGGTTAGCTCGTAGTGCACGAAATGAGCCGAACGAAATCGTCCAGCTCAATCTTTTTGGTATGCAAAATGAGCATTTGGTGAAGTGGGTGAAGGATCTTGATATTTCCAGGATGACTCCTTTGGAGGCCTTGGTGGAGCTTGACAAGATGAGCAGGTATGTTGAAAAAGAGGGGGAGAAACTAGCCGAGAAGTAGTATGCAGTTGAAACTCGATACCATCTACATAAATCGAATCTTTGTGTTGGTCATCGTTGCCATTGTATTGGCTTATCCACTCAGAGGCTCGGATGAGTCTGCGGGGGCTGTCAAGGGGAAATCAAGAGCCACTTACCTTCTGGAAAAGGCAGATAAGTGTAAGGCATCTTTGTTTGCTTCGAAGAAAAGGAAGAAGTTTCGGCATTACTGGCTGAAGTGTATTAACCGCTATGATTACATTGCCAAGACCTATCCGAAATCCGACGAGGCCCCCCTTGCCCTTTATCGCGAGGCGCGGCTATACACCCTGCTTCATCTTTATTCTGGGTCAAGAAAAGACCTTGATCAAGCTCTCACCCTCTACCGACAGATAGTTGAGAGATACCCATCCCATGGCGTAGCCGACGATGCCCAGTACCGAATCGGGGAAATCTATTACAAATATAAGAAAGACCCTGCAAAGGCCTATGTGGAGTTCCTGCGGGTAGATATCAAGTACCCTATGGGAAACTACCGCCCCAAGGCCAAAAAGATGCTGAATAAGCTTGCGCTTCAATTGCGAAAGAAGGACCTCATAAAAGAAGCACAAGAGGTTAAGAGGCAAAATCGAAATGGCTTGGCCAAAGTGAAGGATATACGCCACTGGTCGACGCCTAATTACACTAGGGTGGTAGTGGATCTTGACCGGCCCGTAAAGTACACGCACAACCTTTTGGAAGAGGACCCCACATCAGGAAAACCCAGGAGGATCTACATAGACTTACAAGGGGTACGGGTAAGCCCTGACATTGACACCCAGATACCAATAAAGGATGGTCTGCTTCACAGGGCAAGGGCGGCGCAATATAAAAATTCCACAGTGAGGGTTGTCCTAGACCTTGAAAGCATTGGAGCATACAAAATATTTCATTTATATGATCCCTTTAGGATCGTGGTGGATGTAAAACGAGCACAGGGAGCCAAACCAAAAGAAAAGAAAACGATTGCGAAACTTCCCAAGAGAAGAGTAAGGCATGGTATTAGAAAGAACAAGAAGCCTGACAATTCTGTTACCCTCGCAAGGCAACTGGGTCTCAATGTAAACAGAATCGTGATAGATCCGGGGCATGGTGGGAAGGATCCAGGGTGCTATGTGGGCAGAGGAGTAAGAGAAAAGGATATAGTTCTAAGAATAGCTAAGATTCTGGCAAAAAAGTTGAAACAGAAGCTGGGCTGCGAGGTATATCTCACCAGGACTAAAGACGTGTTTTTACCGCTTGAGAGAAGGACTGCCATTGCCAATATGAAAAAGGCTGATCTTTTCATTTCCTTGCACGTCAATGCCCATAGAAAACGGTGGGTACATGGTATTGAGACATATTATCTCAATATGGCCACAGATGAGAGGGCCGTACTGGTTGCAGCCCGCGAGAACGCCACCACCCAGAAAAACATAAGCGATCTCCAGGCTATTTTAAGTGACCTTTTGCTGAACACGAAGATCCACGAGTCCAGCCGGTTGGCCTACGATATCCAAAAGGGGATAACCTCTGAACTCTCTAGGCGATACTCAAGGATTCGTAGCCTGGGGGTAAAACAGGCCCCATTCTATGTACTGATAGGAGCGCAGATGCCTTCTGTACTCATAGAGACAGGTTTCCTGACAAACTCCACTGAAAGAAAGAGACTCTTAAATCATACCTACCAAGCACGGCTAGCCGAAGGCATTGCCAAGGGCATAAAGAGATATATTGATAGTATCAATCTGGTCTACCAGGGCGGATAGAACGACCAGGGTTATGCACTTGCTTCCTGGGCAGCAGTGGCTGTCCTTTCAGCCACATCTTCTTTAAGCTTCATCCGAAGGTAAGCGTCAATAAAGGGATCAATATTTCCATCCATTACCCTTTCCAAATCCCCAACCTCAACACCAGTGCGATGATCTTTTACCATTCGGTAGGGATTAAACACGTAAGAGCGTATCTGACTTCCCCACGCGATCTCTTTCTGTGACTGATGGAGCTCTTGTTTCTTGGCCTCCTGTTTTTTCTTCTCCAGTTCATAGAGTTTTGCCTTCAGCACCTTCATGGCCATGTCCTTGTTTCGATGCTGCGATTTCTCGTTTTGGCATTGTACGACTATGCCTGTAGGGAGGTGGGTAATTCGCACGGCCGAACTGGTCTTGTTTACATGTTGACCTCCTGGTCCGCTGGCCCTAAAGGTATCAATCCGAAGATCCTTGTCATCGATCTCGATCTTAATATCGGTGTCTATTTCCGGAAGAACGGAAACCGAAGCAAATGAGGTATGTCTCCTGCCCGTCGCATCAAAGGGAGAAATTCTCACCATTCTGTGTATTCCGTGTTCCGACTTGAGGAGCCCATAGGCATAAGGGCCTACCACCGTGAATGTAACATTTTTTATCCCAGCCTCCTCTCCTGCGAGAAAGTCAATTACATTGACTTTCATTGCCTTATCTTCAGCCCAACGCGTGTACATCCGGAATAACATTTGAACCCAATCCTGAGCCTCGGTCCCACCAGCTCCAGCGTTTATTGCCACAATAGCGTTTCGGATATCATCTGGGTCCGCAAGTAGCGATTGGGTCTCTAAGGTGCTTATCTCCTTTTCAAGGCGACGAACCTCTTTGACAACCTCTTCTAATGTCTCCTCGTCATTTTCCTCAAGCGCCATTTCAGCCAAAATTTTGGCTTCCTCAACAGCTTCCTGATACTTTCTCCAGCGGTCCACCTTTTCTTGGACAGTGGCCCTCTGTTGACTTATTCTAGATGTTTCTTCCTGGTCTCTTTGCCAAAATGAGGGTTCGCCCATTACCTTTTCCAGTTTATCTAGCTGTACTTCAAGGCCATCGATGTCAAAGATGCCCCCTTAAGGAGTCCAATTGGGAAGCAAGCTTATCTATGCGCTCTTCCAGTTCTTCGTAAATCATTGTGTTTTCCTCCTACATTGATACAAGTCATGTTTATCAATCGGTCTATTTCAAAAATAGATGAAAATGGTCACAAAGACAACCGCTTATTTCGAAAAGCGCAAGTCAATCCCTATCTCCCTTTTCGCTGCACGAGAGCGATAATGAAAACAGAAAAGGATATCAGAAGCGCGGCCTTTGCAAACAGGTCTCCGTAACGCTCATAGAAGGTGGAGGCATGGGTGGAAGACACGGTTATTTTCCCCACTAACACCTCTTTTGTGAAAAGCCTACTCTTTGCCTTAATCCGTCCGTAGGGATCTATAATTGCGCTGAACCCCGTATTAGCTGCCCTCACCAAAGGAACCCTGTTTTCCACAGCGCGGAATACTGTCATTGCCAGATGCTGGTATGGGGCGCTGGTCTTACCGAACCAGGCGTCATTGGTCAGGTTCACAAAGAATTCTGCCCCTTGCCTTTTTTCTGTCCTGGAAATTTCAGGAAATATTGCCTCAAAGCAGATCATAACGCCAAATCTTGAGCCGTGAAACTCGATGGGTCTAAAGGATGACCCGGGGCTGAAACTTCCTGCCCCAGGTACGAGCTTACCGACGAAGGATAACACTCTTGCCAAGGGCACATACTCGCCAAATGGTACCAAATGCACCTTATCATAATACTGAGGCATACTTCCGTCAGGTTTGAGAAGATACGCTCTATTGTAATATCTGGTGTTCGATTCAGATTCCTCGTATGCTGGGCTGCCAAAAAGAATTGGACAGTTAAGCTCTTGGCTCAGGGCCACAACCCTCTTGGCCATTGGTTCGTTGGCCTGGAAAAAGAAAGGGGTGGCAGTTTCTGGCCAAATCACCAGATCGGGATTTGAACTGGCTGCAGCCCTTGTAAGGGTCTCGTACAGCTCCATTGTCTTGTTTTGGAACCGTGTGTCCCACTTGAGCGACTGATCAATACTGGGCTGCACGATTGCAACCCTTAGGGAAGTCTCTTTTCTTTGTGTTGGTATGATACTTGGGTGCAACTGTTGGTAACCGAACCATAAGATTACCGCAACACAGAGGAAGGTAAAAAGGCTGCTCTGGATCAATTGGCGCAAGGAATGATTATTCCGGGCCAGAAAAACCTTGTAGCAATACCAATTGACCAATATTATTGCGAATGAAAGGCCATACACACCAAAAATCGCTGCGACCTGGATGAGGAGCGGATGATTATATTGGGAATACCCTGTGAGGCACCACGGAAAACCTGTCAGTAGCTTGGCCCTGCCATACTCAAGGGCAACCCATGAAAAAGGGATCCAGACTGAGGCAGATTTCGTATCTTTGAGCAATACGACTAAGCTGCAAAACAAGGCAGGATATATGGCTAGATAAATGGCCAGAAGAAGCACGGCAGCAATGGCTGTAATAAAGGACATCTTTCCATAATGGCCAACAGCAATCACGATCCAGTAAATAAGGGCCACAAAGTGGGCAACGCCCCATGTCCAACCTAGACCAAACGCGGTTCGGCATTCCTTGTTTTCCACGAGCTTAAACAGCGGTGCAAGTGAAATCCAGGCAAGCCATCCAAAAGGCGAGGGAGGAAATACAGCCGCAAAGAGCAAGCCCCAAAAAGCTGCCATCACATAATCGGATTTTTGGGTAAGATTCGCTCTGGTCATTGTAATGGAGTTGTCCCTTTCAGGTGGCCGATTTTTCCTGGGAGGACAATTGCTCAGGGGAAGGGATTACCCGGACAAGAATCTTTTCAACCTTTCGCAGGTCGGCTTGCTGAATTGTCATGATTAGTCCTTCATATCTGATCTTTTCACCAACCTCAGGGAGTCTTCCGAGCAGATTTATTATGAATCCGCCTACAGATTCATAGTCACCTTTTGGAAGTTCGATACCCAAGGCATCCTCAAGTTTTTCTATCTCCAGTTTGGCATCGACAAGGAAGGTGTTTTCGTTTATTCTTGAAAGCAGGGGTACTTCGGTGTCGTGTTCATCTAAAATTTCACCAACAATCTCTTCAATGATATCCTCTATAGTGATGATCCCTGATGTCCCGCCGTATTCATCCGTTACAATTGCCAGATGCGTTTTCTTTTCCTTAAGGCTTTTCAAGACCTCGTTTATGCTTTGAGTCTCTGGGACAAAAAAAGGCGGCCTCAGGATATCAAAAGGGAGTTTTGTATCTGGCTCCTTTCCCCATAGCTTAAGAAGGTCCTTTGCATGCAAAATGCCTACGATTTTGTCTATGCTTTCTTTATGGATGGGGATTCTAGTGTGGCCGCATTGGTTAACCAGTTTGATTACTTCTCCTAAGGAGCTGTCAAGGGGAGCCGAGGAAATCTCGGTCCTCGGAACCATTACAGAATGGGCCTTAGTCTCCCTAAGGTGTAGGGCACCAAAGACCATATTAGTCTCCTCGCCACTAATGAGGCCCTTTGCTTGACCTTCGTCCATTAGATCATGGATTTCTTCGGCGAGATCGTGGGTATCAGTAAGGTGAGACTTTCTCTTCTTAAATAGCTTGAAAAAACGAAATAGACCTTGTTCAGAGCCGTCGCCCAATGGTGTATAATCACCCCGTCTAAAACTCTTTTAAAATGGCCTTATTTGGGAGGCAGGTTTGTTTGCCTTGACAATCTTTAGAAATTTTAGTTCTGTATTCTTATTCTGTCAAGAAAATTGGGTGGAATTAAGCTCTTGACGGATAGCCACAGGGTGAGTAAAATACAAAATGGTAACCGTTCCATGGGAGTATATGGGACGGGAGCTTAAGAGCGGGCATAGCTCAGCTGGTAGAGTACAAGCTTCCCAAGCTTGGTGTCGCGGGTTCGAATCCCGTTGCCCGCTCCAGTTTTATTTGTGTACCTCGTGTTCACGCAGAAATTTTCAGTTGGGCGTGCACACTGGAGGGCTTGACCGGGCCTGATTCCCTTTTTGAGGTTGCCGGACATTGTCCGGTTTCTTCGAATTGCGGACTGGACGGTGGACTCTTATATCGCGCTTATCATTCCGCAATGTAAGTTGCCGCGGTTCATTATAGTCTGCAAATGGTAGAAGCGGGCCTGAGAGCCCGCTTTTTAATTGGAAATAGTCTGGTATGGCTGATACTGCTCAACAGATAGCTCACAAGGTTATCACCATAATAGAGCCGGTGGTTGAGGACCTAGGCCTTGATCTTGTTGACGTGGAATACGTTACCGAGAGGGGTAGATGGGTATTGAGGGTCTATATCGACAAGCCTGGTGGTGTGACGATTGATGATTGCGCTGATGTCAGTAATGAAATAGGTGACTTACTGGATGTAAAAGGAGTCATTTCTGGTGCCTACATTTTGGAGGTCTCTTCACCGGGCTTAAACAGGCCTTTGCGGAAAGAAAAGGATTTTATCTGGGCGACTGGCAAGAAAATAAAAGTGAGGACCAAGGTTCCCCTTAATGGAAGACGAAATTTCACAGGTTTGCTGGAAAGCTGCAGCCAAGGGGTCATCACAATAAGGATAGAACAAGACGTTGTGGAGCTGGCGTTGGACGGGTTAGAAAAGGCCAATCTCCTTTACTCATTTGAATAGCTGCCATGGGGGTAATCCTGAGAAAGTTATCAGGACGAATTTATAGGAAGGATTCTGTTTCAGAGAGAGGAAGAGAATGATTTCAGACTTGAAAAGAATGATAGACCAAGTAAGCCGGGAAAAGGGGCTGGACCAGGAGGTGCTTATTGAGGCCCTTGAGGAGGCTGTGAAGACCGCTGCCAAAAAGAAGCTCGGGCCTGATAAGGATATCGAGGTGAGTTTTAACCCGGATCTGGGGGAAGTTGAGGTCTTTGAATTCAAGGAGGTGGTGGATAGGGTCACTGACGAGCGTGTGCAGGTTTGCCTGGAAGAAGCAAGGAAGCTGGACCCTGAATGCGAAGTTGGTGACAGCCTCGGCATGAAGATGGAAACTACTGCCTTTGGCAGGATTGCGGCGCAGTCGGCTAAGCAGGTTATCATGCAGAGGCTCAAAGAGGCTGAGAGGGATATTGTTTACGATGATTTCAAGGATAGAAAAGGAGAGATCATCAACGGCATAGTGCAGCGATTTGATAGAGGTTCAATAATAGTTAACCTGGGCCGTACCGAGGCGGAATTGCCCCCAAGGGAGCAGATCCCCAGGGAATCTTATCGGCAAGGAGACAGAATAAGGGCCTACATCCTGGACGTGAAGCAGTACAGTAGAGGCCCTCAGATTATTCTGTCCAGGACACACCCCAACTTTCTTTCAGCTCTCTTTGAAAACGAGGTTCCTGAGATATCAGAGGGTATTGTGAAGATAATGCAAGTTGCCAGGGAACCTGGGAGTCGCTCCAAGATAGCTGTCTATTCAAGAGACCCTGACGTGGACCCGGTCGGGGCCTGCGTTGGAATGAAAGGGAGCAGGGTCCAGGCTGTTGTCCAAGAACTGAGAGGAGAAAAAATAGATATTGTGACATGGGACCCTGATCCAGCCAAGTTCATATGCAATGCCTTAGCCCCTGCGGAGATAATTCGGGTGGTAGTGGACGAGGAAAACCATTCCATGGAGGTAGTCGTTCCTGATGACCAGCTTTCCCTTGCAATAGGCAAAGGGGGGCAAAACGTCAGGCTGGCCTCTCGATTGACTGGATGGACCCTGGATGTTGTAAGCGAGACCAATTACAACAAGGCACTAAAAGAGGGCTACCAATCGTTGCTTTCATTGGAAGGGGTTGGAGAAAAACTGGCTGCCGAACTTTATCAGGAAGGGTTTAGGTCTGCCCTTGACTTGAGTCAGGCAGAACCAGAGGAGCTTATGGGGATAGAAGAAATGACGGAGGAAAAGGCCAGACAGCTTATTGATGAGGCGATCTCCTTCATTGAGAAGAAAGAGGAAGGCGAGGCACTAGTGGAGGAAGCGGAATCGGAAGAGCCTGTGGAACAGTCAGAAGAAAATGAAGGCGCCGAACTTGAGGACAAAGAGGTTCCCCAAGCCGGGGATGAGTAAGACAAAGTGTCATAGCCCTATTCGCAGCTGTATAGCGTGCGGGTCAAAGAGGGAAAAAAAGCAGCTTTTGAGACTGGTATTGGACAACGACGGATGGGTCGTTGTAGACAAAAGTGGCCATGCTCCTGGAAGAGGAGCCTATGTCTGCAAGAATGAGGAGTGCTGGTCAGCAATTCAAAAGCAAAAGATATTGGCCAGAGCGTTTCGAGGGAAAGGGCGCATGGCCCTTAGGGCTGACCTCGATAGTGAGATGCCCGTCGAAATACGGGAGTAATATCTCAAAGAGATTGTATTTAAAACTCGGGGGAGTGTATGGCAAAAGTTAGAGTATATGAGCTTGCTCGGGAACTCAACCTTGAGAGCAAAGAGCTTGTGGAAAAGCTCCTTGCAGGCGGCATGAATATAAAGAATTATATGAGCACCTTGGACGAAGAGGCAGTTGCTAGGGCACGGGACATCGTTTCAGGTAAGGTCTCAGAAGTGGTGGAGGAAAAGCGCATCAGACCCACTGTTATCCGCCGTAGAAGAAAAAAGGTGACCATTGAGGTGAAGCAGCCCGAGGCAGAGGCAGAGAGGAAGGTCGCAGAAAAGACGGCTCCTGAAGTTGTAACCCGGCCCGAGGCTGAAGCAGACCTTGGTGTGAAGGAGGAGGAACTCGAGGTCAAGGCGGAAGCCGCTGAGGCGAAAAAAGTAGAGGTAGCACCCCCGGGCAAGGAACAAGAGGTGGAAGAAGTACCTAAAGAGGTTCCTGAAAAAAGGGTTCAGGCCAAGCCTGTCAAACCCAAGAAGAGAAAGAAGAAAGAAGAACCGGCAAAGATTATAAGACGCCCGGAGGAAGGCCCTCTGAAAGATATCCTGGCCCAGCAGGCCGAAGAGGAGAAGGAGGAGGTAAGGCCAAAACCTACCCATTCGTTGAAACCGCTTGAAATTGCCAAAGAAGTGGCCGAGAAGGCTGCCAAGGCTAAGGCTGGGAAGAAGAAAGAGAAACGCAGGGAAGAGCCCAAGGAGTTAGCACCCAAGAAGGTGGTGCGCCATAGGAAGAAGGAGATATTCGAAAGGGCTGAACTTTACGAAGGGCGCGTTCCAAAGAGAAAGGAAAAGAAAAGTGCCAAGAAACTCAGGCAACAAGAAAGGGAAATCAGGCAAACAGAAATAACAGTACCCAAGGCTGTGAAGCGCAAGTTAAGGGTGCCAGAATCAGTAACTGTTGCAGAGCTTGCAAAGGCCATGGGTATTAAGGCAGCTGAGGTTATAAAGAAGCTTATGGCCTTGGGTGTGGTAGCTACCATTAATCAGTCCGTTGATTTTGAAACTGCTGTATTGGTTGCAGACGAATTCGGTTATGAACTTGAATTGGAAAGCTTCGAAGAAGAGTTGCTTCTGGAAGAAGAGGCAGATAAACCAGAAGACCTTGTGTCCAGGCCACCTGTTGTTACCATTATGGGCCATGTTGACCATGGCAAGACCTCGCTATTGGATTATATACGTAAGTCTAACATCATCAGTGGCGAGTCTGGGGGCATAACCCAACACATTGGTGCATATTATGTAGAGGCCGAAGGCGGAAGCATTGTATTCCTCGACACACCTGGCCATGAGGCTTTCACTGCCATGAGGGCAAGGGGGGCAAAGGTTACTGACTTGATTGTGCTTGTGGTGGCAGCAGATGACGGGGTTATGCCGCAGACAAGAGAGGCTATAAACCATGCACGAGCAGCAGACATTCCGATTGTCGTGGCCATAAACAAGATGGACAAACCAGAGGCCAACCCGGAAAAGGTCAAAAGGGAGCTTGCAGAGCTGGATTTGGTCCCAGAGGAATGGGGTGGCGACACCATTTTTGGCTATGTGTCCGCAAAAACGGGAGAGGGCGTCGATGAGCTACTCAGCCTCATTCTGCTTCAGGCAGAAATGCTTGAGCTGAAAGGGAATCCAAAGAAGCCTGCGAGGGGCACCATTATAGAGGCTCGACTGGATAAGACAAGGGGTCCGGTTGCCACTGTTCTTATAAAGAACGGGACCCTTAAGCCAGGGGATTATTTTGTGTGTGGAGAACACTACGGTCGTGTGAGGGCCATGTTGAACCACAGGGGCAAAAAGATGATATCTGCGGGGCCCTCCATGCCGGTAGAGGTATATGGGATCTCCGGAGTACCTATGGCAGGAGATGACTTTATAGTGGTCAAAGACGAACGGAGCGCTAAGAGGATTGCGGAACGGAGAATGGCGCAGAGCAAGAAACAAGAGCTTGCTCGCAAGGGCATAGTAAGCCTTGACGATCTGTTTCAACGTATTAAAGAGGGTGAGGCAAAGGAACTAAATGTCGTACTTAAGACTGACGTGCAAGGCTCACTGGAGGCCTTATCCGATTCCCTGGATAAATTAAGTACGGATGAGGTGAAAGTAAATATTATCCACTCAGCTACCGGTGCAATTACCGAATCGGATGTAATGCTGGCCTCTGCCTCTGATGCCATTATCATTGGCTTTAATGTGAGGGCCAATCCGAGGGTATCTGAAATTGCTGAAAAGGAAAAAGTGGATATTCGTTATTACGATGTCATTTACAATGTGTTGCAAGACATAAGACGGGCAATGGCTGGATTACTTGAGCCTGTATTTAAGGAAGAAATTATTGGCCGAGTAGATGTAAAGGCTATTTTTCATGTGCCCAAAGTTGGTACTGTTGCAGGTTGTTACGTAACCGATGGTCATGTAGAGCGCACTGCCAAGGTGAGAGTACTGCGCGATGATGTTGTTGTATTCGATGGAAAAATAGCCTCTCTCAAGCGTTTCAAGGATGATGTCAAGGAGGTGCAGGCTGGATACGAATGCGGAATAGCAATTGAGGGCTTCCAGGATGTCAAACCCGGTGACGTGTTTGAGGTCTACATGGTTGAAGAGGTTGAGGCAGAGCTTTAATTATGGTGGTTGGTACACTAAAGATCGAATTTTATTTGACTGACAACCATTCCCTTAAAGGGAAACGAAAGGTTGTCAGAAGCATGGTGGACAAGGTTAAGTCTCGATTCAATGTTGCCATAGCAGAGATAGGATCTAATGACAAGTGGCAAAGGATAGAAATTGGAATAACTACGGTGGGTAATGATCGGAGGCACATTGATTCCTCTTTAAATCATATTTTGTCTTTTTTGGAGTCTCAGTACTTGGCAAGGATTGTGGACTGCCACATTGAGATATTTAATGTTTAGCGGAAGGAGCTTCCAATGCTAGCAGGCAATCGCACGGTAAGGGTTGGGGAGCAGATCCTTAAAGAGATAGCCGTGCTCCTTATAGAACACGTCAAGGATCCTCGGGTTAAGACAGTCACCATGACTGGCATCAAACTAAGCAAGGATCTGAAGCACGCAAAGGTCTATTACAGTGTTATGGGAGGGCGTGCCGAGGTAAACAGGGCACAGGCAGGTCTTAACAGTGCCAAAGGCTATATCAAAAGAATGATAGGGGAAAGGTTGGAATTGAGATACATACCCGAGCTCCTTTTCATTCACGATGAATCTTTGGAAATTGGAATGAATATAGAAAGGCTCTTGGAAACTCTTAAGGCAAATGAATCACACGACGACACTGCAACAAATAATTGAGATATTGAAGGAGGGAGAGGCCTTCATCCTCACGACCCATAAAGACCCGGACGGCGACGGTATCGGATCCATGTTGGCATTAGGAGAGGCCCTTAGGGATTCAGGGAAGACTGTGCAATTGCTGCTTGAAGAAAGTGTTCCGTCTCCGTTTGATCTGTTGGAGGGGGCAACAGGAATAAGCCAAGATCTTAGCAATGACATGAAATGGTCTGGAGTCTTTGTTCTTGATTGTGCGGACGAAATGCGTTTGGGAGGCCTCAGGGAGCACCTTTCGGAGATTCGTCCCTGGATCAACATTGATCATCACGAGACCAACACTGGTTTTGGAGACATAAACCTTGTAGAGCCTAAGGCCTCTTCTACCGGAGAGCTTGTTTACGATGTCATAAAGGAATTAGGGCTTCCGCTAAATACAATAATGGCAGAAAACCTTTTTGCAGCCATTCAAACAGATACAGGTTCTTTCAGATACGAGAATACCACTTCAAGGGCCTTGAGAATCGCAGCAGAAATGGTCGACTTGGGGGTGAGTCCGTGGCAAGTAACCCAAAAGGTGATGGATGGCCACGAGTTGCCTCGTTTGAAATTATTGAAATTAGCGCTTGAGACAATTGAATTACATCATGGTGGGAAGATCGCAACTATTGTGCTGGCAAAAGATATGTTTGAAAAATCTGGGGCCGGCAAGCTGGACAGCGAGCGGTTTGTGGATTTTATTAGATTCATAAGGGGAGTCGAGATAGCCGCATTGATCCGGCAGACCGGTGACGGGCGTTTCAAGTTCAGTCTGAGATCTAACAACCGTGTGAATGTAGCGCAACTAGCGGCTGTATTCGGTGGGGGAGGACATGAAAGGGCAGCAGGATTTGACTGCGAAGGGGATCTTGGTAAGCTGAAAGAATCTTTCATGAAGGAGGCGGTACGGTTTCTTAATGAAAAGTGCTGATGGGGGGATACTTCTTGTTGACAAGAGTGAAGGGGAGACCTCCCATGATGTTGTTCAAAAGGTAAGGAGGGTCCTTGGCATTCGCAAGGTAGGGCATGCTGGCACCCTTGATCCCTTTGCCACCGGCTTGCTGGTGGTTCTGGTGGGTCAAAGCACCAAGTTGTCACCATTTGTTACTGCGGAAACCAAGGTATATGAGGCGGTTGTGCACCTTGGAGTGGAAACAGATACCTATGATAAGACGGGAAAGATAGTCAGGGAAAGGGGGCTATCAGAGATAAAAAGGGGAGATGTGGAGAAGGTACTAACCAAATTTACAGGGGAGATCGAACAAATTCCGCCTCCCTTTTCGGCGCTCAAGATTAAGGGAAAAAGGGCTTATGAGATGGCTAGAAAGGGTGAAGAGGTGAAGCTTTCGCCACGCAAGGTGGTTATTTATGACTTGACTGTTGAGGAGTTTGAACCCCCGCTTTTATCGATAACGTTAAGATGTTCTTCAGGAACTTATGTGAGGAGCCTTGCTTCTGATGTGGGCGATGCGCTTGGGTGTGGGGCACACCTCAACTTATTGCGCAGGACTCAAGTTGGCGCATTTAGAGTAGAAGAGGCCATCTCCTCATCACTTTTAAAAGGAATTGGTTCCAATGATTTGAAAGCCAGGCTTATTAACCCGGTAAAAGCGTTGCCCCACATGATGAATGTTGAAGTAAACGATCATTTGGCGCGAAGAATTCGCAAAGGATACTGTCCAAAAATCACTGAGCTAATGCTTCAATCAGGATCATTTGATGAGATGGGATCCCTTATTAAACTTGTTTGTGATGGGCAGCTAGTGGCAATTGCTAGCGTGAGACGTTCAGCACCGGAAAAATGCACGAAGCTGTTAAGCTTAAAAAGAGTATTCTTATAAAAAGGAGGTCAAAAAGTGGTCCTAACACCAGAAGCCAAAAAGGAGATTATTGAGAGATTCAAAACCCATGAAAAGGATACCGGGTCGCCAGAAGTTCAGATTGCGCTTCTCAGTAGCCGGATCAAGTATCTTACGGAGCATTTTAAGGTTCATAAAAAGGATCATCATTCCCGTAGGGGGCTCTTGAAATTGGTCGGGCAGAGAAGGAGGCTTCTAAATTACCTGAAGAAGAAGGACATTGAGCGTTACAGGAATGTAATTAAAGAATTAGGAATCAGAAAATAACAGGTGTTCCTAAGAACCGCCTGAGTCGTTTTTGATAAAAGGTTTAGGATATAGGTGAGAAAGGATGAGTGAGACCATGATTAAAAGTGCTTCAGTTGAAATAGACGGTCGGCCCCTTTACGTAGAAACTGGCCGGGTGGCAAGACAGGCCAGTGGTTCAGCAGTCGTGACCTTTGGAGAGACAGTAGTTCTGGTTACTGCTGTATCCACTGACGAAGTGAGGGAAGGGATAGACTTTCTTCCCCTTACTGTGGAGTACCAGGAGATGTCATATGCAGGAGGTCGGATCCCGGGTAATTTCTTCCGCCGAGATATGGGCCGGCCAAGCGAAAGAGAAGTGCTGACCTCTAGGCTAATTGATAGGCCATTGAGGCCTCTTTTCCCTGATAACTACCATTTTGAAACCCAGGTAATAGCAAGTGTGCTTTCCACAGATAGGGAGAACGAGGCAGATGTGTTGGCGATGCTTGGCGCCTCGATTGCGCTTGAAATCTCTGACATACCTTTTCGGGGTCCTATAGCAGGGGTGAGAGTGGGACGTATTGGCGGAAAATTGGTATTAAACCCTACTCTTAGTGAGCAACAAGAAAGTGATATTAACCTGATAGTAGCTGGCAATAAGGCAGGCATAGTGATGGTTGAAGGTGGTGCAAAATTTGTATCAGAAGATGAAATAGTGGATGCAATATTTTACGCCCAGAGGGCCATTGGGCCATTGCTGGATATGCAGGATGAATTGAGGAGGGCAGTTGGAAAGCCTAAGCGTATTGTGCCTCCTGAGTCCATAGAAGAGGACTTGTTGAACAAGATGGAAATGACGGCCACGCCGTTGTTGGAAAAGGTGATAATAACGGCAGATAAGAAGGAAAGGCAGGCAAAGAGAAAAGAGGCACTCGATAAGGTGCTGGGAGAATTGAGTGAATCATTCCCCGACAAGGAGGCCCAGATAAAGGATAAATTCTACGAACTAGAGAAGAAAATGGTTCGCCGCATGGTTCTCGAGGACAAGAGACGCATCGACGGCAGGTCTTTCACTGATGTGAGACCCATTGACAGCATTGTTGGAGTCTTGCCGAGGGTACATGGCTCAGCCCTTTTTACAAGGGGTGAGACGCAGGCGATGGTCTTGACAACGTTGGGAACCGAGCTCGATGAACAGAAAATTGAGTCCATATATGGGGATCAATTCAGGTCATTTATCTTTCATTATAATTTCCCTCCCTATAGCGTTGGCGAGGCAAGGAGACTCACAGGTCCTGGCCGAAGAGAAATAGGTCACGGTGCACTGTCCCGCCGGGCACTGATGCCAGTGATGCCTGACAAAGAAAAATTTGATTACTGTGTTCGAGTGGTCTCAGAGATTCTGGAGTCCAATGGTTCCTCATCAATGGCCAGTGTCTGCGGGGGCTCCCTTTCCCTCATGGATGCGGGAGTTCCTGTAAAGGATGCAGTTGCCGGTGTAGCAATGGGATTGATGTCTGAAGGTGATAACATCGCTGTGCTTACAGATATCATTGGTGACGAGGATCACTATGGAGACATGGACTTCAAGGTGACAGGAACCCACGATGGGATTACGGCCCTCCAAATGGACATCAAGATTGAAGGGCTTTCCAAAGGGATTTTGTCCAAGGCGCTCCAGCAGGCAAGGGGGGCAAGGCTACATATATTGGAGAAGATGAATAAGACCATAGCCAAGCCCAGGAAACATATTTCCGAGCATGCACCTGTTGTGACTACAGTTGAGATCAAGCCTGAAAAAATCAGGTTACTCATTGGCCCAGGCGGAAAGACCATTAGGAATATCTGTAGTGAGACTGGAGCCCGTGTAGAGGTGGATGATTCAGGCAAGGTATATATTGCAGCTCCGGACAAAGAAAGCTCCGAAATGGCTGTTAAGATGATAAATGAGATCGCCCAGGAGGCCGAGATTGGCAAGATATACATGGGAAAGGTAACCAAGATTATGGATTTTGGCGCGTTTGTGGAAATTTTCCCGGGAACAGATGGACTGATCCATATCTCCCAACTTGATAGGCAGCGCGTGAATAAGGTATCTGATATTCTCAAGGAAGGTGATGAAGTCTTGGTTAAAGTTTTGGATGTAGATGAGAACGGAAAGATTCGGCTGTCTCGCAAAGCCGCCCTGGGGGAACGTCTAGACGATGTTTAAGAAAACGGTTCTGGACAATGGGGTTCGAATATTATCAGAGTCTGCAAATTACCTAAACTCCCTTTCGCTCGGTATCTGGGTTGATGCAGGATCGCGCGACGAGACACTTGAGGAGAATGGTGTAAGTCATTTTATAGAGCATATGGTCTTCAAAGGCACCAGGAACCGAAGCGCCCTGCAAATTGCAAAGGAATTGGACGCCATAGGTGGCCTTTCCAATGCCTTCACTGGCAAGGAAAACACCTGTTTTCACGCTCGCGTTTTGGGTAAACATTTTTGCACCCTATCCGACATCCTTTCTGACCTGTTCCTAAACCCCATTTTTGATTTAGCAGATATTGAAAGAGAGAGGGAGGTTATTCTCCAAGAAATTAGCATGGTAGAGGATACACCTGATGAAAATGTCCATGTGCTGTTCAACAGGCATTTTTGGCGGGATCATCCAATAGGGATGCCAATTCTCGGGACTGGAAAAAGCATTTTAGCCATTAAAAGGGATCACCTCTTTAGTTACAGGGCTCGGCACTATTCACCTGATAGGGTTTTGATTGTGGCGGCAGGTAATGTAGATCATGAAAAGTTGGTATCTTTCTTCAGGCCATTATTTGAACCGTTGGAACCCAATGGCCATATCCACCAAAGACAAACCCCCAACTGCTACACTGGTGTATCCGTTTACACTAAGGAATTGGAACAGGTGCATATTTGTATTGGGGGGGAGGCCCCCTCGTTGAGGAGTCCCGAAAGGTTTGCGTGTGGTGTCTTTAATACGATACTTGGTGGGAATATGAGTTCGAGGTTGTTTCAAGAAATAAGGGAAAACCGAGGACTTGCCTATTCGGTCTTCTCTTTCCTTTCAGCCTACCTTGATACAGGCATGTTAGGCATATATGTAGCTACAGATAAAGACAAGGTCAACCATGTCCTTGATACCCTCAAGAAAGAGGTGAGGAAGATGCTAAGCGGGGGGATCACAGAGGATGACCTAAGCTTTGCAAGGGAGCACCTTATTGGCGGCATCTACCTGGCAGCAGATAACACAGACAACAGAATGATGAGGATAGCCAAGAACGAAATGGTCTATGGCCGATACATCAGCTATGAAGAGCTGGTTGCTGAACTTAACAAGGTGACACTTAACGACGTGATAAAGGCTGGACGTAAGGTATTCCTTGACAATGGCATATCCATGACGGCCCTGGGCCCTATAGGGGAAGAAGAAATAGATAAGGGATGTATTGAATTTTCTTAGATTGCTATTTGGTGTCCATCCATAAACTCCCTCTCCCTTGAGGCCTGCCTACAGCAGGCAGGCTCACCCAGCCTCTCCCCCTCGAGGGGGAGAGGAGTATAGAGCTTGTGGATGGAAACTATCTGGTTAATGATGGGCGTCCGCTATGGAAGCAGAAAAGCATGATCTCCAAATCAGGATACGAAGGCTGCCTCGGTCAGAGGGCCTACCTCTACCGCGTTATGAGTCGAACGGTTCTTCTGGCATGGATCTTAGGGCCGCGGTCCAGGGGCCTGTCGTCCTCAACCCTGGGGATATAAGGCTTATACCTACGGGCGTGGCCATATCTCTCCCACCGGGATACGAAGCCCAGATAAGACCACGGAGTGGATTGGCGCTGCGCCACGGAGTGGGAATGGTTAACTCCCCTGGTACCATTGATTCTGATTATAGAGGAGAGATCGGCATAATACTTGTCAACTGGGGTACGAAGCCGTTTGTGGTTAATAGGGGGCAAAGAATTGCGCAAATGGTAATTTCTAAGGTCTACCGGGCGAGTCTCCAGGAGGTAAAGGCCTTAGATGAAACGGAAAGGGGAAACGGTGGGTTTGGCCATACTGGTTTGCTGTGAGTTGAGGGTATGAGATTCTCGGTATTAGGCTCTGGAAGCAGTGGCAATGTATCATATGTTGAGACCAAAGAAACAAAAATTCTGATTGATGCCGGATTCAGTTGTAGGGAAATTGAAAAGCGTCTTAAGTTGTTAGGCCTAAAGGCCAGGGAAATTGATGCAGTGGTAGTTACCCACGAGCATATTGATCACGTAAGGGGGGTTGGGATCTTTGCAAGGCGATATGAAGTTCCGGTGTTGATAAACAGGGCAACTCTTGCGCGCTGCAGCAAAACAATAGGCAATATTCCTGTGCCACTGTTTTTTAACACGGGCGAGAGTCTTATTTTCAAGGATGCACACCTACATTTCATAACCAAGTGCCACGACGCGGCTGATCCTGTGGCTCTCACCGTGAGCTCTGATGGATGTAAACTTGGGGTAATTACTGATCTTGGCCGTCCCACTTCTTTGATATTAGATAGTATACAGGGATGCCAGGGGCTAATTCTAGAGTTCAACCATGATGTGGAGATGTTGGACTCGGGTCCATATCCCATTGACTTGAAGCGGAGAATAAGAGGTCCAGATGGTCATCTTTCCAATGATCAGGCTGCAGAAATCCTAAGCGAGACTATTGGTGAGGATCTATCCGTTTTGGTCCTTGCGCATCTCAGTGAAACTAACAATACCAAGGAACTTGCCTTTCAAGAGGCGCGGCGGGTAATTCAGGGACACGGAAAAGGGGCTGCCACAGTCGTTGTAAGTAGTCAAAGATACCCTATGCCGATGACCTCCCTCGGGATTGGGGAACACGGCTAGAGGGAAAAGAATAAAAGGTTGGAGCTTTTCGAAACCGTCAACCTCCCGATTTGTGAGGGATCACATGATCTTGCTTGGCAACACAAGGCTACGTTTATGGCTGATCCTGGTGACTGCTTTGGTCATGGCTTTTTTTGCCTCTTGTGCGGAAGTGCCTTTGACCGGACGAAAAAGTTTGCGTTTGGTACCAGAGCATGAGGTGCTGTCATTAAGCTTTCAACAATACAATGAGGTCTTGAAGAAATCCACGCTTTCCAAAGATAAGGAAAAAGTGGAAATGGTAAGGCAGGTTGGCAGGCGCATTGCAAGGGCTGCCGAAGAGTTTTTGGAGGACCAAGGGCTTGGGTACGAGATAGAACATTATCAGTGGGAATTCAATCTCATAGAAAATGACAAAGTGGTTAATGCCTGGTGTATGCCCGGTGGTAAGGTTGCAATATACACTGGAATTCTGAAATATACCAAGGATGAGGCCGGGCTCGCAGTGGTCCTTGGCCACGAGGTGGCTCACGCTATTGCTCATCATGGAAATGAGCGTATGAGTGAGGCGCTGTTGGCAAATTTTGGGGGAATGGCCCTTTCGGTAGCCCTTGCCAACAGGCCCACACGGACAAGACAACTGTTCATGGCCGCATTTGGGGTAGGTGCCAATGTGGGTTTCCTCTTACCATATAGTAGAATACAAGAGTCTGAGGCAGATCATATAGGTGTGGTACTCATGGCAAGGGCGGGCTATGATCCGAGAGCTGCACTGTCATTCTGGAAAAGGATGAGGAAGACTAGCAGTAAGCGGCCTCCGGAATTTCTTTCCACGCACCCTGCTCCAGAGACAAGGATCAAAAGGCTCATGGGATATGTTGATGAGGCCATGCAGTATTATAGGGGATAAGTGTGTGCAAAGCCGAAACTGCCAAGAGGATTACCGCGCAATATTTAGGGGGTCAGCATGGAGCAGGGACTTATTGACAGTTATTTTTTTGCACTAGTTAGGGTGATAGACGCTATTTATAGAGATGACGAAGATCTAGGAGATGTCCTTTACTTTATTGTGTCTCTCGCTGCAGAGCTGACCGGAGCAAAAGGCAGCACCATTCGAGTGCTCGAACACGGTACATTTGACCTTAAGGTGGTAAGCAGCTATGGATTGAGCAAGAGCTACTTGGAATCTGGAGCCATTGATCGTGGCAAGAGCATCACGGAGATTCTGCAAGGGGACACAATCATTATCAATGATTTTGAGAGGGATCCCAGGATTCAGGATAGGGAAGCTGCCAGAAAAGAAGGTCTGAAGTCGGTGATAGGACTCCCATTCACGGTAAATGAAACTACGTACAGTATCCTTAGGGTATATTATTCCTCAAGAAAGATTCCTAGGCACGATGAGATGGAGTTCCTCAATAGCTTGGGTAAACTGAGTTGTCTTGCAATTGAAAGGGCTGCCATCAGTAAGATGCGAGCTGCCAATAATTGGCGGGAAGGAAGGTAGTGGCTGATCCCATTACTAGTATAAAACACCGTCGAATTGAAACCCCTGTGCTCCATGTGGTTCAATACCAACCAGAGATTCCATCTAACACGGGAAATATTGCAAGGCTCTGCGCTGCAGCCGAGTTGCCGCTACACCTGATACATCCCCTTGGGTTCAGCTTAGATGACAAACACCTCAAACGCGCTGGCCTTGATTACTGGCCAGAGGTGGATGTAAGGGAACATGTGTCATTTAAGAGATTTTTGGAGCAGGTGGACGAATCTGCCCAAATAATATGCTTTAGCCGCCGTGCGTCCCGTATTTATACGCAAGCACAGATCAAACAAGGTGCCTATTTGCTATTTGGCCCAGAAACCAGGGGGCTGCCAGAAGGTATCATGGATATGTATCCATGTTATAGGGTGCCTATCTGGGGGAAGGTAAGAAGTCTTAATCTTTCAACCACAGTCGGGATTGTGGTCTACCATTATCTCAACAATTTAAGGGTATTCTAATCGCCTTTCCCTCAAGCTATTAGACAATTCGCTTAAGAGTCTGGTGGCCATTGTGGCGTGCTCAGGGGGCATGGTGCCCATCCCACAGGCAGGTGTGAGCAGCGAATGGGCCTCAAGCATCTCCCTATCAATCCCAGATGTAATGATTCTTTTCATCCCGCTTGCCAGTCTGGCCCTCAATATCTCCACCGTTTCATGGCCGGTAAACTCGCTAGTTGGCACGATTCCCCATGCTATATTTCCACCCTTTTCGAGGAATCTCTTTATGGCCGCTTCGTAAAGCAGAAAGTAATCCATGTATCCGTGCGCATCGAAATTAATTATATCAGGCCCTGCCCCCAGAAGCATGGCCCAGTCTGTGTTTCCACAGCAGTGTATACCTATCAGGACCTCTGCCCTTTGTTTCAAGAAGTTGATGCTTGTTCCCAAAACTTCCACCACGCTTTGTCTGGAGATCGGAGAAAAGGCCGAGCCGAAACCTGATAAATACGGCTCGTCAAAAAAGAGAATAGGTTTTCTTCCAGTCTTGGAAAGTTGTTTGACCTGCCATAAGGCCTTAATACAGATCGCGTTGACCAAAGCCTCCAAGATTTCAGTCTCATAGAGCGCGGCCTTACCCCCAGGACCCATGACTGAAGCAGCAAAGGTGATGGGACCCACTATTTGTCCCTTTATAAATTTGTGCTCGTCGGGCTGGTGGGTGCTAATCCTAAGCAGGGCATAAAGGCCTGGGGCATATTCTTCGCTTACTGCGAAGGAGTCAGTATCCTCAGCCATAAATCGCTCATAAAAGCCTACAAGCTCCCTTTCCCTGCTTGCTCCTCCGGAAATGGTTAATTGCTTGGCTTGAGGGTTAACTTTTACAAGGGGCAGGCCCTCGGTGAATTGGAGGGTCATATCCTCAACATGAGATCTCTTCACAAACTGGGGCCAGAAGGGAATTTCGGGAAAATGCCGAATTATGTCCCTGCAGGTGACTTCAATGTCGAGGTAAGGTACACTGCCTATTCCAGTTGCCAAGAAGCGCAAAGAGCCTTGCTCAGGGGGCACTGCTCATCTCCTGTATTTGTCCTAGCCACGAAGTCAATACTGTTATGATTTTCTCTTTGTGGGCTTCGATATCGTCCCCGCGACGACTTTCTTCTGTACTAAGTAATGGTTGCTTTCTTGCCTCTATCATGGCGTTCAACTCTTGAAGACGCCTTTGGGCCTCATAATCATCAGGGTGCCTCGCCAACACGCTTTTGTAAATCTGAATGGCATCCTCGATCTGACCCTGATTAAAGTAGATTTCTGCAAGGGTAGGGGTGGCGAGTTCCCCCAGGCTTGGTGCTTCAGGCCCAGGCAGCGGCCCTGATTCTTCGCCTACGACCTCTACCGCTTCCTCAAGCTTGTCTTCAATGATGGGGGCCTCTTCGATGGGCTGCCATCGGTGCACCAACTCCAGTGCCTCTGAATCATCAGGAAAATGGGCAAGATATTTTTTGATGGAGGCTAACGCATCGTCATGACGGCTTTGCTTTGCATAAAGCTTTGCCAGATCCTTGAACATGGGGGCAAAGTTATCTAGTTGGTTGCAGGCCTTTGTCAGCATGTCTTCTGCCTGTCCAAGAAATCCTAACTTTTCATAGGCCCTAGCAAGGGTCAGCATAAGGCCCACATCATCAGGATTAGCAGCAAGCGCCTTGGTGCCTTCTTGAATAACCCGTGAGTACAGACCGTTGTCCATCAAGCTGTTCAGGAGTATACGTAGCGTGGTGGGTGATGGATTGTTGCGAAGGATCTCTTCGAGTAGACTATTGTCCATTAGCATCAGTTACTCTCCTTTGGGATTCTTGAATTTGGGGTCGATCTTTTTCAGGTAAGCTCTTAAACTTATAAATTACCTCATTTTCCCTTATAAGTCCTAGTTCCTCCCGAGCCACCTTTTCCACATAAGCTGGGTCCTGCTTTAATCTTCGGATTTCTTCCATAAGTTCTTTATTTTCTTTTTTTAGTTCTTTGATTCGATCTACATATTTCTGTCTTTCGAGGTCCATTTTGTATAGGTTAGCTACCCCCCTCTTACTGAGGCCAAGCCACGCCATGAAAGGTAAAGTCAGACAAAGCAGCACTAAAAGTGCCTTAAGAAAGGGCCTTTTTTTCTTTTTCTTTATCATGGTCTGAATGTGATTCTCTCATCAAGTTTTTATCGCTATTGGGATTTCCACCTGGCAGCGATTATGATGGATCTGATCCCTGCTGATTTGGCTACGTCCATCACATCTACAACTCGACCATGCCTTGTATCCTGGTCCGCTTGAAGAATTAAATGGACTATACCATTTTCCTCCACAAGTTTTTCCATTTTCTTTCTTAATTCTCCCAGGGTGAGTTTCTTACCATGAAAATAGATTTTGCCAGTTCTATCCAGCAGAACCGTCACCTTCATCTCCTGGGTATTGAAGATCTTTTGGGTAACCTTTGGAAGCCGTATAGGAACACCAGAGGCAATTTCGAAGTGTGATGTTAGCATAAAAAAGATCAGCAAAAGGAAGACAATATCCACCAGGGGCGCTATACCAAGCCTTGGCTCTTCCTCTTTGACCTTGCTGAACTTCATTAAGAGACTCTCCTGAAGGGAATCACCGGCCGCATCTATAGTAGAGGCTGTCCAAAACCTGGTAATGGGTCATCGTGGTAGTAAGAAAAGGTTCTTGGACAGTCTCTATATGGCTTTCTTGCCTTCACTGAATTTCTCTATTAATTCCACGAGCCTAATGGAATTTTCTTCCATTTCGAATATTAAGGACCCTGCCTTATCCTTTACCACCCTATAACACACAAGTGTGGGAATGGCCACGCAAAGTCCTGCAGCAGTGGTGATTAGCGCCTCAGCTATACCCCCGGCAAGGCGTGCTGGGTTTCCAATTCCCTGCACTGAAATGGCGTTGAATGTTTTGATCATCCCGGAGACGGTCCCCAGCAACCCGAGGAGCGGACTCAGGTTGGCAATGGTGTTTAATATCCCCACATTTTTCTCAAGCACCGTTGCTTCGCGAGAACCCCTTTCTTCTATGGCCTCTTTTACGAGCCACATACCTTTTCCTGTATTTCTGAGTCCGGCGAGAAAAATCTTGGCAATGGAGGACATATCGCTTTGGCAAAGAAATATTGCTTCAGACAGTTTTTGTTTTCTGAGCAGATCTTCAATTTTTCTTATGAAATCCTCTGGAATTATATTCTTACGCCTTAAAACCCAAAGCCGCTCCAAAAAAACAGCTAGTGCCGCGATGGAGCAAAATATAATTGGATACATAAAGATGCCACCCTTAACAATCAGGTCTGCCATCCTTTCTCCCTTTTTCTTTCTCCTTACGCCCTACGCCTTACGCCTAAATTACTATAGACATCGAATAATACATATCATATCCTAATTAAAATAGGAAATAATACATAGGCAATTTTGAAGAGTCCATAAGTGAATAAGGCAGGGTTTGGTTAGATGACTAAAGAGGGCCATAAGAATAGTAAGGTAATTGATATAAGCAGCCGCAGAGTGCCACCAAGGAGGTCAGTTCCTGAACAGCTGGATCTTCAACGTATGGCCCATATGACTGGTAGCCAAGTGCTGAAAACCATCCTTGAATTGGATAATGCAAGGGAAGCTATCCAATCGCTTTCTCCCCAGGACTATTATTGGCTCATAAAGAAAATTGGTGAGGATGACTGTCTTCCAATCCTCGAGCTTGGAAACTCGCGTCAGTGGCACCACGTTATGGACCTTGAAATATGGCAGAGGGACCGCATTGATCTACCCCAGGCCTCATTATGGCTGAAAAGGCTGCAGTTTGCAGATACAAATGAATTGGCCAAGTGGCTATATACAGAAGGTCAACACTTTGCCTACTACTATTTTTTCCAAGTCCTGCAGGTCCGTATTATAGGCCATGATGACCCGATAGATCTCCCCGAAGGGTTTTTCACCCTTGATGGGGTCTTTTATGTGAGAAGCAAGGACCGGGAACTCAGAGAACCGCTTCAGAAAATATTGGAAGCAATGGCGTCCCTGGATCTTGAGCGTTACCAAACACTCCTTGTGGCCCTTTCCGGTGTGCTACCAGCAGAATTGGAAGAAGAGATGTTTAGACTTAGGAACGTCAGGATTGCTGAATATGGCTTCCTTCCGTTTGATGAGGCCATGTCGGTTTATTCTGCCCTTCCTTTAAAGGCTATAGTTGGTGAGAAGTCGCAGCCTGGACAGGATGTAGTAAGTGTTGATGATGAAGAGATAAAGTCTATTATACCCCTTGCGCCTTTCTATCATGCACAGGAAACTTCCCTTTTGGTGAGGGTTGCAGCCCACTGCCAGGATGAAGAATTTCTAGAGAGACTCAGGTTGGAATTTGCGGGGCTTTGCAATCAGATACTTTCAGCAGAAGGTCTGCGTATTGATGACTTTGATGTATTAGTAAAAGCGTGCCGCAGGGCAGCAGGATATGTCAATGTGGCCCTTGAAAGATTGTCTAACGCTGAGCTTGGCCTTGCTGAGGAAATCCTCAGAAAGAACTCGCTTCTGAATGTATTTAGAGTAGGGTTTGGAATGGCCCTTAGGGTGAAATGGGAGGCGGAAAGGTGGCTGAAACAAAGCTGGTTTATTGAGGCAGGTCTTCCGCTAAGCTTCTGGGGTGATAAGTGGGGTGCGATCCTGTCAGGTCTCCTGCAAAAGAAACCTGTCTATTACGTTGGAGACAGGGAAGGGGAGCTCTATCGTGATTTTGAGGGGATTGAGGAAGTGGAGCAGGCCTATAGGATCCTGATGAGATGTAAGGTGCTGGATTTGTTATTAAGTGAACTTCTTAGTGGCAAGCTATCAGAGCCACTGGACAGGGACGAAGAAATAACATTTTACAGCATACTGTTCACTTACTGGGGACACGAGCTTTTGGGGCATACTCCGACTCATTTGCCCCTTAAAATGGACGAGGCGAAGAAGGTCTTGAGCGAGTTGAGGGTGGGGGAAAAACGCTCGCCCTATAAGATGAAAGGGCAGAGGGAAGCCTTTATCCAATACTATTCTGATCTAGGCTGTTGGCTAGAAAAAAAAGATCACACCCTACTTCTCGAAACACTTTCCCTGTTATGGGAAGAGTTCCGGGAAGAATACCAGTGGATTGAAGCAGCGGATCTGAACCCACGCTTTTCAAAGATCCTAAGGATCAAGCCCTCTCCCTGATTTCTTCTTCTGTGAAGCATGCAGTGCAGTTTTTTCCCCACAGAGAGAAGGTCTTGTTGTCCTTGTACACCTGCAGGTTCACATAGCCGTCATCCATTAATTTTTTGAGGGCCGACACAGGCAGTGAGAAGCCGTCAACATTCACTTCTTGTCCATTTTCCTTGCCAGAGATGAGCTCTTCGATCTTGAATGGCATAGGTCTCTACCTCCTCTTACAAAGATTTAGCTTCTCTTGGCTTGAGTCCCTGTGCTGGTGAACTCATTATTCAGCGTGGAACCTTGGATATCATAAAGTTAACTATGTTCTGATTTCCTGCAACATGAACACAAGATATGATATGGCAAAACATATTAGAGTTATAGCTATCAATGCTGTTACATGGGGATAGACAACTATAAGACTCTGGGCAAAGGACAATGGATTCTCAAACCTAGAGGCAGAGATCCGCTCCATGGGGCCCATGAGGATCAACGATTGAGTGGTTTTCCTCATGGGATTGATTATGATGGTGGACGCATCTGTGTAAAGAACCATTGGAGAAAAGAGGGAGATTCTCTCCTTAACCGTGGTGTTTTTTAGGAGGATTTCAGGGCTGGTACCCTCTTTAGCATTCAGGGGGGCCACTGCGTTTGCCACCACCGTTGCTCCGAGGGTAACAAAGAAAGATAGAAAAATCCACAGTGCCACTGACGCTAGGGCAGAAGTTGCAATGCTTTTGAACAGGATGGAAAAGAGAATTGAAAGTCCCAGCCAAAATGAAATGTAAAATATGCTTATTATGAGATAGATAAAAAGACGCCATATCTCCTCCACACCAGGAACAACACCCACCAAGGTGAGCCCGAAGCCAGAGATCACTAAAACAATAGAGAGAAGCATTATAGAAATGGTAACCACTCCGGCAAGGAACTTACCGTTAATTACAGCATCTCTATATATTGGTTGGGATGTGATCTTAATCAATGTTCCCTGGGCCCGTTCCTTATTGATAGCGTCAAATCCAAGGACTATACCTATGAGCGGCCCAAAGAAGGCCCCGAATTGTACCATGGAAAACAATGCTCCGGGGGTGTTGAAAAGCATTAAGAATACGAATTTGGGTTTAGCAACACCCTCCAAACCTTCCTTGAGGTGTAGGCCCGCCACATAGCTAGTTATAAAGCTAACCATGGCAATAAGAGCAAAAAGGATCACAAAGCGGTAACTACTAAAATGGTCTGCCAGTTCTTTTCGGAAAACGGCATATAGCCCTTGCATGTTTAGCCCTCCCGGAAGTATTTTAAGTATATTTCTTCAAGGGAGTATGTCTTATCACCCAAGCCGAATTTTTCCTTTGACAACTGATCAAGTGTGCCCTGTGCTACCATGGTTCCGTTTATCATTATACCCACGCGGTCTGACATCCTCTGGACCTGGTGCAGGTGGTGGGAGGACAGGAGCACAGTCATGTTATGCTCCTCCTTGAGCCGTACGATGAGGTCTATGAGATTAAGGGCTGCCTCAGGATCCAGCCCGAGCGTCGGCTCGTCTAGGAACAAAACCTTAGGGTCCTTTATCAGCACTTCGGCAATACCCAGTCTCTGCTTCATGCCTCGGGAAAAATTGGCCACCTTTTTGTATGCCTCATCCTTGAGTCCTACGAGCTCGAGGAACTCATCGATTTTATTGCGAGCCTCTGATTCAGGTATTCCGTTGAGCGCTGCAATGTACTCAAGGCTTTGTACTGCATCCAGTTCAGGGTAAAAGCCTACGTTCTCGGGCATGTAACCTATAATCCTCTTTACATCCCTGGCCCTTCTTACTGGGTCTAGGCCGCACACTACAGCCTCTCCGCTAGAGGGTCTAGTAAGGCCCATGAGCATCAGAAGGGTGGTTGTCTTCCCCGCGCCATTAGGGCCCAAGAATCCGAATATCTCTCCCTCCCGAAGAGTAAAGCTCAAATGATTTACAGCGACCTGGTTCCCATACTGCTTGGTAAGGTCCTTGGTCTGGACAACGACACTGTCATCTGTAACCATTTTATCGCCTTCCCAATTTAACGAATAGTATTACCAGTCCAAGCAAGACGAATACAATAATACCAATGCCAATCCAACCCCATGCAGTCGAGGCCTTTACCGTAACCCTCAATTCGAGGTTCTTCCTTACTTTACCTGCGTCAATGTTAAGGCTTACAGAATAGTCTCCCACCAGGGCCTGATCAGACGGTTTCACCGTCACCTCTATCTGCTTCAATGCGTCGGGGGCGAGGGTCTCAATTTTTTCTGGTTTGAACGCAACCTTCCAGTTCTCTGGTTTAAAGGAAAGGAAATGGATATTGTTCAAAGGTGCTGAACCAGTGTTCTTTACATAGACAGATATGCTGGAGGGCTTTCCTTTTTGTGCGTTAAGGGAGAGCAGGCCATCAGAGGTGCCCACCTCCATCTTATATGTCCCAGTAAGAATTATACTTAGCTTGACTTCGCCCTCTGCTTCGGGCGATGATACCTTTACAGCTATTGGGTATTTGCCAGGTTCCGCCAGTGGAAAAGGTTTTACCTCCACTGCCACACTCTGGCTTTGGTCTGCCTTTAGTCTTACACTGGAAATGAATTTGTCCTCATAGGCAGGTTTAAAGTTCACGTCCCAGTTTTCAGGGGCCTTGGCGGTGAGACTGAACACAGCGTCCTTGTCCAATTTGTTTTCCACTTCTATAGAAAATTCGAACTTGGCGTCAGTGGGTCCACGCAGCACAGGGTATGAAGCAGTGATATTAACCCCTTTTGATTTTTTCCCTTTTTCTTTTGCCTTTACATTTATGGTTATGACGTGAGTGCTTTTAAACTTGTGGTCTGTCGTTTCTCCCACAACCTTAAAGACATATTTACCCGGGCCCACATTCTTGCCTGGCTCGGCCCTGAAGGTAAGGCTTCTGGACTCATCGCTACCCACATGCACACCAGTGACGCCGTAACTATAAGTCTTAATCCATGCCTTCCACCCTTTGGGCACTTCAATTACCTTGAGGTCAACAGTTTCATCTTTCTTTCCCCCGTTTTTTACAAACAGGTCAATACTAACGCCTTCCCCTTCGTCAATCACTACGCCAGTATACTCGGGATATACCCTGACCAGTCTCTCAGGAAGGTTTTTCTTCTCAGATGCCAGGGAAGGCAAGGAGAAACAGGCCCATATCAGAGCCAGCATGCCAATAAGAGTCACAATCGTACCGAGCGAGCATCCTTTTCTGTTGAGTTCCATGAAACCGCCCTCCTTAGAAATATAAGTTGTGGACAAAAATTTTGCAATGGGCAAAAATACCTAGTGCAAAGATAACATGGCCCTGCAAAGGGTCCTTAGTTCTCACTCCAATCTTCTGAACCTGCATGGCTTTCCAATGATTTGGCATCGTATCCGGCCTTCTCATAGTCCTCTAAGGCCCGCAACTTAAGATCTTTGTCTTTGATTTTTTCGGAATGTTTATCCGCGAGTTCAGCGGCATGGCTCCACATCCCTTCTCTTTCATATTCTGCGATCTGATTTTCAACTTTGGCATGTTCCTCAGATGTCTCTATTACGGCGGCACGGCACCAAGAGATAACTTTTCTTAACTTACCACCGCACGAAGGGCACTGGGTGAGGGGGGGCTCATTGAGGCTCTGAATTGCTTCAAACCTCCTCCTGCACTTGGTACATGCAGTTTGGGGGTCCACAGCCTCGTATTCGTATATAGGCACTTCCGTGTCCTCTCTGATTTTTTCTCGGGACTCCAAGGTCTATAAGCTTCTAAGCCTTGGAGACTTTTAACCCATAAGCGCTGGCCCTACTGTATTCAAAAAAACAAATTTGTAAAGCTTTTTACGCTGTGTGGGGCGAGTTAGTTCCTGCCTATCTTATCCCAGCGCTTAAAAAGCTGATTAATCCACTCTTCGAATGACAAATATTGGCCCGTGTATTGGTCGTAACAAGGATCAAGGATTCGGTTATCTTCTTTAATTTTTTCTGAGCCCAGGGTTTCTTCCAAAATGCTTTTTAATTGGTCCCTTGTGAATCCATAGAACTCAGCGAGTTTCTTGGTTCCGGGCATATTGCGATTGGCAGCTGCCATTTGCCAAAGAGCTTTTCTGCGTAATTCCTGAACCTTATCGTTGAGATCTAGCTGCTGGGCCAATTGCTCGGCCCTAGCAAAAAATCCCCTGTCAATTAACGAATTCAGCTCCTCTTTAATCTCTTTTTCCATATTAGTTACCTTCACAAAGCTTGCCCTCGGGACGGGGCCAAAGGGACTCGCCCCGAGGGCAGCAACTTCGAGTTCAATGATTAATACATGTCTTCAGGAGGCATTCCTGGCTGGGGTGCACTCTTTTTAGGCTCAGGTTTCTCGGCAACCATGGCTTCGGTGGTGAGCAGCAGGCCCGCAACAGATGCCGCATTCTGAAGGGCAAAGCGTGTTACTTTTGTAGGATCAATGACACCGGCCTTGATGAGGTCCTCGTAATCACCCTTCTCAGCATTGAAGCCAAAGGCACCCTTGCCATCCTTTACCTTTTGCACCACTACAGAGCCTTCAAACCCGGCGTTATTGGCTATCTGCCGCACAGGCTCCTCAAGGGCACGTTTGACCAGTTCGAGACCCAAGTTTTCATCACCCTCAAATTCGGCTTTCTCTAAGGCCCTGAGCGCGCGCACATAAGCGACGCCACCTCCTGGGACAATACCTTCCTCAACCGCGGCCCTTGTGGCGTTGAGGGCATCTTCCACCCGATCCTTCTTCTCCTTCATTTCAGCCTCAGTCGCAGCACCAACATTGATGACCGCAACGCCACCGATCAGCTTTGCCAAACGCTCCTGGAGCTTCTCACGATCATAGTCGCTCGTGGTTTCTTCAATCTGCACCCGGATCTGTTTTACTCGGCCTTCAAGGGCCTCCCGGCTTCCACCGCCATCTACAATAGTGGTATTGTCCTTGTCAATGTTCACGCGTTTGGCAGTTCCCAGGTCATTGATGGTGACATTTTCCAGCTTTAGGCCAAGATCTTCGCTTATTACCTGGCCCCCTGTCAATATGGCTATATCCTGGAGCATGGCTTTTCTTCTGTCGCCAAATCCCGGTGCCTTAACTGCAGCACACTGCAGTGTCCCTCTCAGCTTGTTCACCACCAATGTGGCCAATGCCTCGCCCTCAACATCCTCAGCGATGATCAACAGTGGTTTGTTCATCCTGGCAATCTGCTCCAGGATCGGGACTAGATCCTTCATGTTGCTGATCTTTTTTTCATGCAGAAGGATGTAAGGCTCATCCAGATGCACTTCCATTTTTTCGGGGTCTGTCACAAAATAAGGGCTGAGATAACCGCGATCAAATTGCATTCCTTCCACGATTTCTAGGGTGGTCTCCATTCCCTTGGCTTCTTCAACCGTGATCACGCCTTCTTTGCCTACCTTCTCCATGGCCTCGGAGATGATCTCACCAATTGTACTGTCGTTGTTGGCAGAGATGGTTCCAACCTGTGCAATTTCCTTTTTCTCCTTGGTGGGCTTGGAGATCTTTTTCAGTTCTTCCACTACCATATCTACAGCCTTATCAATACCGCGTTTGAGGGCCATGGGGTTAGCACCTGCGGCCACCAGCTTGGAGCCCTCGCGATAGATGGCTTGGGCCAAAATGGTAGCCGTAGTGGTGCCGTCACCCGCCACATCCGAGGTCTTTGAAGCAACCTCTTTGACCATTTGGGCTCCCATATTCTCAAACTTGTCTTCAAGCTCGATCTCTTTGGCTACCGTTACTCCGTCCTTAGTGATTTTGGGAGATCCCCACGATTTTTCAATAATGACGTTCCTTCCTTTCGGCCCGAGGGTAACCTTAACAGCATCGGCTAATATATCTACCCCCCTGATCATTTTTTCCCTGGCCTCTAAGCTATATTTAATTTCTTTGCCTGCCATGACTGAACACCTCCTTATTAATTTTCAACAATAGCCAAGATATCGTCTTCCCTCATTATAAGGTGCTCAACACCATCAATCTTGATCTCGTTCCCCGCATACTTACTGAACAAAATCTTATCATTCTCCTTCACAGCTAGAGGTATTCTTTCTCCATTCTCGTTTACCTTTCCAGGGCCTACGGCGATAACCTTTCCCTCTTGTGGTTTTTCCTTGGCAGTATCTGGAATGATAATACCGCCAGAGGTTTTTTCTTCCTCCTCAATCCTGAGAACCAACACCCTGTCATTCAAAGGCCTTATTTTCATTTCCTCAACCTCCTTTTAGATTTATATGTTAAAGTCAACTACCTTTATCGCCTGAAGCCGAGAGCTTGGCGGGTTGACATGGCTTCGTCCCGATGAAATCGGGACTCGCCAACCCGTAGACACCGCCGTATATTGAATATCAGATATTGAACAACGAGCCGCAGAATTACGAAGGGGTCACTTCGGCATTCGATATTCCTTGTTCGGCATTCTGCGGTTTTCGGCCCTTTGGGGCATACTTAAGTCCTCGCCTAAAAGCGAGCCTGCCTGCAGCAGACTTTTTCTCCCGTTCCCCCATGGGGGCAAGAAAATGCTCTCATGGCTCGTGGCCACGAGTGATACGCGGAAAACGACGGGATTTGTTCTCTGAGTTAGCTAAGTATTTAAAATTATTAACACTTAATTTTTCGGTTGATAAATTTAAGCAGCGTTTTCCCAATGTCAAGACCCCAGTGATGAATTTTTTAAACTCCTTGACAACAGGCTTTGAAAAACGTAATTTCCCCTTTCAGTCTCATCCTGGCGGGATGAAGAATTTGGAGCTTAACAGAAACCATTTCAGCGGACTATGAAGAAGGCCGATGTAAAAAGAGGAAAAACATTTCTTCGATAATCATGGGGTGTGTGCGTGAGAGGCAAAGGCATACACATGAAGACCGCGGTCTGTATTGCCCTGATTCTTGTATTTTGCATCTCAGGGATTGCTATGGCAGGGGAGTACTATCACATAGTAAAGAAGGGCGATACCTTGTGGAACCTATGCCAGAAGTATTACGGGAATCCGTGGCTATGGCCAAAACTCTGGGAGATGAATCCCTTTATCACTAACCCCCATTTGCTAAAACCTGGGGACAAGATAAATCTTTTGGAAGATGTCCCTTTTGCGCAGCCTGCTGCGAAGGGACAAGAGTCAAAAAAGACCGAACCTATTCCAGCTCATGCCCGAGAGGTGAACTGGTGGGAGAAGGGCGTGGATGTCTCTGGTATTACGAACGTAAAATCAATAGGTTATTTTTCCCCGGGCCCTGTTGATCCAATGGGTATCATCGCTTCCGGGGATACCGAACGGCTAATCCTGGCAGAAAGGGACAAAATTGTGTTGCGAGTGGACGACGAAAAGGTACGACCTGGAGACATTTTGTGGGTATACCGCAGTTCTGAGAAAATACGGGATCCTGTCACTAGGGAGGTACTGGGATTTATCATCTCTATCCTGGGAAATGTAAAGATTACCGAGATCCTGGGCGATGGTCTCTACAATGCTATTGTAAGGGAGACCTATAGAGATGTTAGGGTAGGAGACATGCTGACCAAGTATCAACCGGTTTCCCCGTGCGTTATGCCCGTAAGCCCCACCCCAAATGAGGAAACAGAAATCCTTGCTACCAAGGATATGCTTCAGATCATTGGTCAATTCAGCGTCGTATACCTACGTGCTGGGGGTGAGCAAGGAGTTAAGAGGGGTAATCTCTTTCAAGTGTTTAAAGGGCGGGTTGGCCTGCCTGATTTGCCGATTGGATATGTCCTTGTTGTGGACAGTCGCCCGGATAGTGCCGTCGGGGTTGTAGTAGAAGCAAAAGAACATTTTTACAACGGGGCAAAACTTCGGGCAGTTGAGTGGAGCAAGGCACCCAGGTACCTATCGGCAATACCATCTTGTAGCTAATTTGTATCTGGCAAGAAGTAAACCCCGTTAGAATTTCACACGCAGTGGCCCAAGAAAATCCTTGACTAGGGCAAGACCTCTGCTTTATAAACCCCCATCCTTTGGGTAGATCATCGACCTCTTGTTCACTGTATCTTTGTGGGTATCGGCTTGGATCCTGAGAGTTCATTCAATTGGCTTGCGTTTTACCTGGTTGAGGCCCTCGGAAACGTGGGGGCCCACTGCTTGCTTCAGGTCTATAAGGATCCTGCGCGGATTTTCGAGGCCTCTTATCATGAATTGCTGGATATAGGAGGGGTGAGCAAGCAAGCTGCTCGCAATATAGTGGAAAGGCGCTTTGCCCTGGATCCTGAAAAAGAAATTAGAAAGGTGGAAAAATTCGGAGCGAGGATAATTCCGTTTAGTTCAAACGAGTATCCCCCATACCTTCGTGAGATTCACGATCCTCCTGTTATAATGTACGCAAGAGGGCAGGTTATACCAGATGAATTGCCTTTTATTGCAGTGGTGGGCTCCCGTAACCCTACCCATTATGGCAGCAAGGTGGCAATGGATATTGGCAAATCCCTTGCTCAGGCAGGGGTGGGCGTGGTCAGTGGCATGGCACTGGGTATAGATGGAGCTGCACAGTGGGGCTGTCTCAGGGGCCAAGGCTTTACAATAGGGGTTATTGGTACGGGTCTTGATGTGATATATCCTGCTTCCAATAGAAAACTATTTGAGGCAGTATTTGATAAGGGAACCGTTATATCTGAATTTCCCATGGGCACTCCGCCTGAGCCCAGGCACTTTCCTATCCGCAACCGGATCATAAGTGGGATATCGAGAGGCGTTGTAGTGGTAGAGGCGACAAGAAAAAGTGGCTCTCTTATAACAGCAGGTCAGGCCTTGGACCAGGGCCGAGACGTATTTGCTGTCCCTGGTAGCATATATTCGCCTCGCAGTGAAGGAACGCACTTTCTTATCAAGCAGGGTGCCAAGCTAGTGGATAGCGTTAATGACATCCTGGAGGATATTCTCCAACACTCTGCAGATAAAGGAACTAGCAATCGGTCATCCGAAACAGCTGTTCCCCGGGGTATGGGAGAGGCAGAAGGAAAAATTTATGAATTCTTAAGTGAGTATCCGAAACATATAGACGAAATAGTCCGGGAGCTTGAGCTGGATCCGGGCGAGGCATCAAGCCTATTACTGGAGATGGAATTGAGCGGCATAATCAAGCAATTGCCAGGCAAGATGTTTGTTCGCTCTTAAACCCAAAAGACATGGATCCTGGAATGAGGAACTTTTCAACCTGAAACCTACAGACCTAGACTCGAAAGGTAACCATGGCCAAGAATCTCCTTATTGTAGAATCTCCTACAAAGGTGAAGACCCTGAAGAAGTATTTGCCCAGGGATTTTGAGGTAATGGCCTCTGTTGGTCACGTAAAAGATCTGCCGGTCAACAAGCTGGGCGTTGATATCGAGGCAGGCTTCAGGCCCGAGTATGTCGTAATAAAAGGGAAGGGCAAGGTCTTGAAGGCACTCAAAGACGCAGCGAAAAAGGCTCAGGTGATATTCCTCGGCCCTGACCCGGATCGTGAGGGAGAGGCCATTGCCTGGCACATCGCAGAGGAGCTCAACGGGGGCAAGAAAAGGGTTTACCGAGTCCTGTTTAATGAATTGACTCCCAGGGCTATACGCGAGGCGGTCGCTTCACCACAGGACCTGAACAGGGAGAAATTCGAATCTCAACAAGCACGGAGGATCTTGGATCGCCTGGTAGGGTACCAAATATCCCCGTTATTATGGACAAAGGTGAAGCGGGGCTTGAGCGCAGGTCGAGTCCAGTCAGTGGCCCTCAAGATGATATGCGACAGGGAGCGGGAGATCTTCAATTTTGTACCAGAGGAGTATTGGTCCCTTACCGCACATCTGGAGGCAGACCAACCTCCGATATTTAAGGCCAGGCTTTCGCGATGGAAAGAACAAAAGGCTAGTCTCAAGAACGAGGAGCAGGTCAGAGAGATACTAAAGGCCTTAGAGGGAGAAAGGTTTCGTGTTTTAAAAATTGTAAAGAAAAAGAAGAAGAAGAATGCCCCGCCGCCCTTTATTACCAGCCAGCTTCAACAAGAAGCATACAAGAGACTCGGGTTTTCTGCTAAGAAAACCATGTCTATTGCCCAGAACCTTTACGAGGGCGTAGAACTTGGAGCACAAGGACAAGTAGGTCTTATCACTTATATGCGGACGGACTCTTTTCGTATGGCAGATGAGGCTATCTCTGCGGTAAGGGACTATATAAAAACTGCGTATGGGAGCGAATTTGTGCCCGAAAAGCCAAACAGGTTCCGCAGTCCCAAGGGTGCGCAGGAGGCCCATGAGGCCATTCGGCCTACCTCCGTTCAATTGACACCTGATGAGGTTGCTCCATTCCTGAATAAAGATCAACTGTCCCTCTATTCCCTCATTTGGAGGCGCTTTGTGGCTTGCCAAATGGCCCCTGCCGAATATCACCAGACCCAAGTGGACATCCAGGCAGGAGAGGCAATCTTTCGAGCCTCAGGCTCCATCATGACCTTCAAAGGGTTTACCGTGGTCTACGATGTTGAGGAATCCTCATCATCAGCTAGGGATGAGGAAGGGATCTTGCCACCCCTCAAGAAGAACCAGGTATTGAGACTTGAAAAGCTTGAGCCGGCGCAGCATTTCACCCAGCCTCCGCCTCGTTTTTCCGAGGCAACACTTATAAAGGCACTGGAAGAAAATGGTATTGGCCGGCCTTCTACCTATGCCACCATTATTTCGAACATAAACCAGCGGGCCTATGTGAGGCAGGAAAAGGGACGATTTAGACCTACAGAGCTTGGGTTCCTGGTTACTGACCTTCTGGTTCAGAATTTTCCGCAAATAATGGATATCCATTTTACAGCACAAATGGAGCAAGATCTGGACAAAATCGAAAGAGGGCAGGTCAAGTGGATAAGGGTCTTGAAAAAGTTTTATGACACCTTTGAGAAAAGCCTTGAAAAGGCTAAGAAAGAAATGAAGGCAGAGCTTCCCGCTGGCCTTGATTGCCCTGTGTGCGGGAGACCTATGGTAATTAAGTCCGGCAAAAACGGGCTATTTCTTGCTTGCTCCGGCTATCCAGAATGCACCCATACATCAAACTTTGAGAGGGATGGTAAGGGTAGAATTGTTACGGAAAAGGAACCCGAAGCTACTGAGGTGGAGGAAATATGTGAAAAGTGCGGACGCCCCATGGTTATCAAACGGGGAAGATTTGGCCCTTTTCTGGCGTGCTCCGGGTATCCAGAATGCAAGAACACCAAGAGCCTCAGTGGTGCCACTGGTTTTGATAACGGTGAGCCTCCCCCCGGTCAATCCATTTGTAAAGTGTGCGGCGGGAAAATGGTGGTCAAGGTAAGTAGGAAGGGGCAGAGGTTCCTGGCTTGCGAAAATTATCCCAAGTGCACAAATACTGAATCCCTCAGCACTGGGGTGCCATGCCCGCAGGAAGGCTGCACAGGTACATTGGTGGAGCGTTCCTCGAAAAAGGGAAAGAGATTTTATGCCTGCGATCAATACCCGAAATGCAGGTTTTTGATATGGGATGAGCCGTATGACCAAGCATGCCCTGTATGTGGCACGAAGGTCATGGTGCTCAAGAGGGATAAAGAAGGAAATATTAAACTTAGCTGCAGGAATAAAGAGTGTGATTTTGCCCAGCCTCTCGAGAATTCCTCAAAAGGGTAACTAGGTTATGCGCAGCCCTTATGGGCTCTGGGATACGATATTTGGTGACACATGACAATACAAGCGTCCTTGCAACTTTCAAGGAAATGCCGTAGCCTGGTGATACAAACACAGGCTTTACACCTTGTCTGGTTCTCAAGACTGCTCCTATTACCTCTTTCTTGTCCATCAGGGGCGTATAAGCCCCCTTCTTTGAGCCCACTTCTTCATGGGTTCCAATAAGTCGGCTTTTGGCACATCCTACGGTTGGTTTATTTATGATTACCCCGAGATGCGTTGCAATACCCATACGTCGGGGATGTGCTAGGCCCTGCCCATCGCATAGAAAAACATCGGGCTCTATGGATAGCTGTTCAATGGCCTTACAAACTAAAGGTATCTCCCTGAAGCTGAGAAGGCCCGGGATATATGGAAAAGTTATGGTCCCTTCAGCCCAACGCTGTTCCACAACGCGAAGTTCAGGAAAGGAAAGCACTACAACCGCTGCCCATCCTATGGATAAGGTCTTGGACGTGGAAACATCGACGCCTGCAACGTAATTAGGAGTAGGAAAGGGAAGGTCTAAAACAATTCGGTTTCTTAACTCTTCTTGTATGGTTACAGCTTGCTGGTACGAGACATTCCAGGGGTGAAAGGTCCGGATTATCATCCCTGAACTTCAGCGCGTTTGAGCTCCTCTTCAAAGTCCTGGAAGAACTTATCCTTTTCCTTCCAATCAGGCCCAAAACGTCTGTTGAAGTAAGAGCCCATGCGGTCGAAAAGTTTTTTCCACAAGGATTTACCTTCTCCCAAAATTACGTCTTCCAGGAACTCGCGAAGCTCAGCTATTTTTTCTTTTGGTAGGAAGGTCACGGCGCCTAACTTGATGGATTTCTTGAGAGCTTCAGGTGTGAGGGCGTGGGCAGTTAACATCACTGTTGGAAATCCTCGTGATACTGAAGTTTTCAATAGTTCAAAGCCATTTACGCCCATTATATCAAGTATTACTATATCATATGTGTAGCTCAGGAGGTACTCAAGAGCCGTTTCATAATCCTTGGCGGTATGCACTAGGCACATGTCTAGCTCTTCTTTTACGGTTTCCAAAACGTCGGGTTCATCATCAACAACCAATACCACCTTATTCTTCAAAAGGCTCTCCGAAGTCATGGCTCAGTAGTACCTCCTTGGCGTTTGATTGTCCCGCATGATTTAATAAGGCCTTTATATCAGAGATTTTCAAAGCGGTCAAAACAAATACGAATAAATGTCTATCTGATCTTGAGAAGCCTTAGGCCTGCGCAGTAGGGTGTGACTACAAATTTGATCTGTCACATAAAGCTAGATTTTGATTTATTTTGATGGCCCAGAGTGCTAAGTTTATTTTCACTTGCGAACCACCAACCGATGGTTAAGATAATAATATTGCATTCCGATGGCCTAAGGTAGTCAGACACATTATTAAAAAGAACCCAAGATGAACACAAAGAAAAACATTATCACGAGAAAGAAAAAAACAGGCTGGTGGCAGAGGTTCCTCGAGCGTGTAGCCAAGGCAAATGAGGAGGCCCTGAACAGCGGATGCCGCAGTTGAGGTGTCAAAAGTGCGGGTGCTGGAAGCATCCTCAAAAAGCCTAACTAGAGTTTTTTTATCCTTTGAACTTGTTCCTTTGTGAGGCTCCGCCCTTTTCCCTGGGTGAGCAGGTATATACGGGCTGCCTCCTCCACTTCCTCTGCTATGTCTATTGCCTCTGGATAACTCTTTCCCAAAGTGATCAACCCATGATTTTGAAGTAGCAAAGCCTTATGTTCATTCTTGGCCAATGCATCAATTACCGCCTTTTCAAGCTCTTTACTGCCTGGTACCAGGAAGGGGAGCATTTGTAAGGGATACGCAAAATATGCAAAGCCGGGTGTGAGGGGAGGGATAGAATCAGGGCTAGGCTCAAGCAGGCAGGAAGCGGCGATGATATGCGCTCCGTGCACATGGCAACTTACCTTCATATCAGTTCGGATCCTCAAAAGGCCTAAATGTACTCCCATATCCTTTGTAGGGGGAGGCCCTTCAACCAATTCGTGGTCCGCATTCAGCACAGAGATTTCATCTTTTCCGACATCGCGCAGAGAATACCCGGTAGGTGTGAGCAAAAACAATTCCCCGCTCTGGGCACATAGGTTCCCGCCAACTCCAGATACAAGGCCCTTATCATAAAGAACTCTGCATGCCTCGGCAAATTGCCTCTTTTCCTTATCAAGAGCTTGAGCCAATTGTAACCTCCTGGGAGCTATTTTATGATTCTAAATAGAACTTTCCCAGTGCTTTCTCAAGCCCAAAAAACTTGCTTTCTCCTTGACGTTAATAAAATGGCTGTGGGATAGTGTGGGTGCGTACGGCTGGTATATGATTGTCGTTTTTTGCTGGCCTCTGCGCTTAGGCGGAGAGGACCATTAGCGAGAAGAAATCTTAGAAAAATCAGGAGTAATCCATGTTTGACTCAACAAAGGCCCCTAACATCATAGCAACCATCAAGAACCAGGATAATCCCGCACAGGCAGTTGATATTCTGTACGTCGCGAGCGAAAATGGGTTTGCAACTTCAGGTATAATCGAACACTTTGGCCTGAGAGAGATCTTTATCCCTGCATATATGGTGATCAAGGACCTTGAGCTTATTGGAACCATAGTTGCGGTGATCCTTGAGGAGATTTCCCAGGCCCATGAATCAGAGGGGGTATTCCAGTATAGCCCACATTTGGAGGTAATGGGCAAAGATTACACCATGAAGAGAAGCGGGGAGTACATGATGCTGGAAGAGGCCCAGTAGTCGCCGCCAAGTGTCTGATGAAAGAGGTGTGAAAAGACATGAAATTCGCACAGTATTACAGTAATGACGGATCTGCAAAGGTAGCCCTTGTCAAGGAAGGAAGGCTCTTTCCGCTATTCTTTGAAGGAGACATGATAGATCTTATTAGAAGGGGTTTTGGCTTTGAGCACGGTAGCCAAGGGTTTTTACCCAGCGAGATACCCTTTGCGCCTGCCGTATCAAGGCCAAGCAAGATAATCGCATTAGGGCTAAACTACAGGGACCATGCAGATGAAAGCAAGGGCGATGTGCCCGATAGCCCTCTCATCTTCGCAAAGTTTCCCAACAGCCTGCTAGGACACATGGGGACAATTACTTGGAGTCCAAGGATTACCAAGAAGGTGGACTACGAGGCAGAGCTAGCCGTAGTCATGGAAAATGAAACCAGGAACTGCTCACCTATGCAGGCCTTGGGCAATGTGTTCGGATACACATGCGCCAATGACGTAAGTGCGCGTGACCTTCAATTTGGAGATGGACAGTGGGTGAGAGGAAAATCCCTGGATACATTTTGCCCACTCGGCCCATGGATAGTGACGGCCGATGAATTGCCTGATCCAAACAACCTCAAAATTGCCTGCCGACTTAACGGTAACACCATGCAAGAGAGCAACACCTCCAATATGATTCTCCCCGTGGCTGAAATAATAAGCTTTCTTTCCCGCCATTTTACCCTTTACCCGGGTGACGTTATTCTAACCGGAACACCAAGCGGGGTAGGGGCATTTAGGGACCCTTCCGTGTACCTAAAAGATGGGGATGAGGTAAGCATTGAAATAGAGGGCATCGGTATCCTCACCAACAACTGCAATGAGATTTAGTTGATTGTTTGGCATCTGGAGGTGATAAGTTAAAAACAATTGATTGATGTTACCTTGGAACTAGGGTTATGAGGTAAACCCCGAGTATCGAGAAAATGATATTGGCCAGCCACGCGGAAAGAAAAGGGGGGAGCACACCCGAAAAACCGATAGCTCGCGTCACCCCTAATACAAAGACGTACAAGAAACACAAACCAACTCCCACTGAAACGGCTACAGGTGCACCACCCCTTTCTATCTTCATTGAAACGGGAAAACCTATTAGGACCATGACAACCACAATGAAAGGAAAGGCCAATTTGATATTCAGGTCCACAAGATACCTCCTGGCATCATAGCCTTCTTCTTGCACCCTTTCAGCAAATCTCTTCAGTTGCCAATAGTTTAACTCCTCAGGCTCTCTTTCTACCTCTGCAAATGTTTGGGGTGTTTCGGGAAGCGATACAGTCATTTTTCTAAAGCCCCTAGATACGTAGCCCTTTCCCTTCTCAAGCCTCAACTCCACTCCGTCCTTCAAGTGCCATGCCCCGTTTTTCCACACAGCCATATGTGCATCAATTCTCCGTACTAACCTGAAGTCGGGGGAAAAGTAATAAATGGATACTTCACGAGCTACTGTGCCCTTGGAGTCAAACCTTCGGAACCAGTAAATTGCATTTTTGGATTTGTACCAGATGTGGCTGTGACCATAAAAACTTTGGGTGTGGCGTTTTCTTACCTTGCTTCGCCATATTTCGTTGCTTTTGGAGCTTGTAAAAGGAACGACCACTTCTGAAAGTAGAAAGAGACCTATTGAAAGAAAAATCGACATAAAAAGAAGTGGCTGTAAAAGCTGATTCACATTAATACCAGAGGCCTTCAGCGCAGTAATTTCGTTATTTTTCTTCATCATAGTAAGAAGGATAACGACCGCAATAAGCACAGAAGGCGGCAGCATTTGAACTACAATGTAGGGAATCTTGTAAAGGAAATAGGAGAGCATTATTCCCTTAGACACCTGCGCCTCTAAAAGGTCATCAACTCTTCCAAAGAAGTGTATAATAAGGTAGATGGATACGAAGATGCAAAGGGCAGTGCCAAAAAGCTTGAAAAATTCCTTGAATAGATATTTGGAAAGGCTATTCATGAGGTTTTATGTCGGCTCGAATTGTAACTATTTTTCCTGTGTCCCAAGTACAAGAAAATAACAGGTTTGCGCTCAATTCCAAGTCCAGTGTATTGTTATGCCGTGGAGGCAGATTGTCAATAAGTCTTTCTAGTTATATTCATGTTTCTTTCTAACGGATTGACTTTAACTTGGCAAATGGCGTATCCATGGTATGGTATAGCACCATATATGAAAATCAGAGGAAAGGCAGCATTTCCGGTGCAGATTGAGATGAAATGAGTGATCAAGAAATTAGTTCAATAGGTAACCCCGATCTTTCGGTAGTCGTTCCCGTTCACAATGAAAGCGAGAACATTGCTCCCTTAATATCCGAAATACGGGATGCCCTGGATGGCAAATTGAATTATGAGGTTGTCTACGTGGATGATGGTAGCACTGATGACACCCTTGAAATTCTCCGTTCCATAGCAGGGCAGTTTTCGAGACTGCGTATTATTCGCCATCAAGAGTGCTTTGGCCAATCAGCGGCAATATGGACAGGCATAAAAGAGGCTAGGGGGCGTTGGATAGCAACCCTTGATGGGGATGGCCAGAATGATCCTAAAGATATCCTTAAGATAATTGAATCCACAGGGGGTTTGGAAAGGTTAGATCCCAATGTGGTCCTGTGTGGATTCCGCAAGAAAAGACGGGATACATGGGTGAAAAGGGCTTCATCCCGGATAGCGAACGGAATCAGGAAGGCCTTACTTAAAGACAATACACTAGACACGGGTTGCGGCCTCAAGGTCTTTGCACGCGAGGCATATATGTCACTTCCGTTTTTTGACCATATGCACAGGTTTTTGCCCGCACTATTTCTTAGCAAGGGTGCAAGGGTTGAATCAGTTGAGGTCAATCATAGGCCAAGACACAAAGGAGTGACCCACTATGGAATAAGGAATAGATTGTGGGTTGGTATAATCGATCTGTTGGGCGTGATGTGGCTACGTAGACGTATGAAAAACCCAGAAGCGAGGGAGGAGAAGATTTGAAAGCTAATGTTATCTGGCTAGCAATAGGATTCCTGGGGCAAGCCCTTTTTTCCATGAGATTCCTTGTCCAATGGATATACAGCGAGAAAAAGAAGCGCAGCGTTATTCCCCTTGCCTTTTGGTATTTTAGTCTTGCAGGTGGCATAACCCTGCTAAGCTATGCGATTTATCGAAAGGATCCCGTCTTTATTCTTGGTCAAGCCACAGGCGTCTTCATTTATACCAGGAATCTCCAACTTATTGCCCGTGAGCGCAAGAGCAAGTCCAGTGAGGCGACGTAGGAGTAAGGATTGAACAGAGCAAGGAATGTGCAATGGACAGTACTTCTGGTGCTTTGCTGGTTTTTTCTTTGGTACTCCAGTTACCTGTTGAGACCTCTATGGCCTATAGACGAGACTCGGTATGTCTCTGTTGCCTGGGAGATGTGGCACAGTGATAATTTTCTTGTTCCCCATCTGAATGGTGCCCCTTACCCACATAAACCACCTTTGCTCTTCTGGCTGATTCACCTGGGATGGGCGTTGTTCGGAGTAAATGAATGGTGGCCGCGGCTTGTTCCTTCTTTATTTGGCCTCATGTCTGTTTTCCTTCTCGGACAGGTATGCAAGATTCTTTGGCCAGAGAAGACAAAGATGTCCTTATTGTCTTCACTGGTGCTCATGGGATCAGTGTTATGGGCCGCCTTTTGCACTGTAGTGATGTTTGATCTTCTTTTGTCGTTCTTCGTGCTCCTGGCAATTGTCGGCGGTATTTACATCATCGTCGGCAAGAAGGGGAGGGGGGTGGTTTTAATGGGGATAGGCCTAGGATTAGGGATCCTTTCAAAGGGCCCGGTAGTTTTCGTTCACACCCTTCCCGTGCTTCTGATTTTTCCATATTGGGCGCGTGAGATACGGGAAACCAGCAGCAGAAGTGTGTTTGCGTGCTTCACTGCAGGAGTTATTATAGGGATTGGCATTGCGCTGCTATGGGTGATTCCAGCCGTGAGGGCGGGTGGAGAAGAGTATAAAAATGCCATATTGTGGGGCCAGACAGCCCATAGGGTGACATCTTCATTTGCCCATAGCCGGCCGCTTTGGTGGTATCTTCCTTGGCTGCCTGTACTATTTTGCCCATGGATTCTTTTTGTATCCACATGGAAGGGGTGGTTACAAGCGCAAAGAACGACTGTAGGCTTACGCTTTTGCCTAACATGGATAGTTTCGACTCTTATCATTTTTTCGTTCCTAAGTGGCAAACAGGTTTACTATTTGCTACCCATGTTACCTGGTATTGCGCTGCTTCTGGCCTCGGGTCTTTCTGTGGAACCTGAAACTAGGCGATCGGAGATCCTACCTTTTTCCATCTTTATAGGGCTTTTGGGAATGGCTTTGATCGTCGCTCCTTTGCTGGCAAGAAAGATCTGGCTTGAAGATAGGGGTAGTTGGGCCCTGTTTGGGGGATTGATGTTGCTAGGGACTGCCGGAATTGCTTTGATGCTCAAACCAGGGCAGGTTTTTAGCGCGGTTGCTAGAGTGTTTGTATGTACGTTAGTCTCAATTGTGGTTTTTGAGGTAGTGGCAGTCAAGGCTATTGGCAATAGGTATGATCTCACAAGGGCTGCGAGGATTATTAAGGCCTACGAGGAGCAGGGCAGACCAATCGCATACAGTGGTAAGTATCACGGACAGTTTCACTTCCTGGGCAGGCTTGAAAGGCCGTTTCAGATAATTAACGATGGCCAAGTAGATTCATGGCTTGCCAGTCATCCTGATGGAAGAGTGATAGCTTTTTATGAGCGCCCTCTACCGTCAAGCAAGTGGAAGTTGCTGTACACTCAGCCATTTAGGAGCAGTGTCCTGGTTATTTTTGGGGCTAGGGCCCCTGAGGCAAAAGAGACATTTCTATGGGTTGATATGGAACATAGAACAGTTAGGGAAATTTTTCAAATGGTTGTGCAGGAGGTTAAGTTAAGAATCAATTGCCTTAGGAAAAAACATGTGTGAGACAAAAAGATCTTGGAAGCGTGGAGAGGCGGCCAGCTCAATGTAGTCCATTTTCCCTGCAATCCTTTCAGCATCACGCCTTTTCTTCATATCCACCAAGGCAAGGCATGCGCCGTGACCTGCTGCATTGCCGCATGCTATGATCTGGCAGTTGGATGGAGAGGGTATGAGGTCTACTGTCTGGGCATCCAGGGGATCGATGTAGTTTCCCCCGGCCCCCGCCAGATAGATCCTGCGTACCCTTCTACCCAGTGATTCCATGAGTATGGATATGCCTGCCCGAATGGCCCCCTTTGCCATTTGAAGCTCGGCAATGTCCTTCTGGGTAATGACGATGTCGTGCCCAGTGGGATTTTCCTGTTTCCACGAAAGCACAAACTCGCTTCCCTCCTCACCTTTTCTAAGACGAGGGGTTTTGATGATATCGTTGAAGTGCCCTGACTGCAGGATACATCCAGTCCTGATGAGCTCTGCCACCGAGGAGATTAGGCCCGAGCCGCAAATACCGATGGGGCTATTGTTGTGTATTGTTTTAAGGCTCACCTCCAAGGTATGTGGGTCAATCCTCACGCGCTCGATAGCACCACTGGCAGCCCTCATTCCCCACTTGATGTGTCCGCCTTCAAAGGCCGGACCTGCTGCGGTTGAACAACACACTATCGAGTTACGGTCACCCAGTGCTATTTCTCCGTTGGTGCCGATGTCTATCATAAGGGATGGAACCCTTGATCTATACATACCTGTTGAGAGCAGACACGCCACAGCATCACTTCCTACAAAACCGGCCTTGACCGGTGGGAAGTAAACATAGCCTGAAGGGGCAATTTCCAGCCCGAGGTCCCTGGCCTTGTATTCTTGGGCAGAGGAAATGGCAGGAGCATAGGGGGCAAGGGAGACAAATTGAGGGTTTACCCCCAGGAAAAAATGATGCATTGCAGTGTTGCCGACCACCGACACCTCCACAACCTCTTTCTTTGATATGCCGATATCCTTGCACGCCTCTGAGATCAAGGAATTGGTGCAGGAGATAATAGACCTGTGGAGTTTTTCGAGTCCTTCTTCAGTCTGCTGGCAAAAAGATATCCTGCTTATGACATCATCACCATAGGGAATCTGCGGGTTCATTGAGGATTTGATTGAGAGTATTTTTGTCTTAGCCAGATCGACTAGGTATGCCACCACAGTGGTACTCCCAACATCGATGGCAATGCCATAAGGACCATTACTCGATTGGTGCCCGATACCCACAATCTCATTGCCTTTCCTCACCAGAATCCTCACCGAGCCTTTGGTGGAGCGCAGCAGGGCCGGAATCTTCCTTACAATCAGCGAATCAGTGTAAAGTACCTTGAAGCCGTGTTCCATTTCCATGGCCTTAACAAGCCTTTCACGATCTGCCGTTGGGTCGGAAATGGTGGGGGAGGGGACTGTTACATGACATGGAAGAACAGGGGGCTTTATTGAGCCTGCGGATGGTAGTTCCTGGGCAGAGGTCAAGATGACTTGGCGCTTTGTGCGGGTTTCTCGGGGTACGAAAACTGTGAGGTTATCAGTAGCCATAGTCGCACAGGCAAGCCTGTAGCCCTTGGCAACAAGGTCTGGCCCCAGGAGGTTTTTCTCGGGCGCGCTAGGTGGCAAAATGTTTGGCATACTATTCCTTATGACAACCTTACACTTGCCACATTTTTGCTTGCCTCCGCAGGTAGACTCTATTTGCACCCGGGCAAGCCTTGCAGCTTCCAGGACTGAGATTGGACTCGAAACGTCGATACTCCTTCCAGATGGCAAGAACCTAATGGTGAACACCGTTAACCCTCAAGGATCCCAAGGAGTTGCTTGACCTTTTTGACCCCCTCTGCGGCATCCTTTGCATAGGCATCAGCTCCGCAGTTTTTAACGAACTTAGGGGTTACTGCTGCGCCCCCGCATATCACCTTTACGATGCCGCCTATATCGCTACCCTTGACGGCTTGAATGGTCTGCTCTACATAGGGGTCTCCTGTAGTGAGGAGGGAAGAAAGCCCAACTACCTGAGCTCCGTGTTCCCTTGCCGCCTCCACAAACCTTTTTGGTGGCACGTTTTCCCCTAAATCTACAACGCTAAATCCAGATGTCTCGAGCAACAATTTAACAAGGTTTTTTCCAATATCGTGGAGATCGCCGAATACTGTGCCAAGCACCACTGTTCCAAGGCCGGCATCTGTGGTTTCCTTTTTGATTAAAGGATTAAGCAGATCCATACATGCCTGTACGGATTTTGCCGCCATCATCATTTCTGGGATGAATATTTTGCGTTGTTCAAATTTGTCGCCAACAGTGTTGAGGGCCGGGATTAGGTATTGATTGATTATCTGTTCAGGTCCTAGGCCAGTATCCAACGCCTGCTGAACAAGCACGACGGCCTCTTTCCGCTTGCCATCCACCACCGCATTTCTGAGTTTAAAGCCTGGGTCTTCTTCACGAGGTCTGGTCTGCGGGGATGGAGCGGAAACCTCTTTTCTGAAATGTGCAAGATACCGGCTGCAGTAAGGGTCCTTACCTCGCAGCATCTCAATGACCAAAATGGCCTTTTGCATTTGCTCGTTTGTAGGATCAATAATGGCGCAATTGAGCCCGGCAGTTGTGCACATGGCCAAGTATATGGTGTTGACATCCTGGCGATTTGGGAGTCCAAATGAAATATTGGAAAGACCCAATGTGACATTGACCCCGAGTTCCTGGCTTATCAATTGTATGGCTCGAATCGTCTCAGAGGCTGCTTCGTAATCCGCGCTTATGGCCATTGCCAGAGGATCTATGATGACGTTGTCTCGAGCAATACCGTACTTTTCCGCCTCCTCTACTATCAGGGCTGCAAGCTCTACACGGTCTTCTGCTCGCTTTGGAATTCCCTTTTCGTCCATTGTGAGTCCTATAACAGGAGCATTGAATTCCTTTGCAAGAGGCAGAACGGAAGCCAGCTTGTCTGGCTCCCCGTTTACTGAGTTAATTAAAGGGGTTCCGTTATATATTTCAAGTGCTGCTTTTAATGCGTCGGGGTCCGCCGAGTCAATGCAAAGGGGGAGATCCGTAACCTCCTGAACGGCAAGTACCGCCCTTTTCAGGGTCTCAGCTTCATCAATGCCTGATATGCCAACATTCACATCCAACACGTGAGCCCCGGCCTCTGCCTGGGCCATGGCCTCGGATTGAAGAATCTCCATGTTTCCTTGCCTTATGGCCTCTGCAAGAGAGGCCCTGCCCGTGGGATTAAGCCTTTCACCGATGATCACAAAGGGTTCATTTGGCCCGATTGTGACCTCCCTGTATGGGCTCCTCAAGCTCGTTCTGGCCGAGCGGGTACTCGGCCCAGGTGGTATAGCATACACGCCAGGCGATTTATCCTTTTCGGGTTTTTGATGGATTCTTCCATACTCAGCCGCTGTCATTCGGGCGACTTTCACATTTTCATCCGGGGTGCCGTAGGTCAACCCAACCGTGTCAATGGAGAAGTTAACCAGGGGATCCCCATTGTCGATAAGTCTGCGCACCTCTGCTGCCACTTCCTCAGGTGTGCCGTTTTTCATCAAGACAGGATTTATTCTGGCATTTACCGCCACATTTGGCCCAAAAACCTGCCTTGTTCTCCTCACGTCTGAGCCAAAGCCGATTTCAATAAATTCAAGGTGCCTCAGCTTTGAATAACCTTCAAGGACCTGGTCCACGGACCCGCAGTGGTGCACGCCAATGGGTGCGCAGGCATCGGCCACAAAATTGTCATAGGGGAGGACATATTTCTCATATGTGCTCAAGGAGATCTGTTCAATGGTGCAATTTGGCAACACGCATAATTTGGGGTCGCACATGGGGGTTACATCAAGGGCGCCTGTGCCAGAGACTTTCTTATTAAACTTGAACAATTCCAACACGGCCTGGGCGCAGATTCTTAAAAGGTGGTGGCAAAGCTCTGGATCTTCAAAGTAGTCTATGTAAAGTTGATCGCCCCTTAATTTCAGGGCCAAGTTTTGAACGCCGGTGGTGTTGATATCGCCAACCACCTTTCCATACTTGTCTTTTAGATATTCAACTTGCTTGATCATCTCCTTCATGGGATAAGAGTTGAAAATATCGGGCAGCTCTAGTTTCATTACCTGCTCTCTGGATAGGTTTAGGGGCATAGCCCATGGAAGCGCATCTTTCTCAAATACGATCTCACATCCGAATACAGCAGGGAGCATCACCATGCCGAAGGTTATCAAGGGCCTTGGTTCGGGATTCGGATCCCCGAGCCCCACATCACCGAATCGGTCATACAGGGCCTTGTCCATGCCCATCCTGGCCTCTATCCTTGTCTCTGGGTCAAAATAGTATTTCTCGTCAAAGGAAATCCCGTAGTGTTTATAAAACCAGTCCGGGTAAAAGCCTACGCCTAGGGGTATGTGTTGCTTTTGCGCCATAAGCACTGTCTCCTTTTATACGGATCATGTAAATTGTTTTGTTGCTGGTATCATTAATAGGGATTGGCATGCCAACAATGAGCCAACCCACCCACAGGAATCATATTATACTATGTGCCCGTTTACAACACCGCCGGTGCTCCAGTGCTTCCTCTCTGAATCACAAGCAAAGAGAACCGGGATAGACTTTGTCAAGATTATTGTTGATTAAATTCTTAATATATTGGAATTATATTGGAAAGCTTTTCCTGAACTTTCCAGATAAAATTGGTCAAAGTCAGGTTGGCGCAGTTTTTTGCTACCGGTTCTTGCGGCGGAGCACTGGAGGACGTCCAGATATAGATCACGTGGAAGGTTGGATGGATAAGCCCTTAGGGAGATTCCTTAGAGACAAAGAGTGGGGCAAAAACCAAAACTGACTCACTGAGGAGGGGTAAATGGATTTTAAGTATATCTTGTACGAGGAGAAGGATGAAATCGGGATTCTGACCCTGAATCGGCCTGACAAGCGGAATGCCTTGGGACGGGAGGCCGAGGAGGAAATCATTGCTTGTCTTCAGGATGCAGGTAGAAGATGCGATGCAAAGGTTATCATCCTAAAAGGGGCAGGGGAGGTGTTTTGTGCAGGGCACGACAGAAAGGAAATCTTGAATCAACCCGTTGGCGAGATCCGGAGGCTATTTCACACATCCTTTAATATGATGATGACCATGCGCATGGCGCCCCAGTGTATCATTGCACAGGTACAGGGAATTGCCATGGCAGGGGGATGTCACTTAGCGGCCGCCTGCGATTTAATAACGGCTGGAGAGGAAAAGGCCCGATTCGGTATGACCGGCCTTATTTATTCCTACAACTGTTCAACCCCAACTGTTGCCGTAAGCAGGGCCGTACCCCAAAAAAAGTGCATGGAGATGCTAATGAGCGCCAATCTTTACACGGCCAGGGAGGCCGAAGCCTTCCACCTTGTGAACCGCGTCTTCCCGGATGACAAGCTCGACGAGATGACCTTTGAGTGGGCAAAGGAGATTGCCAGGGCTAGCAAGTATGCCATTTACATGGCAAAGCAGGTGTTCTACTCTCAGATCGAGATGACCGAATGGCAGGCGTATCAGTATGCCAAGGAGATGATGGCGCTTGCGGGGGTTAGCGTAAATGCCACAGAAGGTTTTAGCGCATTCATAGAAAAAAGACAGCCTCTTTGGGATGAATCCTCTCCATTTTAAGACTCTAAGATGAAAGGCTCATACATCCTTGTGCTGAGGGTTCCTGCTTCGAAAGAAGTTGAGGTAGGGAAACTGGGGAAAATCTGTTTTGAAAAGGGGCTTTACGCGTATGTTGGCTCTGCAATGTCGGGGCTTCAGGCCAGGATAAAGAGGCACCTAAAAAGGGAAAAGAAAAGCCATTGGCACGTTGATTATCTCGTGGCCTGCTCCGACATAATTGACGTCGTTGTTTTTGAAACAAAGGCAAAATGCGAGTGTGAAATAGCCTCAAAGCTTAGCGCAAGGTTCCCTGGAATTAGGAAATTTGGCTCAAGTGATTGCAAATGCAGCAGCCATCTCTTTTACCTTGGCCAGGAAAAGCACCCACTGGACAAGATGGTCACGAAGTTATGGTTTGAACTACCATGCCAATGTCTTGATGAGGTACCTGGAAAGGCCCAGGAGATACTAGGAGTCCTTTTCGATCTGGACGGCACGCTTACCGTTCCAGGGGCACTGGATTTTGCTGCCATAAAGAAGGAAATGGGGTGCCCTCCAGAGATCCCCATCTTGGAATACATAGAGTCGAGGCCTATTTCAGAACAAAAGCGTCTCCATGACATCCTCGAAAGACACGAGGCGGAAGCAGCGGAAAAGTCTGTTCCCAATGAAGGAGCCGAAGTATTCCTCTTAACACTGAAGAGCAGGGGTTACAAGCTGGGTATAATCACCAGGAACAGTGCCCCTTCTGTGGAAAAGGTATTGAGTAAATTCAAAGGGATAGGGAAGAAAGATTTTTCCGCCATTATTACCAGAGAGAGCGCGCTGCCCAAACCCCATCCCCAGGGGGTGGAAATGGGGGCCAAGAAGATGGGGATTTCTCCCAGGGAGCTACTGGTGGTTGGGGACTACCGATTTGATATCATAGCAGGCAAGGCAGCAGGGGCGAGGACGGCCCTGCTTAGGAACAACAATCTGTTTAAGGCTGAACTGCAGCCATTAGCTGATTATAAGGTAAATAATTTAAAGGAGCTTTTAGACTACCTCTAGGTCCTATATAATGACCAATCAATCCGCCTTAACCAATACTATCTGGCCGGGGAAAATGGTACATCGGGGAGTGAGGTGATTAAGTTTCAAGAATTCCGAAAGACTCATTTGGTGTTTCTGGGCAATGAGGAAGGGTGAGTCACCTTCCGAAACCTTATATGTCTTTGTCTTAAAAGAGAGGCCAACCGGTTGACCTTTTGGGATAAGGAGTTTCTGTCCAATCTGTAGCTGCGGGGTTCCGAGATGGTTAAATGACTGGATTTCCCTTGTTGTGGTTCCAAAGCGTCGCGCGATGCTCCACAGCGAATCTCCCCTCCTTACAGTATAGAGGATGGGTTTTCCCTGGGCCTTTATTGTTTGGGGTCGGTACGCTTTTGCCCTGGTGCGAGAGACGCGTATGGAAGCCCTCTTAGCCCCTCTCATGGGAATCTTTAACTTCCAGCCAGCTCGGATAAATCTGGCACTCCTCAAACGATTGAATGCAACAATCGCCCGAACCGATGTATGGTATTTCTTGGCAATACCCGACAAGGTCTCGCCCCTCCTCACCCTATGAACAACATAAGCCGGGACAGGTGGGCTCCAGACGGGGAGGTCCTTGAGCTTGGCCAAAAGAACCTCGCCTTTTCCCTTAGGTACACGCAAGGCATATGGGCGATTGGGTGTGGAGTTAAAACGAAGTTCTGGGTTTAATTCCCTGAGTAATTTGTATGGGATATGCAGGCGTTTTGCGATTGCCTTGAGGTGAACTTGTTTGTTTATGGTGACCTTTTCAGTTTCTACAGGCTCGTCGGTTGGAGGGAGGGCAAGGCCGTAAGTCTCGGGCGAAGAAAGAATATGAAGAACGGCCAGAAATTTGGGGACATAAAAGGCTGTCTCTCGGGGCAACTTCTCGTATAGGTCCCAAAAGTTGTCCAAATAGTTGATATGCTGGGTCCGGATGCACCTTAATACTGTTCCCTCACCGCAATTGTAAGCAGCGAGCGCCGTGGTCCAATCTCCAAAGATCTTATGTAGTTCCTTTAGGTATGCGATGGCCGCAGCCGTAGATTTCTCCGGATCCATTCGCTCATCCACCCATCTATCTCTCTTCAAGCCATATTTGTACCCGGTGGATGCTATGAATTGCCAGAGCCCCAATGCCCTTGCCCTGGACAGGGCTCGAATCTTGAAGCCACTTTCAATAAGAGGCAGCCAAGAAAGTTCTTCAGGCAACCCTGCCTCTTTCAAGGCCTTGACAATCGAGGGCCTATACTTACCGGATCTTCGGTAGGCGTTTAAGAAGAAATCTCGTTCTTGAGTCTGAAAGATGCGTATCGCCTGCTTCACGTACCTGTTCATGACAAGGGGGATTTCCTTGCCATTGCCACTGGCAGCGGTAAACCGCGACGAATACACCTCAATAATACGCTTTGAAATGGTGAATCTTAGGTCGTCTTTCTGCTGATTGATCTCTGGCTTGTCTTCTCCGTCTACCTTCAGGATTAATGAATAGGCTTGGTCCAGTGCATCCAAGGCATTGTCTAGGTCTCCGTGTTCCCAGTAATCGGAGGCCGCTTGACAAAACTCGAGGGCCGAGTCAAGTAACTCCTGCTCTGAGGGCTTCTTTTCTGCAGTCTTTTTTGGTGGCTGGGGGCAAGGGGCTGGTTGTTGAGGCTGCGGTGGCTTGGGTTCAAAGGACGCTGGTGTTTGTGATGCTGGCGCTTTGTGGGAGGCAACGGTTGATTGCGGGTGTGGCTGCGTTGGTGAAATGTTCTTTTTTTTAGGTGCCTCAGAGACCGCTGGCTTGTTTTCGGGTGCGTGGGCCTGGGGCTCGGTAAGGGCAGGGGATTGCTTTGTGACAGGTACCCTTGCCTGAGGTGAAGTCTGGGAAATGGTTGGGGTACAGCCCCAGGAGGCCCAAAGTAACAATAGCGTCAAGATACTGCCCAGATGTGATAATTCTTTGGCTATTCGTTTGGTTCCCATTTCTAATCAGTCCCTTTTCGTTGACCAAGGCGGCATTTGGCCTCGGGAGTATAAAAGAGAGGGCAATAGTGGTCAAGAAATATCGAATACTTTATTGGGCACCGGGACCCACAAATCTGGGATCCTTCCTTAAGATATCGACAAGGTGCTCCCGAGTATTTAGCTCAGGATTCTCGGTGACCAGCTCCATTAGCTCTTCCAGGATTTTGCCCACTCTAGGGCCGGGTCCGATACCCAAAATTTTCATTACATCTCGACCATTGATAGAGAGATCACTTGAGCTAGTGACAGTATTTTCCCTACGCAAAATCTCCTCAATGCGCTGCTCAAACTGGCCCAGCAGCCTTAAATCTGCGGCTGCAATATCGGTGCCGTGGGCAATGAGGTCAGCCTTGCGGAAGGTGGTAAGAATGTGTACGTTGTCTATACCAACCTTTCGCGCCCATCTTCTCAAGGCCGCATCGTTCCACTGGGGGCTATAGTTTATCATGTGGTGTCTAACCAGGTGGGCAACCCTATGGATCAGGGAAGAAGAAAATCTGAGCCGATGCATGATGTCTTGCGCTAGCTTGGCGCTCTCATGTTCATGCCCGATGAACCGCCATCTTCCACTTTCCTTCACTCTCACCCTGGGCTTTGCAATATCATGGAGAAGGGCTACTAAGCGGAGAAGGAGCATCGGAGGAACGGAGTCCATTGTAACCATGGTATGCTTAAAAATGGTGTAACGATGGTATCTGTTCTGTCTTTTGAGGTATCCTTCGAGCAGCTCGGGGATTATATGGCCAAGGAGTCCAGCTCTTCGCAACATTGAAAAGCCTGTAGAGGGTTTTTGAATCAGAAGGATTTTGATCAGCTCTTCCCTGATCCTTTCCATTGCGCAGTCCGATATCAATGGTGCCATATCTTTGAGCACATGCCATGTGGAGGGCTCGATCTGTAACCCCAGTTCCACGGCAATACGTATGGCCCTGATAAGGCGTAAAGGATCTTCTTTGAAACGATCTAAAGGATTTCCCACTGCCCTTATCTTTTTTCTCCTCAGGTCTTCAAGTCCCCCAAAGTAATCAATGAGATGTCCTCTGCTGGGGCAATAAGCCATAGCATTTATTGTGAAATCCCTCAGAGCCAAATCTCGACGCAGATCAGCGCCTTGCTCAGCCCTGTATGGGGTAACCTCAATCTTTTGATGCGAGCGTACAAGGGTGACGGTATCGTGTTTTAGTTGATAGTGACCTATGTCAGAAAAGATCCTATGAATGTCGGGGGCAGAGGCGTTTGTGGTGAGGTCCCAGTCCTGGTGGTTGCGTCCCAGTATGGCATCCCTTACAGCCCCACCTACTATATAAACTTCATATCCCTTGAGCCTGAGGCGCTCCACAACAACGCTCACAAATTCTGGCGGCTCAATCCTAACTAACTTTTCTGATCCAGGCATGAGAAAAGAGACCCGTCAAGACTTGGCGTAACTGTGCAGGCCAGCGAGGTAGTTAACCCCGAAATAGGTGAAAAGAACACAACAGAAGCCCACAATACAGAGAAAGGCCATACGCTTGCCTCGCCAACCCCTTACCATTCTAGAGTGGAGTACTAGGGCGTACACCAGCCAGGTTATAAGTGACCATGTCTCCTTAGGGTCCCAGCTCCAGTAGCTGCCCCACGCCGAGTGGGCCCAAACGGATCCAGTTATTATCCCCAGGGTAAGCATTAAAAAGCCAATAACTACTACCTGGTAGTTTAGATCGTCCAGTATGCCCGCGGTGGGGAGCAGTTTGAGAAAGGCATTTTGTGGTCTGTCGCCTCCCATCCTTTTGATCAAATACATCAGGCTGAGGCCAAATGAGATGCCAAATGCGGCATAGCCAAAGAAACATGTAATAACGTGGGATATCAACCAATTGCTTTTCAGAGCAGGAACCAAAGGCTGAATCCTGCTGTTGATGGAGGGGGAAAAAGAGGCATAAGCCAGGGCCAGGAAAGCCAGAGGGGAGACAAATACGCCAAGTGTTTTATTCTTTGTCCTCCACTCAATGATCAAGTAAAGAAGGATGATGGTCCAGCTAAAAAATATTAGTGATTCGTACATGTTAGAAAAGGGGGCGTGGCCTATACCCAGTTTGTATGATTCGTACCACCGTAAACCTATGGCAAGTGCCTGGCCTACAAATCCAATAAGACAAAAAAGCGTTGCAACCTTTCCAAAGGCCGATTTTCCCATTATCATCATGCAGAGGTAAAAAAAGAATGCGCCAAAGTAAACAAAGGTAATATAACTTAATATAGTAGAGTTAAGCATTTTTCCTTTCCCCTAGAGAAGCCTTCAGTTCGCCCAATAGTTCGTGGATTTCCCTTTCCAGTCCCACCGGGTTCTTATTGGCCATACCGGCAACACTTATTTCAGATTTGCCATCCTGTTGCAAAACTTTTATCCAGAGTCGTCTATGGGAGGTAAAAAAAGTTATAAAGAGCCCGGCAACTATCAGGAAAAAACCTGCCCAAACAACTGGTACGCCTGGGTCTTTACTCACCTGTAGGCCTGTATAATATTTGCTTTCTATTCCCTCAAGCAAGAAGGTATAGGGTTTGAAGGCCGAAGGATTCAGCTTTGGAAATCTATCGAATATACCCGGAAACTGCCTACTTATTCTTTCATGATGTTGAAAGACCCAAAACCTTATCTGATCCCCCTGCTTGGGTTTTACTTTTATCAGCACGGCAGGCCCCATGTTCATGAAGTTATCCTTTATTTCCAATACCACAAAGGTCCCTTCGCCATGGGGCAAGGGAATCTCCTTGTTGGATCCTGCGTTAACAGACCTGACCTCGGGCTTGCTTGCCCTCCTCACTAGCCTTATCATTGCACTGTCGCCAGGTATGGTTCCATAGCTTGATTGGTAAAAGATTATCCCACGAAATTTAGCGGGGTGGTTTACCCTCACTACTGCTGATTTGACCTTCTTACCGTTTTCGAAAAATGTTAAATCGGAGCGGTATTCTTTTGGGGTGCCATTGTCATAAAACGAGACACTAAAGTCGTCGCACCTTACACTGAAACCCAGGGCCACGGGAAGCATTCTGCCCCTGATCATGGCACTGCCAACCTTTTCCCCCTCAAGGATATTTACGTAAGCTTCGAACCCGTAAAATGAACCAATAAGAGCTCCCACAATAATTATCAAGACGCTAAGGTGCACGATATAAACACCAAAATGGCTAAACCGACCCTTCTCAGCATAAAAGAACGTAGCTGGGGGGGAGGTTTTCTTGGTCACCCTCTTGTACTTGGAGGCAATGATCGTCCTCACTGTTTCAAGGACTGACTCACTGGATGTTATCACTTCAAGTCGCTGGTCTTCGGGAATATCATGAAAGACCTTAGATCTATCCGGCCGTGGCCTAGCTGAGAAACGACGCCATGCACCCGGAAACCGATCTATGGAGCAAATCACGAGATTTAGGGCAAGGAGCCCCACGAGTATTCGAAACCATGCACTATGGTACATATCAAAGAGTCCAAGTGCATGAAAGAGACGAAGTGTATCGGGATCTAACCGGTGGGCAAATTCCAGGGCCTCTTCCCTCTGCGGGATGAAGGTACCGAGAACTGATGCTATAGCAATAAGGATTAGCAATACAATTGTGAGTCTAACAGACCTAAATGATCTCCATAAAATATTTGGCTTCTTGGTATCATTGTTCATGAGATGGGATATTATGCTCCTTTGTTTTAGGTCTTAAAAGTGCACTGACTTCGCACGTTTCAGCAATGCACAGGTATATTTGTTTACCACGTTGATGTATAAAGGGCAATGCCAATTCTTCTAGCACAGTCAAGGGATTGTGTTTTGTAATATTATTAGTGTAAGATATGTATGCTTTGTATCTTTCGAGTTGGAAAGAATTGAGAAAGGAGTAGGTAATGCTGGATCTAAAATTCGTGAGAAGCCATCTGGATCAGGTAAAGGATATGCTCAAGGCAAGAGACTATGAGCTCGATATGTCCCATTTTGAGGAGGTAGATGCCAAGAGGCGAACTCTTATAACCCGCCTTGAGGACTTAAGACACAGGAGGAATACGGTCAGCCAGGAGATAGCCAAACTAAAAAAAGAGGGGAAAGATGCGTCAGATTTGATTCTAGAAATGAAAGAAGTCTCTGCCCAAATAAAGACCCTGGAAAAGGAGGCTGATCAATATGATGAGGAATTAAATCAATTGTTGATGGTGATACCAAATATTCCTGATGCCTCTGTGCCCGTCGGAAAGGACGAGACAGACAATACGGTGGTAAGGATGTGGGGCGAGAAAAAACAGATGGATTTTGAACCCTTGCCCCATTGGGAAATAGGAGAAAATTTGGGCATTCTGGATTTTGCTTGTGCTGCCAAACTAGCAGGTGCAAGGTTTGCTTTATATAGGGGGCTGGGAGCCAAATTGGAGAGGGCTCTAATCAATTTCATGCTTGATATCCACACCAAAGAACACGGCTACTTGGAAATACTTCCTCCTTTCATGGTAAACAGGGCTTGCATGACCGGTACGGGTCAGTTGCCGAAGTTCGAGGAAGACCTGTTCAAGATTGAGGGCTGGGACTATTTTCTAATTCCCACTGCTGAAGTGCCTGTCACCAATATCCACCGTGAAGAAATTCTGGACGAAGAGCGGCTCCCCATTTCTTATGTTTCTTATACACCATGCTTCCGATCCGAGGCGGGTTCCTATGGTAAGGACACGAGAGGTCTGATACGCCAACACCAATTCAACAAGGTAGAACTGGTAAAGTTCAGCAAGCCCAACGAATCATGGGAGCAGCTTGAGATCCTTACCAGAAATGCCGAAGAGATATTGCGCCGTTTGGAATTGCACTATCGGGTAGTGTGCCTGTGCACAGGTGATCTCGGATTTTCTGCTGCAAAGACATATGACCTGGAAGTTTGGCTACCTGGCCAGGGGTTATATAGGGAAATTTCGTCATGCAGCAATTTTACTGATTTTCAGGCACGCCGCGCTGGAATTCGATTCAAGAAAAAGGGGACAAAGGGTACTGAGCTGGTACATACGCTCAATGGCTCGGGTCTTGCCGTAGGTAGAACGCTGGTGGCGATTCTTGAAAATTACCAGCAGGCTGACGGGAGCGTGGTTGTACCCGAGGCATTGAGACAGTATATGGGCGGGGTGGAAAAAATAACCGGACCGACACAATCATGAATAGGAAATGACGTAGATGTTATCCCAAAACCCCCGGGTGACAAGGAACTACTAACCCAGAATTCAGAGACTTACAAGATATGGTAGCCAGGGAAAAGATTCCAGAACCGGCCGAATTTTATCCTCGTTTCAAGGCCTTCCATGAGTTGATGGCCAATAAAATAAGGGAAATCCTTCTTGTCTCAAGCCCTTACGATGCCTTTATACTTGAAGAAGACACGAGCCTTGCCTCTCAAATTATCAATGAGTATAGGGGGTTGAACCTTAGCCAGCCACCACGGGTTACTAGAACTGCGTCTGCCCGTGAGGCCTTGAGATTACTTGAGCAAAAAACAGTCGACATGGTGATCGCCATGCCTCACCTGGAAGATATGGATGCTTTCAGCCTCAGTCTGGAGATAAAAAGGATAAAACCTTCCCTGCCGGTAACCTTGTTGGCGCACAGTACAAGAAGTATATACCCCCTACCGGAAAACCTGGATTGTACGGGCGTTGATAGGATATTTATTTGGTCGGGAAACTCTGATCTTCTCCTTGCCTTAGTAAAGAATGCAGAAGATAGCCTAAATGTGGAGCGCGATACCCGCAGGGCCATGGTCCGTGTTCTGATCCTGGTGGAGGATTCACCTGTCTATTATTCTTCATTTCTCCCCCTAATCTATAAAGAAATAGTGAAACAGACCCAGGAGGTATTGCAGAGCGGATTGAATGAGGAGCACAGACTCCTTCTTATGCGTGCAAGACCGAAAATTCTGCTGGCAAGAACATATGAAGAGGCCCTAGAATTCTGTGGAAAGTACAAGGATTACCTATTTGGGATAATTTCGGATACTCGGCTACCGAGGGAAGGAAGATTAGACGATAATGCGGGGTTTGAAATCCTAACGAAAATAAAGCAGGATATACCTGACCTACCCGTCTTGCTTATGAGTTCGGAATCGGGCAACATGGAGGTGGCAGCTAAGATTCCCGCAGCCTTTATTGACAAGAACAGTCCAAATCTGATCAGCGAACTTCACGAATTTTTCCTCACGCATCTGGGCTTTGGAGAGTTTGTGTTTCGTTTACCCGACGGCACAGAGATTGACAGGGCCACAGACCTTCATGAGCTGGAGTTAAAGGTGGCAAGGATTCCTGATAAGTCCTTGCTATACCACGCCCAGCACAATCATTTTTCTAGATGGATAATGGCCAGATCCGAATTCACCTTAGCAAGCGCCATCAGGCAAGCCCAGACCTCGGACTTTGAGGGCGTAGACGAGATAAGACAATATCTGGTTTCAATGATCCACGGGCTAAGAAAATGGCGACAGAAAGGAGTCGTGGCTCAATTCAGTCCCAACTATTTCGATCCCGAGGTTATGGACTTTATAAAGATAGGCAGCGGATCTCTAGGTGGTAAAGCGAGGGGACTGGCCTTTATGTCTGCGCTGCTTCATGAGCAGCAAGAACTACATGAAAAATATCACGATGTGGACATCCTAATTCCTAAGACCCTGGTGATTTGCACTGATGGGTTTGAATCGTTTGTTCGAGAAAATGATCTCAAGCATTTTTCCCAGGAAGGTTATACCGACGAAGAGATACGAAAGAGTTTTTTGAAGGCCAAAATGCCCGAATGGCTGCTGGATCAATTAGAGGTATTCCTCAAGAAGGTGATTCACCCGGTGTCGGTCAGATCATCTAGCCTGTTAGAGGATGCCCATTTCCAGCCTTTTGCTGGGATCTATAAGACTTATATGATCCCCAATAATCACCCGGACTTTCGAGTAAGGTTTCAGCACCTTGTAACAGCCATAAAATTGGTGTATGCTTCCACTTACTATGAATCCGCCAAGTCCTATTCCAGGACTATTTCAGCAACGCCACAGGAAGAGGCTATGGCGGTGATTATCCAACAACTGGTGGGCCAAGTGCACGGCGATTTCTTTTATCCAACGATAGGTGGGGTGGCTCAATCTCACAACTTCTATCCCGTAGGGCCAATGAAGCCGGAGGATGGGATCGCAAGCATTGCCTTAGGGTTTGGAAAGACGGTTGTTGAAGGAGAAAAGTCCCTCAGGTTCTGCCCTAAGTATCCGCAAGTTACCCCTCAGTTTTCTAATGTAGACGATATATTGGAAAATGCCCAACGCTACTTTTATGCCTTGCGAATTAAGAACTACTCAGAGATGCTCCAGTTCGAACCCTATTCAAATCTAGAAAAGAGATTAGTAGATGAAGCAGAAGGTGAACTCCCTGTCAAATTCTTGAGCGGAACATACATCCCTGAAGAACATCGGATAAGGGAGTCGGGATTTATGCCAGGGCCGAAGGTCTTAACTTTTGCGTCGGTACTCAAGCATGATATTTTTCCGCTATCTGAATTGTTGAGCGATCTAATCCATCTTGGGAAAAGGAACCTGGGTTGCCCCATAGAGATAGAATTTTCTGTAAACCTGAAACAAGGTGGAGGGAAGAAGGGGGATTTTTTCTTCCTCCAGATTAGGCCCATGGCCTTTGAACAAGAACGTTTTAATATAAGGATAACAGAAGAGGAATCGAAAAAGGCCATTTGTAGGTGTGGTCAGGCTCTAGGAGTTGGGGTAAAAGAGGATATCAGAGACGTTGTTTTCGTAAAGCCTGATGTATTTAAGGCGGAGTCCACCCAGCAAATAGCCCAAGAGATAAAAAAGATAAATGCCATATTGGTTAGTCAAAAAAGGCCCTATCTGCTCATAGGCCCCGGGCGATGGGGCTCGGCAGATCCTTGGCTTGGGATACCGGTAAGCTGGAAGGACATATCAGGGGTTTGCGCTATAGTTGAGCTAAGATATGAAAAACTCAAGGCTGATCCATCTCAGGGATCACATTTTTTCTTGAATATAACATCACTTGGGATTCATTACCTAACAGTGACAGAAGGAAGTGGTGGGGATCACTTGGACTGGAACTGGCTGTACTCACAGCCCGTGGTGGAAGAGACGGCATTTTTGAAGCACATTAGAACAGATAAGCCATTAGTAGTGAAAATAGATAGTAACAGGTCGGAATGCGTAGTTTATCCAAAGGAACCCAATGGGAGTGAGATAGATCTTTCCAAGAGTTGCGAGTGGTGGCTTGTGAAATGATAAATTCATAGTTGTTAGGGAGGAAAGGCTTAATGGACGAGATAATGGAACTGATTATGTTGAGGGATCCTGGGGAGAAAGAGTTTCACCAGGCGGTTAGGGAGGTACTGGAGACCGTTGAACCTGTTTTGCAGAGGAATCCTCATTATAAGAGGCTTGGAATTCTTGAACGTATTACGGAACCTGAAAGAGTTATAATTTTTAGGGTGCCATGGGTAGATGACCAGGGGCAGGTCAGGGTCAATAGGGGTTTTAGAGTGCAGATGAATAGTGCTCTCGGCCCATACAAAGGAGGATTGCGTTTTCATCCCTCTGTAAACCTAAGCATTTTGAAGTTTCTCGCATTTGAACAGGTGTTTAAGAATGCCCTTACGTCCTTGCCGATGGGTGGCGGAAAAGGTGGGTCGGATTTTGATCCAAAGGGAAAATCGGATGAGGAGGTAATGAGATTTTGTCAATCCTTCATGGCAGAACTTTACCGACACATTGGGCCGAATACCGATGTGCCGGCCGGAGACATCGGAGTGGGCGCAAGGGAGATAGGATTTCTGTTTGGCATGTATAAGCGGTTAAGAAACGAATTTACTGGAGTGCTGACAGGTAAAGGTCTTAACTGGGGCGGTAGCCTTATAAGGCCAGAGGCAACAGGGTATGGGTGTGTGTACTTTGCAGCCGAGATGTTGGCCACAAAGGGTGAGGAATTGAAGGGCAAAACTTGCCTTGTATCTGGCGCGGGCAACGTGGCCCAGCACACAGTTGAAAAACTTTTAGAACTTGGCGCCAAGGTTGTGACTATGTCTGATTCATCTGGTTATATTTATGATGAGTCGGGGATAGACGAGAAAAAACTGGCCTTCATTAAGCGTCTCAAAAATGTCAGACGCGGCAGGATCAAGGAGTATGCCGAGGAGTTTAAGGAGGCCGTTTACACAGATGCAGATCCTAGCAGGGATCACAATCCCCTGTGGGATCACAAGGCAGACTGTGCCTTTCCCTGTGCAACGGAAAACGAAATCAACGGAAAGGATGCTCAAAACCTAATTAATAATGGAGTCCGCCTGGTTTGTGAAGGTGCCAATATGCCATCGACTTTAGAGGCTATTGACATCTTTTTGGAAAACAGAATCATGTATGCACCTGGTAAGGCGGCCAATGCCGGAGGTGTGGCTGTCTCTGGATTGGAAATGGCCCAGAATAGCATGCGTTTGAATTGGCCCAGAGAGGAGGTGGATTATCGGCTTCAGAATATAATGAAAAATATCCATAAGACCTGCCTAGAGACTGCCGAAGAATATGGTGAACCTGGCAACTATTTGGCTGGTGCCAACATAGCAGGCTTTGTCAAGGTAGTAGATGCCATGATTGATCAAGGATTGGTTTAAATGCATCAGGCGTTAGGCCCAAAGGATAGGGAGTCTTAGAGCAATTTTCCATTATTTCATCTGCAGGGAGCTGACCATGTGTGGCATCGTGTGTTATGTCGGAACAAAACAGGCAAAACCAATTTTGCTTAATGGCCTTAAGCAGCTTGAGTATCGAGGATATGATTCGGCGGGTATCGCCATCCAGCGTGGAACTCGGGTTGTGAGATACCGTTCTGTTGGAAAGATTGAGGAACTGGAAAGAAAGCTTCATGATGTAACGCTTCCAGGAAACACCGGAATAGCTCACACCAGGTGGGCGACCCACGGTGAGCCCTCAGAGCATAACGCACATCCTCATACAGACCAGGAGAAAAAGGTCTTTGTCATCCACAATGGCATTATCGAAAACTTTCACACCATAAAGAAGAAGCTGGAAAAAGACGGGATAGTGTTTGGTTCTGACACCGACACCGAGGTCTTGGCACACCTCATAGCGATAAACTTTGACGGAGATCTGGCAGAGGCTGTCAGAAAAACCATGGCACAGGTTGAAGGCACCTTTGGAATGGCGGTGCTGCACAAAAATGTGCCCGACCAAATAGTTGTCGCAAGAAGGGGCAGTCCGCTGATCATCGGGATATCTGAAGATGGGCATTTAGCTGCATCTGACATATCGGCAATGGTGAGATACACTGACAAGGTCGTTCACATTGAAGACAACGAATTAGCAGTTCTTACAAGAGACGATTTCTCCATATCCACTGCCCAGGCCACGCTAATAAAGCGTGATACTGAGCGCGTGGAGTGGACCGCTGAAGATGCTGAGTTAAACGGGTTCCCTCATTATATGCTCAAGGAGATCTATGAGCAGCCAGACACAATAAGAAATGCAATGAGGGGCAGAATAGAACTTGGGGAAGGGGTTCCCAAGTTAGGTGGAATAGTGCCTGTATGGGATAAACTAAAGGAATCCAGACATTTGGTAATAGTAGGTTGTGGCACCTCATATTATGCAGGGTGCGTGGGCAGGTATATTTTTGAGAGGCTTACAGAGATAGATGTGGAGGTGGAACTTGCCTCTGAGTTCAGATATCGCAAACTTAATTTCCCGCCAAATACCTTCATCCTTGCGCTGAGCCAATCTGGGGAAACCGCAGATACCTTGGCCGCCATTAGAGAGGCAAAGCGAAAGGGGGCAAATCTCCTTGGTATTGTTAATGTGGTTGGGAGTTCCATATCGCGGGAAACCGATGCCGGAGTTTACAACCATGCCGGACCAGAGATTGGTGTAGCCTCCACAAAAATATTTACCTCCCAGCTTACTATCCTTACTCTGTTAGCCCTGCTTCTTGGAAGACACCAGAACCTTTCCCTTACAGAGGGAGTGACGGCCATCAGGGCGCTCCAGGCGCTTCCTGAGCAGGTGAAACAGGTCCTAGCACAGGCACACCACATTGAGGCCATTGCGGAGAAATACCACAAGTACAACAACTGGCTTTTCCTAGGGAGGAAATATAATTTCCCCATTGCAATGGAGGGGGCCCTAAAACTCAAGGAGATTTCCTATATCCATGCCGAGGGCTATGCCGCCGGCGAGATGAAGCACGGTCCCATTGCCCTTGTTAGCCCCAATATGCCGACCGTAGCCATTGCCCCAATGGATGAGATGTATGAGAAAATGATAAGTAACATTCAAGAAATAAAGAGCCGCAGGGGTCCTGTGATAGCTATTATAAGCCGAGGAGATGAGAAAATAAGAGAGATGGTGGACGAAGTTATTGAGATACCCTGCACGTTGGATTACTTGTATCCAATCCTGGTCGTTGTACCATGCCAGCTATTGGCATACTATTGTGCCAGGTTCCTTGGTAGGGATATAGACAAGCCAAGGAATCTGGCTAAGAGTGTGACAGTGGAGTAACCTAAATAATGGAAGATTTTCTCAAGAGAATTTTTCCCCTCATTGACTCATATCGTGATGAAGTGATCTCACTTCAAAAAGAACTTACCTCGCGTGTGGCCCTTGGCCCTGACAATGGAGGTACTGGTGAGCATGAAAAGACTGCATTTATACAGTCTATCATGGAAGGACTTAATCCATCCCGCATAGAAGAAATCCATGCCCCGGATTCTAGGGCCGAGCATGGTTACAGACCTAATCTTGTGGCCCTGTGGGAGGGCAAGAAGGAACTGCCGAGGCTGTGGATTCTCTCTCACTCGGACATAGTTCCTCCTGGGGATCTTTCTTTGTGGGAGAGGGATCCATATGAAGTGTGGGTTGATGGTGATAAACTCTATGGCCGTGGTGTGGAGGACAATCAACACGGGATTGTGAGCTCCGTATTGGCCATAAAGGCCATTTTGGAATCTGCCGGACAGCCCACCCGACCCGTTGGCATAGCCATCGTTGCAGACGAGGAGACGGGAAGTAAATATGGCCTTTCTTATCTGCTCGAAAAGCGAGGGCAACTTTTTGGAGACACGGATCTTATAGTAGTGCCTGATGGGGGCAACGAAACAGGCTCCATGATCGAGGTGGCAGAAAAGTCCATGCTCTGGGTTCGGTTTACGGTGCTGGGTAGGCAATGCCATGCAAGTACACCTCATAAGGGTAGAAATAGCCTCGCGGCAGCAGCCAGGCTAATTGTGGCCTTAGAGAAGATAAAAAGAGAGTTCAGTGACGGGGACGAACTGTTTAGGCCTCCCATATCTACGTTTGAGCCCACAAAAATAGAAGCCAATGTGGAAAACGTAAATACGATACCTGGAAAAGATGTCTTTTACATGGATTGCAGAATCCTTCCCCGTTTCGAGGTGGATAGAATCCTTGAGCGCTGCCAGGAGATAGCTGGTGAAATCAGTAACAGCACGGGAGTTAAAATAAAGGCTGACATCGCCTATAGGGAGGAGGCTGCTCCCCCCACACCCTCTGACGCACCAGTGGTAGAGGCCCTTTCCAGGGCAATCCATTTAGTGACAGGCAGGGAGGCAAAACCCATGGGCATAGGCGGAGGAACGGTGGCAGCGTTTTTCCGTAAGGCCGGGCTGCCCGCTGCCGTGTGGTGTACATCACCCGATACAGCGCACCAGCCTAATGAGTATTGCCTGATCCCGGACATCCTGACTGACGCCAAGGTCTTTGCAACCATGGCAATGACATGAAGCCTCAACATCAGTAGGGTACTGGCTGAAGATCCTCTCCTGACCACCTCAAAAGGACCATAGGCGGCCTGCTTTGGCGTTCTTTATCGCCATAAGATTGAAAGTGCACCTGACCGTAAATGCTCATCACATCGGTTTGCTCCAATGCCTCCCTTATACTCTCTGAATCAGGGGATAGGGCCCTGGAAATAGCGTCCACTATCACTTGGATCGCGGCATAGGCCTGGGCAGCGTGGTAGTCTGCGACAATGCCATACATTTCATAAAATCTTTGGGCAAACCCTTGGGCTCCCGGGTAAGGGGCATTTTGGTGCCACGGCGAGGAGGTATAAACTGTGTTGAGCGTTGATTGCGCATCCAAATAGGTATCAACCATCAAGAAAGGTGCACCTTTGCAAAATATTAGCCTGGGGGGCTTGTCCAAGACCTGAGCAAGCGCGAGAACCCTTACCGACTCTGAGTCCTGGGAGATTACAAGGAGGATATCGGGGCTTATTTTTTGAAGCCTGGGAAAATAAGGCGCCTCATTTAGGGTATCTTGCACAGGGTAGGTGACAATGTCACTGATGAGAGCCCTTGTTTTACGACATATCCTTACAATAGACCGTGTTTCGTATCGGCCGTAGCGAGAGTCCTCCCGCAGGATGCAAACTTTTTTGCGCCCCCTTACCTTGCTCAAAAGATTAAACATTGGTTTTGACTGTTCGCTTACCGGGAGACACAACCTAAAGGTAAATCTTAGGTCCATTTCTGTGAGTTTATCGGCTGATGCAGTGGTTATCAGAAAGGGCACACTGTGCTCTTCAGCAAGCTGCGCTATAGCGAGTGAGGCTGAACTGCTGCACCCACCTATCAATATTGAGACCCTATGTTCATCAATGAGATTCATGGCGGCTTGCCTGGCTGCGCCAGGATCCCCCATGGTGTCACCGAAATGCAAAGCAAATGTTGTCTGCTGTTCAGGACTTGAGGCCTTCAATTCTTGGACAGCCATTTCAATGGCCTTCTTTTCCACATCCCCTATGATGGCCATCTTCCCATTTAGGGGTAGGAGTACGCCTATTGCTATTTCTTGGGCAACGCAGAAATTAGCCGCAAGCGAACAAATTAGGCATAAGAATACCGCTATAATCGACTTAACCGATAGCTTCATTTAATTAGACCTTACTTCAATACCAGTCCTTTCCCTGTGATGGTAACCCACAATACCTTATTAGCCTCCGCGGGAAAGTGAGCATTCACGGGCCGAGACCTGAATCGTTTTCGCCCAATCCGGGAAGTCGTCATATTATTAATAACAACTCGCAAATGCAAGTTGGATCCAGGGCTTGATTTGTGTGTTAAGCCAATTTATGGTGTGTTAATATTTAAACTCAACGTCATCTCAAGGCATTCACCAATTATGATCCAAATTAGGAAACACGAGAGGTCTTTTCAAATGGAGATGCCCAAAATTTATCTTCCCTTGGGGACACTGAAGAAAATCAGTGTTGCCGACGTACTATCAGATTCTAATTCGCGCCAATATCTAATGAGCTTTGGCTTTGATCTGGATGAACTAAAGACATCGATTGCCACAGTAGGGATAATTAATCCACCAATTCTAAGGCAAAATGAGGGAGGTAAGATTGAAATCGTAACAGGCTACAGGAGACTAAGGGCTGCGAGTGAATTGCATATCGAGCAAGTCACTTCCAGGGTTTTTTTACACAATGAACTTGCTCCGGATCAGGCCCTTTTGGTAGCGCTGTATGAAAATCTCTCAATACGCACATTTAATATCATTGAGAAGGCCCTAGTCCTTAGGAACTTAAGCCGTTTTTATGGAAAAGAAGAGATTATTCGAACCTATATGCCACTTTTAGGGTTACCAAAGAGAGATGAAGTATATAGGCAATACCTCGAAATGGAGAAAACATTGAGCGAGCCTATTAAGGAGGCACTGGCCAATGGAAAAATCCAAATGAAAACAGCAGAGATCCTTCTTGAAGTTGATGATAATTCTAGAGAAATAATATCTCATTTTGGATCGGCCTTAAACCTAAACATCAATCAATGGCATCAATTTGTTGATTTAACAGTTGATTTAATGAATATTGAAAACCGACCCGCAAGCGAGGTATTAGAAGAGATAGATATAAATCTATTAAAACCTGCTAGTACAATTAGTAACTTACCCCAACAAGCTAATGCTGTACTTAATTTTCTGAAATCAAAGAGACATCCAAGGGCCACGGCATTTCAGAAACAAATAAGGAAAAAATTGGGCAAGATGAAATTGCCAGAAGGAGCGAGGATTGTATTTCCGTATTACGCGGAGGAACCAGAGTACAGGCTTGAGGTGTCATTTAAAGATGGTCCATCGCTTCGTGAAAGGCTGCTGAAAATAGCAAATGACCCCATGCTGCACTCTATTCGCCTACCATTGATAGAAGCGATTTCCGTAGGTCAAACTGGTGAGATACCTGGAAAATGAGGTATTCAATAACAGATATCCTCATAGATTCTGGATTGGATGATTCGCCATTTGCGAAAAGGGCCGTTGACAATGTACGTAGGCTTCTGCCTAAAGCGACGATATCCACCGCTCACGACACCGGTCACCTGAAGCAAGATCAATTCTCAAAACATGTTCTTTACCTGCTGGCCTATCCAGGCCAATTTTTGAAGCCATGCCCTGGGACCACAGAACACATTTGTTGCGGATACCAGATCTTGAATGTCGGGACAGGGTGTCCAATGGATTGTAGTTATTGCATTTTGCAATCGTACTTTAATCAGCCGGGCCTCAGAGTGTTTGCAAACATAGAGAGCGGGCTGAAGGAAGTACTGAAAAGGATAGATTCGAAACCCAATAGAATATTCCGAGTGGGTACTGGCGAGTTTACCGACAGCCTCGCCCTAGACCCCATAGTTGGGTGGGCAGAATTACTAATTCCATACTTTTCCTCAAGAAAGAACGCTGTGCTGGAGCTGAAAACAAAAACAGACCACATCCACGGAGCACTGAGTTGCAATACCCGCGAGAGAATTATTATGTCCTGGTCCCTCAACAGCCCTATGATAGCCTCCAGGGAAGAACATGGGGCAGTTTCCTTGCGCAGGAGGCTTGAGGCGGCCAAAAGTTGCCAGGCAGAGGGTTTTGCCATTGGCTTCCACTTTGATCCCCTTATTTATTACCCTGGCTGGAAGGAAGACTATTTAAGGACGTTGGACCTAATGGACAAGGTTCTTGAGCCAGAGCGAATTATTTGGATAAGTCTAGGCTCCTTTAGATTTATGCCTTCCTTGAAGCGCATTATAAGAAAAAGACATCCCAATTCCATTGTAACAAATGGTGAATTTGTTCCTGGTAAAGATGGAAAAATGCGTTATTTTAAACCAATACGAGTGGAACTCTATTCCTTCATGAGGGAGCATTTGGAGAAATGGTCGCCAGACTTAGGCTTGTATTTGTGCATGGAGGCCCCTGATGTTTGGGAAACATCAATGGGGTGGAATCCTGTAAACTCCGAAGGGTTGTCGGCATTTCTAGATGAGAGGGTAAGAAAAATTTTTGGCTAGCCTTCATGGCTCGCATGTGTTAAAAGTAAACAGATTAACTATGAGGGATTGGAGGAAATTATGAGACTTAGAGAAAAAGTTGAAAGCGCGTTGGATAAGGTAAGGCCTTCACTTCAAGCCGATGGCGGCGATGTCCAGTTAGTGGACGTGGGGGACGATGGAATAGTCAAGGTTCGCCTCACAGGAGCCTGTGGAGGATGCCCCATGTCACAGATGACCCTCAAGATGGGCATCGAGCGAATCTTGAAACAAAATATTCCAGAGATTCAAGCTGTGGAATCTGTTTGAAGGCCCCGTGGCAAAAAAGGATCTGGAGACGGGGGCGAGAGGCCAGTTTCTGGCAAATTCTGAATAGACAAGGAGGTATGAGAAAGGCATGGAAATCAAAAAGATAGGAGTGGTAGGAGCAGGAACCATGGGTAATGGGATTGCGCAGGTCGCGGCCCAGATAGGTTGTGAAGTGGTGATGAGGGATATAGAAGATGCCTTTGTTGAAAGGGGAATGAAGAACATAGAGAAGTTCCTCAGTAAGAGCGTAGAAAAGGGAAAGCTAGAGGCCTCCGAAAAGGACGCGATCCTGGGCAGAATAAAGGGTACAACTGACATGGCCGATTTGAAGGACGTGGATTTTGTGGTGGAGGCTGTTATTGAAAACCTGGATCTTAAGAAGCAGGTATTTAAAGAATTGGACGAGCTTTGTCGGCCAGAGGTTATTCTCGCCACAAATACTTCCTCCATGTCCATTACGGAGATAGCGGCCGCCACCTCTAGGCCTGACAAGGTCTGTGGGATGCATTTCTTCAACCCCGTTCCCTTGATGCGCCTGGTTGAGGTTATCAGGGGGTATTTTACCAGCGATGAGACCGTGGCCACCACCACCGAACTAGCGAAAAAGATGGGAAAAATAACAGTGGAGGTGAAGAAAGACTCCCCAGGCTTTATCGTAAACCGGATAATGATTCCTCACATGATAGAGGCCATAAAGATCGTGGAGGAAGGAATTGCCAGTATTGAAGACGTGGACACCGCCGTGAAAAATGGGTTGAATTACCCAATGGGGCCATTTGAACTCATGGATCTCACTGGCATTGACATTGCGTATTTTGTCGCAGAATATTTTTACAAGGAACTCAACAAGGAGTCCAAATGGGTATCGCCGAATCTTCTCAAGACCATGATCCGCGCTGGCAGACTCGGTAGGAAGACCGGCGGCGGATGGTATGACTACAGCAAATAGCTAGATTGTTCATAATGATCCAAAAAGAAGGCAGCCCAAAAAGGCTGCCTTCTTTAGTTGAAAGGAGGGGAAGAGGGTTACTTGTTTTTATGCCGCATCTTTTTTCTCATCTTCCTGTACTTGTGCTTGCGTATCTTTTTTCTTCGCTTTTTTACAACGCTACTCATTCAGGTCTGGCCTCCGTAAAAAATGTCTCTTTTTACTACTCATGATAACCGCTTGTCAAGAAAAAATAATAAGAATAAGCAGGTATTAGAAGAGGGTGTGAAATGTTGAAATTAACGTCAGTTGAGCAGGTAGTTGTTAGAAGTTGACATAATATATCTTATCAGACACAAATTATATTGATATTCAACTTTAACTAACCACCGTCGAGGCCCTCCTAATTATCCCCTCTCAAGTGCACTCCCTTTCTTTGGTAGAGAATTTTGTCGGCCTTAGATACGATTTCCTCAGCTTGCATGCCAGGCTCAAATGTTGCACAACCAAAACTGGCGTCTATACCGCATTCCTCGCTAATGGCATGCTGAATTCTTTGAGCAATTTGGCGGGCGACCTCAATGTCAGCATCAATAAGAATAACGGCGAATTCGTCGCCTCCGTATCTATAACCGGTATCCACATTTTCCCTGATGCATTTGCGGATTATGCGGCCTACGCACTGAAGCAGCTTGTCGCCGCTCAAGTGCCCGTACGTGTCGTTGTACCATTTAAAATTGTCCAGATCTAATAGGATAATTGACAGGGGGTGATCTTGGCGAGCTGCCCTTTGTGTTTCTTCTCTAAGGCGGCAGTAAAAGTGGCTCTGGTTGTAAAGGCCTGTCAGTGAATCCGTTATTGAGAGCCTGTTCAATTCTCTCCTAATGTTTCGTTCAACAATGGCCCTTTTTAGCTTTGCCTCTAACTCCTCAATGCCAAACGGCTTATTTATAAAGTCCGTGGCACCCGCGTTTATAACGTCAATGTACTTGTAATTCTTCGAATAGCCTGTCATTGCTATGACAGATACGTTTGGGTGTTCCTTCCGCAGCCTTTTTATCAGCTCCATACCATCCATCTTGGGCATATTCATATCAGTAATCACGAAGGTGACTTGGTTTTGCTTAAGCTGCTCAATAGCCATGGGACCGCCCTCTGCAGAAAATGCCCTGAAGCCGAGATGCTTCAACATATCAGCAAGGGATTGCCTGACGCTCTTTTCATCGTCGACCACGAGAATAAGCTCGTCGGAGTAATCTATATCTTCTGGGTCCGTTTGGATAGGTTCCACGTGGAGTTTATTCGATTCCATGGTGTTCACTTTCCCTGGCTCATGGATTAATCTCGATGAGCGTTCCACGCAGTGAGTTAGCAAACGCTTCTTCAATTATTACCTTAACAAGTTGACCTACTCTATTAATATTTGAATAAAAATTGACAATTTTATTAGTAGGGGTCCTGCCACATTGCTGGCCTCCCCGCGTACTCTCCCCTTCAACAAGGACTTCTACAATCTTGCCTTCCAAGGCCTTGTTTTTCTTTATGGTTATATCTTTCTGAATTTCTTGGAGAAGTTGGAGTCTCCTTGCCTTTTCTTCTTCGGGCACCTTGCCATCAAATGTTGTTGCGAGTGTACCTTTTCTATCAGAATATTTGAAGGAAAAAAGCCCATCGAATTGTATGGCTCTGACCAGCTCGATGGTGTCTCGGAAGTCTCTTTCTGTCTCTCCAGGAAACCCCACCATTACGTCGCTGGTTATGGCAATGTCGGGGCGGATCCTGCGAAGCTGTTCAGTTAGTGCAATATATTGTTCACGAGTGTACTTTCGATTCATTTTTTTTAATACCTTATTGGATCCGGCCTGAAATGGCAAGTGTATATGTGGGCATAGATTATCTATTTCTCCGAACAGCTGAATGAGCCTTGGCGAGAGATCCTTTGGATGTGAGGTGGTAAACCTGAGCCTCTTTAATCCAGTGAGTCTAGAGACCCGTTTGAGGAGATCTGGAAAGTCCCACCTAGCGCCATTCTCTTCGAAGGTGTAGGAATTTACATTTTGTCCCAAGAGAGTGATCTCCTTTACGCCCTGGGCGATGAGTATCTTTGTCTCCTCAAGTATCTCATGGGGTGGTCTCGAGACCTCCCTACCCCTCACGTATGGTACGATGCAGTAAGAGCAGAAATTGTCGCAGCCCTGCATTATTGTAATGAAGGCCGAGACCTTTCCTTCAAAATAACCCTGGAAGACCTGCGTTCTTGGGGGCCGTCGCTCCAGGCTCGTGGCAACTATTCCCCTTTCCCCACCTCTTACCTTCCTTACTATATTGATAACACCCTGAATTTCCCTGGGGCCAGCCACAAAATCGACGCGTGGAAACTTTCTTAGGAGCTCTGCACCTTCTTGTTGTGCAAGACACCCAAGAACACCCAACACCAGCTCCGGCCTTCTTTTCTTAAGCTGCGAAACCTTCCCTATAAAGGTAGCAGCCTTGTGCTCTGGTTTTGCCCTTACGGTGCAGGTATTCAAGATGATAAGATCCGCTTCTGCTGGCTCTGATACCGGCGACCACCCCAGGGCCATGAGCCTTTGGGCCACGTACTCCGAATCATACACGTTCATCTGGCAGCCCATGGTTTTTATATAGAATCTTTTGGCCGAAGAGCCCGCCATGTTTAAAAATTTCCCTCCTTTGTCAAAAAAATTGACACACCCTCTTTCTTGAGAGAGCCTAAGATACAGTATACCAGATCTTTGCACCCTGGGGCCACATGCACCTCTAATAGTGCCGACCTGGGGTCAATTGTGCGCACAAGGGCCATCCCATCGTATGACTCCAAGGTGTTACGAATGTAACATATCTGAGCTGGGTTCACTTTAAGTCTTACTTTTTCGCACTTCATTGGTTGATGATCTCGTAAAAAGTCAAAAAGCCCCTGCTTTTATCATTCGCGCGAAGTCTGTCCCCCTGAAGGCGGAGAGCGGGAATTAGGAGGTTTTGTTATATGTGGTGCCTCCCCACATGAGTTTTGTTCTCAGAATATCGAAGAAGTTGTAGTCCGGAGGCTTTAGCAAAACGATCCTTTCATCAGATTTAGAAATGTTTACCTCATCCCCATAGTAAAAATTAAACCCAACCTGGCCGTCAAAGGTCAATATGGCTGTTCCTTCTGCCTTTTTGCCCAGCTTAATGCTTATAGTTGAGGATTCGGGCACGAGGAGTGGTCGATTAGTTAACGTGAAAGGACATATGGGTGTAAGAATAAAGCTTTCCATGGTGGGATACAGTATTGGCCCCCCGGCAGAGAGATTGTATGCCGTAGAACCCGTGGGGGTGCATATGATGAGCCCGTCTGCCCTAAAGGTGGTTAGAAACGTGCCATTTATCGAGACATTCAGGTCGATTATTCTTGCCAGCGTTCTCTTGTTAACCACCACATCATTGAGGACATGAAAACAGCAGACCTCCTTCCCTTCCCTGTGGACCCTTGCCTGGAGCATAATCCTTGATTCTTCCTCCAATTGCCCACTCAGCATCATTTCAACGGCAGGATAGAGCCGGGACAAGGGAATGCCAGTCAAAAAACCAAGGCCTCCGAGGTTTACGCCCAGGATTGGGACGCCAAATCGGCCAATGCGCCTGGCAGCGCCGAGCAAAGTGCCATCTCCACCCAGTACTACCGCCCAGTCGGGTTTTTCTTGGGGCGCTGCAAACCGAATTTCATCTTCAAATGAAGCCTTGGACTCCATTTGCTCCACGCTTGCATTGACATTTCGATCTTCAAACCACTCGCCAAGCCGCAAGGCTTCCATCTTTGCCTTGTCGTTGTCATGCTTATATACTATTCCCACAGATAATTGTTTTTTCACCTTGTGACCCTCTCGCTCACCCCTTTTTTACATTAAAAGGGGGACGGTTTTAAATTGGTTTACGTCTACAACGCCCATATCAGTGACTCTTAGCTCGGGTATAACTGGAAGGGCAAGGAAAGAAAGGGGCATGAATGGATCCTCCAAACCACACCCGAGAGTTTCCCTTGCCCCTTTGCAAAGAGAATCAAGCGCCCTAACTACATTTTCTAGAGGCTCCGCTGTCATTAGACCGGCTATGGGAAGCGCAAGTCTTTCAACAGCAGAGCCGCCATCGGCCACCACCAGCCCACCCCCCATCTTGATTACCTCGTTTACCGCGGCAGCCATGTCTGCATCCTTGGCACCAACAGTAACAATATTGTGCGAATCATGGGCCACTGATGATGCTATGGCCCCCCGCTTGAGGCCAAAGCCGTGGACTAACCCAAGGCCTATTTTTCCACTTCCCCTGTGCCTCTCGATAACGGCTATCTTCAGTACATCCCTTTTTGTGTCAGGTTCAAGCTGCCCTTCCCTACCTTCAATTTCTTCAATGGTTGCCCTTGTAACAATTTGGCCGTCAATAAGCTCAATCACTCTCGCCTTGTTCTTGCCTTTGCAAGGGATGGAAAATCCGTCAGGGCTCACGGGACCACAGGACATTATTCTTAGGGATTCGGGACAAGAAAGCGTGCCCAACCTCAATTCATCTGAGCCCTCTCCTTCCCTCACCACAAGCCTTCCATTCTTGATTACCTCGGTAACCTCAAACCCATCCAGGTCGTTAAAAACAACAAGATCTGCCCTGTAACCTGGTGCAACTGCCCCGCGGTCGTAAAGCCTGAAAAAGTTGGCAGGGTTGATTGTGACAAGCTCTATTGCCAGTACAGGGTCTATGCCGAGGGAAACGGCCTTTCTCAATATGTAGTTTAGATGTCCCTTTTGTAAAATATCCTGGGGATGAAGGTCATCACTTATAAGGCAGAAGCGCTGCGCTGTTTCTCGGTTAATCAACGGGGCAAGATCCTCTAGGTTCTTGGCAAGGGTCCCCTCTCTTATCATAACCATCATACCTGCCCGGAGCTTTTCTAGGACCTCGGGCCTTGTTGTGCACTCATGATCTGACCTCATCCCAGCAGCCACATATGCCTGGAGCCCCTCTGCACTAAGTCCCGGGCAATGGCCGTCAATGATCTTATCGCGAAAAACTTCGATTTTTTCCATTAGTCCAGGTAAGCCTGCCACCACACCAGGATAATTCATTACCTCTGCCAGCCCGAGAATCCTGGGGTTCTGGGCCAGCTCCTTTAGCTGTTCACGACCCAGCACGGCCCCTGATGTCTCAAGGTCAGAGGCAGGAACACATGATGGGGCCATGAAAAAGACATCAAAGGGAAGATCTCTGGTTTCCGCCATCATAAAATCAATACCGCGGAGCCCGGCAACATTGGCAATCTCATGGGGATCTGCAATTATGCTGGTTGTTCCGCACTTGAGCAATGTGCTCGCAAGGAGCCTGGGATGAAGCATGCTGCTTTCCATGTGTATGTGTGCGTCCATCAGTCCTGGGGCTACGAACTTACCACTTAGCTCCAGGGTGGCCTCACCCACGTACCCGGGTCCCACTGCTGCGATAAACTCTCCACATATGGCAACATCCGCCTCTATCACCTCATGGGAGAAGACATTGACAACATAGCCGCCCTTCAATACCAGGTCAGCAGGGACTTTCTTGGTGGCAACTGCTATTCGATCAGCCAAGGTTTTCATCAAAACTCCTGTTGCCCTCCTCCATCGAGCTTACTTCTTAATGTACTGCTCAACAATCCATGTTTCGGGATTCAATATGGATGTCTCCACACGAAAATACATCAGGTCAAGCTCACAAAACTCTTCTTTGATTCCGTCCAGGTCAATGGGTTCAAAGGCCTTGAGGTTATTGTAATATGCCTGGGGCGTGATTGCATTGGATTCATATTTATCGGGAGTTCGCCGCGATATCCTCTCCAGGGCAATATCTTCGGGACACTGAGTGTGGACTATTGCTAAAGGGATTGAGAACTGGGCGGCTAGGCCTGCTGCCCTTTGCCTGAGGGATTGTTTGACAAACGTTGCATCCAATATTATCCCCTTTTGATGAGAGGCGAGCTCGGCTGCCCTTTCAAACATTACCTCATAAACCCTTTTGCGCTGATCCATGTTCGAAGCCATCTTTTCGTTGAAGATATCTTTGGGTGCCAGAAGCTTTGTCCTTATGATATCGGTCCTCAAATGCTCGTAACCACGTCGTTCAGAAATCAATGATGCAGCCCATGTCTTGCAGGTAGCTGGCAGGCCGCACATGAGAACAAGGGCCACTTCGGGAAATTCTGTTTCAATGACTTTGAGAAATGTTGCTACTTTAGCCATTGGTTTTCACCGTTCCCCTGCTGCCAAATGACGCCGGTTCTTCAAAAAGCATTTCCTTCAGTGCTTTCTTACATAATCGAGGGCAAGGCTGAAATATTTTCTGGCGATCTGAGCGGCCTTTTCCTTCCCTTCCGGCGGGATCTCTGGGTCGTTCAGTTGAAAGCTGCTAACTTTCCCCCTTACAAAGGCCCTGTATACCTTATAAAAGGTTAGGAGGCCTTCTGCTTCCCCCTCGAAAGCTGCCTCCTTATAACAATCCCAGAAAAACCTCGCATGCTCAGCACCATCGTGAAAATCAAGATCCATGAGAAGGAATGAAATGTCAGCTAATTGGTCCGCGTATCGAAACCTATCATTAAATTCAATGCAATCAAATATTGAGATCCTGTCATCCTCGAAGCATATATGCTCCATGTGCAGATCCCCATGACCATCCTTGACCTTTCCTTGTTTTATCCTCTCAAAAAACATGTCCTCGTTCTTTTCATAAAACTGCAGGGTCCAGTCTTTGATGGCACTGAATGTCTCCTTATCAATGCTCATTCCTATGTAAGGCTCCACCTGCTCAAAATTTTCGTCCGTGTTTATCTTGAACCTTTCGGGACGTCCGAACACTTCAATCTCAGGTCCAGTATCAGCCTGGCTATGGAAGTCTGCCAGCACCCTTGCCAGTCGCCGCAGATGTTGCCGCGTGAGGTTCCTGTTGGAAAAAAGGTTTTTCATGAGCCCCTCTTCAGGGATTCTCCTCATCTTAACAGCATAATCCACCACCTCTCCGCTGGGGGCGCTTTCTATCTTGAAGTTGTCCCAATGGCGCGTAACGGCTAAGAGATCCAGATAAATGTCTTTGCTCAACCGGCTGTTCAATTCTATTTCCTTGTGGCAATAAAACTTCCTTTTATCCAGGGTGGAGAAGTCCAGAAAACCAAAATTGACTGGCTTCTTGACCTTGTAAACGAAACGGTCGGCCACAAAGACCAGGGATATGTGAGTTTGAACAAGTTTCACGGTATCTGTGGGATCAGGGAGGTTCTCGGGCCTTAATAAATCTTCGATCATGGTGGACATGATTGGTAAAGCTCCTATATGAATTGGAATTGATCCGCCACGTATGAAGGAATGTCCAGTGTCCCTATCTTGACGGGATTCTGGTGACAGTCAGAGCCTCCGGTAACAAGGAGCCTGTGCTTCCTTGCAAAGGCAAGATAGGAATCAGTGGTGGCTGAATCGTGGCGGCTGTGCCAGCACTCCAGGCCATCCAGATACTCGAGCATGTAATCCTTGACTATGCGAAGTTGCTCCTCAAGGTCGCTTGTAAATGAGTACAGGGATGTCCCATTAGGGTCATTACCATGGGCCAGCACCACCTTACCCCCGGCATTCCTTATAAGTCTAGAGGCCTCCTTAAGACTCAAAGGAAACTTTGGCACATCACACCGAACCAGGTATTTGTCAAATGCCTCTTTTACGTTTTTCACAAGACCTTTGTGCACCATATACCTTGCAATATGGGGCCGACCAAAGGCGCCATCAACACTGCTTTCGATGGCAGCCATGTCCTCATTGCCAAGAGGTTTAATCCCTTCCTTCTCCAGCTCAGAGTTTATCCGTTGCAGTATCTCGCGAGCCCTTTTTTCTCTATGCTCGCGTAGGTCCCGGGTCTTGGCCTTAATGGCATCATCTTCAGGGTTATACCCATAACCAAGGATGTCAAGGGATATGGCCTTGCCGCGGTTATATCCGGGAGCGGAAAAGTTGATGTTTAGCTCGACACCGGTTAAGTAGTATATATGGTACTTTCTAGCAAGGGAGATTGCTCGCCCTTGGCAATCGATGGCATCGTGGTCAGTAATGGATATAAATTTTATGCCTCGCTCATGGGCAATCTGAAAAATTTCTCCCAAAGGTAGGCGGCCATCCGAGCAATCCTTGGAATGTATGTGGAGGTCAATTTTCATAATTACTTATGAGTTCCTCGCCCATATCCAGGGCCCTGTAGTTTACCTCCAGCTTTGATTGCGGAAAGATTTCCCCCAAGATGTCTTTTATGTCCTTGGTCTCCAGCGGAAATGACTGGATTGCACAAAGCGCGCCCAACATTACCATGTTGAGCATTATGGGCCCGCCTAACTCAATTGCTAACTGGGTGCCTTCGAGCCAATATAACCTGGAACCACCTTGTTCCAGTACCTGCCTTATCCAAGCCGTATCAGGGTAGTCCACGTCCCCTGCTATCACATTAAGGGGGTAGATTGGCCTGGAATTTACAATAAATAGGGTCTCAGGATTTGCGTGGTCCTGGGCGATTCGAAGGGTCTCCAAGGGCTCGAGTCCAACTACAATGTGAGCCCTGTTTGGTGGAATGAGAGGGCTGTACCTGGGTTCTTTGAAAAGCCGCACGTGGCTCATTACCGCACCACCCCTTTGCGATAGCCCAAAGGTCTCACCGATGCTTACATGAAATCCCTTGTACACAGCGGCATTTCCCAATACTTGTGAAGCAAGGACATTTCCCTGCCCCCCTACACCCGTAATTATCACATTCAGCTCCATATTTGGCTCCTCTTTACGCCTGGCCTTTGACCTTTAGCCTTTAGCCTCTTTTTTTATGGCCCCTTGTGGGCAAATCTCAGCACAGATTCCGCAGCCCACACAAATTACCTGATCAATCATTGCCTTTTTCTTCTCCTTATCCCAAATGAGTCCGGGACATCTGAAGATGCGCGTGCAATACCTTCCACAACCGCACTCCTCCCCCACGCAGAGTGATTGATCCACATGCATGTCATAGGGGAAACCACCTTCTCGCCCCTGGACAAGGGCACATTTCCTCCTCAGAACCATGACCCTGGGCCCTTGTTTTTGCATGAGATCGTATAACCTTCGGGCCGTTTCCTTCATCTCATAGGGATCGCCCACATGAACTTCAAGCCCCATTGACTCGCACAAGGCGGCTATGTCAACTGGTTGAGTTGGCTGTCCCATGGCAGTTTTCCCGGTTCCGGGATGGGGCTGGAACCCGGTCATGGCCGTGGCACTGTTGTCCAGTACGACTAGAAGGATATCAGCGTTATTGAATCTGGCATTTACAAGGGCAGGTATGGTGGCGTGAAAAAAAGTGGAATCACCACAAACGGTTATCACCGGTTGATCAAAGCCAAAACCTTCAAGCTTGCCGTATCCACAGGCAATCCCTGAGCCTGAACCCATGGCGTGAACTGACTTGACTTGATTGAATCCAGTGGGCCAAATGCCCATGGTGTAACATCCTATGTCCCCTGAAACAAACCCGTCCCTGTCATCCCAGGCCAGGGCGGTCTTTATTGCATAAAAACTCCCCCTGTGGGGACAACCCGGGCAAAAGCCGAATTCCCTTGGTGGAATTTTGCCCTTTGTAAGGCTTCCCATCTTGTTCCTGAACTCTTGATCCTTCCAGTCCAGATCGAAGTAGTTGCCAAAAAACTCCAGTAGGTGCGATGGCCCAAGTTCTCCGCACAAAGGAAAATCACCACTACCCCTTCCGTGAAAGGTCTTTACACCCACTTGCCGTGCTGCCTCTGCTGCCAGTGCCTTGACGTTGGTTTCAATGAATGGATCCACATCTTCTACAAAAAGTATGCTCTCCGATTTCTGTAGGTTCTCCAACAATAGCTTTCTTGGTAGTGGCCACGTGGTGCCCAATTTCAGGACGCCTACGCGCTCCCATAAGCTCATTATTTCAATGGCGTCAATGGCATAGTCCACGGCACAGCCTGATCCTATGACCAACAACTCGGGACGCGATGGTCCGCGGTAAAAATTAAAGGGTGAGTTTTCAAAGAGTTCTTCTGCCATCCTTAGCTTTTCGTGCCTCGCTTGATGCTTGGCGACAATTGGAAAGGTGTGAAAAGACACCTTTGTATCAAAGTAGGGTTGCACATCAAAATCAGGCAGGTCTTTGACCTGAACATCTGATCTTGAATGGGAAAGGCGAGACACACTGCGAATCATGACTATGTTATTTATTGTCTCGGACAGATCAAAGGCCCAACGAGCCATGTCCAGGGCCTCCTGTGGTGAGGAGGGCTCAAGAAGGGGTATATCCGAAAGGGGTGCAAAGGCCCTGGCATCTTCCTCATTGGTACTGGATATACCGCCAGGATCATCACAGGACACCAGAACAAGGCCCCCCTTGGTGCCAGAGAGGCTCAAATTGGTCAAGAAATCGGAAACCACGTTAACACCATTTTGCTTCATGCTGCAAATTGCCCTGCAACCGGCAAAGGATGCCCCTGTAGCGGCCTCCAGGGCGACCTTTTCATTTACCGACCACTCCACGTATATGGGTAAATCGCGGGAGGCCTTAGCCAACGTTTCTATAATCTCCGAGGAAGGATTTCCTGGATAACCCGCAGCGAATATCACCCCTGCCTCAAGGGCCCCGCGGGCAATGGCCTCGTTTGCCTGCAATAGCATTCTTGTTCCGCCTTTTTTCTGACTTATCCTATTCATTGCTTTCCTCTCCCCTGGCTCGCAGTGCCCTCTTTCTCTTATTGGAGGCTGCCTCTTTCAGGTGTTCAAGGTTGCTCGACGGTATCTCCTTTTGCTCCAGCACCCCTGCCCTTAAGGCCTTTTCAAACAATTCCATGCCCTTGTCGGTTCTAACTATTACCGTGTTCCACTGCTTGTCACCCTCAAGGGTGCCAACAGATATATCAGCAAACTCCGCGGTCATGTCTTCGCACAGGCTGCAGCCAGGCTGGACAATTTCCCTAACCTCAGAAAGAGGAAATTCCATCCTTCCGTTATTTGTCTCTACTATAAAAACTTCCGAGGGAGGAGGAGGGATATCATATTTCTTAGGAATCTCCACGATCCCTTTTGTCTTGAGATATGAACGAAGGGCGCGGTAGTCCAAGGCCCAGGTACAAAATAGCCCTATCTTCAGTTCAACATGCCCTGCCCTCTCCTGACCGTCAGGCTCCGAAAGGCTCAGTCTGCCAAGGGCCTCCATTTGACAGGGAAGCCCAATGAATGCAAGACGATCGTTGCCTGCCTGGATCGCCAAATTGAGCTCTGAAAGGGCGGCCGAAGCACTGTACCGAGACCCTGCGCATCCCAGTACGGCCTCGCGGTCACTACACAGAACCCCTTTTGGGGCGAGGTCTCCGCCCCTATCGGTAAGTACCGCGGAATTGACCAAGCCCTCTTCCATTGCGAAAATAACCAGCGCTGTCACCACACCACCATATTGAGCGGCACTGCGGACCAGCTTGTCACCAGATCTGGCGGCGACCACCTGCCTGTGGGGTCCTATGGCGTCGGTGCAATCGTTTACATGGTAGAAATAGTCGTATAAAGAGGCTCGGTCATAGGGAAGCCGGGGGCAGACCTGAACACAACGCCATGTTGAGGCCTGACACCAGTCACTCACAACAACCTTTCCGTCGTGATATTGAAAGTAAGGACAAATCCCAACACATGCCCCACACCTTACGCAGATGCCTTTTTCCAAAACTTCCCTTACCAGATTTGACTGCCCTTGGACCGTCGTTTGTTCCATGGCTAAACATCCTCGTCAAATGGGATAAACACCATTTTTCTGCGCCACACACCATTGGCAAGGCGCGAAATGGTGAGTCACTTCTAACGTATCTTGGGGTTTTTGGTCAAGCCGAAAAGGCCTGAGAAAGAGGTAAGCTATGCGTCGGTTTTAGTGACGTAGTCTTTCTTGTAGAGCCTATAGTAATGAAAGACCTTTTTCACGTAGTATCTTGTGGCCCCAATGGGGGGAACGCCTCGGTATCTCCTCACCTTGGTGCTGCCCGCGTTGTAAGCAGCGAGGGCCAACCTTACGTCACCGCCGAATCGCCGCAAGAGCTGCTTGAAATATCTTACGCCTGCCTCAACATTATCTTTAGGATCAAATAATTTTTTTACTCCTAGCTCTTGCGCGGTACTGGGCATGAGCTGCATCAAGCCCATTGCTCCCTTTTTGGAAACCGCCTTGGGATTATAACCGGACTCCGCCATGACAATTGCCTTTATCAATGCCGGGTCCACATTGTAGCGGGAGGCCACTTGCTCGATAATGGCATGCAGCTGTTCTTTGTTTTTTTTGCTTTCTGCTACTTTGGAGGCAGGTCTGGCCTCAGGGAGGCTTTCCTGTCCCTGTGCTTCTTGCTCGGCTTGAGGCTTTGCGATGGCCTCGTCTTTTCTTATGGGGCCACTTGTCTCGGGATTCTCTACCCTAGCCAACTTAACCACACGCTGCGAATGCACTCCTGCCTTTACCTTAAATAGTGGCATAGAATCTTTGCTAGAGGTTGCGGGCACTAACAGGACGGCAATTAGAAAAGTAATCAACACACCTGACTTGAGGTGTATCCATTGATGTGGCTTATCGGACAGATCTCCTTCCATTTTCCTACTCCTCTGTTTTCCAACTGATATTATTCTAGTCATTACGCGCATTTTGTCAACGAGTCTTTTTGTCTTACGCATAATAGCATGCTCTGTGCCACGGTGCTCTACGAATATAACAGTGTAACCTGTTGCACCATCTTCCTCATCCTTGCAAGCGAGGACCTTTTCGGCAACAAGGTTAGGATACCCGCTAATCTGCTGTTTGGCTTTTATGCTGTTATTCTCACCGTTGTGGTTTACTGGGAGGCCTACCTGTCACTTTTCCATTAATCTTTGGCCACATTCGGTCTTAGACCTGAGCCCTTGGGCTTTAAGCTATATAGTCAGCCTCCTATCCAGGCTCCTGTACTGAATAGCTTCAGCAATATGAGCTGGGCCGATATCGGGGGATTCTTCCAGGTCTGCTATAGTTCTGGCTATCTTAAGGATCCGAGAGTGGGCCCTGGCGCTGAGTCCTAATTTGTCCATTGCCTTTTCAAGCAATTCCCCTGACTTTGGGCTGACTCTGCAGTACTCCCGAATCTGCTTGCTACTCATCATGGAATTGCTATGTATTTTGGTTCCCTTGAATCTTTGTGCCTGGATTCTGCGCGCTGCAATCACTCTGTCCAGCATCTCAGCCGAGCCAACGCCCTCTCTGGTCTCTGCAAGATCCCTGTATGCCACGGCAGGTACCTCTATGTGTATATCTATCCTATCCATCAGGGGACCCGATATCTTTGACCTGTAACGCTGGATCTGGAGCAGCGTACATCTGCACTCCCTTTTGACGTCCCCCAGGAAGCCGCACGGACACGGATTCATGGCAGCTATAAGCATGAAATTTGCAGGATACGTAACCCGGGAATTGGCCCGTGAAATTGTCACCTGGCCGTCTTCCATGGGCTGGCGCAACACCTCTAGGACATTCTTGCGAAACTCTGGTAATTCGTCCAAGAAAAGGACTCCGTTGTGAGCCAAACTTACTTCGCCGGGCTTGGGATTTTGCCCACCCCCTATAAGGCCAGCATCGGAGATGGTATGATGCGGGGAGCGAAAAGGCCTTTGGGTGATGAGTCCATGTCCCTCTGGCATAAGGCCCATGACACTGTATACCTTCGATGTTTCGAGGGCCTCTTCGAAGCTAAGCTGGGGCAGGATGGTGTGAAGTCGCTTGGCCAGCATTGTTTTTCCGGATCCCGGCGGCCCAACCATTATTAGATTATGTGCTCCTGCAGCAGCAACCTGCAATGCCCTCTTTGCATTTTCTTGTCCCTTGACGTCAATAAAGTCCTCTTGTGAAGGGTGTCTCTGGAAAAGGCTCTCCATTTCCACGGAAAACGGCTCGACTTTCTTCCTGCCCTGTAAAATTTCTATCACATCAGAAAGGAAGGATACTGGATAGATTTGGATACCATCCACTACAGCCGCCTCTGGGGCGTTTTCTTGTGGTAAGAAAATGCCTTTTAGACCCTCATTCCTGGCAGTTATAGCGGTAGGCAAAACGCCCTTTACAGGTCTCAGCAGACCATCAAGGGCAAGCTCTCCCAGAAATACATAATCTTGATAGGAAGCCCTTTCGATTAGACCTGTGGCGGCCAGGATGCCGAGGGCCATTGGTAAATCAAAGGCAGAGCCTTCTTTCTTGATGTCTGCGGGGGCCAAGTTCACGGTTATGCGATCGGATGGAAACTCATAGCCCGAGTTTTTAATCGCGGCCTTTACCCGATCTTTACTTTCCCGCACCGCTCCCTCAGGAAGCCCCACGGTTGAAAAGCTAGGGAGCCCCTGCGAGATATCCACTTCTACTTCAACTATGTAAGCGTCTATACCAATGACAGCTCCGCTCAGTATCTTGGCAAGCATTGGAGTCCTCGAAAACTACTCGGAATTGTCCTGGAACAAGTCGGCGGCGAAACCGCTTTACATCTACCACACAGAGTGTTATAAAGTAAAGTTTATTTAGATCCACAACAATGAACCCCTGGTGCTGTCTCGAGTATTTTGTTGTAGCCCCATTTGGGGTGCATTAAATTACCTTATTACACAGGAGAAGGCCATGGCACGAATAACTGTTGAGGACTGCTTGAAAAATGTCGAAAACCGCTTTGCTCTCATTCACTTGGCAGCAAAGAGGGTGAGACAGCTCAGAAAAGGCGCGGAACCCCTCGTACAGGCCAAGAATAAGGATGTTGTTATAGCTCTAAGGGAGATTGCGGCAGGTAAAATCTACCCTGTCTCTAAGGATGAATTCGAGCAGTTAAGACAAGGCGAGGCGGATATTGAACCGGAGTCCTTGCCCGAGCCTGGGGAAATCTCTGAAAAACAAGAGGCAGAATAGCCAAAAAAACAGAGCTCAACAGGTATATAGCCATGTACAAGAGAGATTATTACGAGGTACTGGGTGTCTCGCGGAACGCTACTGAGGACGAGATCAAGAGGGCCTATAGGAAATTAGCACTCAAGTACCACCCGGACCGCAACCCCGGTGACAAGGAAGCAGAGGAAAGGTTCAAAGAGGCCGCCGAGGCATACGAAGTCTTAAGAGACCCTGAAAAGAGACAAATATACGACCGATTCGGGCATGAGGGGCTTGAGGGCCGTGGCTTCACAGGATTTAGCGGCTTTGAAGATATTTTCTCGAGTTTTGGCGATATATTCGAGGAGTTTTTTGGGTTCAGTACCGGCAGAGGACGCCATACAAGGGCGAGACAGGGAAACAGCCTTAGGTATGACCTCAAGATAACCCTGGAAGAGGCCTTTTTCGGCAAGGAAGAGGAGATCGTATTCCAGAGGCTGGATCTTTGCGAATCCTGCAATGGCACGGGGCTCAGTCCGGGAAGTCAGCCTGAGACCTGTCCCACCTGTCAAGGCAGAGGGCAGGTTATCCGGTCCCAGGGGTTTTTTCAAATTAGCTCCACATGCCCTACATGCAGAGGACAAGGGCAGATTATTAAGAATCCGTGTCAGAAGTGCAGGGGCCATGGAAAGACACGGATAGAGCGGAGAATCAATGTTAGAATCCCCCCTGGTGTTGATACGGGTTCCCAACTTCGATTGAGGGGCGAGGGCGAACCAGGAGAGTATGGGGGGCCTCCCGGTGATCTCTATGTGGTGATCCATGTGGAGGAACACCCTTTTTTCAAACGTGAAGGGGACGACCTAATTTGCGAAATCCCCATTTCTTTTGTTCAGGCGGCCCTTGGAGACACTATTGTTATTCCCAGTTTAGGTGATGATGAAGGTATCGAGCTACAAATACCGCCAGGCTCACAGCCTAATGAAATTTTGAAGCTCTCCGGCAAGGGAATGCTTAGCACAACGGGGCGTAGAAGGGGTGATCTGTATGTGAAACTTCAGGTTAAAATCCCCCGTAGATTGACTCCCAAACAAAGGGAATTATTGGAGATCTTTGCTAAGACTGAAGACTTGAATATCTCTCAAGCTAAAAGCAAGGTTAAGGATTTCTGGAAAAAAATACAAAGATAATTTATTTACATTCCGAAAAATTGATGGTAAAAAATATATTTTTAATTTTAGAGATTACAAAGGAGTAACCCTTACGCGCTATGCTTACCAAGAAAAAAAAAGAGTATTTCCGCAAGCTTTTGAATGAACGCCTCGAGAGGTTACTGGAAGAGGCCAGCAAGACAGTGAGTGGGATGACTGATCAGGCAGATAACTTTCCTGACCCCACAGACAGAGCTGCCCTTGAGTCAGATAGAAATTTCTTGCTTCGAATCAGGGACAGGGAGAGGAAGCTTATCATAAAAATAAAAGAGGCGTTAGAGCGATTAGATAACGGCACTTTTGGCATCTGTGAGGCATGTGGAGAGGAAATTTCAGAGGAGCGTCTCAAGGCCCGCCCTGTTACCACCCTTTGCATAGAATGCAAGAAAAAACAGGAAACTGACGAAAAGCTAAGGGGCATTTAAATCAACCCCCCGGCTTATCCTTAATTAGACTCATTTCGGCTGGCGCGGGGCAATCTCCCACGCTTTTCCTTATTACCCTGCCTCCCGGATCACTTCTCGCCATGGCCTTCTCCAAACACTTCAATATCCCAGTACCCAGTATTCCATTCCGCTAAAAGACGACGGGCGAGTCCCCAAATTTGTTAGGGTCAAGTGCCCCGCTTGGTTAATACTAGAATGAGGCGCCCCTCCTATGTTAAGATCTTAGAAAAATGTCAGAGGTGATTGAAAGGCACAATGATAAATACAAGTCAACATCCAGAAGAGGTTATAACCACTCACATAAATGCCGATTTCGACGCCTTAGCTTCCATGATAGCTGCCCGCAAACTTTACCCCAAGGCAGCAATGGTATTTCCGGGCGCCCAAGAGAAAAATCTGCGCAATTTTTTCTTGCACTCTGCTTCCTATCTCTTCGATTTCCTCAAACTCAAGCACGTCAAGCTGGACAGAATCAAAAAGCTTATTCTGGTTGATACCAGACAAAAATCCAGAATAGGGAAATTTGGTGACCTAGTGGGGAAAAAGGGCATTGAAATCCATATTTACGACCATCATCCCCACTCTGATGACGACATCAAAGGAGACCTGGAAGTCATCAGGCAATGTGGAGCTGCCACAACAATTTTGACACACATAATCAAAGAGAGAAAAATAGATCTGACACCTGACGAAGCCACCTTGATGTGCCTTGGAATACATGAAGATACAGGTTCTTTTACCTTTTCTTCCACGACTCCCGAGGACTACGAAGCCGCAGCGTGGTTAAGCAGCCGTGGGGCCAACCATAATATCATTGCTGATATGCTGACTAGGGAGCTAACGGCTGAACAGCTATGGCTACTCAATGACCTTACGCGATCGGCATCCAAGAAAACTATCAATGGCGTGGAAGTTGTCATAACAAAAGTGGTACGAGACGAATACGTCGGTGATTTTGCTGTGCTAGTTCATAAACTCATGGAAATGGAAAACCTCGATGTGGTTTTCGCTCTAGCACAGATGGAGGATCGGGTATATCTGGTGGCGAGGAGTCGAATTCCCGAAGTAAATGTTGGGGACATAGCAGCCGCCCTTGGTGGCGGAGGCCATCCGCAGGCAGCCTCAGCTACCATAAAAAGTAAGACACTAGCTCAGGTGGAGCGCTCCCTGAATGCATTGCTAAGGAACAGAATTCGACCAACAAGCAAGGCCAAGGACATGATGTCCTCACCGGTTATTTTTGTCCCTCCAGATGCCACCGTAAAGAGGGCTGCCAACCTGATGACCCGTTATAACATAAATGTGCTGCTTGTTATTGATAACGAAGAGCTGAAGGGATATATAACCAGGCAAGTGGTTGAAAAGGCGGTATTTTTCGGTTTGGAACAGCTCAAGGTGAGCGACTACATGAATATCGAATATTCCACGGTTGGCCCTGACACCCCTTTAAAGGAAGTTAAGGATTTGATCATCAGAAACAAACTCAGGGTATTACCTGTTGTGGATAAGGGAAAGGTCTTAGGTGTCATTACCAGGACGGATCTCCTCAATATTTTGGTGGGAGAGCCGGTTGTTCCAGATCTCCTTATAGAAGACAAATTAGGCGGACAGTCGGTCAGGACAAAAAACATGGCCAATATTCTGAAGGAGCGTCTTCCTCGCAAGATTATTGAGCGGTTGAAAAGCCTTGGTCATGTAGCCGACATGTTGGGTTACAGCGCATATCTCGTGGGGGGACTTGTCCGGGACGTGTTGCTACACAGAGAAAATTTTGATGTGGATATAGTAATCGAGGGTGATGGGATAGAGTTTGCGCACGAGTATGCCAAGCACTACGAGGCCAGGGTGCGTAGCCATAAAAAATTCGGCACAGGGGTTTTGATTTTCCCCGATGGCTTCAAAGTAGATGTTGCCACCGCCCGCATGGAATATTACGAATCGCCGGGTTCTCCCCCCATTGTTCAGACCAGTTCACTCAGAATGGATCTTTACAGAAGAGACTTTACCATCAACACACTAGCCATAAAGCTGAACAAAAGGGATTACGGTACCCTCATAGACTATTTTGGTGGTCAGCGGGACATAAAGGAAAAGGTTATAAGGGTGCTGCACAACCTTTCCTTTGTGGAGGACCCTACACGAGTGTTCAGGGCCATACGGTTCGAACAAAGATTTGGGTTTAAAATAGGCAAGTTGACCCTCGCTCTTATAAAGAATGCGGTCAAGATTGACGCGCTGAAGGAGATTTCTGGTCACAGGCTCTTTACAGAACTAAAGCTAATTCTAAGCGAATCTGACCCTATTAAGGCCATCGAGCGCATGAATGAATTTAACTTATTGCAATACATTAGCCCAGAGATAGCTTACACAGAAAAATTAAGAAAGCTCCTTGAAGAAATTAAAAGTGTAATAGCATGGTACAAACTTCTTTATCTCGAGGAAGACTTCGAACCATGGCAAGTTTACTGGTATGGACTCACTGCGTCACTCGAAGCTAAGGAGTTCGCCCAGCTAATGGAATTTATGGGAATAGTGGACACCAAGAGCAAGGCTATGATATCTCAGCGCGAAAAATCATCTGATCTCATGCATGCACTTCATGCATTTTCAGGGGATAATTATGAACTATATACATTACTGAGTTCATATGATACAGAGATCCTTCTTTATTTGATGGCTAGGACCTCTAGTGATAAGACCCGAAGGCTAATTTCCTTGTATTTTACAAAGCTGAAAGGTACGGAGGTTGAGCTCTCGGGAAAGGAACTTATTGAGCTAGGAATGAAACCGGGGCCCATTTTCAAGGAAATATTCGAAGAAATACTTCAAGGTAGGCTGAACCAGGAAATTCAGTCAAAAGAAGATGAGCTGGCATTAGTGAGGGAACGATACGAAGATAGATTTCAGAGCGACCAGAGGACTTCTTCAGAGCACTGAACCGGAAAATCTCGGAGCGCAGAAGGCCGAATGAGTGACTCAGGAAAATTGTAAGAAAGGAGACTTATGAGATGTCGAAGAAGCGAATTGTGAGCGGCATGAGACCCACCGGCAAAATGCATTTAGGCCATGTGCATGGTGCATTGTTAAACTGGAAAAATCTGCAGCATGAATATGAGTGCTACTATTTCATAGCGGACTGGCACGCCCTCACAAGTGAATACGCAAACCCCACTATAATTAAGGAGACTACGTACGAGATCATCATGGATTGGATATCCGTGGGGCTGGACCCCGATGTATGTACATTTTTTATCCAATCGGAGATAAAGGAGCACGCTGAACTGCATCTTATATTTTCCATGATAACTCCCCTGCCCTGGCTGGAACGTAATCCGACTTACAAGGAACAACTCAGGGAACTAACCCAGCGAGATATTTATACCTATGGTTTTTTGGGCTACCCTGTTCTTCAGGCAGCGGATATTTTGATGTATAAGGCCCATGGAGTGCCTGTAGGAGAGGACCAAGCCCCTCATGTGGAACTCACGAGGGAGATAGCCAGGCGCTTTAATCATTTGTATACAGATGTCTTTCCAGTACCGGATGTACTCCTCACCCCTACGTCAAAGGTCTTGGGAATCGATAGAAGGAAGATGAGCAAAAGTTATGGTAATGCCATCTTTTTAACGGATACAGACGAGGAAATTGAACGAAAGGTAAGCCAGATGATAACAGACCCCCAGAGGAAAAGAAGAAAGGACCCTGGAGATCCTGGGATCTGCAATGTTTTTTCTTTTCATGAGATATACTCTGACGAACAAACGGTAAATGAAATAGATGGAGCATGTCGAAAGGCCGAGATTGGCTGTGTTGAGTGTAAGAAAATGATGGCCGAAGCCTTAAAGAAAGGTTTAGCTCCTATCAGGGAAAAACGCAGGGAACTGGAAGCGGATATCTCAAAGGTCAAAGAAATCATGCGTGAGGGGTGCCAAAAGGCCCGTGATGTCGCCAGCGAAACCATGAAAGAAGTCAGGGCTGCCGTAAAGCTACCATGAAGAGCACAAAGGAGAATGGAAAAAGG